>Ga0066825_10000113_pt1 | contig 29062 bp, 20 predicted proteins | sample ETNtaG_6_FD_65608 | JGI IMG/M metagenome (GOLD analysis project Ga0066825, IMG submission 65608) | Marine microbial and viral communities from oxygen minimum zone, Eastern Pacific Ocean - ETNP201306SV45 | ecosystem: Environmental > Aquatic > Marine > Oceanic | place: Pacific Ocean: Eastern...
GGGGCGCGGTTGATTTCGTCCGCCAGAAGCATGTTGGCGAAAACCGGACCTCGGTGGGGGATGAATTGGCCGTCCTTCGGTTGAAAGACCATGGTGCCGACTACGTCGCTGGGCAAGAGGTCGGGGGTAAATTGAATCCGTTCGAATTGAAGACCTAAGGCAGTGCCCAGGCTTTTGATGAGAAGGGTCTTGGCCAAGCCTGGCATGCCTTCGAGCAAGACGTGCCCGTTCGCCAGAAGAGCGACCAGCATTCGCTCGATTATGATGTCCTGTCCAATGACAGCCTTGCCTACTTCGGATTTGATGCGTTCAGCCCAAGTGCTCATGCGCGCGTGCGATATCGTTCTAGGAGAGAGAAGGGTCTAGTCAGTGGCGATTGACCGCGAAATCAAGACATTGTTTCGATGAAAACGAGGCCGCAGGCATCCCGAGCCGACTCGGCGCCTTTTCGAGAGGGATCAGTGGCTGGCAGGGAGCCGATCAGACCTCTAGAGGCTGACTTCTGAGTTTGGAGCGAATGCCTTTCAGCATGTCATCGCGCGATAGTCCCGCGCTCGCTCTCAGCGTCTCGATATCGCTGCCGTGTTCGACGAAAGCATCCGGCCAACCAATGCGATGGACCTTGGCTGGACTACCCGCATTCGATAGGGTTTCGAGAACGGCGCTGCCGAAACCTCCGTTGAGAATGCCATCTTCCATGGTGACGATCAAACGGGCGCTTTTCGCATGATCGAGAATGAGGCTCTCGTCGATGGGTTTGGTAAAACGGGCGTTTATGACGGCTACAGACAAGCCGTCCTCAGCTTCGAGTCGGCGTTTTAGCTCATAAGCGTCTTGGATCATGGGGCCGAGAGCCCACAGGCAAACATCGCTTCCTGGCTCGAGAACTTCCGCTTGGCCAATGGGCAGGGCTTGAGCTGTTTCCTTGATTTCGACTCCCAGACCGGCTCCTCTCGGATAGCGGACGAAGGCTGGACAGCCGCATTCCAAGGCGGTCTTCATCATATCGACCAGCTCGTCTTCATCCTTCGGCTGCATGGCGATGGCGTTGGGGGCGCAGCGCGAGTAGCTGATATCGAATAGCCCATGGTGAGTGGCCCCATCGTTCGGAGACAGGCCAGCCCGGTCCATGCAAAAGACGACGGGCAGCTTTTGCAGGCACACGTCGTGGATAATCTGGTCGAAAGCTCGCTGAAGGAAAGTGGAGTAGATGCCTACGACTGGCTTGATGCCTCTGGTCGCGAGACCCGCGGCGAAGAGAACGGCGTGCTCTTCCGCGATGCCCACGTCGTAGAATTGCTGGGGCGCTTCATTGGAAAGGTGTATCAATCCCGTACCCGAAGGCATGGCTCCGGTGATGCCGACTACTTTGGGATCCGCCTTGGCGAATCGGACCATCGCTTTTCCGAAGACGTCTTGATAGGCAGGAGGAGTCGGTTTGCCATTGGATTTGGATTTGCCGGATTCAACCACGAAAGGACTCGTACCGTGGAAGCTTTCCGGGCTATCGATGGCTGGCTTGTAGCCCTTGCCCTTTTTGGTGACGACGTGAAGGATGACAGGTTCGTCCGATTCCTTCGCGAATTGCAGATGATGGGTCAGAAGGGAAAGATCATGTCCGTCTATGGGACCGAAATAGCGCACGCCGTATTTCTCGAAGAGAGACGAAGGCACCATTATGCTCTTCCAACCCTTTTCAGCGCTCTTGCCGACCTTTATGAGCTGCTCGCCGCCGGGGACCTTTTTCAGTAGGCTTCCCACATCGTGATGCAATCGATTGTAGATGGGGTTGGTGATCAGCTCGTTGAGGTACTTCGAAATCGCTCCGACATTCTTCGCGATCGACCATTCGTTGTCGTTGAGTATGATAACGAGTCGCTTCGTGGCGGCAGTGACATTGTTCAGGGCCTCCATGGTGATGCCGCAGGTGAATGCGGCGTCGCCGCAGAGCGCGACCACATGTTCGTCGGTTCCCAATTGGTCTCGGGCGGCAGCCATGCCTAGGGCTGCGGAAAGAGCCGTGCCTGCGTGCCCGGCGCCGAATGCATCGTGCTCGCTTTCGTCGCGAGAAAGGAAGCCGCTATATCCATCGGTTTTGCGGACTTTGTCGAAACGCTTGCCGCTGCGTCCCGTGAGCAGCTTGTGTACATAGCCCTGGTGCGAGGTATCGAACACGAATTTGTCTTGGGGCGTGTCGAAGACCAAGTGCATGGCCATGGTCAATTCCACGACCCCCAGATTCGGGCCCAAGTGGCCGCCATTGAGGGAGGTCACTTCGATGAGGCGTCGCCTTATCTCGGAGGCGAGGCTCTGGAGCTCGTCTTCGCTCAGCGAGCGAATGTCCGACGGCTGCTTAATCCTGTCTAGGATTGGGTAGGCGTCGCTTTCGCTCTCGTCGTTTTCTGGGCTTGTATTCAAGGTCAGTCGGTTGAAAGCGGGTAAGTGAAGTCAATCGTTCCCGCTTGTCCACTCATTTGATCGCGAGTTGCTCGGGCAGACTATTCCGCGTCGGGATCGAAATTTTCGAACTCGGGATCGTCGGGGTTCTGGTTGCGCAAGATTTCAATCTTGGCTTCGGCTTCGCCAATTTTCTTGTCGCAATGGGCGAGGAGCTTGGATCCCTCCTCGTATCGTTTGACCAGATCGTCCAGTTTGAGGTCTCCATCCTCCATTTCTTCAACGATCGCTTCGAGCTTGTCCAAGCCTTCTTCGAAGGAAAGGTCCTCGTCGTTCTTCTTTTTGCTCACGGCGGGGAATTATGGAGGAGGGGGAATCCATGACAAGGCTGGTTTGCGATTGCCCTGGCTCGAGACTCGACAGAAAGGCTTCCATCGCGCCAGTGTGCCGCCATGACCCAATTGGAATTCATTTTCGCGGCGGCCTTGATCTTGAAGAGCGGCATGGAGCTATGGCTTGAAAAGCTGAATCGAGGCCAGACGATCAAGTTCGCGAATGCCATTCCAGAGGCATTGAAAGGGGTGATGGACGAGGAAACCTATTCCAAGTCGAATGACTATACGCTCGCCAAAAGCCGATTCGGTTCGATCGAGCTTGTTTTCGATGCCATCGTATTGTCGATCGTCATTCTCAGCGGGATGTTGCCGGCTCTCTTCTCATGGTGGAGCGGATGGCTTGGCTCGGGGACCTGGCAATCGGCATTCTTTTTGATCTTCGTAACGACGTTGGTAGGCTTGCCGAGCTTGCCATTCGAGTATTGGAGCCAATTCAAAATAGAGGAGCGATTCGGTTTCAACAGAAGCTCCGTCAAGCTTTGGGTAACGGACAAGATTAAAGGGGCCCTGATTGGAGTGATTATCGGCGTTCCCTTGCTCTGGGTTCTGATCAGTCTCGTGGGCTGGCTTGGCGATAGTTGGTGGATATACGGATTCGTGATCTTGATGGCTTTCCAGCTGCTTATGATGGTGCTTTATCCCATGCTCATCGTACCGCTGTTCAACAAGCTGTCGCCCCTGGAAGAAGGCTCGCTCAAGGACCGGTTGATGGACTTGTCGGATCGAGCGGGCTTTAAGGCAAAGACGATTCAGGTCATTGATGGAAGCAAGCGATCGGGGCACTCCAATGCCTACTTCACCGGATTCGGGAAGTTCCGCCGTATCGTTCTTTACGATACGCTTATCGAACAACTCAGCGAAGAAGAACTAGAAGCTGTATTGGCTCACGAAATCGGGCACTACAAGAAGGGACACATTCCGAGGATGATCGGCATGTCGGCGATTATGATGTTCGGCGGGTTTTGGGTTATCGACTATCTGCTCAACAGCTCGGCTTTTTTCGAGGGATTCGGATTCGAGCCGCTTGCGGAAGGAACTGCGGGCAATCTAGGGATCGCTATGCTCTTGTTCAGCATGCTGGGGGGATTGGCGACGTTTTGGATTGGCCCAATTTTCAATCGCTTGTCGCGCAAGCATGAATACGAAGCGGATGCCTTCGCGCGCGATGCCGTAAAAGGCTGGGAACCCTTAAGTGGAGCCCTGAGACGTTTGAGCGAGAAGAATCTTTCCAATCTGAACCCGCATCCCGCCTACAGCGGTTTTCACTATTCCCATCCGACCTTGCTGGAAAGGGAACGCGCGATGAAAGAGGGCGCGTAGCATGGAGGAAATCGTAGATAACGGTCTGGAACGGCCTCGTTATCGGCTGTTTACCACTCGCGCTATTGGGGTGGGGACCTTCTTTGGCGGTCCCGTTGCAGCGGGAATTTTGATGGGTTTGAACTTCGGGCGGCTCGGCAAGATTCGCGAGCGCAATCATTCGTTAATTATCGGAACGCTGTCTATGTTCGCCCTCTTGTGGATGCTAATCAGCATTCCGCAAGAAATCGCCAATTCGATTCCAAATTTCGTTATCCCTGCGATATACACGGCGATTGTGGCAGCGTTGGCTCAGAAGTTTCAAGGCGAGGCGATCGAGAACCACTTAGCCTCGGGCGGGGCTAAAGGGTCGGGTTGGGCGGTTGCTGGTTGGTCGTTTATGTCGCTGCTTTTAATGTTTGGGATGTTGTTCGTCCTCATGCCCAGTCTCGAACCTTACGAATTCGAAGGGGAAGTCCTCGAATACGGGGAGCAGCCGAATTACATCTATCATAGCCAAGGATTGGACAACGAGACACTCGAACATTTCGGGGCTTACTTGGAAGATGTCGGATACTTCCATCCGGATTTCGGCGGAACGGCGCAGATCCAGGCGGACGAATCGAACTATCGAGTGTTCTTGCCGTACGCCAAGGAGTATTGGATCCGTAAGGACTTTTTGGATGAGGTTCGTGGAATCGAAATGGACTTGGAGCAGACGGTTTTGAAAAGCTCGGTCACCGTCATTCTGGTGGACGAAGATTTCTCCCAAGTGTATCGCGAAGAATTGAAGTGAGAAAACGATAGGTAGGGTGAGAGGGCGAAAAACGATTGGACTGTTTCTATTCGCGATCGCGGTCGCTTGTTCGGCTGCTCCGGTGCTCGCTGACGCTTTGCGTGTCGCCAGCTACAACGTCCGCAATTACTTGACGATGGACCGATTAGCGGATGGGCGTTGGCGGGAAGATTATCCAAAGCCCGAATCGGAGAAGCGTGTGGTCAGAGAGTCTATTCTTGCAGTCCGACCGGATATACTCGCTTTGCAGGAGATTGGGACGCGTGGCCATTTGGAGGAGCTTAGGCGCGATCTGGCTAATGAAGGATTGGAATATGCCGGGATCGCTTGGATGGAAGCCCAGGACAGCGAGCGTCACGTGGCGGCCTTGTGGCGCGAGGGGCTGGAAATAGAAACGGTCGCTCACCGCGATCTAGGCATCAAGTACATGGGCGACCGCGATTTCGTCAAACGCGGTATGCTGGAGCTGCAGGTCAAAGACGGAGAGGGCGAGTGGAGCCTCTTCAATTTGCATCTGAAAAGCAAATACACCAACGTGAAAAGCGATCCGCTCTCCACCCAACGTAGAACCTTGGAGGCTCGAGCGGCGCGCGATCGCGTCATCAGAGTCTATCCCGATCTGGAGCGCCGGCGCTACCTCATCGTGGGCGATCTCAACGATTCGCCGGTATCGGGAGCCCTGAGAGCGGTAACCAAGCGAGGAGATCGTATCCTATCTATTCCCATCGATTTTCTCGATAGCCGCGGTCATCGCTGGACGCATTACTACAAGCGGGAAGACAGCTACACCCGCATTGACTACATGTTGAGGTCGCCGGGCTGGAAGGCCCTGGAAAACGCTAAGGGAACCATCTACGAACGCCCCGACTACTACCAAGGCAGCGACCATCGTCTTATATGGATGGAAATCCCGATCGATTGATCGATCGGGAAATGTGGAATGTGACGCAGCGTTAGCGTAGATGGCGCAGCAAATGTGGAATGGTGAATGAGTCACAGGCGCTGAGGAGCTTTCAACATTCACTATTCATCATTCACCATTCTCAGAGAGCGGGTCGAACATTTGAGTCCGACCGGCTCTCTGAGGTTGCAATCGCGGATTTCTTTCGGGAAAGTGCGGGGATGAGACCCCTGTATACTACAAAACTAGCTCTTCTCGCATCGGCGGCATTCGTTCTATCAGCATCTGCGGATGATCGTCCGAATATTCTGTTTGTCTTCACCGATGACCATGCGCCGCATGCGATCGGGGCCTACAATGGCTGGCTGAAATCGGTCAACCCGACGCCGAACATCGACAAGCTGGCGAAGTCGGGCATGACCTTCGTCAATAGCTTCTGTACGAACTCGATTTGCGGTCCGAGCCGAGCCGTCATTCAAACAGGAAAGCATAGCCACAAGAATGGCTTCATGAACAACGGCAATTCCTTCGACTGGAATCAGCAGACCTTTCCCAAGCTGCTTCAGAAGGCGGGTTACCAGACAGCTATCTATGGAAAGTCCCACTTGAAGGGCGAACCACAGGGCTACGATGACTGGGCAGTTCTTCCAGGCCAGGGGCTCTACTACAATCCGGACATGATAACGCCCGAGGGCAAGGTGACCATCGAAGGCTATTGCACGGATATCGTCACTGACATGGCGGTCGACTTCCTCAAGAACGACCTCGACGGCGACAAGCCCTTCATGCTCATGGTTCAGCACAAGGCTCCGCACCGCAACTGGATGCCTGCTTTGCGCCACTTGAATCTCTACGATGACATCGACATCCCCGAGCCGGACACGCTGTTCGACGACTACGCGGACAATGCGCCTTCGGCGAAATATCAGGAGCTCGAGATCGATCGTCACATGCACATCAATTACGATCTCTTCCTTGATCTGACGCCTGACTTCGAGGACCTGCCGATTTCGACCGACAAGTCGGCTTGGCGCAATATGCAGCGCATGACTCCCGAGCAGGTGAAGGCGTGGCGCGCCGCCTACGGTCCCAAGGACAAAGCCTTCCACGAAGCGAATCTGTCTGGCAAGGACCTCGTTCGATGGAAGTATCAGCGCTATGCTAAGAACTATCTGCGCAGCGTAAAGGGAGTGGACGAAAGCGTGGGCACGCTCGTGAAGACGCTGGAAGAGCTCGATTTGGACGACAATACGATCGTCATCTACAGCTCGGATCAAGGTTTCTACATCGGCGACCACGGTTGGTACGACAAGCGCTGGATGTATGAGGAGTCGCTCAAGATGCCATTCATCGCCAAGTGGCCGGGCGTAACCAAGAAGGGTTCGAAGAGCTGGAAGATGATCCAGAATCTCGACTACGCGTCGACCTTCCTCGACATCGCTGGAGCGTCCATCCCAGACGACTTGCAAGGCGAGTCTCTCGTACCGTTGCTCAAGGGCGAAAAGCCAGACGACTGGCGCACCGCGATTTACTATCACTACTACGAGTATCCCAGCGTACACATGGTGCCGCGTCACAATGGCGTGCGAACCTTCCGCTACAAGCTCATGCACTTCTACGAGTTCGACGAATGGGAGTTCTACGACCTGAAGGAAGATCCAGACGAGAAGATGAATCTCTACAACAATCCGGAGTACGCTAAGCAGGTGAAGAACATGAAGCGTCAGCTCGACAAGATGATCGACTACTACGAGGACGACAGTCCCATGGCTGAACGAGACGAAGCGTGGAAGCGCAAGGTTCGTCCCGCTGCCTATCAGTAAGATAAGCTTGGATATATCGATTTTCAAAGACCGCTCAGATGAGCGGTCTTTTTGTTTTAAGGAAACGCTCGCTAACTCGCAGGATCCCCGTCTCTCCCGCTCCCGCGGGACCGCGGGACGAAGATTGTATTCAAACCACCGAGAACACAGAGGGACGGAGTTTTTCTAACGAATCGAAGGAGCTTGTTGGTATGTGATCCTTAGCAAGGACGTCACGGTTTAGAACGGACTTCTACAAACAAGAGAATCGTCGCCGAGTCTTCAGGCTTGGATCATAGCTGGAAGCGGAGCGTACGGATTCAGGTCCTGCTCGTCGGGGTCGAGTCCCCAATGATCTATTCGAAATGTCTGTCCGCGAAATTGAGATACTGCTCCCAATCGTAGTCCATCACATCGTGTCCGCCGCTTCGGACGTGATAGCCGACGAAATCGCCGATAGGCGTGTCGATGGGAGGCTGGGAACGCGCGCCAACGCCCTTTTTGCCGTACAGTTCGTAGACGGGGCCTGCATGCTTGGCCGAGAGAAACTCCCCATTGGGATCCGCCCAGCGGTCTTCCACAGCGCTGGCAACGTAAACCGGGCGCGGGGCCATGAGGGCAATCAGCTGATGCTGGTCGACAGGCAGGGCGGATTCGTTGTCGTTGTATTGACTAAACGCCTGGCAAAACCAATGAGGAAAGTTGGTGGTGATGCGCTTGACGGTTTCCCCGAAGGCGCGGCGGCTCAGGGCCGCTCCGCCGCAGCCGGAATTGTTGGAGATCGTAATGGCAAAACGTTCGTCAGTAGCGCCTGCCCAAAGGGAAGTTTTGCCAAGGCGGGAGTGGCCCATGAGAGCGATGCGACTCGTGTCGATGTCGCTGTCCGTTTCGAAATAGTCCACGATTCGACTGAGCGACCAGGCCCAGGCGCTGATGGCGCTCCAGTCCTCGAGTTCCAAGGGATTTCCATTGGCGTCATGATTGTAGTGGGCTCGAATGCCGTCCTTCCAACCTTCTGCGTGGTCGGGCTCGACGTCGCCGTAGTAGGCGGTGGCTAGTCCGTAACCGCGTTTGAGGATCATTTCCACAGGCCAGCGTTTGGCGCTGGCGCCCCGGGTGTCTTCGGTGGCCCGATGGTTGGTTACTCCATTCCCATTCTTCCGTATCCAAGATCTGGACAATTGGATGTCGGGATCGGCATTGATCGTGTGATTGCCATTGAAATTGTAGCCAACAAACAAAGGGGAAGGTCCTGAAGCGTCATTGGGCAAATAGATCAGAACGTGAACGGCTAGGGGACGATCGCCGCCTTCGAAGAGAACGGTCACTTGCTTGCGCGTTGCCAGGCCGCCGAGAGCGTCGTTCGATTCCTCAGTGACCACGAATTGGAGCGCATCCGGTTTCGCAGGGCGTGGACCGTAGACGGCTTGCTCGAAATGGGCGAGTATCTCTGCTCGCCTTAACGACTCCCACTCGGCTGCGGATTCGATGCTCATTCCCGAGTCGGACACCAAAGGATCAGGAAGGGTATAGTTCGGCACATTCGCTTCCTCGTAATTAAAGCCAGAAGGTTGAGCGATAGAAAGCGTCATGAGGTAGGGGTAGAGCGCAACGAGCGCGCCGATGTTGAATTTCATGAGCTAAAATTGCCTTAAAGGGTAGAGGGCAGCAAGACTCATGCGTTCCTGAAATGTTATTCCACGCAGAGGACGGAATAGGAGGCGACCCGTTGGGCGAAACCCTTTCGAAGAATATACAGTTAGTTGTTCATTCGAAATCGCTCCAGAGACGGTTAGATCGCAATTTTATCCCTGAGAGTGGGAGGGCGTTGCGAAAGACGCTCGTCTACTGGATCCGCTCCTCAATCATTGTGGCGACGTCTGCGAAGCCCCGCGATCGGGCGAATTCGGCAGCCGTTTGACCATCGATGTCTTGAGCATTGGGATTAGCTCCATTGTCGAGCAGAATTTGCACAACATCTCTGCGGCCCTCTGCAGCGGCGAACATGAGCGGTGTCCAACTTTCGTGATTGTCGATGCCGTTGATGTCAGCCCCGCGTCGAAGGAGCAAAGAAACGAGTTTGGGATTCGGTCCGGTGCAAGCGAACATGAGAGCAGTACGATCCGTGGTATCCTTCAGGTCTATACGAGCGCCCGCTTCGAGCAGTCGTTCAACGATTTCCTGGTGTCCATTGAAAGCCGCCAACATAATGGGCGTGCGGCCTTGGTCGCCTATGAGGTTTGGATCGATCCCGGCTTCGATGGCTAGAGCGATGGCTTCGACGTTTCCATTGAGAGCCGAGTCCATGATGAAGTCGACAGGTATGGATGGCATGTCCGCCTCGCTAGGAAGGGAAAGGGAGGCGGGGGAAGCAGATGAAGAGGAAGAAGCGGAAGATGATTCAGGGGCGGAATCGCTGCAGCCGGCGAGAAGAAGAGCGGTAAGGGGAAGGAGAATAGCGAGTGATTTGATAGGCATTGCTTTATGAGTCGCCGCAATGGCGGTGAAAGGCAATGGGAAATCGAAGGAGCGCCTATCCTCCGAATTTCAAACCTGTTGGCCGCAGGCCATCCTGCTCCCGCCACTGTGGGAACCATGTTAATAAATTCAAACTATGATTTTAACAGGGATCCGCTGTCGCGGAGCAGGATCGCTCTGACGAGCGAGCAGGCTAATTCCCATGACTCGAATCGGATCTAGGCCCTGCTAACGGGACCGTGACCCCAATTTCAAAAAAAGAACGCGCCGTTTGGCGCGTTCCGTTTTCGAAAGCTTTTAGATGTACAAGCCTTGCTTGCCGAGTGGCAGGGCATGGACTCGATTACCGGAGGCGGCGAACAAGGCGTTCGTGATCGCTGGCGTGGCGGGCGCTATGGGCGGCTCGCCGAGGCCTGCTGGCGGATTGTCGCTTTGCACGTAGTCTACTGAAATGCTCGGCGCCTGATTCATCCGAAGCAGATTGTAGTTCGAGAAATTGCTTTGCTCGACTGCGCCGTCGGCGAAGGAGATCTCGAGAAAAGCCGTGCTAAGCGCATCGATGACGCTGCCTTCGACTTGGTTGTCCGCTCCACTGCGATTGATAATCGGACCGGCATCGGCAGCTCCGTAGACGTGGTCTACCTTGAACTGTCCTGACGCTTGGGCGGTCACTTCCGCGACGTAGGCGACGTAGCCGCCATGGTCGAAGTGGAAGGCGAGGCCTTGGCCTTGATTGGGTCCCATCTTGCGACCCCAATTCGCGTTTTTAGTCACCAGTCTAAGCGTGTCAGCTGCCCGATTCGTATCGAAGTCGGTAGGACCGTAACGCTGGCTTAGCAAGCCCAGTCGGAATTCCAACGGATCGCGTCCGCCGGCGAGGGCGATTTCGTCCATGAAGCTCTGGAAGGCGAAGCAGAACGCTGAGTGACCGGGCGAGCGCCAGGGACCAGTGGGTACGCTGATCTCGATGAGCGATTGACGAAGGCGGTAGTTCTCAGTCAAGCCATTCGGGTAGTGCTTGCTGGACATGTTGGCCCCGCTAACGGTGCGGTTGCCATTGCCGAAGGTGACGAAGTGATTCTCCCAAGCGACGACCTTGCCCTTCTTGTCGATGCCTGCCTTTAGGTTGTGCCAAGCGGCTGGGCGGTAGAAGTCGTGCTGCATGTCGTCCTCGCGGGTCCATTGCAACTGGACGGGGCGATTCACTTTGGAGGCGATATAAGCCGACTCGACCATGAAGTCCGGCGTGAGACGGCGTCCGAAACCGCCCCCAATGCGTGTCATGTTAACTTGGATATTCTCTTCCGACATCCGAAGCGTGCGAGCGATAAGCGTGCGCCCATTTTTCGGATTTTGAGTCGGCGCCCAGAGCTCCATTTTGCCAGAGGGGTGCAGATAGGCGGTGCAGTTCTGCGGCTCCATATTGGCATGGGAGACGAAGGGATAATAGTACTGGGACTCGACGATCTTGTCGGCCTTGTCGAAGGCTTGGTCGACGTTGCCATTGTGGACCAAGGTCTTGCCATCCTGTTTGGCGAGCGCCTCGGCTTGGCGATTGTAGTCGACCGTAGAGTCGTTCTGAACCGTTGCCCAATCGACCTGCAATTGCTTGCGGGCGCTTTCGGCTTCCCACCAGGTTTCCGCGACGATGGCTACGCCTGGCATGAGGCCTTTTAGGTTATCCGTACCTTCAACGACGAATACATCGATTACCCCAGGGAATCCCTTCAACTGTTCGGTATTGGCGTTCTTGACTTTGCCACCGAAGCTCGGGCACTTCTGGAATACGGCGTAGGCCATGCCTTTCAATCGCGTGTCGCAGCCGAAAGGCATCTTACCGGTGAAGATCTTCTTGTTGTCTACGCCCGGGATGCGCTTGCCGAGCAGTTTGAATTCCGAAGGACGGCTCTTCAGTTTGAGCTTGCTGACTTCTGGAACCGCTTGCTTGCTCGCGAGAGGGGCAAGTTCGCCGTAGCCCAGTGATTTCTTGGATTGGGCGTGTTTGACGGCCCCGCCATCGGCGACACAGGTATCGATGGATACGCCCCACTTTTCCGCGGCGGCTGCCCGAAGCATGTAGGCTGCTCCGGCTCCGGCGATGCGCAGGTCGTCCCACCCATCAGGCGTGCCTCGGCTTCCGCCAGCGGTCTGGCGGCCGTAGCGTTCGTCGAGATTGGCTTGTTCTACGGTGACGTCTTCCCAGTTCACTTCCAAGGATTCGGCGACCACCATAGGCATGGCAGTCTTGATGCCTTGTCCGCATTCCGGATTCTTGCTGACGATGGTGACTGCGCCATTCGTATCGATGCGGACGTAGAGATTAGGCTCCCAGGTCTTGCCATGGTCGCCACCATGATGGGCGGCGCGGCTTCGATAGCTGACGCCGATCATAAAGGCGCCGGAGGCGAGGGCGGATACCTTGAGAAAGGCGCGACGGTCGACTTGTTTCATGGCGTTCATGATTAAGCAGCTCCTTTCTTAATGGCGGCTGCGAGTTTCACGGCCTTGCGAATTCGGTGGTAGGTGCCGCAGCGGCAGATGTTGCCGGAATGGGCAGCGTCGATATCGGCATCGGTCGGATCGGGATTGCGTTCGATAAGCGATGCGGCGGTGAGAATCTGTCCGCCTTGGCAGTAGCCGCATTGGGGAACGTCGACTTTGTGCCAGGCTTGCTGGACGGGATGTTCGCCGTTTTCATCGAGTCCCTCGATAGTGGTGATGTCCATGCCGGCGACGCTGGCGGCTGGGGTGATGCAGGCCCGCATCGGCGTGCCATTGACTAGGACCGTGCAGGCGCCGCATTGGCCAATGCCGCAGGAGTACTTGGTTCCTGTCATGTTAAGCTTATCGCGAAGCGCCCAAAGCAGGGGCATGTCCGCGGAGACGTCGACCTTCTTGGCGTCGCCGTTGATTTTCAGGGTGATTTCACTCATGGGTTATGTAGCGGTTGGCGTTTAGCTCTTGGCGGTTGGCTAATAGCGTTGAGATTGGGATGACTGTGAGGCTAACGCCGGTTGTATCCAATAATTTATTCGGAAAACGCGGCGATTGTAACGGCATATTCGTTGAAATCGCTAAATCATTTCCAGTCCGGTCATGGTACCCGAACTCGTGGCGAAGGAATCGACCTCGAGGCCTTGGCGTTGGAGGGCACTGAGATAGAGGTTCGGCAACGGGTAGTTGTCCTTCTGGTCGAAGGCTAAATGCTGTCCGTGACAGAAACCGCCGCCCGCGAAGAGCACAGGCATGTTCTTGTTGTCGTGGGCGCTAGCGTTGCCGAGATTGGAGGTTAGGAGCACGTTGGTTTGATCGAGCAGGTTACTGGAGCCTTCCTGGGTTTCCTTAAGCCTGCGAACGAAGCCGCCCCAATTCTTCACGAGCTCGCTTTCGACGATGGTCAATTGATCGATCTTGTCCTCGTCCAATCCGTGGTGACTGAGACTGTGATAGGCTTCCTCGACGCCGTTCAGCGGAGCTGGGCCGCCACTGCCGTTCAAGTGGAGGGTCAGAAAGCGAGTCGAATCGGTTTGTATGGCCATATACATGACGTCCAACATGAGCTGCTTGCGACGAATGAACTCGGCGTTGTCCCGAATATCGGTCGGCTGCTTCATCGAGACCTTGGGCTTGGGCCGACGGGCCCAGTCTTCGGACTCGCCAAGTCGCTGCTCGAAATTGCGGACCGAAGTGAAGTATTGGTCCATCTTATCCTTGTCGCCGGCTCCGAGTTCTCGTTGCAGCTTTTTCGCATCGTTGGCCACGATGTCCATGATGCTCTGGCCTTGCTTGAGTCGCTTGACCTGATGCTTCTTAGCAGCTGGCGTATCGGCCACGAATAGCTTGGCGAAAAGGCGGGAAGGCGAGTCCTCGGCGGGAATCATGCTGCCGGTTTCCGTGTAGGACGGACTGTTGTTGCCGGAAGCGTTGAGAACCAAGGAAGGATAACGCGTGTGATGGCCCAGGTGTTTGGCCATCAGCTGGTCGATGGAAATCGAATTCTTAAAGGCTGCGTTGCGCGAATAGGGCGCGGCGCTGAGAATGCTGCCTTCCGCGTTGTGGCCGCCGGTAACGCCGGGGTGAGAGGAGCCGCTGATGATGGTAAGATCGCCAAGCAAGTCTTCGATCTGCTTCAAGTACACGGAGGGCGTGTAGTTAAAGCCCGAGTCGATCGGATTGAGGTTCGGGCCGTGAAGTCCCAAGGCCAGACTGACGCTGACGAATCGCTTGGGCGATTGGGCGGCCGCCGCGGTGGAGGCGAAAGCCGGGCTCATCGCTTCCAGCCAAGGCAGCGCCATGGCGGCCCCGGCTCCTTTGAGGAAGGTTCGTCTCGAAAGCGATTTGTTGAAGCTGAAGTAGACGTTTTTCATTTCGGGAAGCTGTTAGCGGTTAGCGATTGGCGGTTGGAGTAATTCTTACTTTTCGAGGAAGATGTCGCTTTGAACGGCGGCGTGAATGATCGATCGAAATCCGTAGTTGTCGCGGGCAAGATCGGCGACCATGGCATCGATTTCCCGTCGGTCGGCGAATTCGATGCTGGCGCCGGTAGCGTAAACAAGCGTCTTTTCGAGGAGATTGCGAGCGATTTGGTCCGGTTCCGCCAGGATCATCGCCTTGAACCCGTCGATACCTTCGAAGGATCGCCCATCGGGCAGTTTATAGCTTGGGTCGACGGTAGGGCCTTTCCCGAGGCGACCATTCGCATTGATGGCTCGGTAGCGTTCGCGCCAGCCGCCGATAACGTCGTAATTCTCCAATGCGAATCCGGGCGGATCAATTTTTACGTGGCAGGATTGGCAGGCGCCAGTCGAGCGGTGCTTGTCCAACTGTTCCCGAATGGAAGCGGCTCCGCGAATATCCGGTTCGATGGCGGGAACATCGTCGGGTGGCGGGGAAATGTGTTCGCCGAGCACGCGTTCGAGCAGCCATACGCCGCGAATGACAGGCGAGGTGGTGGTGCCGTTGGCGCTCACTTTAAGTACGCTGGCTTGGGTGATGAGCCCGCCGCGTCGGCTTTCCGCATCGACGGGCACGCTGCGGTAGGCCGTGCCGCTAACGCCGTCGATGCCGTAGTGACGGGCGATGCGTTCGTTGAGCATGGCGAAATCCGAATCGATGACGTTGGTGACGCTCAGATTGTCATCGAGCAGCTTGCGCAGGAAACTGTGGGTTTCGCCCAGCATGGCGTGTTTGAGTGTATCGTCGAATTCCGGATAGAGCTTTTCGTCGGGCGTCGTGAAATCGATGTCCTTAAGATCGAGCCACTGAGCCGCGAAATTTTCGATGAAGGCCTTGCTCTTGTCGTCGGCGAGCATGCGCTCGACTTGCTTGCGCAGCGCCGAAGGGCGAGCCAGCGAACCGTTGCGGGCTGCAGTCAACAGCGGCGCGTCGGGAGCGCGATTCCAGAGAAAGTAGCTCAGACGCGAAGCGATGCTGTACGGATCGAGACGACCGGGCGTTTCCTTGAAATAGAGGAAGCGAGGCGAGGATAGAACGGCTCGATAGCCGGCTTTCAGGCCTTCCAGGAGAGATTGCTCGTCGCGATAGACTTGCTCGGCGAATGCGAGATAGGTTCCGATTTCGGATTCCTTAACGGGACGGCGATAGGCGCGTTCGGCAAATGCGGAGATCAGCTGCTTCAGCTCTCGCTCGGGATTGGAGGAAAGCAGGTCGCCTTTGCGAAATGCTAGCGAGCCGAAAAGCCGCTCCCGGATTTCGTCGGGTTTCAATCCCTTGTAAATGGGGGTGATTTCGAGATATTCGATGGCGACCCCGGGGGCTTGTTCGTCTGGTGCGGTGCCTCCAGTGATCGTGCGACCGGAAATGCGCCGCAGGGTGCGGTCGGCCGGGCGAACTTCGAGCATGTGGTCCTCCTGTATCCATGCTTCGAATTCGTGCTCTTCGGGCTCGTCACGGGCTTCGAAACTGCCGATCCAATACATGAGCGGCTTGACGGCGTAGCAATAGCCGCTGCGGACGGAGGTCCAGACGCCGTGTCCCTCGGGGGCATTGACGGAACGCGCTCGGAGTCGCACGCGGTACCATCCGCTTTCCTGGCGACGGGTGTTGGGCATACGCCCGTGGTAGGAGAGGCTAGTAGGGTAGGACACGGCCGTGTTGCCTACGGTGAAGGGGTCGCGCGTGTTGCCGCGGCGATCGCGTCCTTTGGAGATCTCGTCGATTCCGTAGATGCGCGGTTGAAACGCCTTTCGCTTGAGCGCTCGCTTGAAGGCCTCGTCGAGCGCCGCATCGGACGCCTCCAAGTATTTTTGCAGCAGGTGATAGGATACCTGTTGAGCGTCAGCGATGTTATCGAAGCCTTCGTGTTCGGATTCCTCCGGCAAGTAGACTTTGAGGGGAATGTCGATGCCGAGAAGATCGTGTAGCGTATTTTCAAATTCGATACGATTCAAGCGGCGGGAGCGCACCCGGCCTTTTTGCGTTTGCTGCTGCTCTGACGCGTCGTGCAAGCTCGCTTCGAACGCGTGGAGAAAATCGGAGCGTTCCTGAGGTTCCGGCTGCAACTCGTCCTTGGGCGGCATCTCGCCGTCCCGCACGCGATCGTGGAGCAAGGCCCACATGCCCAGCGAGGCGCTGTCGGTGGGATCGAAACGCAGAGCTTCCATATCCAGACCGCCCTTCTTCTCGGTATCGTTGTGGCATTCGTAGCAATTGATATCGAGGAAATCGACGATGGATTCGGGGAGAGCGGTTAGCGAATCCGAGGCTAGGGAAGCCGTGACCATGGGGCCGAGGCAAAGCGTAGCAAACGCGTTGAAAAATCGGGTCATTGAGCGTATCGAATTGGGAATCTACGAGATGGGAAACGGGTTCCGAGGGTTATTACCGCAAACGCGAGGAAAACGGACAGGAATTTGCCCGGAGTAATGGTGGGTAACCAATCAAGGCGCACCCAGTCTTAAGAGGAAGACCTGCTCGCTCGAAAGAGCGATTCTGCTCCGCGGCAGCGGATTCCTGTTAAATCATCGTTTGAATAATTATCAGGGATTCCGCCAAGGCGGGAGCAGGATGGCCTGCGGCCAACAGGATCGCGGGTTGAGCAACCGCGCCCAAGCGCCTTATTCGAACGCTCGCGAGCTTGTGGTTTTGGCGGTGGGGAAATCGCTGGGGACTCCGGTTTGGGTGACTTTACCGGTAGCGGCCCATTCTGTCCCACGCAGAAAGGTGGTTATGAAGCCAACGCATTCGAAAGAATAATCGGCATGGCCTAAAGCGGTGTGAAAAACCCGCCCCTGCCCGTAGTCGATGGTCATCAGCATGGGCTCGTGTCGGTCGGTGCCTTTGTTGTCGGGTTCCGAAAAGGCGGTGGCGAGCACGGTCAGGTTTTCGCCAGGACCGCGAAGGTGAGCGTATAGCTCGTCTTTGGTGTGAAGCCATTCTGCAGGAAGGCCGGCGACGATTGGATGATCCGCTTGGCGAACCTTGATCGTGAAGCTATGTTGCGGACCGTGGGATCCGGCTTTTCCGGTCGAGGGATCGCTGACGAGCTTTTGCATCGCGTTGTAGTACAGGTAGGGACCATGACTTGGCTTGCGTCCACCCCAGCCGCCGAGACCGATCATGCGATTGTAGGCTTCCCAGTCGCCGAATGAGTTGTTGGCTGCATGGACGCTAACGAATCCGCCGCCTTGTTTCATGTAATCGTCGAAGGCCGCTTGGGTTTCTTCCGGCCAAGGGGCGGCATTATTTCCGAAGTTCGAAACAATCACATCGTATTGGGAAAAATCGGGTTTGAAGTTGGGGTCGCTCTTGGACTCTTTCAGCGCTTGGGTGGCCGGCAGTCCTTCGATGGGGTATTGGGCAATGAGGTTGTCGCCTCGCCACGTGTATTGCGTTCGCGCGACGTCGACTTCGAAAAGGCCGCTTTCTTCCAGGTAACGCTTCATCATGAACGTCGACTTGGGCCATACGCCGTGATTGTTTTGGCCGTCGATGATCAGAGCTTTGAGCTTCTCGGGCGCTTCTTGGTTGCTGCAAGCAGCCAGCGAGAGAGCGAGTAGGGCGATGAGGAGGCGGGTCATAAAGTGTGTCTGTTGAGATGAGAGAATTTGGAAAACGTACGATGTTCAGAATTGAGGTAGGGCAATCGCGTCCCCGCGATGCCGCAGAAGAAGAGCTCAACCGATGCGGCATCGCGGGGACGCGATAGCCCTACCTTACTCATTGCTACTCAGGCCTGCGAAAGGCGTAAACGTGCTCCATGGTGCGCAAGTAGGCGGTGTCTCCGTGGAAGATCGGAGAGCTGCGGCATTCGCCGATGTTGAAGCGAGCGATCTCCTTGTATTCGCGCCCGGGTTGGAGGAAAAAGGCCATGCCGTCTTCTTCGCCCGCGTAGATCATGCCATCGACAAGCAATAGTCCGGGAAAAGTGCGATTCATGCGACCGGGGATTTTCTTGCTGTAGACGATCTCGCCCGTGTTCGCGTCGAGAACTTGAAAGACCTGTCCCATGGTGAAGGTGTAGACGAGTCCCTCATGTTCGAGCGGCGAAGCGTAGTAGCGCTCTTTCGAACCGATCGTATGCCAAACTTGGGTTAGGCCCTTCGTTTCCAGCTCTGCAACGGTATCTGGGATTTCCATACAATAGATATCGCCTTGGATTCCAGCGGCTCCATGGGCGGCGTAGATGCGATTGCCGGAAACGAAATTGGTATTGAAGAAAGCGAATTTCTTCTGATCGATGGTCCAGTCCTGAGAGGGAAGCTTTTTGCCATCGGCGACGCGTATGAGCTCTCCGCGGGTCGAATAGAGGAACCAATGTCCTTCGAGTTCGAAGGAGGCAGGCGCTCCGAAGACAATTGGATTTTCGACACGCCAAAGTTCGTCGCCAGTTTCGGGATCCAGGGCGGTGTAGTCGGAAAAGCGAATAATGAGCTTCCCGTCGACGAGCATGGGCGACGCCGAAGCGCCCCAACCGTGATCCGGCTTCTCCATGGTCTTGGCCCAGATACGATTGCCGTCGAGATCGTGCTTGGTGACGATGCCCAGTCCATTGCAGCTGTAGATGTATTTGCCGTCTGATACCGGGGTAAAGGAGGCGTATCCATTGGTATCGTGAGCCTTAGGTTTCTCGAAACGCTTGAGAATGGGATCGAGCGACTTTTGACGGTCTGCGATCTTGCGACGCAAGGCCCGGAGTTGTTGACGAAGTTCGGTGTTTTCCTTGTCGCGTTGGAAGCGTCGATTGAGCTTGTACTCTTGGCTGCGCAGCGGGGCCAATTCCTTCTCTAGGGCAACCTTGTGGAGCTTCGCTTTATCGATTCGCTGACGCTGTTCAGGACTGAGTTGAGCGACGTCCTCGTATCCATTGGTAACTTCCCAAATAGGCTGACCGTTGCGGGCATCGATGCAAATAAGAGTCGTGGGCTCTGCAGTGAAGATCAAGCGGTCGCCGATCAGCAATGGGCAGGCGTTACCCCATACGGGCGTATCGATTTTCCAGAGCAAATTGCTAGGATCGTCCCACTGGGTAGGGGGCGAGGCCTGGTAGATGCCATTGCCGCCATTGCGCCAGGATATAACATCGGCATGCAGAATCTGGGTGGCGCTAGCCAATAGGGTTAAAGTAGCTGAGATAAGGATAGTATTGCGCATTGCGAAAAAGGGGGTGGTTACGTAGTCCGACGGGCAGGTATGAAAATGAGACCGTTAACTATGCTTCCCGTAGAAAGATGGGTTTTCGACCAAAATCCGCGCCAAATACCCGATCAAAAACGATCTTTGAAGTTGATTAAGGTGCAATATAGTGCAAGTTACCTGGGTGGTGGAGTGCGCGCGCGACAATGTCGATGAGGGGGCTCGGGCTCGATTCTCTTGGGGAGGATGGGGGCGGTTTTTGCGTCGAAACGCGATGCTGTTGGCAATAGTCTGGTCTGGGCAACTAGCGAATGCCCAATTCTTGGAGGTGTCCATCGAGGCGGGCCTGCGTTTGGATGGGGAAGGCGATTACGGGGATCCGGAACTAAGCGCGGGAGGGGTCTTTGCGGTGGACATCGACGCGGATGGATGGGTGGATTTGTATGCGACGCGTCAAAGTGGCGGGAATCACCTTTACGTCAACAATCGGGATGGGACCTTTACTGAGCGTGCCTCGGAATTTGGATTGGAGGGGCCCAATGATTCCAATGGAGCAGCGTTTGCGGATATCGATAATGATGGGGATGTTGACCTGCTGCTGACGGTTATTCGCAGCCCTCAGTATTATTTGTATATCAACGATGGGGAGGGCAATTTCATCGAATCGGCCGCGGAGAGGGGAGCCTTCATACCGGTAGACGACTTGGATCACCGCGGCTATAGCGTGACGGTTACCGACTACAATGCGGATGGTTGGTTGGATATTTACGTTTGCGAATACTACGCTCCGGCGGATGAAGTGGATCCGAATACTCACTCGGTCTTACTGCGAAATCGGGGGGAAGAGGCGCCCGGGTATTTCGAGAACGCTACTGCGGAAGCGGGGTTGTTGATAAGCGAGGATGGCACCCAACAGCTGTATTCGGCATCGTTCGCCGATTTCGACAAGGACGGTTGGCCTGATCTGAGCATTACGGGAGATTTCAATACGAGCCGCTTCTACTGGAACGATGGTGACGGCTCCTTTACCAATGCCACGGATGAGGTGGGAGCGAATAAGGACGAGAATGGCATGGGGATGACGGTTGGGGACTACGATGGCGATTTGTATTTGGATTTCTATGTCACATCGATATTCGATAATCCCGGACTGCCCCAACCGCAGGGCTTAACGGGAAACCGAATCTACCGTTATCGCAGCGACCAGGGCCGTTTCGACGAATTGAGCTGGCAATTGGATGTTCGAGACGGGGGATTCGGTTGGGGAACAGCTTTTTTGGACGCGGACAACGATGCTGATTTGGACCTGATCGCTACCAATGCGGTGATCTTCGAGGATACTCGGGTGCCTGAGCGTACTCGATTCTGGGAAAACAATGGGACGGGCGAGTTTTCCTTGGAATGGGACAAGTACGGAATTGTCGACGAAGGAAAAGGCTATGGACTTCTCACATTCGATTTTGATCGAGATGGAGATTTGGATACGGTGATAGGCCATCGCGACGATTGGCCGCTTCTCTATCGCAATGACAGCGAAAGCGCCGCCTCCTGGTTGCAGCTCGTCTTCCAGGGTGTGGAATCCAATAGGGACGGTATCGGGGTGAAGGTTCTCGTCGAGGCGATCGAAGGCGGAAAGCTCCAGTATTTCGAATACAATCCCACTAATTATTTTCTAGCCCAATCAGAGTCGGTTCTTCACATAGGTCTTGGAGAATTGGGCGGACAGGAAACCGTTTTCAAGACGACCCTGACCTGGCCGAGCGGAGCGACGCAGATACTGGTGGGATTGCCCGCTAACCAACGCGTGGAAGTAGTGGAGAGCGGATCGGAAAGCATCGTATTCCCTCAGGTCGAAATTCAACCAGTGGGCGGGTCCGTCGAATGGGGAGGCGATCTTATTTTGACCGTCGAAGCGAGTGGCAACCCAGAGCCGGTTATCGTATGGGAGAAGGACGGAGTCGCTATTGAAGGAGCGAGCAAATCGACCTTGCATATCGAGCGCATGCATCCCATCGATGTGGGGTCCTATCGAGTGCGAGCGATCAATGCGGCTGGCAGCGTCCTTTCGGATCCAGCCCTGATCGAGATCGAATTCGATGTCGAAGCGCATTCGGTGGCCCGTTGGTGGAACGAGTTTTTGCTTGAGGCTATTCGCAAGGACTTTCCGGCTCCTACGATTCATGGCCGCAATCTGTATCATGTTTCCGCTGCCATGTGGGACGCGTTTTGGGCATACGAACCTGAGGCGTGGGAGAAGGTGTCGCCTATCTTTGTCGAGGAATCGCTTTCCGAGATCGATTGGGGAGGCGATCGACTGGTAGCTCAGGCAGAGGCAATCAGCCACGCAGCGTATCGTGTATTGGAAGAACGCTATAAAGATAGCGATGGAAGGATTCGCACCCTGTACGGTTTGAGATGGCTGATGGAACGTATGGGCTACGATCCGGATTTCGATGGTATCGAAGGAAGCGGTCCAGCTGCAGTTGGAAACCGTATTGGCTACAGCATTTTGGAGGCGAATCTGAACGATGGGGCGAATGAAGCGAATGGATACGTGGATCCGTCGGGATACGAAGCAGCGAACGAACCATTGGTATTGGCGTTAAGCGGTACGGTTTTGGATGACCCGAATCGTTGGCAGCCTTTAGCCTTCGAGTTTCGCATAACGCAAAATGGAATACCGGTTGGGGAGTCCATTCAGGAGTTTATCGGTTCGAATTGGCGCGATGTGGAAACCTTCGCTCTGGAAAAGCCGACGCCCAATACGATCGCTTTCGATCCAGGGCCGGCTCCGCTATTGGGAACGGAATCTCAGCAAGCCTTCCTCGATGCCGCGGTTGAGGTGATCCGATTCTCGTCTCTGCTCGATCCAAATAATGGCGAGACCATAGATATCTCGCCAGGAGCTCATCTCAACAATCCATTGGCGACCAATTATGGCGAAGGTCGAGCGATCAATCCGTTTACGGGAGAAGCCTACGCTCCGAATATAGTGAAACACGGGGATTACGGTCGCGTTTTGGCCGAATTCTGGGCGGATGGGCCCTCGTCCGAGACGCCGCCGGGTCATTGGAACGCTTTGTTGAACGAGGTTGGAGAACATCCGCTTTTCGAACGACGCTATGCGGGGTTAGGACCTGAGCTATCGCAATTGAAGTGGGACGTAATCAGCTACTTGGCCTTAAACGGAGCCATGCACGATGCGGCAGTAGCGGCTTGGACTTTGAAGCGACAGTACGATTATGTGAGGCCGATCTCGATTATCAGGCACCTGGGAGGATCAGGACAGTCGAGCGACCCTTTAGGCCCTTCTTACCATCCGCAAGGCTTGCCGCTCGAAGAAGGATTGGTGGAAGTGATTACCGAGGCTTCTTCCGCTCCGGGGCAGCGTCACGAGCATCTGGTCGGACACGTCGGCGAGATCGCGATATTCGCGTGGGCGGGGCAGCCTGAAGACTATCACAATGATGTTGGCGGGGTGGATTGGATACGCGCTGTCGATTGGCTGCCCTATCAGCGAAGCACCTTTGTGACGCCCGCTTTCGCGGCTTACGTGTCCGGTCATAGCTGCTTCAGTCGAGCGGGGGCCGAGACGCTGACGCTGCTTACGGGCAGTCCATTTTTTCCAGGAGGGCTCGGAGAGTTCCATTTTCCCCAGAATGGTTATCTGGAGTTCGAAGCGGGACCGAGCGAGGATCTAATATTGCAATGGGCTACTTACTACGATGCCGCGGATCAAGCGGGCGTTTCTCGCCTTTATGGAGGTATCCACGTGAGGGCTGACGATTTTATCGGTCGGACATTGGGCGCTCGGGTGGGGCTGGCAGCATTTTTGGAAATGGATCGACGATTGAATGGCGGCAGTCCGGAAGATCGGATTGGAAATTTGTCTCTCGAGACTTCCAGTAAACGGGGAATGGGCGCCTCTCTATTCGATCTTGGGTCCGGCGTCGACAACCCATCGAAGCTAGAGATGAAGCCCATGCTCGAGCCTTCTGAAACGCAGAACGAACTGCCTTCTTTGTGGTCGGAACGTGAGGAGGGAATCTATGCGGGAGTGGGCGATTCTCCAGAAGCGCTCTTGACCGAGGTAACGGGACGACGATTGCGTCGCTTTGCTTCCGAAGCCCCGATTGACTCGGGCGCGGAAGGCGCTCGCTTGCGATTCGAATCCCTCGGTGATTCCCCAACGCTGTATTTGATACGAGCCCGTTTGCCGAAAATGCGAGAATCGGATGCCGATTTCGCGTTGTCCCTGTATCAGTTGAATGGCGACGGTACGCGCGCGTTGATTTCTGAAAACCAAAACTGGGGAGAAAGCGATGCTGCATCGCTCGTCGAGGTTAGCGCTTTGAGTCTGGAGACGGATGTTCTGGAGTTCGGAAGCATTGAGGCTGCCATCGTGAAACTGCTCGAGCCAGGTGACTACGAAGCGATTGTAGGAAGCGATAGCGAACAAGCGAACTACGCTAGAATCGAACTATTCCAAGTCAGTGGCTTGGAGTGAATGAGCTTGGTATAGCAGTTTGCTTTCAAGCGAATGAACTTTCTACGGCTCGCTTCCGAGCAAGCTCATGCGGGAAAGGCCGGTACAAAAAGATGGATTGTCTTTCCAAGCGATCCTAGCGATGTTTCTTCCCATGATCCGATCGATTGCCTCTCTCCTGATTTGTCTCGCAGCCCTTACGAAAGCCATTGCCCAAGGGGAATTGGTTTTTGCTGAAAATTCCGATTGGGAATTGGTATCCGAGGGCCATCAATTTGCGGAAGGCATGGCGTGGGATGCCGATGGCAATTTCATCTTCACTGACGTTCCCCGCAACCAGTTGTTCCGAGTCGATAAGAATACCGGAGAGAAAACGCTGCTCGATGGCGAAACGGGTCGAGCCAATGGAATTGCCTTCGGCCCCGACGGCAATCTCTACGGCTGCGCGCGCGGGGCGGATGCCATTGTTCGCTGGGATCCCCACACTTGGAGTCGCGAGTTCATCGGAAAGGGTGGAGGTTCCAATGACATAGCGATTCTAGACGACGGTACAATCTTCTTTACCGATCCGCAGAACATGAAAGTATGGACGATCGCGGCAGGTACGACCGATCGAGCGGTCGCTCAGGAACTGCCCTGGAAGCCCAATGGAATCGGCCTTTCAATCGATCAAAGGACCTTGTTGGTGGCGGAGTTCGATTCGGGAACGGTACATGGGTACTCAATCAGTTCGAAAAGCAGGCTCACAGGCAAAAGCAAACCCGCCTACCGATTTGCGATTCCGTCGAACAAGCTGGGTCGCCTCGATGGAATGCAGCTTTTGAAGGATGGGCGATTGATGATTGGCACTGCCCTCGGAACGCAGATTGCCCCTCCTGCTGGAGAAAAGGGCGAATTGATAATAATTCCTTCGCCAGAGGGGCGTCCTCGTTGCAATTACGCCCGTATCAGCCCCGATAATACATGGTTGTATACTGCCTATGCCAAGGATGTGCTGAGGCGGAAGTTGAAGCCGGGTTTCGGATTGTGAATGCTGCTTCGCGGTAAACGTGAAATTACGGCCGCCAGCGTACAAATCCACATTCAAAATTCACCATTCGCGATCGAAGATGGCGCTAGCGATCTTCGATCGCGTACAGCGCTTTATTCGTGCGGAGGAACAGCTGTCCATTGTCGAAGGCGATGGTGGAGTTGCCGCGTTCTTTGGGATTCATTTCATTGCTCGCTATTTCTTGATATGAATCGCCGGGTTTGAAAATACGGGTTACGGATGCTTGGTCGGTCAAGTAAAGCAGCCCTTGAGAGTAGGAGACGGAGCTCCAGCATTGTTCGCCAAGATCGTAAGTCCAAATGATCTCGCCCGTTCGAATGTCCCCGCATTTGAGAGGGCCTTTGCGTCCCGCTAGATAGTAGCGTCCATCGACGATGACTCCCGAGCCGACCCGCTGTTCCACGGTTTCGTTAAGCCAGATGCGATGCGATTCGGTTAGATCGCCCGTTTCGTCGGCGCCCGGTTGACGCATGCCCATGGCAGGACCCTTGAAGCCGCTGAAGGCGAGAATCAGGCCGGAGCTGACGATGGGATCGGTGTAAGTCAATGCGCCCAGGCCGCGGCATCTCCAAAGTTCATTCCCGGATTCGGGGTCGAAGCTCGCTAGAAATCCGGGCAAGGGCAAAAGCAGCTCGGTTCTAGGACCATTGTTCCAAATTAGAGGCGTTGCGAAGGATCCATGCAATTCATCGGGAGGAGAGGCGATGTCCGAAAACTCTCGCTGCCAGACGGTTTCGCCCGTTCGCTTGTTTAAAGCGGTGAGGATAACTCTAGGTCCTGGACTTCCGAATACAATTACAGTGTCTTCGAAAAGACGAGGACTTGAAGCGTGTCCCCATTGGTGAGCGAATTCGCCCAGATCTCGCTGCCAGAGCAGATTTCCGTTGAAATCGTAAGCAGCAGCTCCCGCCGATCCGTTCCAAACGAAAACGCTTTCGCCGTCAGTGGCGGGCGAGGGGGCGCACCAAGGATTAGTCGGGTGGGTGGGGTCGTGAGTGTTGTAAGGCAGACTGTGGCTCCAAAGGGTTTTTCCCGTTTTCCGGTCGAAGCAGTAGAGTCCGCGCTCGGTTCCGTCGTCGTTGGCGCAGGTCACGAAAACGCGATCGCCGTGGACGATAGGAGACGAGTTGCCGGGAGCGGGCAATTCGGCTGTCCAGAGGATGTTTTCGGTGGCTGACCAACTTGTGGGATATTCTCCAGGACGAACGATACCATTACCGTCATTGCCTCTCCATTCCATCCAGTTTTCGCCACGCAGCATTGCGAATGGCATTATGAGGAGGAGGCAGTATCTAAGCGGCGTCATCATTCTTAATTCCGAGCGCCGGCAAAGATTGGACAGCGAAAGGCAAGAGATCGATTTGGAAGGGGCGTCGAGCGAGACCGCATCGCTTCTAGCCCATATCCCTGCGGCAGGGAGCGGAGCTATGCGGAGCGTTGCAAGCCCCCGAACGATGCGGCGGGTATAGCGAATACCGCGGAGCAATTGATACGTTCTCGTTATACCGCTTAAGCTTACCGGCAAGTCGATTACCTCGTTGATACCCATCATCCGGATACCCGTTCGAAGCGATTGCGCGGTGAACTGCTGACGACCATCCAACAGGCGAACTGGCTTTACCTGCGGATCCTGAATTCTTCTCGCGGCAAGCAAAGCAAAGTGGAATTCGTAGCCGGCTACTTTATGGATGGGGAGCAGCTTGAAATGCGGGAGCATTCCCCCTTCAAACGGTATCAAGGCGATTGGAAGTATTTGGACGACAAGGGCTGATAGCGAGTCCGATTGTCAAATGTTCCAGCGCGTCTTCGCTTTTTGGGTCGGCTTATGGATTTTAAAAAGCTTGGGGTCGTGGACGCGATTGGCTCGCTCGGCGGTTTCTTCGTCCAGTTCCCTCAATAGCTGCATGACTTCGACGAGCGGGTGGCTCGAGGGTATGTCGCGTGCATTGCTGTGGGCGTAATGTCCTTCGCAGTAGACATGTATGGCCTTAGCGACGCTGCTGGCGGCATCTCGGACATGGTCGTTGATGAATCCATCATCGTTCGGTTCGTAGCGTCCTTTTTCCATGATCGAATTAAAGAACGGCTGTTCCGCTTTGGGAAGCGCTTTCTAGATCCGGCCTTCCTCGATATCGTAAACGTCGAACCAAACGTAGACGATGCGTCCCGCGGGAATGTGCTGGGGAATGTAACCCTCGAGAAACTCCTGCAGCTCTATCGGCATGTCGCAGAGGCGCGTCGATCGCATCTTGTTGTTCCAAGCGATGATTTCCCGTCGTTCGCGCGGCTTCGCATTCGATTCGATCCATTGAGCCACGGCATCGTCATCGGCCTCAGTTGCTACGAACTCCTCAAAAGCGTCCGGTTTGATCTCGACGAAACCAAAAAACTGATTGTCGAGCGGACAATCGAAATGATATTCGCCGTTGGTTCCCGCGATTTTTGCGCGGCACTTGTCGAGCGTTCGCTTGGCGATTACGTAACCTGCAAGCGTTTCGCGTGGGCTAGCGGGATAGTCTTTGTCGAGATCTAGGGCTTTGGGAGCTTCTTCAGGCATGGTTCCATGGATTATTTTTGAGTTTCAAATTAGAATGAGGGCGGAGCGGTTGCGCATGCGCCAATGGAGACGGGAAGAGGTCTATGCGAAATTCGGGTGTAAAGGGCGCATTTGAAAACCTTGGCTCTGCGTATACTTGCAAAGCGTCGCGCGCGACGATCGCGTTTCGTTGACGCCCTTATCCTATCCAATCTAATTATAGTTCTATCATGAATAAACTGCTTATGTCCCTTCTCGGCGCAGCCATGCTCGCCGTCGCTTCGACCTCCGCTTTCGCGGACCATCATGGTTCTTCGATCGCTCCCAAGTCGGTTATCCACGTAGTAACCGTTTCCTGGAAGGCGGATGCCTCCGAAGGAGACATCCAAAAGGCTCTCAATAGCGTCAAGACGCTGGCTAAGGAGTATGACGGCATCTCCCGCGTTTGGATTCGTTCCATCAAGGCTCAAGGCGAGCGCACCCACGCATTCGTTATGGAATTCAAGTCCGAGCAAGCGCTCAAGGATTACGCGGGCAGCTCGGCTCAAAAGAAATGGTATAAGAGCTACATTCCTGTGCGCGAGGCCAGTACGACCTTCGACATTACCAATTGAAGATTCGCTGGATAGCTGATTTTCGAAGAGGGCCTACGGGTCCTCTTTTTTTGGTCTGAAACGAGCGATTTACGCAATATGGATCCCATTAGCCAGGGCGCACTAGGCGCAATCGCCGCTTCAGCAACGGCTCGTTCTGAACGGGTCCGGATCGCGGCTGTGGTCGGATGGGGCGCGGGCATGTTGGCGGACGCGGATATTTTCATTCGATCGACGGCCGATCCACTGCTGAATCTCGAGTATCACCGGCATTTTACCCATTCGCTGATTTTCATTCCCATTGGAGCGGCCATAGCGGCGGCGTTCTTTTGGGCGGTTGGTCGGATCTGGAAGCCGTCTTTCAGCGAGCTCTTCCGGTATTCGCTCTTCGGATATGCAACCGCGGGATTGCTCGATGCTTGTACGAGTTATGGTACGCGATTGCTTTGGCCGTTTTCCGATGCCCGAATCGCTTGGAACATTATTTCGATCGTCGATCCCATCTTTACAGGGACGATTGTCGCCCTGCTTGCTTTAGGTTGTTTTCGAAAAAAGATTGGCCCGAGCCGATTGGCTTGGGCGTTTGTTTTGAGCTATTTGAGTTTTGGAATCGTTCAAAACCATCGCGCCTACGAAGCATTTCAGCGCTTGGCTGCCGAACGCGATCACGATTCTTTGTCGCGATTAACGGTTAAGCCTGCAATAGGAAATCTATTCCTATGGCGTGGGATTTA
>Ga0066825_10000116_pt1 | contig 28736 bp, 32 predicted proteins | sample ETNtaG_6_FD_65608 | JGI IMG/M metagenome (GOLD analysis project Ga0066825, IMG submission 65608) | Marine microbial and viral communities from oxygen minimum zone, Eastern Pacific Ocean - ETNP201306SV45 | ecosystem: Environmental > Aquatic > Marine > Oceanic | place: Pacific Ocean: Eastern...
TTAAACCTCAGGTAATAGGTGATATAGTTAACGAGTATAAGTATTTGGTTACTAAAGAGGTAACCGTAATGTCAATTTTGGCAGGTACGCCAGTAAAATTTTTTCAAGATATATTTGGTGATGATAAGCAAATAGTTAGATTGATGCCAAATTTGGGTGCAACATACTGTAAAAGTACTACTTTTGCGTACAGCTCTGCACGGCTGAAAGAAAAAAGTATAATAGAAGATTTTATTAGGTCTTTTGGTAAATGTATTTGGTTAGACGGTGAGTCTAAAATGCATCAAGCAACAGCAGTAGCAGGAAGTGGTCCTGCCTATTATTTTTTGTTTTTTAAATATTTTGCAGAATTTTTGATAGAAAGTGGTTTTGGGGCAGAAGAAGCAAAAAATGTTGCTTTGAATACTTGTGATGCAGCACTTAGTATGGCAAAAGAGGATATGGATTTTGATAAATTGATGGGGGATGTAACAAGTCCTAATGGCACTACTTATGCTGCTCTTCAAAGTTTTAAGAAAGAAGATCGGTTGCGTGATGTTTTTAGTCAGGCGTTAATGGCTGCAACAAATAGGTCTAAGGAATTATCTGGTGAATAGTTATTATAAAGGAATCTTTGCTGAGAATTTAGCCAAAATTCTTTTGCTGCTTAAAGGTTATAAAATTATAGATAAGAGGTTTAAATCTAGGTTAGGTGAAGTGGATATTATCTGTCTTAAGAAAGGGGTAATGATATTTGTAGAGGTTAAGCAGCGCAGGGATAAATTGCAATTTTTTGATATAATAAATGCTAAGCAAAAAAATAGAATAATTAAGGCAAGCCAGGTGTTTTTGAAAAAGAATAATTTACATGATGTACAGATGAGGTTCGATGTAATTTTTATAACATTGCCTTTTTATATTAAGCATATAAAAAATGCGTTTTGGGCGGATTAAAGCGTAATTTTTCTTAGGCTATATGGGTTAATGATTGCAAAATTTTTTGTTACCATATAGTATGCCTGGTTATACTAATTTCTGTCTTTCGGATGGTTGATAGAAACCTATAGAAATCTTTGATTTTTCTGTGTTGGTTGTACTGATAGAGTGATGAAAAGAGTGTTAAATAAGAAAATAAGTAAGTGGTTATGATAGAAGATTATATAAGGTATGATCAACTGGTTGATGGGGCAATGAGGGATGTTGTCAAGGAAGCCCTAAAAAAGGTTCATAAAGAAGGGTTTTCTGGTAATCACCATTTTTTAATATCTTTTCTAACGGGGTATGAGGGAGTGTCTATCTCTCCTAAATTAAAAGAGAAATATCCTGATGAAATGACAATTGTATTACAGCATCAATATGAAGATTTGGACATAACTAAAGATAGTTTTCAGGTAGTATTGAGCTTCGATGGAATGAAAGAAAAGGTAAAGATCCCTTTCTTGGCGTTAACTTCTTTTGCTGATCCTGGTGTTAAATTTGGCTTAAAATTTAATATTCTGTCTGATGAGCAATTATTAGATGCATTGGAAGAAGAAGAGATAACGGAAACTCCAGAGGCCCCTGTTAAGGCCTCTACAAAACCTAAAAAGGGGGGTAAATCTACTAAAATAACTACTGACAATAATGTGGTTACATTAGAGACATTCCGTAAGAAAGATGAGTAGTTAGTTCCATTCTAGTACTGCTCCGGCTGCATTATTTTTACAAGCCGAATTTTTTCCAATCTTTGGAAATTTTATCGATAATTTTTTGATCCATATTTATGTCGGCTCCCCATTCTCTGTTCGTTTCGGGGGGGATTTTATTAGTTGCATCGAACCCTAGTTTTGCTCCGAGTCTTGGTTCTGGAGAGGCAAAATCGAGATAGTCGATAGGGGTGTTTTCGATGATTGTGAGATCTCTTGAGAAATCCATTTTGGTTGATACTGCCCACATGACATCTGCCCAATTTCTAATATTAATGTTATCATCTACTACGATAATGAATTTAGTATATGTGAATTGTTTTAAAAAACTCCAGATACCCATCATAATTCTCTTTGCATGGCCGGGATATGATTTCTTGATTGAAATTACGGCAATGCGGTATGAACACCCTTCAGGCGGAAGGTAAAAATCTGTAATTTCTGGAAATTGTAATTTTAATAAAGGATTAAAAATATCATTAAATGCTAACCCAAGAGTACTTGGTTCGTCTGGTGGTTTCCCTGTGTAGGTTGTAAGGTATATAGCGTCTTTGCGCATTGTGATGGCTGTTAAATTGAACACAGGAAAGGGTTCAATTGAGTTATAATATCCCGTATGGTCCCCATATGGTCCTTCATCGTGATATTCTTCTAGACTTACATATCCTTCTAAGATAATTTCTGCATGGGCAGGGACTTTTAAAGGAATGGTTTTACATTTTACTAGTTCGATACCAGAGTTTTTTAATAAACCGGCAAATTTGTATTCTGATAAGGTTTCTGGAATAGGGGCTACTGCTGCTAATATGGTTGCGGGATCTGCGCCAATTACTGCTGCTGCTGGAAATTGTTTTTTTTGGTTAGAATCTTTCCATCGTTTATAATGTTCTGCTCCGCCGCGATGTTTAAGCCAGCGCATGATAAGTTTATTGTTAGATAATTGCTGCATTCTATATATGCCAAGATTATATGAATCTGACTTATTTGATTTTTCGTCTGGTCCTTTGGTTACAATTAAAGGCCAGGTGATTAGAGGAGCGGGTTCGTTTGGCCAGCAGGTTTGGATTGGTATTTTGTTAAGGTTTATATCTTTTCCTTCTAGAATAATTTCCTGGCAGGGCGCTTTTGAAACGGTTTTAGGGTTCATTTTAAGCATTTTCTTGACTAGAGGCATTAAATTCATAGCTTCTTTAAAACCACCAGGGGGTTCTGGCTGTCTGAGGATGGCTAGGGCCTCACCAATTTCAGTTAACTTATTTTCGGTGGTGTTCATGCCTAATGCGATTCTTTCAACGGTCCCAAATAAATTTGTTAGCACTGGCATTGAGGCGGATTTGTTTTGATGTATGACATTGTCAAAAAGTAGGGCTGGCCCTCCTTTTTGAATTACTCTTCGGTGAATTTCAGTGATTTCGAGATTGGTATCAATAGGTTCTGATATGCGTTTTAATAGTTTTTTCTTTTCAAGTATTTTGATAAAGTCTCGTAGTGAATTACAGCTCATTACTTATTTTCTTATTTGATTTTTTGTTTTTTCATTTGTTTTAAATCACATATGGATTTTTTAAGATTCTCATAACATTCAGGGAATGATTTGATAGATTGGATGATTCCAAAAACGAGTAAGCCATGATGTGATTTTACCAATGTGTCTATTATTTCTAAATCATCTAATACTTCTATTAGTGAGGATATGAATAAAATAAAAAAACTTAAGAAATTTAATATCATAGTGAAATCACAAAGTGGTTATTGCGCGGATAATATTTAGATATAATAGTTTAATCAAGAAGTTTAGGATTTGTGGCTAGTTCTTGCACTGCACCATCTAGCATTAAAGATAAAAATTTTTATTAGCTAACAGTGTCCAGAAAGTATGATTGCAATTTAAGTGCCAACATGTTATTTTTGCGTAAATTTAAACCGATTTAAGATGCAAAAAATTATAAGATATTCATTGTTATTATTTCTATTTAGCTGCCAAACCACTATAGAAGAGAAGGTGGAATATACCCAAGAACAAAAGCCTGTTCCAATAAAGGCGGTAGAGGAAAAATATCCAGAAACTAAGAAGTTAGAGTTGATGCCAGTGTTATATTATACATATGATAGCTCTTCTTTATCAATATCTGCTAGAAAGAAATTACAAAATAATTTATTGTGGATGCAGGAGAATAAGAATGTGAAGATTTTAGTTGAAGGTCATTGTGACGAGCGTGGAACAAGAGAATATAACCTTGCTTTAGGAGAAAGAAGAGCGTATGCGGTGAAAAGATTTTTAGTAAATGGAGGGATAAAATCTTCAAGAATACAGGTTGTTAGTTACGGAGAAGAAAGACCTGCAGCTCTTGGTGTGGGCGAGGGTGTTTACCGCTATAATAGAAGGACAGAAATTAAAATTAGATAAGTTTTTTATGAAGATTTTTTTTGTTTTTTTGACATTATCATTTGTTGGTTCGGTACATGCGGATGAGAGAGTGGAGTTTACGCCTGTAGATCAGGGTAAGGGGTCTACTGTGTTTGATGAAACGCAATATCAAATACTTAAGAATGAGACTCGTATCAATGAGTTATATGATGAGATTAATGAACTTAAGATTCAGTTAAATAAATTGGATCTAATGCAAAATCAGCTCATGTCACGGATTAATACATTGTTGCCTAAAGAGGATCAGTTTATTAATGCTCATTCTGAGGAGAATGAAGAAGAATTTAAATATGGATTTGATATGTTAACAGCTGGTCATTATGATAGGGCTCACAGGGCATTTAAGCTATTTATAGAAAAATATCCTAATGATTCTAAAATAGGAGAGGCATATTTCTGGTTAGGAGAGGTTGCCTATAAAACTAAGGATTACAAGCAGGCATCGAAAAGTTATTTAGTTTCTTATCGTGATTATAAAGGAAACCCTAGAAGAAATGATGCTTTATTTAAGCTTTCTATAGTTTTAGGATTTCTAGGCAAGATGGAAGAGGCTTGTGCAGGTTTTGATATTTTAATGCATGATACACCATCTATTAGCGAAAACTTGAGACACAAATCTAAAAATGAAGCAGTGAATATTGGTTGTAAGAATTAGGTTTTTTATAGTTAGAAGTAGTTACAGTGCCTGATATCGATGATAGTTCCAAGTTTAAATTATTTCAGCTTTTACATCAATCTTATATAAATAATTTTGGGAATGTTTTTCCGGAGAAAATTTTAGTAGCTGTTTCAGGTGGGATAGATAGTTTAGCGCTTGTTCTAATTGCAAATCATTGGTGTTCTGAAAATAATATATTACTTAAAACTGTTACTATAGATCATCAATTGCGTTCTGATTCTACATTAGAAGCTAGTAAGGTTCATGATATTATGGAAAAACATAATATTGATCATGAGGTTGTTACTTGGAATAGAAAGGGTGAGGTGGTTAGTAATATTGAAGCGAGTGCTAGGCAGGCGCGATATGATTTGCTGACTAATTATGCAAATATCAATAATATTTCTATTATCATAACAGCTCATCATTTAGATGATCAGGTAGAAACGTTTTTTATGAGATTGGTCAGAGGCAGTGGTATCGATGGCTTGTCTGCAATGAAAATGAAAACCAATATTACCGAAAAAATAGTTTTATTTAGGCCGTTTCTAGAAATAGAAAAGAAATATTTGAAACAATATCTAGAAGATCAAGATCAAGAATGGTTTGAAGATTCGACCAATAAGAACACGGATTTTTTGCGTAATAAAATTAGAAAGATGCTGTATGAAATTGAGGATAAAAAAATTATAGATAAACGTATTATAAGGACAATAGAGCATTTTGGTAGGGCAAAAGATTTTTTAGAATCTCATACTGAAGCAGTGTTTAGTGATTTAGTCACAAATAAGGAAGGTAGGTTGGTTTTGGACCGCTTAGCTTTTAATGGTTTGCACGAAGAAATAGCATTAAGGTTGTTAATTAGGATTTTTAAGGAAGTAGGAGGACAACATAATAAACCTAGATTTAATAATTTGTTTATTTTATATCAAAATTTAACCAGTAATAAAATTAAAAAACGGACTACTTTTTCTCATGCTTTAATAACGCTTAAAGAAAATTTAATAATTTTTCAGCAAGAAGAAAGAATATCAAGATAAATGATTGGTTATGGTAGATAGAAAATTTTTAAATAAGTATTGGCGTGTAAATTTGCGTCTTATAACGTTATGTTTATCTATTTGGTTTACTGTATCGTTTGTGTTTGGGATATTGCTAGTTCAGAAGCTGAATTTGGTTGTGATTGCTGGTTATCCGTTAGGGTTTTGGTTTGCGCAGCAAGGTTCTATTTTTAGCTTTGTGATTCTTATTTTCTTTTACATAGGAAGGGTGAATAAATTGGAGAAAGAGTTTTCTAAATCATCATCTTTGGTTGATGGGTCGGCAGGTAAAAACCCAGATAAATCTGGTAGTGTTAATGGATTTACAAAAAATAAATAGAAGGAGGAAATGGATTTACGGATATTAACTTATCTTTTTGTTGGTTCTAGCTTTGTGCTTTATATTTCGATTGCTATTTTTGCTAGGGCAAAAGATAGGAATGAATTTTATGTTGCAGGAAAGCATGTTCACCCCGTTGTTAATGGCATGGCAACAGCTGCGGATTGGATGTCGGCAGCTTCTTTTATTTCTATGGCAGGTTTGATTGCTTTTTTAGGTTATGAAGGTTCAATTTATTTGATGGGGTGGACTGGAGGATATGTGCTTTTAGCGATGTTGATTGCCCCATATTTACGTAAATTTGGGAAGTTTAGTGTGGCTGAATTTATTGGGGACCGATATTATTCTCAGGTTGCAAGAGTCGTTGCTGTTATTTGTCTTATTTTTATATCATTTACCTATGTAGCAGGTCAGATGCGCGGCGTAGGCATCGTATTTTCTAGATTTTTAGAAGTGCCGATAGAGGTAGGGCTTTATATTGGAATGGGGCTAGTATTTTTTTATAGTGTTTTGGGCGGGATGAAAGGTATTACTTATACCCAAGTTGCGCAATATTGCGTATTAATTTTTGCTTACACTATTCCTGCGGTTTTTCTTGCATTTCGTTTTACTAATAACCCGATTCCGCAATTGGCACTGGGTTCTAAAATGTCTGATGGTTCTGGATATTTGTTATATAAATTGGATCAGGTGTTAGTTGATTTAGGGCTGGGGGCTTATACAGAAGCTTTTAATGATAAAACTATGATAGATGTATTTGCGATAACTTTAGCATTAATGGTAGGAACTGCAGGGTTACCGCATGTGATAGTTAGGTTTTTTACGGTTAAAAAAGTAAGTGATGCAAGAAAATCGGCTGGATGGGCGTTATTATTTATTGCAATTTTATATAGTACGGCTCCGGTGATTGGTTCTTTATCGAAGCTGGAATTAGTAAAAACCATCAATGGTGAAGAGCAAAAGGGTACAGAATATAGTAAAATGCCTAACTGGTTTAAAACATGGGAGAATTCAGGTTTAATTGGGTGGTATGATCATAATGGAGATGGTAAAATTCAATATGCGGCAGGAAATGCTTTTGACGGAAAGGTGCAGTTTGCTGATGTCAAAAGAGGAGAATTTGGCCAAAGAGTGACTATTAACCCTTCTAAGGGGATAGTTAAAAAAGGTACTCCTTTTGCAAATGAGGTGTATGTGGACCGTGATATTATGGTGCTTGCGAGTCCTGAAATTGCAAATTTACCAAATTGGGTGATTGCTCTTATTGCAGCTGGAGGAATTGCGGCAGCATTGTCTACGGCAGCGGGATTGTTGTTAGTTATTTCTGTTAGTATTTCACATGATCTGGTTAAAAGTACTTTTGTTAAGAATATATCTGCTAAAAATGAATTAAGAGTAGGAAGAATTGCAATTTCGGTAGCGATTTTAATGGCAGGATATTTAGGGTTATATCCGCCTGCTTTTGTGGCCCAGGTTGTGTCCTTTGCTTTTGGGCTTGCTGCTTCTTCTTTGTTTCCAGTTATTATTATGGGAATTTTTAGTGTCAGAATGAATAAATATGGGGCAATTTCCGGAATGCTCTCAGGTTTAATATTTACAATAGGGTATATAATTTATTTTAAGGGCATTTTTATTAGTCCAATAGCTGATAATATTAGTGAAAATTGGTTATTTGGCATATCCCCAGAAGGTATTGGAGTAGTGGGTATGATGATTAATTTTGTAGTTGCAATATCAGTATCTAACTTTACACTCCCACCACCTGAGAGAATCAAGAAAATGGTTTTAGATATCAGAATGCCAGAGAAGATGTAACGCTATCCTACTATTTCTTATTAATTATATTTACATAAATTATTGTTTATGTGGTGATATGCTTGTGTTACAATTTGATTATATTATTCTAAATAGAGAAAAACTATGTTGGTTAGAAATCGAGCATTTTCTCTGGTGGAGTTATCTATAGTTTTGATAATTATAGGTTTGTTAGTAGCGGGAGTATCCGGCGGATCCCAATTAATAGAACAATCTAAGATCAGAAAGGTGATTAGCGAAGTGAAGGATTTAAGGGTTAATTTAAATTTATTTCGGTCAGCATATGGTCAATTTCCAGGTGATTTTGATGATGCAGATAGTTTTTGGCCAGGGTGTAATTCCGGGGCTACTACCGAAGAATGTAATGGTAACGGAGATGGTAGAATAGATTTGGAGAATAATGAAGGAGAGCCGTTAAGGTTATGGCAGCATCTATTCTTAGCAGAAATTTTGACTCAAAGTTATTCAGGAGTTTTATCCTCTGGTACTGTAAAAGTTAATGTTAATGTACCTAAATCGATTATGGGAAAAACGGGGGGGTATTATATACGTAATGCGGTTGATGTGCCGATTAATGCGGTGCCTCTTGCAGGATTAACAATAGTTGCAGGAAGTGAAACAGCGACTTCTGTTTGGTTGAGTAATAAATTATTTACTTCCCGGCAGGCATATTTTATTGATAAAAAAATGGATGATGGGCTAGCTAGTTCAGGAAAAGTGAAGCCTAATTTTTATTATGAATTTTCCACCTGGCATAGCGATAAATGTTTAGATGGTACATTTCCTAACAAGACATTCAAGTTACAAAGTACTGATGTTGAATGCGTCATATATTTTACAGCGGAGGAGTAATTTTGCCTTATTATGAGGATCGCGGTATACATAATTCTTATGATTATTATGTTGCATCAATGTTCAAATGTTCTTTGATAATAACCTGTTTGTATCTATGTGGTAATATTGACATTCTTGTCATAGAGTGTCATTATTTAGATATATGACATTTTAATTGAGGAAGTAATATTATGAAGCAATTTCATGTAACTATTAATGGCAATGGTAGGGTGGTGATACCTGCTCCTATACGCAAAGAATTAGGTATTAAAGAGGGGGATGAATTGATGATTACTTTAAAAGGAGAAAATATTCAAATGCAAACGGTTAAACAATCCCTGAATAAATTGCAGAATATAATAAAAAAGAAAAATGTATCGCTATCGGATGAGCTAATCAAAATAAGAAGAGGCGAAGTGGTATAATGACAAATAAAGTAGTCGTTGACGCTTCTGCAATTCTAGCTTTGATTAATAGCGAGAAAGGTAAGAGTGTAGTTGAAAATAATTTAGACGATGCGGTGTTATCAAGTGTAAATTTCTCGGAGGTGATAACTGTTACAAGTAGAAATGGTTTTAATAATAAGGAAATAATAGGATTGCTGAGTAGTATTTTTCCTAATATTGTAGATTTTGATTATGAGCAAAGTTGTATAGCATCCTCTTTTGATAAAATTATGAAGAAACAAGGTTTGTCTTTAGGGGATAGAGCATGTTTAGCATTAGCAAAACAACAAAATTGCATGGCTTTAACCGCTGACAGAGCATGGAAGAAGCTAGATATAGGGGTTGATATAGAATGTATTAGATAGTTATGGGTCTAAAGAAATTTATTAGGTTCGGGTAATGTTAGGGAAGAACTAAGCCCCCTTACTTTTAGAAGTAATATTTCGATGATCTATTGTCAGTTGGAGTTCTTTTCTTACTTTCTTTTAGGATTTAGTGTAGCATTAAAGTGAATTTTTAACTGCCCGTACTAATTTTCTTATTTCGTGTTTTTTGATGGTTAGAGGGGGCATGAAATATATTACGTTGCCAAATGGTCTTAGCCATACTTTTTCTTTGAGTAGTTTTGTTCTTAAGTTAAATATAAATTCCCAATCTTCGGTGTGTAATTCTAAAACAGCTATTGCTCCTAGGATTCTAATGTTTTTGATCAGGGGGTGGTTATTGAAAATTTTTAATTCTCTTCTGAAGCGATTAGCGATGATTTCGGTATTTTGGGTGTAATCAGAGCTTTCAAATATATCAAGTGATGCATTTGCTGCAGCACATGCTAAGCTGTTGCCCATGAAAGTTGGGCCGTGCATTAAGGCTTTGTCTAATGAATAATCTAGGAATTGGTTATATATTTTATCTGTTGTAAGAGTGGCAGCTAAGGTCATTGTACCCCCGGTGAGAGCTTTACCTATTACTAAAATATCTGGTACAATATTTGTATGGTGAAATGCGAATTTTTTTCCGGTGCGGTAAAAACCAGTAGCGCATTCGTCAAAAATTATTAAGATGTGATGGTTTCGTGTTATTTGGACTATTTTATCTAAAATTTCACTATTATGAAATTTCATACCACCTGAACATTGTACTAGTGGTTCGATGATAATTGCTGCTGCTTGTTCGTGATTTTCTTTAATGAAATTTTCGAAATTTTCGAAATCTTGACTAGTAATTGGCAATTTTGTGGTGAGCTGTTTTGGAATATAATTTTTGAATTTTGCATGCATTCCAGATTCAGGGTCACATAAGCTCATCCCTGCCATAGTGTCCCCATGATAGCTATTATGAAATGCTATTATTTTGTTTTTTTTAGGTTGGTTAATACTACCAAATTTATCTGGTTTTGTACCTTCGATCGACCCATCAACTTTGGTGAGCACCTCCTTAGTGTCTTGATTAATGTAATATTGGATGGCTATTTTTAGGGCTACTTCTACCGCTATAGAACCTGAATCGGATAAAAATACTTTGTTAAGTTTCTTTTCTGTAAATCTATCAACCTTGGTTGGTGCGTTTTCGTGACCGGAATTAACAAACTTTACCAATCTAGTAGTTAATTTATATGCTGGTTCATTTGCAAGGCCGGCAAGCATTACATGCGGCATTTTTTTTAATTGTTTTGCAGTTTCCTTGATAATATGAGGGTGGTTATATCCGTGACACGCACTCCACCATGAAGAAATTCCATCTATTAATTTGGTACCATCTTCGAGGATAATATAATTTCCTTTGGTTGATTGTACTAAAGGAGGTAAAGGAGCATTTTTCATTTGAGTATATGGTAACCAAATATGCTCAAACCCTTCTTCCAATATATCCATTCTTTTATTAAGTTCGGTTAGCATTTGTTATTTTAGTGGCATTTTAACATCAAGCAACTGATTAATACCAATACCCATCTTTAATACTATAAATTTTGCATTGGTATTAGTAAATATAGTATGCTATATTTACCGTAAAACATAGCATGCGCGGTAACTGAGCGCTCCCATTTTGAAGCTTTTTTAAGATGGGATTTAGTATAATTTTTAGTTTGGTTTTGTGTATGGTTTACTTCTAGTTGACCGATAGGGTAATATTGACTAGATTTAGTGCTAAATTTGGCTTTGGTTAAGAATGAAAGAGCAGATAGTAGAAAATAAAAGTGAAAATCAGGAACTATCTTTGAAAGGGTATAGGTGGGAAAAGAAAGAGTTTTGTGATGAGTTAAAAGGGCAGATCATTGATAAGTTGAAGGTATCTGATGTGGTGGCAGAGATTGTGTCGGGGCGGGCTAAAGATTTACCGGAGGCAGAAAATTTTCTTAATACTACTTTAAAAAATAATATCAAAGATCCTTTTATGTTAAAGGATATGAGAAAAGGTGTTGAACTTGTTACGTCTGCTATTAAGGAAAATAAAAAAATTGTTATCTTTGCTGATTATGATGTTGATGGGGCTACTTCTGCTGCAATATTTAGGAATTATTTTCGGGAGATAGGTCAGGAAATAGAAGTTTATGTACCAGATAGAATCACTGAAGGTTATGGCCCTAATAGTAAGGCCTTATTAGAGCTGAAAGAGCAAAATACTGATTTGGTTATTACCGTTGATTGCGGAACTACGGCTTTTGAACCGCTAGAGGTAGCCCATAAAGCAGGTTTGGATGTGATAGTCATAGATCATCATTTAGGTACTAGTGAGATTCCAAAAGCTCTTGCTATTATTAATCCTAATAGGGCAGATGAGTCTAGTGAATATGGTTATTTATGTGCAGCAGGGGTGAGTTTCTTATTTTTAGTTGCGCTTAATAATATATTAGAAAAAGACGGGTTTTTTGAATCCACAAATAAACCAAACTTACTTACATTATTAGATCTGGTGGCGATTGGTACGGTTTGTGATATGGTGCCCTTAAAGGAGTTAAATAGGGCGATTGTGAAACAGGGGCTAAAGATTCTGGCTCATACTAATAGAGTAGGAGTTAAGGCATTGTCTGAGATTTCTAATTGTGATTTCAGTGAGGCTGATAGTTACCATTTAGGTTTTGTAATTGGACCAAGGATTAATGCAGGGGGTAGGGTTGCAACCTCAAATTTGGGTGCAGATTTACTTAGTAGTGCTAGTTATGATGAGGCGCGTGACATTGCTCTGAAACTAGAATTACATAATAAAGAAAGAAAAGCGATTGAAACTTCCGTACAAGAAAAGGTTATTAAGCAAATAGAGGAACAACAATTATATAATAATTCAGTGATTATTGTTTCAGGAGAAAATTGGCATCCTGGGGTAATAGGAATAGTAGCATCACGAGTTAAAGAAAAATATGATTTACCCGCGATAGTGATATCTTTTGAGAATCAGATAGGTAAGGCATCTTGCAGGTCTATAAAGGGAGTGGATTTAGGTAGTGCGATAGTGGATGCTAATGATAATAATCTGCTGGTAAATGGCGGAGGGCATGCTATGGCTGCTGGCTTTACTATTGAGAAAGATAAGTTAGAAGAATTTTCTAACTATCTAAATAATGCACTAGAAATTGGTGTTAAAGCTGCTAATAGCAATAAAGTTAAGCAATATCATTATAATACTTCAATATCTGCATTTTCTCTTGAATTTATAAAAGAAATCAACCTCATTGCGCCATATGGACAAGAAAATTTAGAGCCGAAATTTGTGATAGATGATTGCCGGGTTTTTAATATAAAGAAGATTGGTGTTAATCATCTGAAATTACGCTTGGTAGAATCAGTAGATGGGGTTTATGGTAAATCTTTGGATGCAGTAATGTGGAAAGCATTAGATACTGAAATAGGTAGTAGTTTATTTGAACTACAAGGAAAAAAGATTTCCGTATTAGGGATGATTAAAATCAATAAATGGAATGATAAAGAAATCCCGCAGTTTCAGATAGAGGATGTTAAATATTCGTAGTTTTTTGGTGTTTTAATGGTTCAGAACAACCAATTATTTGTTTGTAACTTGTTTTCTATTACTATTGTTAACTATGATTATGGCCTTAGGAGGGTCAGGTCTTTTAGGCAGGTCAAAGATAGGGAATTTGCCCCCTCTATCAGTTTTTTCTTTTCGTAGCCATTCTTTGAATTCAGCGGCTTTTATCTTATTTTTTACCATAATGAATATCCTGTATAATTAAGACTTGTCTGTAAGATGTTCATATCACTCATAGTAGTGTATTATTATATATATATCAATAGTAATAGAGTTATTTTGTTTTTGGTACTTCGATAGTAAAATTGTCTCCTTCTATACATACTAATTGTAGAGGGCTTTCGTATATCGTGGTCCCCTCAAAGTTATATATTATTACATCCCTCATAATTATTTTCTTAGATGCTTCGTTTCTTGATGAATAAGATAATACGTACCCAGCGTATGTTAGTTGTTTAGAAAAATCTCTAATATGTACGAAACCAACTCTTTCCTTTTTGAATCTATCAAAGAATCCTAGCCATTCATCATCGTAGGTATCTCTTTGTGTGCATTTTATAAATTGGAAAATTGAGTCTATACATTTATGAGTTTTGATTGCTAACCATATAATAGAAAAAATAACGGCAAGGATACTTGCTAAAAGTATATCAGTGGAAATACTATCGGATATGTTATCTAATAAAGAAACGTGATAGTCAAATCCTAATAATCTGGCTATAGAGTCAAGGGTAATATAAATAAAAGCTCCTGATAAGAATGAATTAAGTATAAATCTAAACTTTGTAGGTTTTGTACCGGAAGAATAATTGGAAATTAGAGTTGCCCAAATTATACCAGGGATAAAGATAATAGCTATGTGTAAGACTACTTGGTTCATGTATTTAGTAAATTTATTGATATATATTTAGGCGATATGAATAATGCAGTCAAATATTTTAATGGTTATAATTATTACTCTACTATAATCTAGGGGTTGTATATTATTACGGATTTTTAGTTGAAAATATTTTATAAAGTAATTTGATCTATTTCCATTAGGTAGTGATATAATGGAACTAGTGACTTAAAGTGTTTTTTTAGGTTGGTTATAAAGTATTTATCCATGGATGATTTGGGATTGTAATGTAGTAAGTGGAATGTTTTCTTGCTATACCATGGGGCAATGATTTTGGAGTGATGGCTGGTGTGAATTTTTTTGTATGCTCTGCCTTCTAGGCTGAATATTTTTGCTTTTTCTATGGGAGAGATAATATCAATAAATTTTTGATTATTGCGATCTACATGATAGCGGAACTTTTCCATATAGCTTGGTTCTGCTCTAAAAAACCCCATACCGTAAAAATATTTGTAGGGCTGAATTTCAAAATAAAATGCAGGTAGGGATTTCCAATTTTTATTATTTCTTTTGAAAGTAATCCACATATTAGTTTTCATGGGACGTTTGTTTCTGGAGAATCTTGTATCTCTATAAATACGAGATATTGTTTTATTTATTACAGCCCTAGTTTCGAATTTATCATCGATACTTAGCATAAATTCTTGTAAATCATTTACCATATGTTTGAGTGGTATGAGTAATGATTTTTCATATTCTGTTTTATGTTCTAAGAACCATTCTTTATTATTATTTTTTTGTAATTTTTGTAGAAAAGAGAATGCTTCTTCTTCAAAACTCCGGAAAACTCCGTCTTGCATGGTAATTTTATGATTTTCTGGTTTGGATAATTTTTTGCTTGGAAGAGCTTTTCTTATTTATAAAATATAATGTAAATGATGCAAGGATTGTTGGTATTAGTTTTCCAATAAACCATGCAAATGCCAAGGTAAAGGGTATAGGCATATAAACATAAAAACTGAATTCTAAGGTTCCTAATAAACTACCTAACAAAATTCCGGCCTTTAAAGAATGGTTTAATAAGTCCTTATTTTTAGGAATTACGTATATCTTATATAATGTTACCATCAATATTGATGTGATTAAATATGATGCAACTAACGTAGGAAACAAAATCACTGATTGGCTGTTGTCACGCCATAAAAATGAAGTGGCTAGGTAAGAAGTGTATAATATGTTGTCGTGCCAAATATAATCAAATATAAAGAAAAGAATAAATAATGAAATAACAGAAATAATGAATTTTGTTTTATTCATGGGTTGGATAGAAAATATTTTCTATCAGCTTATGATTCATTTTTTATAAGTCAATCAAGATATGTAAAACGGTATCTAATAATTAGCAGTTTTTATGTGAGCCATTACACAATATTCCAGAATTATTGTTTTTGCAGCCGCAAAAATATAAGTCTGTATCTTTGGTAGCACAAAATTTTATAGATCTATAACCTTCTATATTTCCTCTATGTGATCCATCACAAAATGGTTGTGTTTTACTATATCCGCAGGGACACCAGGCATAGATTTTGCCTTTTTCTACTGAAACTTTATAAGGGCCTTTTTTTGCAATAATTGGTTTGTTATTCATTGTGGTAGTATGAAAAATATTGTTGATTAAAATTTCAAGAACCACCAGGAAAGGTTGGTGGTTGATAGAAGGTAATAAAGCAGATAAATCTGGTGGTATCAACCGATTTAAAGAAAATAAAAAAACCCAGCTGCAAATTTACAGCTGGGTTTTCTATCAATTTAAGCAGTTAGAGGTTATAACCCCATTCCAGGCATACCGCCCATACCACCCATGCCTCCCATAGCAGGCATTCCGGCAGGAGCACTATTATTATCATTATCTGCTGGAGCATCAGCAACTAATGCTTCAGTAGTGATTAATAATGAAGCTACAGATGCGGCATCTTGTATTGCGGCTCTTACTACTTTTGCAGGATCGATAATTCCTTTCTTAAGTAGATCGCAATATTCATTAGATTGAGCATCGTAACCGTAATTTGCGCTTTTGCTTTCTAAAATTTTGTTAGCAACTACTGCACCATCAACACCTGCATTATCAGCAATTTGTCTAACTGGAGTTTGTAGAGCTTTTTCAATGATTTTAATACCAGCATTTTGGTCATCATTATCTGTTTTAAGATTAGCAAGCTTTTTAGAAGCGTTTAGTAAAGCAGTACCACCACCACTTACTACTCCTTCTTCTAAAGCAGAAATTACAGCATGCTTAGCATCTTCTACTCTGTCTTTCTTCTCTTTTACTTCAATTTCAGTAGCCCCTCCAACTTTAAGTATTGCTACTCCGCCAGAAAGTTTTGCTAAACGTTCTTGAAGTTTTTCTGTGTCATAATCAGAAGTAGATTCAGCTATTTGTGCTTTAATTTGGTTACATCTAGATTCAATATCTTTTTTGTTACCTTCACCGTCAACAATAGTCGTTTCTTCTTTGCTGATTAGTACTTTTTTAGCAGATCCTAATGTGTCTAAAGTAGTGTTTTCTAATTTTAATCCCACTTCTTCAGAAACTACTTGAGTTTTGGTTAGAGTTGCGATGTCTTCTAACATAGCTTTTCTACGATCACCAAATCCTGGTGCTTTAACAGCGCATACTTTTAATCCGCCGCGTAATTTATTTACAACTAAAGCAGCTAAAGCTTCACCTTCAACATCTTCAGCAATAATTAATAATGGACGACTAGATTGTACCACAGCTTCTAATAAAGAAACGATTTGTTGTAAGTTAGATATTTTCTTTTCAACTAGTAAGATATAAGGATTATCTAATTCAACAGTCATTTTTTCACTGTTAGTAGCAAAATAAGGAGATAGATATCCGCGGTCAAAATTCATTCCTTCAACTACGTCAATTTCGAAATCTAAACCTTTTGCTTCTTCTACAGTTATAGGGCTATCTTTTCCCACTTTATATATAGCTTCAGCGATTTTAGTTCCGATTTCTGTGTCTCCATTTGCAGAAATTGTTGCAACTTGTGCGACTTCTTCTTGAGAATTTACAGATTTAGAATCTTTTTTAATTGATTCAATTACAGTATCAACTGCTATATCTATTCCTCTTTTTAAATCCATAGGATTTAATCCAGCTGCTACTGCTTTAGTACCTTCACGTACTATTGCTTGAGCAAGAATAGTTGCAGTAGTAGTTCCGTCTCCAGCAACATCATTAGTTTTACTAGCAACTTCTTTTACCATTTGAGCTCCCATATTTTGGAATGGGTCTTTAATTTCAATTTCTTTTGCTACTGAAACTCCATCTTTAGTAATTCTTGATGGTCCAAATGTTTTAGGAAGTACAACATTACGCCCTTTTGGCCCTAATGTTACTTTTACTGTATCAGCTAGAATGTCAACTCCTTCTAAGATAGCTGCTCTAGCTTCAGTATTAAATTTTATAATTTTAGCACACATTATGATTTCCTTAAATTTATTGTTCGATAAGCGCTAGAATGTCAGATTCTTTCATAATCAATAGTTCTTTACCATTGATTTTAATTTCTGTACCTGACCATTTAGCAAATAAAATTTTATCACCTTTTTTTACATCTAAAGGGATAACTGAACCATCTTCTTTCTTGATTCCATTTCCAGCCGCAATAATTAGACCTTCTTGCGGTTTTTCCTTAGCAGAATCAGGAACGATAATACCTCCTGCAGTTTTCTCCTCAGATTCAGTACGTTCTACTAGTACTCTATCATGTAATGGTTTTACTCCCATGATAATCCTCAAAATATAATTAATAAAATAGATTGAAACCCAAAAAATGAGATCCAAAATTAGGTGCTTATTATAAAATATAAAAACAACCAGTCCACTATATAATGATGGTTATTGATAATTCAATAGTAAGAGAGTAGATTTATTTTATTTTTTATTTTCTGTAAATCGGTTAATACCACCAGATTCATCTGGTTTTATACCGTCTATCAACCCATCAACCTTGGTTGGTGGTTCTTGAGATTCTGATAGGAAGTAATTATACATTAATTTCTAGATTATAGGATATGAGAAATAAAAGAAAATATGTGTAATTATATAGTCTTGTAAGCGTAGAAGGGTGATGAAATGAGGTGTATTTACATCGTTTAGCTAACAATAAAAATTAATATTTAAATAATTCGAATTATGAAAGATAATCTAATCACTCAAGCACAATTAAAGAATGTTATTTCTCAAATTAGAGGAATTAATGTAATTTTTGATTTTGATATTGCTTCTCTCTATGGAGTAGAGACCAGAGTATTACTACAAGCAGTGAGAAGAAACATAGAAAGATTTCCAGATGATTTTATGTTTGAGCTCACGAGTGAAGAATTAGAAAATTGGAGATCACAATTTGTGATGTCCAATCCTAATGCAAAAATGGGATTAAGAAGAAAACCTTTTGTCTTTACCGAGCAAGGTGTTGCTATGTTATCAAGTGTTTTAAGAAGCCCTCAAGCAATAAAAGTAAATATTGAGTTAATGAGGAGTTTTGTAAGGCTAAAGGAAATGGTGGGTCTTAACAGAGAGCTGGAGTATAAATTAGTAGATTTAGAAAGCAAATATGATAGTCAATTCAGTCAAGTGTTTGATGCTATAAAGCAATTAATGGAACCGCCACTGAAAAAGAAGCGCCCTATAGGTTTTGGTAAAGAAGAGCAATGGAAGGAGCTTGAAAATGACTGAAGATATAACAATTGCTAGATAAATTTTAACCTTTAATGAAAGAGGTTGAATGGTGGTTAGCGCCAATATAAGAGAAGGGTAATTAAAGGAATGAGTAATCAAGAATCGGTAAATTTTGTTGAGGAATTAGAAAGCTTTATAACAAAATATGATTATGAGAAAGATCCAGAATTATCTTTACGTGGGCTAACGAATCATAATATAAATTATTATATTAGCCAGTTTGATGATATAGCTAAACATTTCTTAGAGAAGTATAAAGAATATAGTAATAAGAAGTTTAAGGATGTAGAGGTTATATTAGATTTTAATTTACTGAAAGAACATATTAGAAGAATATTAAATATTGAACAAGGGCATGATCTTAATCTTATTCTTATTCTGCAAGGTTTTGATTTTTATTCATTAACAGTAATGCATGTAGTAAGATCTCACCATATCACAATCTCAGATGCTAATATAAAAACATTGGTGTGTGATGGATGTCGAATAATGTTTCTAGAGAATGTAGAAGGTCTTCAGACGGTTAATATTGGTGGAGTAGGTAATGCTAAGTTGAAGATGAATAATTGCCACTTTGATAAGGATTGTAAGATATCTAATAGTGGTAATGTTACGGAATTAGAAGAAAACAGGTTTATGGGTGATATAAGTATTTTGTCTAAAAAAATATCACTTCGATCATTAAAAATATCAAACAAGATTATTGCATCCGGTGGTGTAAATAAGATTAGTATTGATAACTGTTCATTTCTAGGAAAGGGTAGTTTGGAATGCAAGAAAAATACTAAAGATATAACCCTGGAAATAGGAAAGCTTCATAAACAAGAGGGTTGTAATATCATATTAGAGGAATGTTCTATAACAAAATTAGAAGCTGATAAGTTAGAAGGAAGTGGTAAATTGAAGGTGTCTAAATCAATAATTAACAAATTATTGATTCCAAAAAATAATACGATCAAATATCTTTTCCAGGAGGTTCAATTTGATCTATCCCCAGAAGAGGGTAGATACGATTTTAGTAGGAAATCTTTTAAAGGAAAGGTGGATTTCTCAGAATGTACATTTGTGCAAGAAGTAACCTTTAAGGGTACTACTTTTCATCAGGTGTCTTTCGAATCTGCTACATTTTATGATAATGTGTATTTGGAGTGTAATTTTGAGAAAATACCTAATTTAAAGGATACAGTGTTTGGCAAACAAAAAAGCATTAGTAGAGGATTGGTAGAAAAATTGAAAGAATATCGTAACAGGGGATTAAAAAGTTGGATATATCCGTTTCATCAAATTTTGAAGGATCATGAAACAAATCCAGAAACTTTTATAACGTTAAGAGAATACTACAAAGAAAAAGGAGACCATGATCATGAGTTTAAGGCATTCCAGCATGAAATGATTTTGAGGAAAGAAGGTGCTAAAGAAGAGTCTAGTGGTTGGAGGTGGAATATATATAGAGATTATGAATTGCTGTCAGAGTATGGAGGAAGTGTGTTAAGAGTGGTTGTGGCAATTATTGCGATATTTCTAATATCAGGGGGGCTTTATACTGTTGATGAAAGTATTAACTGGAAAGAAGGCTTTAGTATTGCTGTGATGAAAACTTTAAATCCTTTATCAAGCGATATTCAGTATAGAGAGAGTATATCTGTTGCCCTATTATCGCTTCATTCTATGATTAGTTCAATATTCTTGTTTTTATTAGTATTATGTATAAGAAATAAGTTACGAATCAAGTAGAAGTGCTTACCCTTTATCAGCTTCAACCTTAAACAAGTTATCTTCCTTATTCATAAGGGGTGACAAAACATAATTCTTTTTTGTTGTTTTTTAATATCACCCTTTTGATTACTCAAGAACCACCAACCAAGGTTGATGGGTTGATAGATGGTATAAAACCAGATGAATCTGGTGGTATTAACCGATTTACAGAAAATAAATTAAGCATCAATGGTAAGCTTTCTTACATCTGATAAATGCCCTGCAATAGCAGCAGCAGCAGCCATTTCTGGGCTCATTAGGTGGGTTCTTCCGCCCCTCCCTTGACGTCCTTCAAAGTTTCTATTCGAGGTGGATGCGCATCTTTCTCCTGGTTCTAACCTATCAGCGTTCATGGCTAAACACATAGAGCATCCTGGTTCTCTCCAGTCAAATCCTGCATCAATAAATATCTTGTCTAATCCTTCTTCTTCTGCTTGTTGTTTTACAAGCCCGGAGCCTGGTACGATCATTGCATATACATTATTTGCAACTTTTTTATTTTTTACTAATTTAGCAACTGCTCTAAGATCGTTGATACGGGAATTAGTACAAGATCCGATAAAGACTTTATCTATTTTAATTTCTTCCATTGGGGTTCCAGATTCTAAGCCCATATATTTAAGGGCCCTAATTTTACTTGAAATTCGGTTAGGATCAGTCTCTGTATTATTTGGGTCTGGTACTACATCTGTTATAGATACTACATCTTCAGGGCTTGTTCCCCAGGTTACTAGGGGCGCAATGTCATTACTATTGATGATTACTTCTTTATCATATTTTGCATTTTGGTCGCTACACAGGGTTTTCCAATATTTTATTGCTGCTGGTAAATCATTGGAATTAGGAGCTAATTTTTTTCCTTTTAAATATTCAAATGTTACTTCATCGGGCGCAATTAATCCCGCTTTTGCTCCGGCTTCTATGGACATGTTGCATATTGTCATACGCTCTTCCATATTTAGTGATTTTATGGTATCACCAGTATATTCGATCACATAACCTGTACCTCCTGCGGTACCTATTTTTTTGATAATTGCTAAAATAATATCTTTTGCAGTTACTCCAGTTGGAAGAGGGCCGCGTACTTCAATTTTCATGTTTTTGGCCTTTCTTTGTACTAGAGTTTGGGTAGCAAAAACATGCTCAACTTCACTTGTGCCGATTCCAAAAGCAAGAGCTCCGAATGCGCCGTGGGTGGAAGTATGAGAGTCGCCACATACTATTGTTGTTCCAGGCAAGGTAAATCCTTGTTCAGGACCAATTACATGTACTATTCCTTGGCGTATGTCGTCAGCTGCGAAATAATTGAGATTATTTGCTGCGCAATTATTTTCTAAAGTTTCGATTTGAATACGAGATGTTTTATCTTTTATACCTTCATTCCTATTAGAAGTGGGTATATTGTGATCTGCTACCGCTAAAATAGTTTCTGGCCTTCTGATTTTTCTACCCGAAATTCTAAGTCCTTCAAACGCTTGGGGGCTAGTTACTTCATGTATTAAATGCCTGTCGATATATATTAAAGAAGTTCCATCATCTCTAGTTGAGACTAAATGATTTGTCCAAATCTTGTCATAAAGAGTTTTGTGTTCTGCCATATTTAACTTTCCTTAGAATTAGCTGCAATTACTGGATCTTTTGCTATTGTTTATTACGCTTTCGTTTCACGAGCGCCCCAAAATCATAGATTTTGACGACATCAATATTAATCTGAAGATGAATATTGACATTACTTGCTTCCATAAACATTTATATAACTACAATGCCGTCTTGTAAAAGAATATTTTTACTTTGTTTGGAGATCCTCAATTTCGGGGAGGGTAGCTATCTATCTTTCTGCCAAACCTAAATATTTCCTTCCGGAATCGCAAACTCTAGCCTCCTACTAACAGGGAGTTAAAAATCTACCTAAAATTAACCAATAATCTTAGCTTACGCTTCTTTTGGTGTGGATTTTGTAGTTGATTCTGCAGGTTTGCTACTAGCTGCAGGAATAGGTGTTACAACTTTTGCAGCTGCGTTTTTCTTGCTAGTGGTAAATTCTTTCTTTTCTTTAATTCTAGCTGCTTTTCCTTGAAGTTTACGCATATAGTATAGTTTTGCTCTCCTTACTATACCTCTTCTTACTACTTCTATAGATTCAACTCTTGGTGAATATAGAGGGAATTTTCTTTCTACCCCTTCGCTGTTAGAAATTTTTCTTACAGTGAATGTACTGTTAATTTGGTTGTTTGATTTTGCAATACATAGACCTTGAAAATATTGAAGTCTTTCATTTTTTCCTTCAATAATTTTTACACCAACTTTTAATGTATCTCCTGGACGAAAATCTGGTATTTGTTTATCCTTTGTTAATTCTGCAATTTGTGATTCTTCAAAATTTTTAATTATATTCATTTAACTATACCTTAGTTAAGTTATTTTATTACTCGGTTAATACCACCAGTTTTATCTGGTTTCGTATTTTTCCATCAACCATCAGTTTGGTTGGCGGTGTTTTGAGTATGTTGTTTCCACAAATCTGGACGCCTTGTTTTTGTATCTTTTTCGGCCTCAGATAGTCTCCACTTATTAATTTCTTTGTGGTTTCCGGATAACAATACATCAGGAACTTTTCTATTGTCCCATACTGCTGGTCTAGTATAGAGGGGATATTCGAGCAGGTTTTCGAATGTAGTATCAACAGCAAAGCTTTCTTCTTCAAGAGAGGAGCTGTTACCGAGAACATTTGGTAATGTTCTAACCATTGCGTCTATTAACACATATGATGGAATCTCGCCACCAGATAATATATAGTCACCAATGCTAAATTCTATGATATTATATTTATCTATCACCCGCTGATCAATTCCCTCGTATCGACCGCAGACGAATAAAATATTGGTTTTTTTTGCAAATTCAACTATTTTTTTTTGTTTTAGTAATGATCCTCTCGGAGTAGGGTACAATATTAGGTGTTTTTCAGGATTATTATTTGTGGCATTTTCAATTGCTTGAGCCAGAATATCTGCTTTCATTACCATCCCGCTTCCCCCGCCGTAAGGTATGTCATCCACGGTCTTGTGATTATCTTGAGCAAAATCTCGAATATTGTAAATGTTTAAATTCCATAATTTCTTTTTAAGGGCTTCTCCTACAATAGAATATTTTAGGGGACCTGGGTAGAATTCTGGAAAGAGGGTTAATATTTTAATATTGAGCATGTAAGTTAAATAATTTCTGGAGGAGTAAAGTATATTTTTTTATTTTTTAAATCTATTTTGGTGAAGACAGATTTGAGGAAGGGGTATTCTTCTATTTTGCTATTGGTGCTAAATTCAATAATGAGGTTATCTCCTGCCCCGTAATCTGTAACATCTACTATTTTCCCGATAATTTCTCCTTGTTTATTAGCAACCTCAAGATTTAATAAGTCTTTTGCATAGAAGGTCTCTTTATCACGAATTTTAGGCAGTTGGTTGGATTTTATATAGATATTCTTGTTTTTTAGTTGCTCTGCTGAATTTCGGTCTTCTATATTTTTGATTCTAGCGATGATGACATTTTTATTGCTTGAGTGAAAGGTGATCTCAATTAACTCTGTTTTCTCAAGATAAAATTTCTTGTATATTTCAAGGTTATGAATGTCGGTATATAGGTAGATTTTTACTTCTCCTTTTAGGCCCCTGGGAGAAGTGATTTTTCCAATTTTAATGAAATCTTCTTTAGCCATACTTTAAATGCTATATGTAAGGAAAGAAGTTGATAGGAGGATATTTGATATTATCTTCCTATCATAATTTATGCTTCTTTTTTTTCTTCTGATTTAGCTTCTTCCTTTGGAGCTTCGTCTTTTTTATCTTCTGTGCTAGGAGCTTCTTCTGCAGGTGCTGCGTTAGCTTTTTCTTCGGCTTTAGCTTCCTCTTCAGCTGCTTTTGCTGCTGCTTCTTTTTCTGCTTTAGCTTTAGCTTCTGCGTCTAATCTTTTTTGTCTTAGCTCATCCCTTTCTTTAGCAGTTTTAGGGTATTTTGCAGGTAAATAAGATTCTACAGTTTTAAAACCGTTATTATGTAAAAGTATAGCTACTTTCTCTGAAGGAGTTGCACCGGTTTTAAGCCAATATTCGATACGTTCTTTGTTGAATATGAAGCGACTTTTATCGTCATCGTTTAAAAGGGGATTAAATGTACCAACTTTTTCAATGAAGTTTCCATCTCTTGGTGAGCGCTTATCTGCTATCACTAATCTATAAAAAGGTCGTTTTTTAGAACCTCCTCTTGCAAGTCTTATTCTTGTTGCCATAAGGTTAATTAATTTTAAATGTTTAATATTATCCAAGTAGGGCTGAATAATATATGTTTGTAATGTGAAATTGCAAGTGAAATCTTTTTTAATAAGTTTTGTTGTAAGCTGGGCTGATAATTTGATACACAGGGTTTTATAAAATTTTCTTTCAAAAATATTGTGAATAAAACTTGTCTAGTGTATAGGAAAGGATAGTTGTTTTGAAGAGATGGCAGAGAAAAAAAATCTAGAAGATATTCATAGCAAAGTTAAAAAAGACCAGGGTACACATCATATTTTTTGTGATGAAGATCAGGGGCAGCTTGCTGATATAATTAAGCAGCTGGGTAAAGGCGGAGGAGAGGTTACTAATGAGCAGGTGCAACAAATTGAAGCTAAGAAGTATGCAGATATTGAGGCCCGTTCTGGTAAGGTTAGTGCGACAGATCAAGAAATAGAAGAATTATTTCAAAGGCTCAGCACGTTTGATTTACAGAAAATCAATGAACAGCAAAATTTATATAATATTTATCTTGATAAGTTAAGAAAATATAAGCAATTACCTAATTTTAATAAGGTAATGAAACAGGGAGAGTACCATATGATGATTATAGATCATTTGGATCATTTGAGTAAGAGATTAATAAATGAGCAGATGGAGATGGAAGCTCAGGCCATTAGTATAGGATAGTTAAGTGATAGATAAAGTGGAAAAAGATTATTACAAAGTTAAATATGCTCAGCTGTTGTCGATTGCTGATAATGATCAGGTTATGCAGCATTTAGATAATGTTAATAAAAGAGGAGAATTAGTATTTTTGGTGTCAGGGGTAATTAACTTTTGGATGGAGAATTCTGCTGATATTAGAAATGCCCAGAATGCTGATATTGCGCTTCGTAAGCTTGCAACGATTTTAGGTCATTTAGAAAGTGAGGTTATAGAATCTATATTAGAAAATATAAATGATCATACAATAAAGGATCAATTAACGGAGTTTTTGATTCAGGATATAGATAGGCTTGTTAATATTTATCATGCTAGACCAGGCGATGATACGGCGCTAAAATTTTGTTTTTTAATGAATTTTATAGATCATGAGAATTTATTAAGAATTTTGGCACAGATTTCTGGTAGTGAGATAAAATCAATATTGGATAATGAGAAAAATAAAAAACTATTTTCGCGGGCCTTAAGCCATATTTTGTCCCAGGCGGATATGTATCAAGATGTTTTTTTAGATAATAATTATTTAATTACGTTGTTAGCGAATGTGCATAAATCTGGGGTGCAAGGAAATGCAGATCTTAGAAAGGAAGATAGAGATTTAATGCAAGAATCTGATGTTAGTATGAGTGTTTTGGGTAGTGATAGGAAAATTCAGACTTATTCGATTTTGCAACTAGTAAATAATTTTGGTTCAATGGATGAGAGTTTGAAGATGTTGTTCACAGAAAAAATTGTTCCGGCATTTAAAAGATCTGCATTAGGTAAGGTCATAAAAGAAGTATTAGAGCAAAGAGTAGAAGTAAGTGCTCAAGATTTAAAGCTAAAGAATAAGGATAATAAGCTAGTAGATAAGTTATTTGCAGATATAAATAAGGATTTTAAAGAGTTTCTTAATAAAGAATCTATTTCTCAGAAGAAAACTGAAGCTAGGGATTTATTATCAAGTTTTGAAAACCATGTGTTGGACGGTATAAAGGAAAAATTATCTACATATAAGACTTCAGATAAAATTAGCATAACAACCCCAGATACAATAAAGAAAATGGATGATGAGGTGGGAGTTAAAACAACAAGAGATCAAGGTAAAATAAGGTGAATAATATAGTAACAAGATTTGCACCTTCTCCTACAGGCATGTTGCATATTGGGGGAGCAAGAACAGCATTATTTAATTATCTTTTTGCGCGAAATCAAAAAGGGAAGTTTTTATTGAGGGTGGAAGATACTGACAAGGCACGTTCTACAGATGAAGCGATTCAAGAGATATTATCTAGTTTGGAGTGGCTTGGACTTAAGTTTGATGATGAGATATATTATCAATCCCAACTGGAAAATAGGCATAAAGAAATAGCAGACCAGCTTTTAAAAGAAGGAAAAGCATACCATTGTTATGCGACTAGTGAGGAGCTAAATGAGCTTAGACAAGAAGCAATAAAGAATAATAAGAGATTTAAATATGATAGAAGATGGAGAGATCGTGATCCAAAGGATACACCAGAAGGAGTTAGGCCCGTTGTTAGAATCAAGGCCCCTATTTCTGGAGTAACTGAGTTTGAAGATCAAGTTCAGGGAAAAATCACTATCGCTAATCAGGAACAAGATGATTTCATTATATTGAGAAGCGATGGAACCCCTACTTATATGTTAGCGGTAGTTGTAGATGATCACGATATGGGAGTAACTCACATTATTAGAGGAGATGATCATTTAACAAATTGTGCTAAACAGATTTTGTTATATGAAGCATTAGGATGGGAAAAGCCAGTATTTGCCCATATTCCTTTAATATATGGTCCTGATGGTAAGAAATTATCTAAGAGACATGGGGCGACTGCGGTGTCAGAATATCAAAAGCTGGGATATTTGCCAGAAGCGATGCGTAACTATTTGTTGCGCTTAGGTTTTGCCCATGGTGATGATGAAATAATTTCAGATAGTCAGGCAATAGAGTGGTTTAATTTTGACGGACTCGGTAAGTCGCCGGCTAGATTTGATATGAAAAAATTAGATAATGTTAATGGTCATTATTTGAGAGAAGCAGAAGATGATAAGTTAGTTAGATATATAGCTGATGCTTTAGGATTTCTTTCGGAGGTGGAGTTAGACAGATTAACGAAAATTGTGCCTGAATTAAAAGTTAGGGCCATTACATTAAATGATTTGGTGCTTTCTTCCAAATTTATAAAAGATGATTTCTTACAAGAAGCAGAGTTTACTGATAAAGCAAAAAAGATTTTAAATGAAACCAGTGATATAGCAAATTTGATAATAGAATTTGTTTCTAAACAAGATGATTTTACCGATAAAGCTTTGTATGAAAATAGTAAAATATTTGCAGAAGATAATAATATTAAAGTAAAGCAAGTTGCTGGATTTTTAAGGGCTGCGATTACGGCTTCCCATATTTCTCCAAGTATTTTTAAAGTAATGGAAGTGTTTGGTAAGGATGTTGTTATGGAAAGGCTAAACTTGAGTGTGAGTTTGGGTTATGTTAGGATGTAATTATGACATTTAATAGATTTAAGGAACAGGCAATATTATCAGGATTTTCTTTAGTAGAACTGTCAATAGTGTTAATCATTATTGGGCTTTTGGTTGCGGGTGTGTCTAGTGGATCAAAATTAATCCAGAATAGTAAGCAAAGGACGGTAATTTCTGATGTGAATCAATATAGGATAGCGTTAAATAGTTTTAAGGCTACTTATGATGAGTTCCCAGGTGATATGAAAGATAGTTCTGCAAATGCTTTTTGGGGAGTAACTAATTCTGCTAGAAATACTAGTAATCCAGAAGGCGATGGCTATATAGGTGGGACGGCGGAATCTGCCATGGCATTTTGGCATATGGCTTTAGCAGAGCTCATTCCAAATGTGGGGTATACTGGTGCAAGTATTGCTGGGTTGGAGGTGCCAGGGGTAAATGTAGGAGTGGCCCGCTATTCTAAAGATTCTGGTTTTACGTTTTTTACCTTAGGTAAGAACATAAATGCGTGGGGATATGGTGCTTTTCTAGTCTATCTTCAGCAAGGGATTGTTGTGTTAGGATTTGGGAAGGTGGATGGAACTGATAGTTGGAATGTTCCTGGTGCGGTTTTGACTCCGGCAGCAGCTTACCGCATTGATAAAAAATTAGATGATGGTGTTCCAAGTAAGGGAGGTGTAATGTCTGACCATGGAAGAGATGTTGGTAATAAT
>Ga0066825_10000117_pt1 | contig 28374 bp, 29 predicted proteins | sample ETNtaG_6_FD_65608 | JGI IMG/M metagenome (GOLD analysis project Ga0066825, IMG submission 65608) | Marine microbial and viral communities from oxygen minimum zone, Eastern Pacific Ocean - ETNP201306SV45 | ecosystem: Environmental > Aquatic > Marine > Oceanic | place: Pacific Ocean: Eastern...
ATCTTTTAGTATCTAAATTATGCATAGGTAGTACCTTTTTAAGTTATTAATGTTTCAACAACTTATGGTAATACCTATGTCAATCTATGCAAATAGACACACTTTTTTGGACGATCCCATTTATAAAATTGGAATGAGTATTATATCATAATTGCGAATCAAGATCAAACTTGTGTTCAAAAACCATCTACCAAGATTTGCGGGCTGTGAAATCCAGATAAATTTACGATATTAAGCAATTTTTAGGGTAGCTAAGAACGCAATATAAATTTGCGGAAAAAGCGGTTTGTATCTTCTAATATAGCATAAGCACATGGTATCCATATTAATGATAATATTGTACCACTTGCTAGTCCCCACATCATAGATAAAGTCATTGGAGATAAAACGGAATCTTTACCACCTAATCCATATGCAGTTGGTGCTAATCCTGCTATTGTAGTAAGGGAAGTTATAGTAACCGATCTAAGTCTCATAGATGATGCATATGCTAAGGTTTGATGCAAAGAGTCAAATTTCTTATCTTCTATTAATCTTAAAATATAACTCATCAATACAATTCCCGAATTTACAACAACCCCTCCAAGACCAACTATTCCTATTACAGACATAAAAGAGATAGGCTTATTATGTAAAAAGAATGCAACAGATAATCCAAATATTCCAAGCGGAATTGTAGTTAATATAATAAAAGGCTTTAAATAGCTTTTTAATAGAAAAACTAATAATGCAAAAATACTCATAACCGATATTAAAAATGCATTACTTAAGCTTTCAATTGATTCCCCTGTAGTTTCTTCTACTCCGCCCCAATTGACAGATACAGAAGGAAATTGTTTAGAATATTTATCAAATATTAATTTAAATTTTTCGTTAGCTTCATTAGCGGTAATAATTTCATTATCTACATTACCAAAAAGTGTTTTAGATCGTTTATAGTCATATCTTTTGATGAAATATGACCCATCTTTTTGTGCAAAAGTTACAAAGTTTTTAAGTGGAATTAGATTACCTGCCTGATCCATGATTCGAATTGTTTTAAGATCAGAAATATTCTTTCTAGCATTTTCTCTAAATCTAACTAATAAATCTATCTCTTTATTATTAAGTGTTACTTTAGATACTATTGTACCAGATATAGCTGTCCTAACTGCTGTTCCAATATTGTCTGCAGTTAAGCCTAATCTATCTGCTTTATCATAATTTATATTGATAAATATTTCATCTTCTCCAATCACATCATTTATCCGAAGATCATGTATTCCTGGTTCTTTGGAAAATTCATTTTTTGTTAGTTCTATTATTCTATCAATATCATCAAAACTATTTGATCTAAAAGTAATTTCTAGATCGCTACCAACAGGAGGTCCGTTAACAATTGCTTCAAAGGTTAATTCGGATAGGGCAGGATGTTTTATGGTTCTTAGCATTTCAAGAACCTTACCATGGTACATATTATATTGAGTGTCTTTATTTACATAAATCTCCATATATCCAACATCGTCACCTTCGCTATATTTTGGCTGTGATGCATTAGAATCTTGTTTACCTGATCTACTTATAATATGGTTTACCCTATCTCCCATTGTTTCTTTAATAGAATTTGATAATTCTTTTGCAACAAGGCTATTATAATCAATTACACTTCCCCTATTTAGCTTATATCTAGCAATATAAATTTCAGTTTGTTCAGCAGGAAATAATATGAATTTATTAGCAACAGTTAACAAAAACCATGAGGCAATTACTACTGCTAAAAAGAACATAGATACTAAATATCTTCTATTGATTAATTTTAGCATTAATTTTTCGAATTGTATTTCATATTTTTCGAACCAGTCTGAATGATTATTATGATTCTTTTTAGACTTGCCTCCCAATGCTAGTCTTGATGGCAATAACCAAAAACATTCTATTAAGCTTAGAATTAAAGCCATGCTAACAATAATAGGGATCCAACCAATAAATTTACCCATCACGCCTTTGGTAACTAACATTGGCAAGAAAGCTGCGATAGTGGTAAAAGAAGTTGCTGCAATAGGTAGCCATAATCTCCTAACAGATAAAATTGCAGCCTGTCTAGGAGATTTTCCTTCGCCGCAATATCTAGAAAAACTTTCACTAATTACCACACTATCGTCAAGTAGCATTCCAAGTACAATTACTAGAGCCAAGATTGTGACGGTATTGAGATTAATACTATAAAAATACATGAATCCAATTGTGGCCATGACAGAAAATGGTAATGATAAGGAGGTAAGAATACCTATTTTTCCTGGTAAGAAAATAAATAGGGAAATTAATATTATAAACAGTCCGATAACTGCGTTACTAACTAAAATAGATAATCTACTAGTCACCTTTTTAGATTCATCATGCACAATATGAAATGATAATTCATTTTTATATGATGTTTGAAATTCAGAAATCTTTTGCTTTATTTTTTCTGTTAACTCAATTGTATCAACACTAGCTTTTTTACTAACTGTAATAAATGTTGCTATCTCACCATTATATCTAGTTATAATATCAAAATCTTCTTCTCCATCTTCAATATTTGCAATATCTTTTAGCTTTACTATTCTGCCGTTAAAATTAGAGCGAATTACAATATTTTCTAATTCTCTAGCATTATTGATTTTAGCCTCAATTCGGGTCAATACCTGGTTTGTATCAGATTCCAAATTTCCGCTTGGAACACTAATATTGCGCGATTTTATTTTATCTAATACTTCATTGATTCCAATATTGAGATATAGCATCTTTTTAGGATCTAATTTGATATGAAAGATCCGTTCATTATACCCTTCTAAAGAGGCGGATTTTACATGTTTGTTATCTTCTATTTCTTCTTTTAATAAATCAGCTACTATATCTCTTTTCCTATTTTCATTATTACCGGTGATAGCAACAATTAATACGGGCAATTCTTCTGATTTTATCTCTGTAAATACAGGCTTATCTTCCAAATCGGAGGGAAAACTGGAAACCCGGTCAACAGCCTTTTGTAAATCTGACATCACTTCAGGAATATGAACCCCTTTACCATCCATATCTACTCTAACAATGATAGTACTTATTCCTGGTTGACTGATCGATTTTACATCTTTGATATGACTAACTGTTTTTATTTCATCTTCTATCGGTTTGGTAATTTTGGTTTCAATATCATTTGCTGAAGCACCAGAATATGCAGTAGTAATTATAGCTGTTGCAAAATCTACTGGAGGATTGGTTTCTGCATTTATATTTTTTAAACCAATAATACCGACAGACAGCATAAAAAATGATAATATCGTAGCTAGCTTAGGATTATTGATAAAAAACTCTGAAATTTTAGACATGTTTTTTTGTTAGTCGGTTAATACTACAGAATTTATCTGGTATTTTAGTCAGCTTTATCCTCTATTATATTTTCAGTCAAGCGGCGTTGTTGTATAAATATTGCAAATAATTGATAATCCATAAAGGGGTAACGGAAAGAAAAAAGCTCGTACATAGGGGGGCAGCCTCATCACGAGCCGAAGGGGCGGTGATCTCATCCAACCAGAGAAGCGCTAGAATGAAACACCATAGATGAGAGAAGAAGATCAATTGCTGCCCAAACTACGTTTGCTCGCAATAACGAGCAGTTGTTTATAGTATTTCTTTAGATGGATATGGAATTTGAGTAAAGACAGTTAGGTAATCTAACACTTGGTCTACCACCAAAGATTTTATTTCGATTTTTTTAAGTAAGCTTTGCAAATAAAGATCCTGATCATCAATTAGGTTACGTAAAGGGATTCTGGCTTGATTATATTTTCTTTTGGTAAAATCCAAACTCTTTTTCATATTATCAATACTACTGATTTGTGACTGAGCTGCTTTTCTAAGTAGCTTTATATTTTCAACGGTCTGACTATGATATGCTTCTATTTTTGATATGTTATTTTGCTTATCCGCAAGATATTCTGATTTCTCTAATTCTTTTTTTAAACTAGAAGTTTTGTTCTTTCTGCTACCTAATGGTACAGAAAGATTTAAACCAAATTGATACCTATTTTCATCATAATTATGTACATCTCCCATAGTATTAGATAATTGGTTAGAACTATCTGATTGTTCAAATTCCATATAAAATTCTAAATCTAAATCACTATAATTATCTGCTATATTATCTTGTTCGTAATATGATTTTTTCACATATTCAACTATGTCATCATAGTAAGTATATTGAGACGGAATCTCTTCATTGTTTTCTATAATTTGTATTACGCTAAGAATTTCTTGTTCTTTAGCTTCGATATCATATGGAGCAATTTCTACTTTTTTATTTGCAATAGAAGGAAGTAATTCTTTAAGAGAGCGAATATATAACTCCCTTTTGTTTTCTAAATGGTAGATATCGGTTTGTTTAGAAGCTACTTGTGATGATTGCCTGGTTACTTCTCCTAAATCAGTAATACCATTTTTATATCTCCTCTTAGCATCCAATTCTTGTCTTTGGGCAATGGATAACAAATTTTGTGATATTTCGATTGCTTCCTCATTGAGGATAATAGCCCAATATATTTTATGTAAGTTAATGATAAAAATTCTATTATCAATTTGACTTTGGATTCTCGCAATCTCCTTTTCATAATTACTATATGCTATTTCTGATCTAGAAGTTTTTCCAAAGAAGTTTTTATATAAATCCATTGTCAGCTCTCCCTTTATAGAGTTTCTAGCATCGGATCCCAAATTACCATATGTATGTTTTGACGTAACATTATATAGACCCATTGACATCCCGTAAGAGAAATCTTTTTTAACTCCTAATGACATCTGGTTAATGGGGGAGGTGCTAGAATATTGCGCTACTGTATTTTCATCAGATTGAAAATGACTCACACTACCTTCGAATGATGGCTGAAATTTTTCTAGAATTTGTGATTCAGATATTTCAGAAGATAATAAAGATGCTCTAATTTTCTCAGCAGTAGGATTACTAACTGAGGCTGCTTTTACTAAAGATTTTTCATCTAATATAAATATTTCACCGGCATTTGAGTTAAAAGCAATGCTAGAAAGAAATATTAATAATGCGATATGAACCCCCAATTTTTTATGCATCTATATCAAAGACGTAATTTAAACAGAATTTTTCGTTAGCTGATAAAATATAAATTTGATAAAATCAACGTCTTGCCCCTCTAGAACCTCTATTACTTGAACCACGAGATTTTGAAGACCTATTGGACATAGATCGTCCGCCTATATTATTACTTTTCATATGTCTACTACCTCCGCGGTTATTTTTCATGCTTTTGCTTTGTTTCTTGCTTCTGATATTTGCCTTTCTATCGGACCTGTTGTTTTTCCTTACATCCTTTCTATTCTGTCTTTTGTCTTTTCTAACCTCTCTTCTATCTTTTCTATTGTCCTTGATATCACTTCTACGTTCAGATCGATTGCTTTGTCTTGTTTCTCTCCTATCCTGTCTATTTTCTTTTCTGGTTTCCCTTCTATCTTTTCTATTGTCTCTGATATCACTTCTGCGTTCAGATCTATTTTCTTTTCTAGTCTCTCTCCTATCTTGTCTTTTTTCTTTTATGTCGCTTCTACGCTCAGATATATTTTCCTTCCTAGTCTCCCTTCTTTCTTCTCTGTTCTCCTGTCTAGCCTCCTTTCTTTGCGCTCTTCGTTCTTTTTTAGCTTCTTGTCTTTCTGCTTTTTTTGCACGCCTATTTTCTAACCACTTCTTAAAAGCACCTCTTTTTTCTTTATCATTTCCTACATTTTCTATGGGAATTTCATTAGAAGCAATTTGAAGATAATTTTGATCTATAGATGCATGTGCACTTTGTAAGCCAATTATTAAAATAGACGATATAACAATTTTAGTAACTTTATTTCCCATTATCATTTAACCTTCAAAAAAGCATTAGTACTAAATTTAATCCTAACTTAATTTTAGCCAAAACTCAAGTCACCAAAAATATAAATCAAATATCATTTTGATAGTGTCCTTCTATTCTTTTATCAATAGTATGGTAATGTAATTGTTTGATATTTTTAGTATACCTATTATCTTAGCCGAAATATATTAAGGGTATAATTCATAAATATATTTGATGAGTAGTTGCTGTGACGCTTCTAACACTACTGAAACGCAAAAACAAAAAAAAGACTATTTTTTTTGGTGTTCTGCTATTGCCATTATTATACTATACTCGTTACAAATAACTCCATATATCCTAAATATAGATATTACGTGGATAGCTACATTATCGCATTCAGTATATGACATTATCAACACAATTTGGTGGGGAATTGTAATAGGAATTATAATGGTCGGAATTCTATCTTATATACCTAAAGAGTTTATTATTTCAATTTTAGGTGATGGTAAGGGAATAAATTCTATATTTAGAGCTGTTTTAGGAGGAATATTGCTAGATTTATGTAGTCATGGAATCTTAATGGTCGGTATGAAAATCTATCATAAAGGAGCAAGTTTGGGGCAGGTTATGGCATTTTTAATTGCTAGCCCGTGGAACTCTTTTTCTTTAACTTTTGTCTTGATATCTCTCATAGGTTTTGCATGGACATTATTATTTATTTTGATGTCTATCGTAATAGCGGTAATCACCGGAATGATATTTAACTATCTAGTAAAAAATGGAACTCTACCAGATAACCCTAACAAAATAGAATTGGATGAAGATTTCCACTTTTTTAAGGAGGTAATGTCTAGAAAGAAGAATATTAAATTTTCATTTAAACTGTGTGAAAATATTATGTTAGAAGGTTTTCGAGATTCAAAAATGGTATTGCGCTGGGTATTATTTGGTGTGATCTTAGCAGGTGTTTTAAGAGCTACCATTTCAGCTGACCAATTTCAGATCTATTTTGGTGCAACGATGTTAGGGCTAGGCATGACCCTAATAACGGCCACAATAATTGAAATATGCTCTGAAGGATCGGTCCCAATTGCAGCAGACATATTTAACCGCGCAAACTCACCAGGCAATAGTTTTGCTTTTTTAATGACAGGAGTATCAACAGATTATACAGAAATAATGTCCATTAAAGGTAGTACCAAATCATGGAAGATAGCCTTGTTTTTACCCCTAGTAACTATACCACAAATAGTAGTTGTGGCATTACTCATAAATATATAAATATCATCAAAACATGAAAATGAATTATTCTGCTGCATGTGAAAGAAATAAGGATTCTATATTAGAAGTCCTAAAGGGTTTGATAGATGATAAAGAAAGAAAACTATTAGAAATAGGTTCTGGCACTGGACAGCATGCTGTGTATTTAGCACCTTATTTTGCAAATCTTACCTGGGTTACCTCAGATTTAGAATGCAATCATGCAAATATTATAGAAAGAATCAAACAAAGTAACACCAGCAATGTGCGAGGTCCAGTTCCATTAGAAATAGGAAATAATGAATTTCCAGAAGGTAATTTTGATATCATTTTTACAGCAAACACATTTCATATTATGAGCTGGCAGGAATGTATGCTCTTCATAAAAAATTGCGGTAATTTATCCAAGGGAGCGTTAGTAATTATTTATGGTCCTTTTAATTACAATGGTAAATATACCTCTGAGAGTAACCAAAACTTTGATAAATTTCTAAAAAGCAATGCTGCTCATAAATCTATTAGAAATTTTGAAGATGTAAGAGATAGTATGAAACGAAATGGGGTAGAATTAGAAAATGATTATGAGATGCCTGCCAATAATAGAATTTTAGTGTTTAAAAAAATCTAAAATGACTCATCACCTACACAAACTGCCCAGCAGCATAACCAGAAAACCATGCCTATTGGAAATTAAATCCTCCACGGAATTTTTTGTATAATGTCCATTTTTTCATGAATTATTGCTATAATCTGGATAGATTTTTTCTTTTCGAAATAGAAAATATAATGTTTTTGATAGCGGTATACTCTAATTTCTATTTCAAGACCATGAAAAAGCCTTCCAATTGTTGGAGTTGAACTCAAATGGATACACGTCTGCTCTATCCCTAACAAATAATTATTTGCCTTCTTTTCTCCCCAATTTTTACGTGTATAATGCCATATATCTTTTAAATCTTGTTGCGATGATTTGGTGAAATAAAAAGACATTATTCTTTTATCTCTGATTTAGCTTCTGTAATTAATTGGTTGAAATCTATTACAATCTCATCGTTGTCAGATTCGGTAATTCGAGATAGAAGGAATTTTTTGAGATCATGTGTTGGATCTTCGTTAAGTAACCTCAAAGCTTCCCTAACAACGTCACTAGCATCTGCATACATTCCAGAAGCAATTTTGTTCTTAACTAAACTCTCTAATTCTTTAGTTAAAGTGATATTCATAACATAAGTAAAAAAAATTGAACTTTTTCATGGTAATAATGTTTTTACTAAAAAGCAATTCCACTAATTTTTTCTGTAATGTTTAATTGGTAGATTTAGGTTCCATGTGCGATTTACACAAACTGCCCGGCAGCATGACCAGAAGACCATGCCCATTGGAAATTAAATCCTCCTAAATGTCCGGTAACATCAATTACTTCTCCGATAAAATATAATCCTTTAACAGATTTTGTTTCAAAAGTTTTTGAAGAAAGCTCATTAGTATCAATTCCTCCTATGGTTACTTCTGCTGTTCTGTATCCTTCTGTTTCAGATGGAGTAAGTTTAAAATTATGAATATTTTCTGAAAGGAAGTTCAAAGATTTATTTGAAAGGTCAGAAAGGTTAATATTACAATTAGAAATTTCGCATAAATATTTCGCAAGTTTTTTTGGTAAATATTCGGATAACGAATTATGAACTTCTTGTTTTGGGCTATATAGTTTTTTGTTAAGTAAAGTTTCTTTAATATTGTGGCTAGGCAGAAAATTAATATTTACTATATCTCCTTTTTTCCAATAGGAAGAAATTTGCAAAATTGCCGGCCCGCTAATCCCTCTATGTGTAAATAATATTGCTTCACGAAATTTTGCTTTATTGCATTTTACCTCCGCTTCTACTGATATGCCAGCCAGGTTTTTAGTATTCTTTAGTAGATTATCATTAAAAATAAATGGTACTAGTGCCGCATCTGTTTCTATCATATTTATACCAAATTGTTTTGCTGCATCATAACCAAAACTAGTTGCTCCCATTTTGGGGATGGATAATCCCCCAGTTGCTATCACTAATGATTCAGTAGTGATTTTGTTCTTTGTAAGCAGGTTAATGTCAGCAGGATTATTTGATTTGCTGCCTCCTATTAACCCATTAACATTAGTTGGTAGTTCTTGAGTGTTTGTTTGCAAATGAAATACTGGTTCTTCTTTTGAAATATTAGTAATATTGCTATTTAGATGTAATGTTACATTATGATTGCATTCATCAAGTAGCATGTTGACTATATCTTTTGATGAATTGTCGCAAAATAACTGACCTAATGTCTTTTCGTGATAAGGTATTTTGTATTTTTCGACTAATTTGATAAAATCATGCTGAGAAAATCTTTTTAGTGCAGAGATACAAAAATGAGGATTTTGTGAGATGAAGTTATTAGGGTTAGTATATAAATTTGTAAAATTGCATCTTCCTCCTCCGGAAATACGAATTTTTTCTCCTGGTTTCTTTGCGTGATCAATGATTAGGGTTTTACGCCCTCTTTTTCCTGCTTGACTAGCGCACATTAAACCTGCTGCTCCCGCTCCTATTATGATAACGTCATAAGATGACACTGGATAATAAAGATTATAGATTTATTAATAGAGAAAACATGTTATACCAAGATTCATCTATAAAGCTACATTAAATAAAAGACTATATGACCAAATTATCATTAATTCATGCTCCTGATAAAATTTTTAAACAAGAGGCTAATCCCGTTAAAGAAGTAAATGATGAAATAAGAGAGATTATTGACCAGATGTTTGACGTGACAAGAATAGAAAAAGGGGTAGGAATTGGTGCTAATATGGTTGGTATATTAAAAAGAATTATTGTAGTAAATTGGGAAGCGGGAAATAGTAAGTTTAGTATGGTAAATCCAGAAATTACTTGGTCTTCTGAGGATACTCAGGAATTTACTGAGGCATCATTATCATTTCCTGGTATAGAAGCAAAAATTACTCGTCCAAAAAAAATCAAATTATCATATTTAGATTACAATAACCAAAAACAAGAAATGGAAGCAGAAGGATTTTTAGCAACAGTGATACAGCATGAAATTGATTATTTAGATGGAAAGGTTTTTCTGGATCATCTATCAAAAATGAAGCGTGATAGGTTGCTCAAAAAAATGCAAAAATATATCAAACTGAATCCTCCTTCATGTGTAAAATCGTGTTGTAATCATTAGATGTATATATTACACTCAAAGTAATAGGAGTGATTTTCTTGATGAAAATTGAAGTTTAGAGAGTTGTATCAGGCTTAGTAAAAGACACAAATCTTGATAAATTCTTTAGTACTAACCGAGTTACAGAAAAAGAAAATGAGATTATTATATAAGGCTAACATTTTCATAATTATACTCTCTATCATCAGCTTTTCTAGCGCAAAAGCAGCAATGTTATGCTGCATATATATCGATAGTAATTCTAAAGCCCAAATAATATCAGTAGATGAAAATCACATGCCGTGCCATGAGCAAAAAAACTCAGAAGAAAATGATTTGTGCCAAGATATGGCATCATGCAAAGCGCCACTAATAAGCCTTAATAAAGAAATGCTTTTTGCTACTCCAGTAGCGCTGAATAATTTCACCATAGACAAAGTGAGCTTCACTTTATCTATTCTAACCTACCCTCCAAACCACCCCCCAAAATTAGTTTAATTACTGAAATTCAATATCCCAAACAATTTAACCAAAATATCTGCCAACAACAATAAAGAATAGGTCAGGATGGTTAAATGTAACACAAACAACAAATAGTAACCGAACTAAACAAAAAAATGAAAAAATTAAAAAGAATTATAATCGTATCTGTTATTTTAACCATATCTCCATCATATGGTTTTTCTATGCATGACAATCATGGGGACGGGCATCACCATATGAAAAACGAAGAGATGAAAAATTTTTCTATAGAAGATGCAAATCTAAAACCCAATGAAATTATCTTAGAAGTGCATGGGGTGGTATGCTCCTTTTGCTCTTTTGGCATAAAAAAGAAACTATCTAAATTAAGGTTTGTAGATAAGAAAAAATACAATAAGGGATCTGAAGTAAATATAGAAAATCAAACTGTACTTATAGCCATCAAGGCAAATAAAAAGCCGAATTTAGAAAAGATTTTTAAAACCATAAGATCTGGTGGATATAGCCCTATAAAGGCCTATATGCTTGATAATAATGGTAATATAAAATCTTATTTACCAACTAACCCAAGAACTACTAATTCAGATTGATGGCTAGATGCAGAAGAAATACAAAACATTGGTTAAGAAGGTAAGTCCCTAACAATTATCAATAATGCTAACCGACTAAATAAAAAAAGAGTTAGGAAGGTAAGTGCTTAACAGTTATTAATAATGCTAACCGAACAAAATAAAAAGATGAAAAAAATTATATTATTTTTACTTGCGATATACGGTATCGCTGCAAATGCCCACCAACCTGTAATGGATATGGCTCCGCGCTGGGAGGATGGATATGGATTCCAAATTCGTCATGAACATTACGGATCGAATAAATTAATGAATGGTGATTCTAAAGTTGATAATTCTTCAAACCAAAAATTCTCAATAAACAAAACTTGGTATGAGGGGGTATATACTTTTGATAAATCTAAAAGGATCACATTTAAAATTCCATATGTTCAAAGGAGTAAAACTAGTAATGGTATCAAAGAAGAAAATAGTGGTTTTGGTGATTTGACTTTAGCTGTCCCGTTAAAATATTATACTAATTATGGAGCATTTACTTCAAATTTAGGAGTAACGCCGCAAATCAGGTTGTCTATGGGTGGTAGTAGCGGTAATCTACCTATTAGTGATGGCAGCACTGATGTTGGTCTTAGTATTTCCTACAGCACGGAGACTCCGAAGTTTTACCAAATGTTTGATTTATTCTACTGGATTAATAATCAGGGAGAGCATCAAATGAATGATGGAAATGAATTAGGTGTAGATATTAATCTAGCGTATCACCCAATTCATAATAATAAGACCAATAGCGGAGTTTTTTTAATGTGGGACTTATCTATGAGGAAACAAGAGCAAGGACATGGGTCGGGCGGCCAAATAAATGGGGGATCCAGAATCTATTCAGGCCCCATTTTGGTATTATATAGAGAAAATACTATGTTCAGAGCTGAGTATAAATTACCTGTTTATGAATATTTTGAAGGGGTTTCTTTGTCTAGAGGAAATGAGCTAAATGTTGGTATAGGTATAACTTTTTAAGGGGTAAATGATGAATAAAATAAAAGACACAATTTTACCAATGATATCATTATTTACCTCTATCTCAACGCTTCTATGTTGCGCTCTTCCTGCGCTACTGATCTCACTAGGTATGGGAGCTGTGATGGCTGGCTTAGTTTCTAATGTTCCGCAACTCATATGGCTTTCTAAACATAAATTAATATTATTTATTTTAGCAGGCATTATGCTAGTGGTATCGTGGTATTCTATATATAAAAAAGACCAATCATGCCCAGTTGATCTTAAGAAAGCTAAAGCCTGCATGTCACTGAAAAGATTTAATAAAATGGTGTTTTGGATATCGAGTTATTTATATATTATAGGAATATTTTTTGCCTACGTTGTTACCCTTTTTATCTAATCAAAAGATAAGTTGAAAATAAATATTTGAACAAATAGTATGAAGTAAACTTAATTTAAAAATAATGTATAAAACAAAGTTTTTACTTAAAGCGCACACATCATCTTGGAGATATTTCTGGCATTGGGTATTCTTTTGGTTAATTATTCCTCCGTTACTAGCTCTTTGGGGAAAATACAAACTAACCCTTTATGTTTGCAAAGATAGAGTGATTTTAGAAAAGGGAATATTATCAAAAGATATAAAGGAAATATTAATATCCGATATCAGAACTATTAACATCAAACAAAGTCTCCGCCAGAGAATGCTTAACATAGGGGAGCTAATGATAGCAACCTCCGCAACCTCAGGATATGAAAACGTAATCCCCAATATCCCCGATCCAATAAAAATCAGACACCTAATCATGAAATACAGGCAGTTAAGCTTAAAACAAGCAAAGTCTTAAAAGCCTACACCCATGGTTGTAGTTGATTCTGTGCCATTGGGTTTGATATCAGATGCTTGGGATTTATCACGCCAATAATTGTCATTATGTGCACCAGGAGTGTTTTTGGTAGATTTAGTTGGCTCTTTTGTAGTTAATATATTTGGTTCATTATTTTTTTCTTGGTCTAAATTTAACTCCGATATTGCCAATCTTCTTAACCCACTTGTTTGATTTTTGTTACGATTAGATTCAATATATGAAGCAGCAGCAAATGTAGTAAATGAAAGTGCAAAACATGCTGTTGATATACTAAGGACGACCTCGGATGCAAGGGATAGATATGAAAATCCAGCACTTAAGACAGCAAATGCTGTTACGAATGTAAAAGCAGTAATGCATTTTAGAATTTGTTCCCTGACTGTGCTTTTCCTATCTTGCTTTATAATCTTTTCCAATGCGGAATCTAATTCTTTATGAGTTTTTGCAGATACAAGTTCATTAAAAATATCTTTCTGATCTTCTGTTTTTCCTACCTTTGTGGTGTCGGTTGAGGTATTTGAAATATTATTAGGGTTATGAGAAGAAAATTTTTTCTTACCTTCTAAGTTTCCTATTGGTATTCCTTTTTTAAGTTTGTTATGTAAAGCTCTTGCGATACTATCTGACTGAGATTGATTTCGATTTGTTTCTATAATGGTGCCGATAGTTTGCGCAAGAAAGCTAGCACCAAATATGCCCATACCTATACCAAGCATCCATGTAGGAGATGATAAGAAAGCCCCACCAGAAAAAAGCAATATTGTTGCTGCCATTGTCATAGTATTATAAAATACTTTAGAACCAGCTTCGATTTTAACAAGCTGCTTGTCTTCTCCCTCTAAGTGAGGTAATATATTTTCTTGTTTTTCTTTATAAAGCTTAGCTTCTTCATATATGTCACGCTGCTGAAATAACTTATTAAGGTAATTTACCATAGTTTAGCCTCTACTATAACAGTTAAGACCAACTATTATAGCACATTATCGCAACACAGTAAAGCAGATTTCACTCTCAAATACTGTCGAATAGATACCGGATCAAGCCCGGTATGACGTGGTGAGTAATTTTTTTCAACATATGGTGGTGTTCCATTCTAGTATCATTCTTGTTAGATGAGATAACCACACCCGATCCGCTCATTTGCAAATATGCTACTTTCTCTCCAACAGCTTACGGCTCATGAAATAAGGCATGATAAGTTATTTACAATGTGTTGGAAGGCCGTATTTTTGCTCGTTATAATATTTAATTCTATTCAGATCGTCTATACCAACATCACAAAATTTTATTATATTTTTTACATTGCCAAATTTTTCCGGAAATTTAGGCAAATCATCCTTTTCCGTATCACTCCAAACCCAGGCATTTTTAAAATATTCTTTTCGTAAAGATTCGATGTTAGAAAAATCCGTTTTATATAGGTGAGCACCTTCAAAATTAGCGCTGTGAATAATAAATTTTTCAAATGTTACGTTATCAAAAATCGTATTTTGAAAGTTGCATGCAAAAAAAACATACAACTGATTTAAAGCTTACATCTCTGAGAGTGGGATCTGAAAAATTAGTAAGATATAAAAGGCTGTTATTAAACTCAACATTATATAAATTTGCTTCCTTAAAAGAAAAGATGTTAATAGTATTTGTAAATTCTACTCGTTGTAATGTAGATCCTGAAAAAAACGTGGGAAGAATTAGATCTCTTTTTTCTTCTTCAGTTCTGTTTTTACTAAAAAATTCATCATTCCAATTATCTCCAAATTTTACATTTTCTAAGTAGGAAGAGGTAAAATTAGCGCCTGTTAAGTCAGCTTCCCTAAAATCTATGTTGCGTAACATTGCGCTGTCAAAATTAGCATTGTGCAGTGTAGAATATTGAAAGCTGCTCATCACCGTCTCTGTTTCTACAATTCTGGCCCCGTGGAAATTAGCATACATTAAAAATACTCCTGCAAAATTAGATTCTAACAACATGGCTCCTTTAAAGTTTATGCTCAAGGCATTAACAACTCTACCTATATTATCCCAACTTAAATCTAGGTCTTTTAAATATATTCCTCCTTGCACGCATTCTTTTGAGCTATCATCCCAAACACCGTTATTTGCTTCACATGAAAGATCAATTCCAACAAGTTCTTCCCCTTGCTTTGCTAACTGCATTAGCGCCTGTGTTTTGCCCACGTTTCCAGGAATAGCGATAATTTTAGCATTATCTAATGTGCTATGATTAGGATGATTTTCTATATTTTTTAATATTTGTAATTGCTGGCTGGATATATGGATTTTCTGTGCATCAGATTCTTCCTCTTTGAAGGAATAGCTTTTATCATTATTAAAAGCGATAATTGCAATCATTAAAGCTATGATAGCTATATAATTAGTGTGTATACCCGTGATAAATTTATTGATTCTCCGAGCTACATCTTTAACATATTTTATATGGCTATCCTTATGAAATATTGTTTTTTATTAATGACACTACGTTACCCAGAATTACTTACATTCCGCTCCCTTCAAACATTTTCTTGTCGAATTATGTCAGATATTGTCAAATCCAAATGCACCGTATAGCGGAAGCTATATAAGTATTTGTATTTGGCAATAGGTGGCATGATTCCACAAGAAAATGGTGCAACCGGCAGGAATCGAACCTGCGACCCCAGGATTAGGAATCCTGTGCTCTATCCTACTGAGCTACGGCTGCGATATTTGGTTATAATAAAGTATCAGATTCAGAAGAAATTTTTTCTATCTTTAATTTTGCTTCTGAAAGTTTTTGTTGTAAGTATTTTTTGAGCGCAACTCCATATTCATAATTATCTATAACAGCGTCTAAACCGTTATCGTTATTTTCCATAGTAGAAACAGTCTCTTCTAGATGCTTCAGTGCGTCTTCAAAGCTAAGATGTGGTATGTTTTTGATTTTTTCTGACGTTGTGCTCATAAGGGGTAATTTAGATATAAACAATTGGACTTTACATATTAGAGATGTTAAGTGTTCCAAGTAATTATTTAAGTGGCAATGCTACTGAGAAATATTTATACTGATAATACATAACTTAAGCAATGAAAAAATATTTTTTATTTGTAAGCTTTGTATTCCTACTTGCTAATTCACCAGCTGGTGGAGATATGTTGGAGGTCAAACAGGAAATTGCTCCGGAACCAGCGACAGAAAAAATCGATCAAGAAAAGCAAATATCTAAGGATTTTATGGTGGTTTCAGGTCACCCCTTAGCAACTAAAGCAGGATATAAAGTATTGTCTAAAGGAGGAAATGCAATTGATGCAGCTATTGCCGTGCAAGCTGTATTAAATGTAGTAGAGCCACACTCTTCTGGAATTGGAGGTGGTGGGTTCTTGCTTTATTATGATGCAAAAGATAATAAATCTGTTTTTTATAATGGTAGGGAAAAAGCCCCAGCCAATATTCCAGAAAATGTGTTTTTAGATAATAACGGAAATGAAAAATCTCTTTATGAGGTGCTAAAGGGAGGTTCTGCGGTAGGGGTGCCAGGAATATTAAAGTTGCTAGCAACCGCTCATTCTGATAAGGGTAAATTGCCTTGGTTTGAATTGTTTTCTGATGCTATAGATGTGGCTGCTTTAGGGTATGAATTATCACCCCGTGGTCACGAGGTCATAAAGCATGCGGGGCATATAAGGGAATTTCCTTCTGCTAATGAGATGTTTTTAAATGAAAATCAGGAGCCAAAAAATATAGAAGAAATAATAGTCAATCATGCTCTTGCTAACACATTTAGGCAAATAGCGATTAATGGTATCGATGATTTTTATAATGGTAAGGTAGCTGAAAAAATTGTTTCTGCAGTGAAAAACTCACCAGTTAACCCAGGTTATATGGAGCTACAAGATTTAGCAGAGTATAATATCGCTAAGGGAGATTTAGAGTGCCTTCAATATCGCAAATACAAAATATGTTCTATGCCAATGCCATCTGGGGGAATTACTTTGTTGCAAATTTTGGGAATATTAGAGAATTTTGATTTAGCTCAAATGGATCCTGATTCAATGGAGGCTATGCATGTTGTATCTGAGGCAATAAGGCTAGCTTTTGCTGATAGAGGGAAGTATTCCGCTGATGATGAGTTTGTTAAAGTTCCGGTCAAAGAGTTATTAAATAAGAGTTACTTAAAAGAAAGAAGTTTTTTAATTAATGTAGATGCTGCTTTAATAAAAGTTTCACCTGGGAATTTTTCCAATCTTGCTATTGATGAAGAGTTAATTAGTAGTAGTAAAAAAGATGAGCCTCCATCTACTACCCATATTTCGATTATAGATAAAGAAGGAAATGCGGTTTCATTTACTTCTTCTATAGAGCATTCTTTTGGTTCTGGATTAATGGTAGATGGGTTTTTGCTAAATAACCAGTTAACTGACTTTTCGTTTAAAAAGCAAATTGGAGAAAAAGTGGTTGCTAATAATGTTGCTGGAAAAAAAAGGCCTAGAAGTTCTATGAGTCCGGTATTTGTTTTTAATGAAACAGGAAATTTAGAATTAATTTTAGGTTCTCCGGGCGGAGCTAGAATAATTTCTTATGTATTAAAAACTATCATCGCTGTATTAGATTGGAAGGTTCCAGTTGATGAGGCTGTGCAGCTTCCGAATTTTAATAAAATGTTTGAGAAATTAGAAATTGAAGAGGGTTCTTATTTAGTGGATTACAAGGAGCAGCTAGAAAGGATAGGTCATAAAGTAATTACCAGGAATTTAACTAGTGGCATACATGCTATTCACATTACGCAAGATGGTATAGTTGCTGGGGTCGACAACAGGAGAGAAGGAAGCGCGCTTGGAAAATAACAATTTTTCATTGACCTTTTTTATATTATTCAATAGATTGACGCTTCCGGTTTGCCCAGGTAGCTCAGTTGGTAGAGCAAAGGACTGAAAATCCTTGTGTCGGTGGTTCGAATCCGCCCCTGGGCACCACTTTTCTTGCAGAATCACGTCATATTTTCCTAATTTATAACACTTATATAGCTCAGCTATACGGCGTATTATAAGTTAGAAAAATCTAATGTAATTCTGTAAGAAAAGTTGTTATACGCTTAAATGGTGGTGCAATCATGGTGCAGGTTGTTTTGGATTCTACTATGGGGTTTGCTCAGATAGTGGTTAAGAAAGGGGAAAAGGTTTTTTATCGTCGAACTGAGGTAGATAATAATCAAGCGGAAAAGGTTGCGGTTTTGTTTAAGGAGATATTGTTAGATAACGATGTTTCTTTTAAAGAGGTTGAAAAGATCTTTTGCTTGATTGGGCCTGGAAGTTTTACTGGGATAAGAATCGGCATGTCATTTGTTAAAGGGTTGGTTTTAGGAGCTAATATTGAGGTAGTAGCTGTACCTAATTTCTATTTATTCATTAGTAATTATTTTGATAAAATTAAAAGTAGTGATTCGTCATATATCTTAATGGATTGTGGTAAGAATAGGGAAGAATACTTTTTTTTGCAGATGGGTAATAACTTGTCGAATATTTCTAAGCCAGGAATAATTAGTTACGGTGATATGGAAAAAATAAGTAAAGGAGAGCACTTACTGATAGGAGATTTTTCGGAAGAATTTATGAAGAGTGATAATGCTATTATAGCGCAATATGATTCATTAAAAATTGAAAAGATTTTTAATTTACCTGTGTATAATTTAGATTATGATTTTGAGCCGTTATACATTAGGCCAAGCTATGTGCATAAATAATTTTTTTCTGCAAGCCTTCTAATAGACTAATTTATCTGGTTCTTGGGCTGCAAAATTATAAAAGATTTTTAATCTAAAATAATAAATAGACTAAGAAATTAATTTATAATATTATTAATTTTAGAGTTTAACTCTGCATATAAATTACAGTAAAGGAGACAGGGAGCCAACTTAATATGTTTGCCAATCTAAAAAAGAAAGAGAAAAAAGAAGAAAAAAAAGTCAATATACATAATTGGTATCATGACCGTTATAGTATAGTCGTTGTTCAGCGTAATTTTCTAATTATATTAGTTCTCGGTAGTGTAATCACTATGTTTGCTGGGCTTTTATATATTAATCAAATTAGTCAATATAAAGCAATTGAACCATTCATCGTAGAAATAGAAGAAAAAACAGGAATACCAACAGTGGTAGACCAGATGTCGTTAAAAGAATATAAGGCTGATGAAATAATTCAGGAATATTTTATTTATTCTTATATTAAAGCAAGGGAAAATTATGATTATCGCACATACGTCTACGACTACCATACTGTAACAAGGTTATTATCAAACCCGTCAGTTTATTCATCTTTTAGAAGAAAGGTTTCTAGTAGAAATGAAAACAGCCCTGTGAATTTATATGCTAGAGATACTAGGTTAGAGAGTTCCGTAAAATCTATTCAAGATATTGAAGGAGCTAAGCAAATTAGGATATTGGTAAGACATATAAGAAGAAACGCTTTGGTAAAAGAAGAGCATAAGATCATATATTTGAAATATGAGTTTGCAAATTTAAATATTTCACTAGAAGAAAGGTTAGTAAATCCGTTAGGGTTTAGAGTCGTTGAATATCGCGTGGATGAAGATTTTGTCGCAGAAAAATGATAAAGAAAATTGTTTTTGTAATATTTATATTATACTCAAATAGTGTTTTAGCATATTTACCTATCACAACCGATGCGCGGATTAAGACTCTAATATATAGCCCTACCGAGGTATTTAAATTAAAGTTCCATCATAATTATCAGTCATATATTGAATTTCCAAAAAACGAGAAGTTTGAAATTATATCGTTGGGAGATCATTATGCATGGGATATTAAGCAGGTTGGTACTAGGCTCTTTATTAAACCGCAGCAGACTGGTATGCTCACTAATATGACTATTATTACGAATAAACGTCCATATCATTTTGAGATTGAATCAAGTAGTAAATCACTAAAGGTAACTGATGCAGATCTAGTGTACGTAGCAAGGTTTTATTATCCAGAAACAGCATATGATTTTATGCAAACTGTAAGAATTAAAAAGCCTTTAAAGGAATATGATATTGGGCCGGTAAATGAAGTTAACGGAGAATCGTCAATTACTCCTGTAATGCCTCCTATGTCTAAGGTTGATACACCTGTGCCTATGAATATTGAAAGTCAATCAAATAGGCAAAGAGTAAAAGATAAAAGATCTGGAGTGTATAATTATGCTTACAGTATGGTAGGGCCGGAAACTGCAATTACGCCAACTAAAATATATGATGATGGAATTAATACTTATTTTGAATTTGCTACAAATTCCCTTCCAGATATTTACTATGTAAATAAAGATGGGTCGGAAGCTCCAGCAAAATATGCGGTAAATAATGGAATAGTGACAGTAAAAAATACATCTTGGCAATTTTCGTTAAGAGATAATAAGCACATAATTTGTGTATTTAATGAAGCTAAATTAAGTTATTGAAGTGTCAAAAGAGCAACTGCCTGAACAATATGATGACGTTTCTGAAGAGTTTGGAACTGAAGAGTATGATGCTGATATAGATACCGGAGATTCTCCGGTAGCGGCTAGTAATACTAATAAAATTATGGGAATAATAATATTAGTTATTCTTATAGCGGGAGTATTATTTTTTACATTCTCAGGAGAAGATCAGGAAGAATTAGAGGCAGAAGAAAAGAAAATAGAAGTATATGATTTAAAAAGTGGCCCAGAAGGCGAAGCTTTTAATGTGGCTCCAGAGCCAGTAGGAGAAATAGATCCGGTACTTGATACTATCTCACCTGAAGAAGAAGTTATTTCTGATGTGGTTACATTAGACGTACCTGAGTTACCGGATTTACAGGTATCAGCACTCCCTTCAACGGAAGATTTTAATATAGAGCCAGAATTTCAGGAAAATGATCTTTTTGATCAAATGGAGGAGAAAATAGATGCAGAAAATAAAGAAGAGGAAGAAGATCGGGGGTTGGTTGCTGATATTATGCCTATAATTTTAAATAAAGACGAGCCTGAGAGACAGGTTTCTACTGCAAATGAAGCACCAGCATCTATGATGTTGATAAATGGCGGGGATATAACTGAATCATCTGAATCAGGGCATATTCCAATTACATCAGCTGAAACTATTTCAGCAACAAAAATCGAGTTTCCTGATAGGACGATTGCGCAAGGAAAATTAGTAGATTCTGTTTTGGAAACAGCTGTGAATACAGATCTTGAAGGAAATGTTAGGGCCATAGTATCACGAGATGTTTATGCTGATTTTGGTAAAGCAATTTTAATTCCAAAGGGCTCCAGATTGATAGGTTCATATTCTGGATCAACTTCTCGAGGGCAAACAAGAGTATTAATCACATGGGACAGGTTGATAAGGCCAGATGCTGTAGATATTATGATAAACTCTCCAGCTAGTGATCAATTTGGTCGTTCTGGCGTTCCAGGTAGTGTTGATAATAAATATTTAGAATTATTTAATAATTCTATATTACTTAGCCTAATTACAATAGGGACAGCTATGGCTATAGAATCAAGTACGAACACTAGTGGTGTAACTGAAACTACAGACAGTAATGGTGATTCTACTACTGTAGCAACGCCATCAGATATTGCAGCTCAGGAAATCATAAATAGTATATCCGATACAGCTAAAACTGTCTTAGATGGTGTGCTAAATGTTAACCCTACTATTACTATTCCGCACGGAACAAGAATTAAAGTTTTTGTGAATCAAGATTTAGTATTCCCGAAAGAATCATTTGGAGGAGGTCAAGATGGGACCGTATTTATAAGATGAGTATAGCAGCATTAGAAACATATTTATTACCGCTTAAACAAATTTTCGCAGAAGATGGAGTAAATGAAGTCTCCATAAATAGACCGGGTGAGGCCTGGGTTGAAAAAATGGGTGAGCAAGAAAAAAAGGAAATAAAAGAATTTAGTTTAAATCATTTAAAAGCATTAAGTAAATTAATAGCTCAATCCACAGAGCAGAGAATCAGTGAAGAAAATCCATTATTATCAGCTACCTTACCATCTGGTTATCGTGTACAAATTGTATTTCCTCCAGCTTGTGAACCGGGCACAATTATTTTTTCCATAAGAAAGCAGTCAACTTTAAGATGGACATTGGATGATTACGAAAGGATGGGAGCCTTTAAAGAAACTACGTATGAAGAGCAAATAGATGAAAATGACATAATTTTAGCAAGATACTTGAAGGCAAAAGATACCAAGTCATTTTTAGAGCACGCTATCAAATGTAAAAAAAATATTATTATTAGCGGAGGTACATCTACAGGTAAAACTACTTTTACTAACGCTGCATTACGTTCTATACCAAATGATGAGAGGTTGATTACTGTAGAAGATGCTAGAGAAGTAGATTTAAGTGGTCATCCTAACAGAGTGCATTTATTAGCTTCTAAAGGAGGGCAGGGAAGAGCTAATGTATCAACGCAAGATCTAATAGAAACCTGTCTAAGGCTAAGGCCTGATAGAATAATTGTAGGAGAGTTAAGAGGATCAGAGGCATTTAGTTTTTTACGTGCAATTAACACAGGGCATCCAGGTTCAATTTCGACTTTGCACGCTGATACACCAGAAATGGCTAAAGAGCAATTAAAGCTCATGGTATTACAAGCAGGTTTAGGTTTACCGCCTGAGCAAATAGCAGAATATATCTATAATGTAGTGGATATAATTATACAGCTTAAGAGAGGAGCAAAAGGTAGAAGATATATTTCACAGATTTATTTTAAAGGATTAGAAGAAGCCGAGAAGCATGACTTACAAGACTAAAAATTTTACTATTTTCCTTTGTTTATTTGCTTTGGTCGCAGTGGTGTTTTTCTATATTACCACAGTGTTAGCAATTAGCTTAATTAGCGGTCATCAGAAAGCTATTGCGATTCTAAAATATAGTTTACCAGATCAAGTATTAACATTGTGGAAATATTTTGAATATTACTGGCAGACATGGTGGAAATATAGATCCCAATTATCATTAGACAGTAATAATTATTTTGTACTGAAGCTACGTCTAGCATCCTTCGTTCCAACTGGAGTTTTGTTGGTAATATTTTTTATTTTTAGAGCTCCTATTATGGATTTTAGACCGTTTAAACCAAAAGAAAAAATTCACGGAGATGCAAGGTGGGCAAGTAATAAAGATATAAAGGAAGTTGGATTGAGATCAAAAACAGGAATGCTTTTAGGAAGAGATAAAAAAGGGTTTTTGATAGCTGATGGTTTTCAGCATTGTTTATTATTTGCACCAACCGGGTCTGGAAAAGGGGTTGGGTTTGTAATACCTAACTTACTATTCTGGACAGATTCTGTGATAGTGCATGATATTAAGTTAGAAAATTATGAATTAACCAGTGGATACCGAAAAGATAAATTAAAGCAAAGAGTATATTTGTGGAATCCTGCTGATCCAGAAGGGGTAAGTCATTGTTATAATCCTATTGATTTTGTGAGCCGTAAAATGGGTCAGATGGTAGATGATGTACAAAAAATTTCTAACTTATTATTGCCAGAGCAAGAATTTTGGCAAAATGAGGCCCGAAGCTTAATTGTAGGAGTTATGCTTTATTTAATTGCAGATGATGCCAAAAGTAAAACTTTTGGAGAAATAGTAAGAACTTTAAGAAGTGATGATGTAGTTTATAATTTAGCGGTAGTATTAGATACTTTAGGAAAGAAAATCCACCCAGTTGCTTATATGAATATTGCTGCCTTTTTGCAAAAAGCAGATAAGGAGCGTTCAGGTGTGATTTCTACTGCCAATTCATCATTAGAGTTATGGGCCAATCCGTTAATTGATGCTACAACTGCTAAAAGTGATTTTGACATTAGAACATTCAAACAGGTCCCAACCACTGTATATGTAGGATTAACCCCAGATAATATACAGCGTCTACAACCTCTAATGAAGATATTTTATCAACAAGCATCTCAAGCCCTATCTGCAAGAATGCCTACTAAAGAGGATAAGCATGGAGTGATGTTTGTAATGGACGAGTTCCCGACATTGGGAAAAATGGAACAGTTCCAAACAGGAATTGCATATTTCCGAGGATATAAGGTGCGTTTATTTTTAATTATTCAAGATACAGAGCAATTAAAAGGAACATATGAAGAAGCGGGAATGAATTCATTCTTAGCCAACTCCACTTACCGTATTACATTTGCTGCCAACAACGTCGAAACAGCAAATTTGATTTCTCAGTTAGTTGGAAATAAAACTGCTAAACAAGAATCACTTAATAAACCAAAATTCTTTGACTTGAATCCGGCCTCACGTTCACTCCATGTGTCAGAGACACAAAGGGCATTGTTATTGCCACAAGAAGTAATTAACTTGCCAAGAGATGACCAAATAATGTTAATCGAGGCGAGCCCCCCAATTAAAAGTAAAAAAATAAAATATTATGCTGATAAATTCTTCACAAAAAGATTATTGAAGCAGTGTTTTATTCCCACCCAGGAACCTATTATTGCTGGTCATGATAGCAATAAAAAGCCAGAAGAAAAGAAAGAGGAGGCCCCTAAAGCGTCATAAATATTGATATCTTTGAATTATCAATCTATACTGCCCGCCTTTATTGTAATTTGTTGGTAATTTGATATGCATGAAGTATTAGGCGTTGGTAACGCGATTTGCGATGTTTTAGTAAAAGTAGAGGATAAAATTTTAGAAGAATTTAATCTGACTAAAGGAGCAATGAGTCTTTGCGACGAAAAAACCAATGCAGGCATTCTATCATCTTTAAAAGAAAGAGGTTACCAATTTAAAATATGCTCTGGTGGATCGGTTGCAAATACGATAAATTACTTGAGTAAGTATGGTTTAGATACTGCTTTTTTAGGAAATGCGGCAAACGGATTTTACGGACAAAAATTTCATCAGGAATTAGAAGATTCTAATATTAAATTCTATAATACATATGATAACGGTTCTAGCACTGCTAAATGTGTAATTTTGGTTACAGAAGATGGTGAAAGAACTATGTCTACCTCGCTAGGATGCGCAGCAGATTTAAATATCGATAATATAGATTTGGACGAAATTTCTAACAGTAAATATATTTATTTTGAGGGCTATTTATGGGATAACCCAAAAGCTGTTGATGCAATTATTACCATTGCTAAACATGCGCAAGAAAAAGGCACTAAAATAGTGTTTTCTTTATCGGATTCATTTTGTGTACAAAGGCACCATCAATCATTTCAAGATTTCATTTATAATTATGTTAATATATTATTTGGTAATGAATCGGAGGTCAGTAGTTTATTTGACTATCAGTCATTAGATAATGAGTCTAGTTCCCTAATCCAGAAAAAATTATCTGAAATAAAAACAGAACAATTGATTGCAACCCAGCATGATAAAGGATGCACTATAATTACCAGTGAATCAATATTACAAGTTCCTACCATAGAGAAGAAAGCGATAGACACAACAGGTGCAGGAGATTCATTTGCAGCTGGATATTTGTATAGTTTAGTGAATAATTTGGATTTAAAATCTGCAGCTAATATTGCAAATTACATAGCAGGACAGGTAATTGGACACTTAGGTGCAAGACCAGAAATCATTCTTCCAAACACTCCAGAAGATTTAGAAAAGAAAATTGCATAAAGATATACTTTAAGTGCCTTGCTTCGATAATTGAGATCATGAGATTTTCTTATTAAAAAATATTGATTGATTAATTGATACCAGATAAACCTACTAGAAAGTACTATGATAAAGAACTTTCTACTAAAATTTGTGACAGATGAAGATGGTGCTATTAACCGATTTGACAGAAAAAAATTGTAATGAAAGTAGCTACTATCTTTAAAGATAGAAATCTTTTTAACGTTTTTATATTAGGTATAGCAAGCGGGCTTCCTATAGTATTGGTATTATCTACTTTATCAGTATGGTTAAAAGAAATAGGAATTAGTAAAACTGCAATAGGGTTATTTGCTCTTACTACAACCCCATATACTCTAAAATTTCTTTGGTCCCCTTTTATAGATGGCATCAGAATACCGTTATTATATGAAAAATTCGGTATCAGAAAATCATGGCTAATTGTAACCCAGATTTTCTTATTTATATGGATATCATTATTAGCTGTTAGTAATCCGGAAAATAGTCTGAAATTCACAGCTATTTGTACTCTTATGGTAGCTTTCTTGTCTGCTACACAAGATATTGTAATTGATGCCTACCGTATAGAGATTTTAGAAAAAGAAAAACAAGGCTTAGGGTCAACGGTGCTAGTTTACGGATATAGAATTGGTATGCTAATTTCTGGAGCATTGGCTTTAATATTGGCTGAATATATGAGCTTTGTTTCGGTATATTTGATAATGGCTCTATGCTTTTTATTGTTTGCTCTTTTTTCATCTATATTGCCAGCTAGTAAAAAAGCAGATAAACAAAAATTTTCTACATATTCAGATTGGATAAAATATCATATTATTGCTCCATTTAAAGATTTCCTAAAAAGGGACAATTGGCTCTTTATTATTCTATTTATTATCTTATTCAAGTTAGGGGACGCATTTGCAGGGATCATGACTAACCCATTTCTGCTAGAATTGGGGTTTACTAAGGCAGATATTGCATTATATGTAAAAACTTTCGGTTTATTTGCCACATTATTTGGTACATTAATTGGAGGTATAATTTGTGCTAAATACAGCATGAAGGTTAGCTTGTTATTTGCTGGAACCATCCAAATGTTAACTAATCTAATTTTTTGTCTTCAGGCTATTATCGGTAATAGTAAAATAATGTTAAGTTTTACAATAGGTGCAGAAAATCTGGCAGGAGGAATAGGGACGGTGGCATTTGTAGCATATATAAGCAATCTGTGTAACGTAAAATATACTGCAACCCAATATGCTCTCTTAAGTTCATTATCTGCAATAGCTAGAACCTGGTTTTCATCATCTTCTGGGTGGTTCTCAGATCAAATGAACTGGGTAGAATTTTTTCTTTTTTCTACAGTTCTTGCTATACCAGGGATTATAATGATTCTTTTTATGAAGGATAAAATTAAATAGCATTTTTGATAGAAATGGATTAAGATCAAAGTAAGGTCATACAATATTAATTAATTATGCTAGCAAAAAGAAAAAAAGGATTTTCATTAGTTTAATTATCAATTGTGCTAATAATAATAGGTTTACTTGTTGCAGGCGTATCAGTAGGAACTAAGCTTATACATTCTACAAAATTGCGGACTATTATCTCAGATATGCAGCAGTACCAGACATCACTTAAGACATTTAAACTTTCATATGATGAATTACCGGGTGATATGAAAGATAGCAGTGCTTTAGCATTTTTTGGAGTTACGAATGCCACCAGAAGAGCGTCTAATGGCGAGATAGAAGGAGATGGTTATATTAATGGTTTGCATGAAGGGCCTATGGCTTTTTGGCATATGATGCTTGCTGGTATTATCAGTGGTTCATATGACGGAGTGATGATAGATGTAGAAGTGCCAGGAAAAACAATAGGGGATTCTAGATATTCCAATAATGCAGGGTTCAATTTTTTTACTTTGGGCTTAAATTGGAATCAGTGGGGATATAATGCTTATTCTGTATATGAAAAAACAGGTATTATCGTTTTAGGATTTGGAGCTATTAAGACAAGTAATTCTAGATTAATAGAAGATGCAATTATATCTCCGGTAGATGCTTATACAATAGATAAAAAATTAGATGATGGAAAACCATATTCTGGTAGGGTAATGTCAGATCATGGCTCAGATGTAGGGATAAATAATTGTACTAACCTAAATGGTTATGGCACCGATTATGTATCAGCCACCCACGGAGATATTACTTATAAATTGACTGATACAGAACAAAAATGTCGTATGATATTTGAAATTTTATAGCATATTATACCAGGATTAATATCAAATTAGTCATCAATTTTAATTAACATGTTAATAGGAATTCCTAAAGAAATAAAAGATAACGAAACTAGAATTTCATTATCTCCTTACGGGGTAAAAGATCTTAGGACACTAGGCACTGTTAACAAAGGTTCATTTTTATAGCAGCTAGCGCAATAAATGCTAAAAACAGTAAATCTGACTTTTCATATCTCATGGCCAAACGCTTGTTTTCCTTGAGCCTAGCAAACAT
>Ga0066825_10000118_pt1 | contig 28357 bp, 28 predicted proteins | sample ETNtaG_6_FD_65608 | JGI IMG/M metagenome (GOLD analysis project Ga0066825, IMG submission 65608) | Marine microbial and viral communities from oxygen minimum zone, Eastern Pacific Ocean - ETNP201306SV45 | ecosystem: Environmental > Aquatic > Marine > Oceanic | place: Pacific Ocean: Eastern...
GTCATGCGGTAAGTTTTCGAAAGCATGATTGCGCGGATCACTTCCTTGGTGGACCAGCCTTTTTGGACAAGATAATTGGCGAGCCAATCGAGCAACTCGGGATGCGTGGGCGCCTCGCCGAGCACGCCGAAGTTGTCCGTGCTGGGAACGATTCCGCGCCCAAGCAGGTGATGCCAAATGCGATTGGAGTACACGCGCGCGGTCAACGGATTCGCCGGATCGGCAATGTGCGTGGCCAGCGCAAATCGGCCAGTCTGGTCTGCTCCAGCCGGCTTGGCGTTATCGAAGGCGGTCAAGAAACGGCGAGGCACTTCTTCGCCGAGGTTTTTGTGACTACCGCGAATGAACACCTTTTCGTTGAGTGCCGTGCCTTCGAGCATTACCGGCACAACCGTCGGGCGCCCCACGGTGTCGGCCAGCTTTTGGTAGGCAGCCCCGTGCGGCAGAGCCTCCACCGCTAGCGGCGTTTCCGCCGGGCGCTTGGACAATGCACCGGCAGGCGGACGACCTTCAGCAGAGATCCAAAGTTGTTGCACCGCCGCGTAGCCGTCCGGACCGGAGCCGCGGCCGGCAGGGTCGCTATTGGTCAGGTCGGCGATTTCGATGTACGCCTGATGCCCTTTCCACATGGACACGTTGAACACTTCCCAGTGCGGCTCCTCGTTGTTGAGGTTGCGCGTGAGGCCGCCGTAGATGGGATTACGAATGATCTTAAAATTATCGACCACCAGATTGATACGCACATCGCGGCCGTAGGTGAGCAGGTGCACGTGGTTTTCCGAAAGGGTAAACGTGGGCGATCGCAGGGTTCCCTGAAGTTTGCGGCTGAGCAACCCGCTGTGCAGCCAACCGGATAATGCACGGCGAGCGACCTTGGCGTTGACGGTGAAATCATCAGCATCGGTCAGCGAATCGGTCCATGCCTCACCGTCGGCAAACCAATCGCGGCCCTGCGTTTTTCGGATGTCCGAGATGAGCTGGTGTTTTTCGTTCGTTTCTGCCGGCGGCGCGGTCGCGGCTTTGGCGGGCTTCGGCAAAGTCGGCTGAATTTTTTGTTTTAGGTCCGCCAAACCCTTTTTCAGTTCGGCAAATTTCTCCGGGCCATCAACTGCGCCATGCGAGAAACTGCCGCTACTGATCATGCCGTATAGCGCGTAGTAATCCTTCGTGCTGATGGCATCAAACTTGTGATCGTGACAGCGGGCGCAGGCGATGGTCATACCCTGAAATGCTTGACCGAGCACGTCGATCTGGTTGTCGATGATCTCTGCCTGATAGGCACGCACATCCACCGGCGAATGACAGTGCTGGCCGAGCCACCACCAAGCGGTAGCCAGCCGACTTTCGTTCCAGCCGCCGTCCTTGGCAAAGCGCGGCTGGAGCAGGTCGCCGGCGATGTGTTCCTTCACGAAACGATCGTAGGGCACATCGTCATTGAAGGCGCGGATCACATAGTCACGATAGCGCCACACTTCCTGATTCATGAAATCGAACTCGTGCCCGAACGTCTCCGCGTAACGCATCAGATCTAGCCAATGGCGCGCCCAGCGTTCGCCGAATTGCGGTGCGGCGAGCAGTTCGTCCACCACCTTCTCAAAGGCCTTGGGCGAGTTATCCTTCACAAACGCCTCCACCTGCGCCGGCGTGGGCGGTAGGCCGATGAGATCAAAATAGGCACGGCGAATGAGCGCACGTTTACCAGCCGGACCGGCGGGCTTGAGCCCGGCGGCCTCCAGCTTGGCGAGAATGAACTGATCGATCGGCGACGCGGGCCAGCCGGCCTGTTTCACCTTGGGCGGAGCGCCGGCCTGAACCGGTTGCCAAGCCCAATGCTCTGCCTTGCGCTTGGCGAGGTCGAACTGCTCCCGGGCACCCGGACCCACGGCTGCTTCCTTGGGCCACGGCGCGCCACGCTTCACCCACTCTGTGAAGTCGGCAATCTGCTGATCACTTAACTTGCCGCGTGGCGGCATTTCAAGATCCACGTTGTCGTACTCGATCGCTTCGATGAGCAGGCTCTGTTCTGGCTTACCGGAAACAATCGCCGGCCCAGTGTCGCCGCCCTTGAACACGCCGGCCCGATGATCGAGCATCAAATCACCCTTCAGTTTCTTGGCATCAGCGCTGTGGCATTTGTAGCAATGCTCAGCCAGCACGGGACGGATTTTCTTTTCAAAGAACTCGAGGTCTGCCGCGGTGAATTCAGCACCGGTCAGCGAACCCGCCGCCCAGAGAACAGCCGGCAATAACAGGAAACGTGTGTTCATCTGTGGACATTGTACCGTGTGAGCCGGGCAATTCAATGCACCGTTTGCTTGGCTTGCTGTTAATTTTTCCCCATGTTGTCGGCCCTTTATGAGTAGTGCTAAGCACATTGAGAATCCGGACGTCATTTTAATCGGCAGCGGCGTGATGAGCGCCACACTGGGGGGCGTGCTGAAAAATCTGCAACCGGACCTGAAGATCCAGCTTTATGAGGTCACCCGCGAGTTGGCCGCAGAAAGCTCCAACGGCTGGAACAATGCCGGCACGGGCCACGCGGGTATTTGCGAACTCAGCTACACGCCTAATCGCGGCGCGGACGGCGAGGTGGATGTGACCAAGGCGATCGAGATTTTTGACCAATTCGAGCAGTCTAAATATTTCTGGGGCTACGCTGTGCGCAGCGGGATGATTAAGGATCCCAGCCAATTCGTGAATCCCGTGCCGCACATAGCTTTCGTGTATGGGCAGGAACAGGTGGACTTCCTCCGCTCACGGCATAAGGGCATGAGCGCCCATCATTTTTTCAGCAGCATGGAATACTCCGCGGACCGTGACACGATCCGCGAATGGGCACCGTTGCTGTTGGCGGGGCGCGATGAGACGCCCATTGCCGCCACCAAGATGGATCGGGGCACGGACGTGAATTTCGGCGCGCTCTCCGAGTTGCTCGTGCAATGGCTCGGCAAACAGGACGGTGGCGGTTACGCCACCGAACATCGCGTGACAGATCTCACCCGGACGAAGGACGGCTGGGATGTGGAGGTGAAAGATCTGCAAAGTGGCCGCACATTTACCAACTCAGCAAAGTTTGTCTTCATCGGCGCTGGCGGTGGGAGTTTGCCCTTGCTGCAAAAGAGCGGCATCGCCGAGAGCAAAGGCTTCGGCGGATTTCCCATCGGCGGCCAATGGCTCGTCTGCCACAAGCCGGAGATTGTGAAGCAACACGTCGCCAAAGTGTACGGCATGTCGCCCGGCGCCGCGCCCACCATGGCCGTGCCGCATTTGGATACGCGCATCATCGACGGCAACAAGGCGCTGCTCTTCGGCCCGTACGCCGCGTGGACCACAAAATTTCTCCACGGCGGTGGTAGCTTCTGGGATTTGCCCGGCTCCATTCGCCTCGACAACATCGCCTCGCTCATCAAGGTTGGTCTGCACAACATTCCGCTCGTCACGTATCTGATGCAGCAAGGCACCCAAAGCATGAACACGCGCATGAAAGAGCTGCGCAATTTTTATCCCGACGCCAACACGGATGATTGGGAACTCATCGACGCCGGCATCCGCGTGCAGGCCATTAAGAAGGAAGACGGCGATGCCGGCATCGTGCACTTCGGAACCGAGGTCATTTCAGACCAAGACAAAACCCTCTCCGCCCTACTCGGCGCTTCACCCGGTGCGTCCGTCTCCACCAACATCATTTTGGAGATTGTGCAGGATTGCTTCGGTGACCTGCTCAAAACCGACTCCGGCCACGAGCGGATGAAGGCGATGATTCCGTCTTACGACGAAAATCTCATCGACCCCAAAAACGCCGACCGCCAAGCCGCTCTCAGCGAAGAAGCCGAAAAGTCGTTGCAGTTGATTTAACGCCATGACCCGGATCGGAATCGAGATTGGCGGTACGAAACAACAGATCGTAGTGGGCGATGCCGAAGGGCGGATCATTGATCGCTGCCGATTTACCGTAGATCCTGCCGGTGGCGGGCCGGTGATACGAGACCGCATGGCTGAAGAACTGCCGCCGATTCTGGCCGAGCATCATCCTGAGCGCATTGGCGTCGGCTTTGGCGGTCCGGTGGATATCGCCGCGGGCACGGTGGCAGTCTCCCACCAGATTGAAGGCTGGAGTGGTTTCCCGTTGCGCGATTGGCTGCACGAACTCACTGAGCTACCAGTCGTCATCGAAAACGATGCCAACACTGCAGCCCTCGGTGAAGCCCTTCGAGGTGCAGGCCGCGGATTCAATCCCGCCTTTTATATGAACATGGGCAGCGGCGTTGGCGGCGGGCTCGTGATTGAAGGGAAGATATATCACGGCGATAAACCCGGCGAAGTCGAGGTTGGCCATCTGCGACTGGATCCCGACGGTACCACCGTGGAGGACCGCTGTTCCGGCTGGGCCGTTGACCGCGCCATTCGCGACGCCCTGAGGACACATCCCGAAAGCCTCCTCAACACTCTCTGCAACGACACGCCTGGCGGCGAATCCAAACACTTACCCGAAGCCCTCGCGCAAAACGATCCGTTGGCCCAGGATATTCTCACCGCCACCACCCGCCAACTCGCCTTTGCGTTATCGCACGTGACACACCTGTTTCACCCCCAAGCCATCACTCTCGGCGGCGGTTTATCACTAATTGGGGTTCCCCTTCGCAAAAGCATCGAACAACAACTGCCCGAATTCCTGATGGATATTTACGGCAACGGCCCCCAAATCAAACTCGCCGAACTCGAGGAAGACGCCGTGCCGGCGGGGGCGCTACTCCTCTGAACAGGACTCACCGTCCACGTCGGCTTTGCCGTAGAACTTAACGCCGCGCTCGATTTTTTCGCGGCTGTTTTGCTGGCGCCAGTCGTTGGTGTCGCGGAGGCTGTAAACGCAACCGCAGTATTCCTGCTGGTAAAACTCCTCGCGCTTGGAGAGCTCGATCATGCGGGCGGCACCGCCTTGTTTGCGCCAGTTGAAGGTCCAGTAGGTCATGTCCTCCCAACGAGCAGCGGCGCGGGTACCGCTAGCGTTGATTTGATCCATGTTTTTCCAACGAGAAATACCAAGGGTGCTGCTGATTAAATTGAACCCGTTTTCCGCCGCATACAAAGCCGTACGCTCGAAGCGCATGTCGAAACACACCGTGCAACGCGCACCACGTTCGGGCTCTTGCTCCAGGCCGCGAACGCGCTCGAACCAGTTGTCCGTGTCGTAATCCGCATCCACAAACTCCATGCCGAGCTTCTCAGCGTACCGGATATTCTCCTCCTTGCGCAGCTCGTACTCGGTGCGCGGGTGGATGTTGGGATTGTAGAAAAAAATCGTCGTCTCAATCCCGCTCGCCGCCATGGCATCCATCACCTCGCCCGAGCACGGCGCGCAGCAGGAGTGCATGAGAATACGCTGCTCGCCGTTGGGCGTCTCCAACTGCGGGCGTTCGAAATTCTCGAGTGAGTAGTCGGACATGTCAGTGCTGGCGCATTTTGAACCATAACACCGGTGAAAAAGCAATGGGAATGACCGGCTGACACAGCCCCCACGAAGTCTACAAAATTTCTGGCGTTCCCTCATTCCTTTCGGCAGACTGAGTTCATGAAAATGAAGACCCTGTTCCAACTCATCCCAGTGACCTTCATTGCCGGCGGCCTGTTCCTCGGCTGCGGCGGTGAATCCCACGATCACGATCACGATCACGATCACGATCACGATCACGATCACGACCACGATCACGGCCCGGGCGAACATGGCACCTCCACCAAAGGCGATGATTACCCCCTCAAGACCTGTCTGGTGTCCGATGAGGATCTCGAGAGCATGGGCGGCGCCTTCGTTCACAAGCATGAAGGTGTAACAGTGAAGTTCTGCTGCGAAGGCTGCGTGGGGGATTTCCAGAAGGATCCCAAGAAATTCCTGGCCAAACTCGAGGCCGCCAAGAAGGGCGAACTGCCCAAGTCCGCCCCGGATACCCCGGAAGAAGGTGTAGAAGAAAAACCTGAGGTCGAAGAAGGCAGCGATGAAAAGCCTGAGACCAAGGAAGGCGGCGAAAACGAAAAGCCCGCCGAAACCCAGGAATAATTTCGCGCTGAGAACCCGCTGAAGGCGGGACGGCGCGACATCGTCTCATTGAGGACGCATGCGTGCCATCATGGTCATCTGGCTCTTGTTGACGGCCCTCTCCGGCCGCGCGGCGGAGCCGTTGCACCAGGCCATAGACCGCTTGATCGCCGCCGGAGCAGGCGGTCCGGTGGCTGGGCTATCCGATGACGCTGAATTCTTCCGGCGTGTCCATTTGGATCTGGCCGGGAATGTGCCTACACCGGCGGCGGTTCGGGCATTTCTGAAAAACTCCGCGAAAGACAAGCGGACCAAGCTCATTCATCAACTGCTGGCCGGTGATGCGTTTGCCGCGCACTGGACGGATCGGCTGACGGTGATGCTGCTGGAGCGGCAGAATCTCGGCAAGGTGACCGATGATGAATGGCGGACGTTTCTCACCAAGCAACTGAAGGGCAAGCCACGCTGGGATGCGCTCGCGCGCGAGATGGTGGGAGCCACCGGGCAAGGCGAGGCGCGCCCGGCGATGAAGTTTCTCGGCACGGCCAATCACCACGCGATGACCGAGAATGTGGCGCGGCTGTTTCTCGGCATGGATTTGAAATGCGCCAAGTGCCACGATCATCCGTCGGTCGATGAATGGAAACAGGTTCATTACTGGGGGCTCTTTGCGTACCTGAACCAAACGAAGAACGCGACGAATTCGAAGGACAAAAAGGCCTATTTGGTGGAGGGCGTGGCGACGGCAAAGGTGGAGTTTCAGTCGGTGTTCAAGGTGGATAAGGAATCCATCGGGCCGCGTCTGCCGGGTGGTCAGGAAGTGGCGATCCCGACGTTTGAAAAGGGACAGGAATTTGCCCAACCGGCGGCGAACGGGCTGCCGGGCGTGCCGAAGTTTCGACCGCGCGAATTGTTGGCGCGGGATTTGACAACCAAGGGTAATGCGTTTTTTGTCCGCAATGCGGTGAACCGTATCTGGTTCCTGATGATGGGCCGTGGCATGAGCCATTCGCTGGACGAAGTGCACGGGCAGAACCCGCCCAGTCATCCGAAGTTGATGGCGCTGATGACCAAGGAATTTGCGGCGAACGGCTTCGACATCAAATGGCTGGTGCGCGAGATCGCCCTGAGCGCGAGCTACCAGCGTAGCAGCCGCTTACCGGAAGGTGTGAAAGATGTGGCGGCCGACCGGTATCGCACCGCGCACCCAAAGGCAATGACGCCCGAGCAAATCCTGCGTGCCGTGCTTCAGGCGACCGGCAACACAAAATGGGTCACCGCCTTGAAGGCGCCAGCCAACGCGGAAAAATTTAATCGGCGCGGTTATTTCACCGGTACCAACCTGGAACTGCCGTCGTCGTACGAGGAAGTGAAAGCGCTGTGGCTGCTCACTTACGCAGAACCGGCGGGCATGGCGGAGGAGGATTTTCTGCCGGGCCTGAACAAGGCGCTCTTCCTGATGAACGACCGCATGATCCAGGATTGGCTGAAGCCAAAACATGGAAACCTGGTCGAACGATTGACCAAATTAAAAACCCCCGAAGCGGTGGCGGAAGAAATGTATTTATCAATGCTCGCGCGGTTGCCCGAGGCAGAGGAAGTGGCGACCGTGGCGGAATATTTAAAGGCCAACGAACAACGCCGACCGGCGGCACTGAGCGATCTGGCCTGGGCATTGCTAACCTCGACTGAGTTTCGCCTGAACCACTAATGAACACCCAACCACACCCGCACGCCTGCCACAGCCCGGAACATGGGGTGTCGCGCCGGGCGATGCTGGGCACGGTGGGCGGGGCGGTCGGGTTTGGGAGCTTGATGCAGCCGGCGGTGGCGGAGGCGATTAAGAAAACTGAGAAACGGGTTTGTCTGATCTGGCTCGATGGCGGCATTAGCCAGTACGAGAGCTGGCATCCGTTGCCGAACAGCAAATATGCGGGGCCATTTCGGAACATCAAAACGAGCATCCCCGGCGTGCACTTCAGCGAGCTGGTGCCGGAGACGGCGAAGATCGCGCACAAGATTTCCGTCATTCGCACGATGGAAACGAAGGACCCGAATCATTCCAGCGGCGTGCCACGCATCCAGCGGGGCGATCCCATCGACCGCGGTGTGACCTATCCCTACCTCGGCTCGGCCGTCGCCAAGCTGCTCGGCCCGGCGAATCCGGAGTTGCCGCCGTACATTTGGATCAAGCCCGGCAACGGCGGGTTCCTTGCGAAGGAAGGCGGATTTCTTGGCGCGCAATACGGCACGCTGGCGTTGGGCGATGGCAAACCACCGATCCACATTCACCGTCCGGAAGGCGTCTCGGCCGAGGTGGATGCGGCGCGCAATGCGCTCCGGCAAAAGGCCAATGAACGCTTCAAGGCGTATCGCGGCGCGTCGGAGATTGATGCGTACGAGACCAGCTACGACATGGCGCGGCAGCTGATGGCGCGGAAAGATATTTTTGACGACAGCAAGCTCGACCCGAAGGACGCCGAGCGCTACGGCACGCATCCGCTAGGACGGCACGTGTTGCGCGCACGGCAATTGCTCGAGGCGGGCGTGCGGTTCGTGAAGGTGAACAGCTATCATTGGGACACGCACGGCGATAATTTTAACATGTCGCAGCGGCTCATCCCGCAGGTGGACCGGCCGTTCGCGGCGCTGGTGAATGATCTCGAGGAACGCGGCATGCTCGACAACACGCTGGTGATTGTGATGAGTGAATTCGGCCGGACCCCGATCATCAACAGCCGACTCGGGCGCGATCACTGGCCGGACTGCTGGAGCATCGCGCTGGCCGGATGCGGCATCAAGCGGGGCGCGGTGGTCGGCGAAACAACCAAGGACGGCGCGTGGGTCGAGAGCGAAGGCTACGACATCGGTCACCTGTTCCACACCATCTTCACCCTGCTCGGCATCAACCCGCGCAAGACGCGCTATCGCTTCAAGGGCCAAAAACTCGCCATCGCACACGACGACTGCGAGCCCATTAAGGAGGTGATGCAATGAACGCACCCGCGCTGAATGTGACCAAGACGTGGGTCTCGCGCGAACTGACGCATGACCTGCAACTGTTCCGCGCGCAATTCAGCCCCGAAGGCAAACACATCGCGGCCGCCGGCGTGGACAAGCTCGTCCACGTGTGGGAGACGGAAGGCGAACAGAAGAAAACGTTTGCCGGACACAAGACATGGGTGTCCTCACTCGCCTTTCATCCGCGCGAGAAGCGCCTGTTCACGGCTGATTATCAGGGCGTCATTCATTGCTGGAACTACACCGGCGGCGGCAAACCGCTCTGGACGATCCCCAACGCCGACCGCGACAATGTCCGCGCGCTTGCGCTCACGCCTGACGGCAAATATCTCATTAGCGCCGGGGACGACACCGTCATCAAGGTGTGGCAGGCCGCCAATGGCAAACCCGTCGCCAAGCTTGAAGGGCACACCGAATGCATCTTCAGCCTCGCTGTGGCCCGCGACGGACGCCACTTCGTCAGCGGCGATCTCCTCGGCAGCATCCGCCAATGGAGCACCGGCGCGTGGAAACCCGTGCGCGAACTCGATGCCAAGATTCTCCACACCCGGCTTGAGAATTTCATCGCCGACGTCGGCGGCGTCCGCAGCCTCGCCTTCAGTCCCGACGGCAAACAACTCGCCGCCGGAGGCATGAAGGACGCCAAGAGCAACGCCTTTTGTCCCGGTACCCCTACCGTCCTCATTTTCGATTGGGCTAACGGCAAACAAAAAACCGAGCTGCGCATCAAGGGCAAGAGCGACGGCCCGTTCAACGCCCTCCGCTACCTCGACGCCAACACCCTCGCCGGCCACACCGAGATTCTCCATTCCGGTTCCGAACTGACTTTCTGGAAAACCCACCAGCCCGACCCCGTCCACAGCGTCCCCAACGGTTCCGCCTACGATCTCTCCCTCCACCCCGATGGCCGCCAACTCCTCGCCGCCTCCTACGTGTCCGGCGGCGCCAGCGGCAACGGCGCCCAAAAACGCCATCGCGAAAACTATCCCCCCAACAAAACCGCCCTCAAAATCTTCAGCCTCTTCGAAAAACCGGCTGAGGAGAAAAAGTAACTATTTTCCCGCCTGACCCCGGCACAAAAAAAGCGGGCCTGTCGGCCCGCTCTGAATTGATTTTCTAAAGCCTTACTTTTTCTGCTTCGCCTTTTCGCGCTCGACGGCGCGGCGTTTGGCTTCCTCAGCCAGGGTGGCGCGGGTTTCATCCTTGGTGACTTGACCGTCGCGATTGCGATCGAAGCGCTTGAGGAAATCTGCGCGGGACTTGGCGGCCGCGTCAGCAACTTGCTTCTTCTTGGATTCCTGCTCGGCCTTGTACTTGGCGGCGCGTGCGTCGGCTTCCTTTTTCTTGGCAGCCTGGTCGGCACGCCATTTGGCGGCGGCGGCTTCGCGTTCCTTTTTCTTGGCGACTTCCTCAGCCTCCCATTTCTTGGCGCGGGCGGCCTGCTCGCGTTTTCTCACTTCAATCAGTTGCTTGTAAATGGCGGACCGTTTTTCGCTCAGCTCATTCTGCTGTTCGCGCAGTTGGGCCATCGCTTTTTCGGTGGCGGCCAGTTGCGAGGCCAGAGTAGCTTCGGCTTTGCTGGGCGCGGGGCGTTGCGGCTTCTTGGCCGGAGCTTGGCGGCGCTTGGCCGCTTCGGCAGCCCGACGCTTGGCGGCATCGGATTCCTGCACCTTTTTCTTGATAGCTTCATCCCGGGCGCGTTTCTTGGCGGCCTCTTCCTGAGCGCGCTTTTTGGCAGCGTCCTCACGCGCGCGTTTTTCTGCGGCTTCATCGCGGGCACGTTTTTCGGCGGCGGCTTTTTTGTTGGCGAGATCGGTCTGATACTGCTTCAGGCTTTTGGCGTTGTTTTCCTGTTGGCGTGTGAGCAGCTCCAGCGCTCGTTTGGCGGCGTTGATTTTATGGGCCGTTTCGTCCAGACGCTTTTGGGCGTCCTGAATGCGGCGTTCCTCAGAGGAGGGAACCGGTTTCTTGTGATCGCCGGCCTGCAGCGCGGGAGCCAGCAGGAGGGCCAGAGTCAGGGAAGTCAGGATTGTTTTCATGGCTACGGGGTAGACGTGGGCGGGGGGGGGGGATTCAATCAAGCGATTATTTTCGGCCGCGTGGCACGTTCATGCTCATAATACTCGGTCCGTGAAAGACCACGCCACAACCGCCGGTAATCACCCGTTCCACCGGTTCGCCGGTTTCCGGGTGCTTTTTCAGCGGTTTATCCTTCATCGACTGGACCACCTCAAAGCGCTTGGGTTTCTGGCCCTTCTTCTTGGGAATGGTTTGGTAAATGTAGGTCGGCATGGGCGCGAGTGTGACGGAAAACGCCGACTCAAGGCAAGACCGGTCCGCATTTTGCGTGTAGGAATCCGAGGGAAAAGGACTTGATGGGCCGCTCAATTTGGGCATAGTAGCCCGCCCGTCGCATCAGTGGCGGTTGTGGCTGGATAGCTCAGTTGGTAGAGCAACGGACTGAAAATCCGTGTGTCCCCGGTTCGAACCCGGGTCCAGCCACCATTTCTTTTCCTCCTCCGCCCCACCTCCCAACGTGACACCACCGCCTCGTTCGCTTAAGTTGCCCGCCGAGGCCGAGGGCCTCATGGCATGAAAACGCTTCATCGGTACTTGCTCTCTCAGGTGCTGGCCACGCTGGTGCTCACTGTGGGCATCTTCACGGCCGTGCTGATGATGGGCAACGCCATGAAAGAGGTGCTCGCACTGGTAGTCAAAGACCAGGCTTCACTCTGGGGGGTGACCAAGGCATTCGCCCTCTTGGTACCGTTTGTGATCTCCTTCTCGCTGCCGATGGGGTTACTCACGGCCATGCTACTGGTCTTCGGCCGGTTCAGTGCCGACCAAGAACTCACCGCCGCCCGCGCCGGCGGAGTGAGCCTGCTCAGCTTGGTGACCCCAGTCATTGTGTTCAGTCTTCTGATGAGCGGTCTATGTGCATTGATCAATCTGGAGATCGCACCCCGCTGCCGCACGGCTTACAAGCAATTGGTTTATGACCTGGCCAAAACCAATCCGTCCGCGTTGTTGTCGGAAAACACCTTTGTCACCGAGGTCCCTGATCACGTGATCTACATTGGGCAACTCGAACGCGATACAGCCAATCCGCATCATTGGACGATGCGGAATATCCTGCTCAATCGCATGGACCAAGATGAACTCATCCAGCGCACGCGGGCCGCACGCGGTGAAGTGGAATACGATGAAGCCACTGAGCAATTTATTTTCCGCCTAATCGAAGCCCAAGTGAATGTGCGAGCGGACAAGCTCTCAGTCATCTTCGGAGGATCAGATGAACCGGAGGAAGAGGAAACCTCACCAGAAGCGCCCGCCACAAACTCAGTGACAACCAACGACGTGCCGGAACCCAAAACCGAAGCTCAGCCATTCCCTTCCGCACCGGAATGGATGCCCATGGCTGGCGGCGAAATTATCCTGCCCCTAGCCATGGCAGATATGGAAAAACGCGTCTTCAAACCCAAGCTGAGTTACCTGACCTTCGGCCAGTTACGGCGCGAATTGCAGCGCCACGGCGAAATCCTCAATGTGGACAGTAACGGCTCCACCGCGCTCGCGCATTACTCCACGCGAGGCCTACCGGAAAAAGGATTGGAGCTGGAGATACTGCGGGGCGGTAACTCTATAGGGCGCGCGCGCTTCAACGGCGACGCAACTCCAACTCATTTGGTTTTGGAAATTCTAGAGGGCAACATCCGCGCCGGTGACCGGTTTGACCTCAGCCAAATTCCACTGAAAGTGCAGCTGCATCGCCAGGTCTCCTTTTCGTTTGCTGCGATCGGCTTCACGCTCATCAGCATTCCACTCGGCATTCGGACGCACAGACGCGAGACGACCGCGGGTGTGGCCATGGCACTGGTACTCATCCTCCTCTACTACAGTTTTGTTATTCTCGGGCAGGCACTCGAGAGCAAACCTCATTGGCATCCGCATTATCTCGTGTGGATTCCTGTGTTCCTCTTTCAATTCATAGGCGGCTGGCTGTTGTGGCGGGCCAATCGCGGCACATGAATTCCCTAGCTCCCAGTCTCGTTCAACTACAAATACGCCAAGGCGCAGCAGCCGGGCACGTCCTGTCCACTGATCAACTCCCCATTCGATTGGGACGCGGAAAGGGATGCCATTTGCAGCTTACCGAGGAAGGGGTGTGGGAGCAGCACGGCGAAATTGACGTCAATATCGACCAGCAATTCATTCTTCGGCGCCACCCTGCAGCCGGCGTCATGATCAATGGCGAGCCAGCCGGTGAGATTACGACGCTGGGCAACGGGGACGAAATCGAACTCGGCACGGCTAAGCTGCAATTCTGGCTGGGCGGAGTCCGCCAGAAAAATCTCGCCGTCCGCGAAGCCGCCGCGTGGGTCCTCCTCGGCACCATCACTCTGGCCGAGGTGATATTGCTGCTCTGGCTCACCTGAGAAGAGTTCCCGATTGCAAACCCAGCCCGAGCCGTTAATCTCTCCTCCGGATGAAGCACCTGCTGGATTTCGAAAAACCGTACATCGACCTGCAACGCCAGCTTGATGAGTTGCGCGGTCAGCCTCAGGAAACGGACGTAGCCTTGGATTTCGATGATGAAATCCGACAGCTGGAGGAGAAGATTGAGGCCAAGAAGCGCGAGCTGTACTCAAACCTCAGCGCATGGCAACGCGTGCAGCTTGCACGTCATCCGCAGCGACCCTACTCGCTCGATTACATCAACAAAACTTTCAACGGCTTTTCCGAACTGCACGGGGACCGACTCTTTCACGATGACCACGCAATCGTAGCCGGCTTTGCCATGCTCGGCGAACGCCGCGTGATGGTAGTGGGCACTCAAAAAGGGCGCGACACCAAGGAAAACATTAAACGTAACTTCGGCTGCGCTCACCCCGAAGGCTACCGTAAGGCCCTGCGTATCATGGGCATGGCCAACCGGTTTGGGCTGCCGATCGTGTGCCTAATCGACACCGCCGGCGCCTACCCAGGTGTGGCCGCCGAGGAACGCCACATTGCCAAGGCCATTGCCATTAACCTGCGAGAGATGGCGCTCTTCAGCGTACCCATGATCTCCGTGGTAATCGGCGAAGGCGGCAGCGGGGGCGCGCTCGGCATCGGCGTAAGCGATCGCACGTTGATTCTGGAAAACGCTTACTATTCGGTCATCAGCCCCGAAGGCTGCGCCGCTATTCTTTGGAAAGACCGTGCCGCCGCCCCGCAGGCAGCTGAGGCATTGAAGATCACCGCCAAAGATTTGCACGAGCTGGGATTGGTCGATGAAGTGGTGCCCGAGCCCTTTGGCGGTGCGCACAATGACCACGATGCCATGGCCGATACCCTGCGTGATGCGCTGCTGCACAATTTGGAAGCGCTGGAGCAGATCGATCCGGAGATTCGCCTGCAGGAGCGCTACGCCAAGTATCGCAGCCACGGCAAATACATCGAGGGTTGAGCCCATGCTCTACCCGTTGACCTTCCAGCCCATTTTCCAGGAACGCGTCTGGGGCGGGCGCAATCTCGAATCGTTGTTTGGCAAACCATTGCCCGCCGGCAAGCGCATTGGGGAATCCTGGGAAATCAGTGATCGCCCCGAGGCCGGCAGTCTCATCGCCAACGGCCCGCTCGCCGGGCTCTCTCTGCGGTGGCTAATGGAAGAGCACGCCGACGAATTGCTGGGCAATGTACCCGATCGGAATGGCCGTTTCCCTTGGCTCGCCAAGTTGCTGGACGCCGAGGCGGATCTTTCCGTGCAGGTACATCCGCCAACCGAAATTGCCTCCACACTTGAAGGAGAATCCAAGACCGAGGCATGGTACATCGCCCAAGCCACGCCCGAGGCCCGAATCATTGCCGGCCTGCCGAAAGGCATGACCCGAAATGCGTTTGCCGAAAATCTCGGTCAACCCGGCTTTGCCAACTGTCTACACGCCATCCACGCTGAAGCGGACAAGGCGCTCTTAATTCCCAGCGGCCGCCTACACGCGCTGGGCGCCGGCACGGTGGTATTTGAAATCCAAGAGGACTCGGACACCACCTACCGGGTGTACGATTGGGATCGCACAGGGCTCGACGGCCAACCCCGAGATCTGCATGTCGAACAGGCGCTGGCTTCGATTGATTTCACTGACACGACGCCCGTCTTGGCCACGCCGTTTTGGGAAGCGGCCGAGGGTCATTCCGTTTCCCAGATTGCCCATCAACCCGGCGTGTTCGACCTGAGCCTCGTGCGGCTGGAAGATTCCTCGATCCAGCTTTGTCCGGGAGAAGGCATGCGTGTGTTGGCGGTGACGCATGGCACGTTGACCCTTCATGCGGGCGACGAACCGTTAACTCTGGAAGCCGGTGGGTTCGCTCTGCTGCCCGCGAGTGTGGAAGCCGCCGGTCTTGAAGGCACCAACGCTCAGTTCCTCCTCACTCAAGGCGCATGAACGCGGAAGAGAAAACGTCCGGTGACAAGGTGAAGGAATTTATCCACCAGTTTGTGGTGGGCACGCTGGCTGTTCTGGTGGCCGTGAATGTGGTCAGCGGCATCACCTACGATACCCCCGCCAACCTGCTGCTGGCTTCGCTCATGCTTGGGGCGCTGAACGCGTTTCTGCGACCATTGCTGTTGCTCGGTTGTCTGCCGCTTTTGATCCTCACGCTGGGACTTTTCCTGATCGTGATCAACGCCATTCTGCTCCAGCTCACGAGTGGGTTGATGACCGGCTTAACGGGTAATCCGGATAGTTTTGTGGTGGAAGATTTCTGGTCTGCAATCTGGGGCGCACTAGTGATTTCCATCGTCACGCTGATCGCTAATTCACTGACCGGCAACGGCAATTCCAAGGTGCATTTTCAACGCGGCCAACAAACTAAACGCCCACCCAAGAAGCGCGGCTATGACCGCGATGATGACGATGGGCCAGTTATTGATGTGTGACCGCATCAACCGTTGAGGCGGTAGGCGGCGTAGTGGGTCCGTTTGCCTTCGGCCAACCATTGGCGCTCGAATTCGGTGGAGATTTCCGACAAAGCAGCAGGTGTCGGTTCTTCCGTAAACCCGTCCGCGCCCTGAAAAGTTTCCTGCATTTGCTCGAAGTACGGCAGATCATCGGTGCGTAGGTAAAGCACGCCGCCAGGCGCGAGGACACGGCGGATGCGCGGCAGGAAATCAGGCTGAATCAGGCGATGGCGCGCGTGTTTGTCCTTTGGCCACGGATCGGGAAAGTAAATGTGCGCGGCACTGAAGGCGCGCTCGGGTAGGAGATAATCCAATACATAACGCGCCTCGATGCGCAGCAAGCGCAGGTTGGTGAGGTCGACGCGCTGGCCGTTTTTGCTGAGCTTGCGGACGCGGCCAAGCAATCGTTCGACGCCCAGAAAATTGCGCTCGGGATGACGTTGGGCGTGCTCGAGGAGAAATCCGCCGTCGCCGCAGCCGATCTCCAACTCGGCAGGTTGCGGCGTAACAAAAAGTTCCTCCAAGCGAAGCGGCTCGGTAATGGATTGGAAATCGTGCAGCAGCGCGTCTGGATTGCTCATGCGTTTTCCTTCTTCACGAAAAGCGCGAGGGAAGCGGTGTAGCCGTGAAGATAATTACTCTCGCCCACGGGCCCGATTTCGCCGTTGCAAAAGAAACCGCTGAGGCCGATGTCGCCCAAGTGATGCTGCACCAGCCCGGCATCGTGATCGGATGCGCCAAACAGATTTTTGCCGCGGCCGTTGCAGCAGCACAGGCAACCCCCAAACACGGTGGCGGTCTCCAGCGTTTCACTGGCGCGATGCAGCAGTTCATCAAAATCCTCGCCGGCGGCACGGGCATCGCGGCGCTGAAACTGCAGGGTTTGACCGGCACGCGGCAAGGCGCCGACAGCAATGGCGCCATTATTCGGATCAGCCCCGATGAGATTGCGGATGAGAAAATCGCCGCGATGAAACTCGTCGAGATACTCGTTCACCACCATGCCCACAAAAAGATTACCGCGCGTCTTCTCCTTATCCGTGTCACTGAGCGCTTCAAACGTCTCAACCAACACCTCGTACGCCGGTCGGTTGCCGATCTCGTGAATTACGTTATGCTCAGCGCGAGTGATGGTCCACGTCTCTCCGATCGGCGTGCAGCCCTGCGAGATCACACTGCGCAACGCCACGCCGCCGCCTACACTGAGCGCCACGCCGCCGTCCTCGTACACGTCGCCGTTTAAGTAGACCTGAGTCCGCTGGGCGCGATGCTCGCCGCTGGCTAGGCCGCCGAGAATGGGCGCGTTAGGCCAGGCGGCGTTCCATTGGTTGAGCCATTGTTCGCCCTGCAAATGAAATGGATCGGCAAAGACCAGCCAACCGTTGCTGTCCTCCACACCGGTTTCCTCCTGCCAAAACCCTTCCGCCTCACCCTGCTCTATTTGCGCCTGCGTAAAGCGGATGGCGTTCAGTTCCGCGTCCGGCAGATGATACAGCGACAGCACGAAACCCGGCTCCTTTTCCAGTTCCTGCGCATTCGCGATGAGACTGCCACTGGAACAGCCGAGCAAGAGCGGGATACGAGCGTGCACTCGAAGGATTTCCAGCAACTCCGTTGCATGCTCAAAAAATTGCGGCGTGGTGAAGACCAACCCGAGCGAGACTTCCTCGGACGGAAACTGCTTGCGCACCTCGGTTGCCCACGCCTCAAGCGCATCGACCTCAAACGGGCCGTCGTAGTGGGCAGCAACGGAATGGTTGGCGCTCATGGTGCGGCTAGGGTTTGCCGGTGTATTCGATGCGAACGATTTGAGTGTCGACGTTTTTACCCCAACCGGTGCCCCACTCAATGGAGTAAAGGCAACCGTCCGGGCCCAGCTCGAGATCCATCGGCCGCTTGAACGTTAGGCCATCAGCGAAGCGCTCCATTTTTTCGATGCGATGATCGGCATCGAGTTTCACGGCAATGATCCAGTTGCGTGTCCATTCATAAATGAAGAGCGTGCGGTCAAATTGCTTCGGCAACTTGTGCTTCGACTTCAGGTTGGCATCATAATAATACACCGGCCCGGCCATCGCCGTGCGGCCACCGGGCTCGCCGGGACGGGAGTTCACAATAGGGAAACGCGTGCTGAAACCGTGCGGGTAGGCAATGAACGCCGGCTGCGCGGGCGGCAGTTCCTTGATGCCAGTGTTGTTTGGCGAATTATTGATCGGCTTGTTCACGTCATACGCCGGCGCGGCCTTGTCGGCGGCGTAATCGAATTCGCGATAAGCCTTGTTCGCACCCACGAAGTACGGCCAGCCATAGAAGCCCGCCGTGCGCGCCTGATTGATTTCATCAAAGCCAGCGGGGCCGTAATTCGGATTCGGGAAACGCGCATCCGGGCCGACATCGCCCCAGTACACGTAGCCGTTCTTTGGATCGACTCCCAACCGAAATGAATTGCGCGTGCCCATCACGAAAACCTCCGGGCGCGTCCCTTTGGTGCCGGGCTTGAACAGGTTGCCCGCAGGGATGGTGTAACCGCCGTCGGGCTTCGGCTTCACGCGCAGGATGGCGCCGCGCAGATCATTAGCATTGGCGGAGGATTTCTGCGCGTCCCACGGGCTTCGGTCTTCGCGCTCATCGATAGGCGCGTAGCCGTTGCGCGGTTTGGGCTGGGATTTGTCGTGAAACGGATTGGTGTTGTCGCCCACCGCCACAAGCAAGTTGCCCTTGGGATCAAACGCCAGTGAACCACCGACGTGGCAGCACTGCTCGCGTTGCGTGCGGATATCTATAATCGCTTGTTCGCTTTCGAGATCGAGCTTGTCGCCCTTGAGCGTGAATCGGCTCACGCGGATGATGCCCTCCTTTTTGCCTTGGTCGTTCTTAGTCGTCTCCGGTAGCGAACGATTCAGGTAGAGCCATTTGTTTTTCGCGAAATCCGGGTCCAGCGTGATGCCGAGCAGACCGTCCTCCAGACCGGTGAAGGTCGGCACCTTGGCGATCTCCACACCCGGTTTGCCAGACGGCACCATGCGCACCACGCCGTTGCGTTGCGCGTAAAACACCGTGCCATTCGGCGCCACCGCCAACTCCATCGGATCCTGCAGGGTGTCGATGAATTTATCGTCCTGCTTAAGATCGCTTTCCAGGATGACCTTACGGAAATCACCGGCCTGTTGCGGACCGCTTGGTTTGGGTTGCGCAACAAGATTCCCGGCCATCATCAGACCGGCCATCAGGCAAACAGTTTGGGTTCGCATGGCTATCAATTATTCGGCTGCTTCCGCCGCCTCGGCCGGGGCAGCCCCGTCTTCGCTGGACTCTTCCTCTTCCGGCTCCACGCCGTTCTTTTTGTCCATGATCTGTTTAACGATCAGGTCGGCCAGTTCTGGTTTGTCCACCAGCGTGCGCTGCGCTGCCGCCACGCCCTGCCCAATCAGCTCGCCATCATGCTGGATCCACGCGCCCTTTTTGCCGAGCACGCCAAACCGCAGGCCGGCGTCGATGATGCTACCTTCGCGGTTGATGCCCTGATTGTACATGATGTCAAACTCCGCCTCGGCAAACGGGGGAGCCACCTTGTTCTTCACGATCTTTGTCTTCACGTGGTTACCGATCACTTGTCCGGTCGAATCCTTGATCGCTTCGCGCCGGCGAATATCGATTCGCACGCTCGCGTAAAACTTCAGTGCCTTGCCTCCCGGCGTCGTTTCCGGGCTGCCGAACATCACGCCCACCTTTTCACGTAATTGGTTCGTGAAAATACAGGTGGTCTTCGCCTTGTTCAAAATCGCCGCCAACTTCCGCAGTGCCTGGCTCATCAACCGCGCCTGCATGCCCATTGTGGCCATGCCCATGTCGCCCTCCAGCTCGGCCTTGGGCACGAGCGCCGCCACGGAGTCTACCACGATCACATCAACTGAATTGGAGCGCGCCAACGTTTCGCAAATGGTCAAGGCCTCCTCGCCGCTGTCCGGCTGAGACACCAGCAGGTCGTCGAGGTTCACGCCCAGCTTGCGGGCGTACTGCGGATCGAGCGCGTGCTCCGCATCGATGAAGGCACACACGCCGCCCGCCTTTTGGGCATTGGCAATTACGTGCAGCATCACCGTAGTTTTGCCGGAAGATTCCGGGCCGTAAATCTCAACAATGCGCCCCTTGGGCACGCCGCCAATACCGAGGGCCAAGTCCAGCGAGAGGGATCCGGTGGAGATGCCCTCGATACTGGACTGCGCATTCGCATCGCCCAGCCGCATGATGCTGCCTTCACCGAAGGTCTTGGTGATCTGCGCGAGAGCGCTGTCGAGGTTGGCCTGGCGGGCATCTTCGCCCCCGGCGGATTTCTTAGCTTTCTTATCTGCCATGATGTTATGTCTCCTGCTTGAGAAGCTCGCGGGATTGGAATGATGCGCCTCAGTGGCGCGCCTCGCAAGTCCATGTTGTTCTTTTTGGTTTCGGTAAAATCAGTTGTGGCCGACCGCCGGCCTGCGTATCTTCGCGGCCATGTTTTCACACGTAGTCATTTTCTGGACCAAACCCGATGTGCCCGATGCCACCGAGAAACTGCTGGCCGGCGCCGAGCAATACCTCAAGCCCTGCCCGGGCGTGCTGCATTATCACTGCGGCAAAATGGCCTCCAGCCACCGCGATGTGGTCGATCAATCCTACCAGGTCGCGCTGAACCTCGTGTTTGAGGATAAAGCCGCCCAAGATACCTACCAGGAACACCCCTTGCACGTGGACTTTATTGAAAAAGTCTTCAAACCCTGCTGCGAACGCGTGGTGGTCTACGACTTTGAAGACTAAAAATCGCTTGCCAAAAGCAGTCGGTTCCGAAAGACTGCTGCCCTCACGGACGCGAGTGTAGCTCAATTGGTAGAGCATCTGCTTGCCATGCAGAAGGTCGTGGGTTCGAAGCCCATCACTCGCTCCATTTTCTTTTAGATTCCCTCCCGTTACAATCATCTGGAGGGAATCTTAGAGCTGCATGTAAGACATTTGCTGTCCCACGTCATTTAAAACCTGCTTTTTATCCTTATTCGTGTTTGATTTCACGGCGTGAGTTTGACGAATGAACAAATCGAGGAACGAATGCAGTATTTTGCTGAAGGTCTGGAGAGAATGAGTGAGCTCACCGCCACGGTCTTCGAGCAACGCGATAAACAGATTGCCGAGTTGTCTGACCGCATCGAGGCCATTGAGCAACGCGATAAACAGATTGCCGAGTTATTTGACCGGATCCAGGCACTCGAGAAACCAGCGGACTGACCTCACTTCAAGCTGGCGCTTTCCGGGTCTGGCGTTACCCTGGCTCCATGAGCACCCTTCGCCGATGGGAAGCCAAGATGCTCCCCGGTGTCTGGAAAGACTCCGTGAATGTGGAACTCGAAAAACACAGCCTTCAAGGCTGGGAGCTGGTCGCCGTGTTACCCGGTAAGGAAGACCGCCGCGAGCTGTACTTCAAACGCCCCTACCGCCCTGCCCCGCCGCCCGATGAGCCCAACAAAGACGCTCCCAGCTTCAAATTTGCCCAAGATTTAAAAGACGCCTTCAAAGAGGGGTTGCAGGAGGATTAATTCCCCTGTAACCCCCTTCTCCGCTTGTGCGTATTCCTTAAAAATGAAAATCATGCTAAAAACCACGTTTGCTTTGATGATCTTTGCGTTCCCTGCTGTTGCGGAGAAGCTCAATTCAAAACAAATCCCGGCCAGTGCCCAGTGGGTGATTCATATGGATTTCGATGGCTTCAAAACCAGCGAAATGGGCAAGTTTGCCATGAAGCAGATGGATGGACATTCCGGTGCCATTGATGCTCTTTCGGCAATGCTAAAGTTTGATCCACGGATGGATTTGGCTGATGTAACGGCTTTCGGGCATGTGGATGCAGAGCAACCCGATGAAAACGGCGTGGCACTCATTCGTGGTAAGTTCGATCAAGAACACCTGCTGACTTTGCTCAAAGCGAACAAAACCTTCAAAACCGAGAAATCAGGCAAACACAAATTACATTCTTGGCGTGATGAAGATTCCGGTGAGCGCGAATACGGCTCCATCGTCAGCGAAAACCTTCTGGTAATGGGGAGCACTAAAGAGGACGTTTCCCTAGCCCTATCAACTTTAGGTGGAAATACTAAAACCCTGAAAGGAAAGGAACTCAAGGAACTCAAACTTGATCCCAACGCTTATTTCATCATGGGGATGGCTTCTCTTGAGGGACTACCCATCCCCCCCCAAGCCAAGATGCTGGAAAACGTAAAAAAAATCGGCATCACAATGGGTGAAAAGGACAAAAACTTTGAGACGAACATTCACCTATATACAGCTAACGACGAATTTGCCGTGCAAATTCAGCAAATGATGCAAGGACTTCTGGCCATCGTCCAACTACAGGCTGGTAATACTGATAACTCAATGGCCAAAGAGGCGGCAAAATTTCTCAAAGATGTCAAAATCTCACAGGAGAAACAGTTGGTTCGCATGAGTATGGCAATCCCGGTAGCGACAATTCTTGAGGAGGCCAATAAGCAACTCAAAGACGGAAAAATCGATTTCTAGTCCGATCTAATATTCGAAGGAAAAAGTAAAATAGCTAACTGGTCAGACATATCGGATGAAGATTTGGCCCGCAAAGGCCAAGAGGGTTCTTTAGCCGCTTTTGAGGAACTTGTGGGCCGCCATGAGGCCAGATTGTTTCACTTTCTCTGTCAAAAAGCACCCTCACGGCAGGACGCTGAAGACCTCACTCAGCAAACCTTTGTGAACGCATGGCAAAAGCTTCACCTCTTCCGTAGTGACGCCCGGTTTGTTACTTGGATCTATACCATCGCCCGTAACCTGACTGTTAGTCATTATCGAAAGCACGGTCGGGTAACACACTGCGAACTTGAGGAGGCTACTTCGAGTATGGTTGATCACGCTACGCCTGCACAAACTGTATCTGAAACCGAAGAGCACGCAGCCCTATGGCGTGTCGCTAGACAAACATTAAAACCCGAAGCGTTTGATGTGCTGTGGATGAAGTATCGGGAGCAGCTGAGTATCGCTGAAATAGCAGGTATAATGAACAGAAGCGAAACTTCTGTAAAAGTCATGCTGCATCGTGCCAGAAAAAATCTGGGAACCGCTCTGGAATCATCCGAAGCTAAAATAAATCCAGAACCCGAAATCGATAACTCAATCTCAACAGTTCAACAACTCAACTACAACAAAGGAAGTGCACCATGTTCTGCCTAATTCATCGTTGGAAAATTGATCGCGCACTGGACGATAATCAGGAACTATCCCGTTCTACGAAAACTCACATTGCTAACTGTCCAAATTGCCGTGACCATTACCAACAACAGGCAAAGCTCATTGAGCAACTTGAGCAACCTTCTCCAACACCAGAAGCCCCACCGTTCCTGCGGGCGCGTATTATCAATGCCCTGCAGTGCACTGAACCCAAAACAGAGCCCGCTCTTTCCGTTCCCGTCTGGGTGCCTATTGCGGCCTGTGCGGTAATTGCCTTTTTGCTTTACCCCCGAACTGCCTCTCCGCCATCCCCTCTCGATCCACCCATAGCGGCCGTGAAGCAACCCGCGCTACCTTCTGTGAATCTTCCGGAAGTTAACGTAACCAAGGCGCTTGAAGTTGCCCATAATACGTTGGCAAACCCATACGATCAGGAAATGAAGAATCTCCAAAAAGATTTGCAGACAGCAGGCGCGTATTTAGGGCGACTCGTCCCTGTTCGAGTGGCCATCAACGACTAGCGCAAGCGCCTTGCCAAGCGCGTGGTGGACGTCTAGGCTGAGGTCCATGAAACCCCTTTTCGCTGTTTTGTTGGCGGCCATAATTTGTTTCACGGGCGAAGCTGCGTCCGTTTCTGATTCCATCAAAACCATTCGGGCCGTCGGACCCGAAGGCCAAGGTAATACCGCGGCCGCCAAGGCTTGGAAATCGCTCGCGCAGGCGGACGCCGCCGCGCTACCTGAGATTCTCCGCGCCATGAAGGATTCCTCGCCGTTGTCCGCTAACTGGCTCCGCGCCGCGGTAGACACCATCGCCGATCGGGGCGGCAAGCTGCCGCAGCAGGCGCTGCTCGATTTTATTGCGGACCAAAAACAGGAACCGCGCGCACGTCGACTGGCCTTTGAGCTCATCCAAAAATCCAACCCGAAGCTGGCAGATAAACTGATCCCTGGACTGATCAATGATCCCAGCGTGGAACTCCGACGCGACGCCGTGGCACACGTGCTGGAAGCCGGCACCGCCAAGCAGACCGCCAAGCAAACCCAGGCTGCGGTGAAGGATTTCCGCAAGGCGCTCGATGCCGCACGTGATATTGATCAGATTCAGGCCGCCACTACCGCCCTACGCCAACTCAATGAAAAGGTCGATCTCCCACGGCATTTTGGGTTTCTCATGCACTGGAATGTTATCGGACCGTTTGACAACACCGAGCGAAAAGGCTTTGCCACTGTGTTTCCCCCCGAGAAAAAAATCGATCTCTCCGCCACGTATGAAGGCAAGGCCGGCAAGGTGGAATGGAGCGAATTCATCACGGCCGACGAGTACGGCATGGTGGACATCAACAAAGCCTACCCCGGCCCCGGCGATGGCCTCAAGGAAGTCACCGCCTTTGCCTACACCGAATACACCGCCGCTAGCGCCGGGTCGGCGCAGCTACGGTTGGGCTGCAAAAATGCCTGGAAGATCTGGCACAACGGCCAGTTGGTGTTCAGCCGCGACGAATATCATCGCGGCATACGCATCGACCAATACCAGCTCGACATCAATCTTACCAAGGGCCGTAACACCTTTCTCGTGAAGCTTTGCCAAAACGAGCAACAACAATCCTGGACCAAGCAATGGCAGTTTCAGCTGCGCGTATGTGACGCCACCGGTACAGCCGTGCTGGCCGCCGACCGGCCGCCCACGCCCGAGACCGGCACCGACAACAGCGGCAACAACCCTACCCCCGGTCGGCGCCCGCGCAACTAACCTCACCCGACTCATCAAAAAGGATTCCCATGAAAAACATTTTCATCGCTCTCACGTTCGCTCTCAGCCTCAGTGTTCATTCCGAGGACTGGAACCAGTTCCGTGGCCCGCACGGCAACGGCGTGTCCACTGATAAAAACCTCCCCACCACCCTGCAGGACGACAACCTCAAGTGGTCCATCACCCTGCCCGGCCGCGGTCTTTCCGGCGCGCTCGTGCTGGGCGACCATGTCATTGTCACCTGCAGCAGCGGCCCGACCCAATCGCGCCTGCACGTTCTTGCTCTCAACGCCAAGGACGGCAGCGTGGCATGGCATCGGCAATTCTGGGCCACCGGCCGCACGATGTGCCACGCCAAGACCAGCGTCGCCGCGCCCACGCCCTGCAGTGACGGCAAAAACATCTACGCCGTGTTTTCCTCCAACGACGTCATCTGCCTCGACCGCGCCGGCAACCTTCAATGGTTACGCGGTCTCACCGCCGATTACGCCAATGTTTCCAATAGCCTCGGCATGAGCAGCTCCCCGGTCGTCACCGGCGACACGCTCGTGGTACAGGTGGAAAACGATAGTGAATCCTACACGCTCGGCCTGAACAAAACCAACGGCCTCAACCGCTGGCGGCTCGACCGCCCGAAGGCCGCCAACTGGACCTCGCCTGTGCTCCTGAAATCCGGCCTCGTGGCCCTGCAATCGAAGACCGGTATCGACGCCGTCCGCACCCAGGACGGCTCCAACGCTTGGAGCTACGAGGACGGCGCCTCCACCATTCCCTCCAGCGCTGTGCTCAACGGCGTGTTATACATTCCCTCCAACGGCATCACCGCCTTGAAGCTCAATGATGCCGACGCCGCCAACACCCCCGAGCAGCTCTGGCAAAGCGGCCGTTTGCAACCCGGCACCGCCAGTCCGATCGTGATCGGAAACAACGTGTTTACCACCAACAGAGCCGGCGTGCTGACCTCCGGCAACACCAAAACCGGCGAACGCGGCTGGCAACTCCGCCTCAAAGGCCCGTTCAGCGCCACGCCCGTGGCCGCCGGAGATTACCTGTATTTTGTTAACGAAGCCGGCCTAATGCAGATCGTGGACACCACTGCGGAGGAAGGGGAAATCACCGGCAAACTCGATCTCGGCGAACAAGTCCTTGGCAGCCCCGCTGTGGGTAGTGGCGCCTTGTACGTGCGCAGTAACAGCAAGCTCTACAAGGTGGCCAAATAATGGAGCGCGTCACCAGCTAGTCGGCCGTCGCCGCCCCCCCTGATTTCGGCAGAGCCAGTTCATCCCCCGCCCGCATACTTTGATAGAGGCGCGGGATCAGGAACTTCAACACACTGGCCACCGGCACGGCGAAGATCATTCCCGCCAAGCCGGCAAACAACCCGCCCAGCAACACTACAATCAGGGTTTCCAGAATATTCAACCCAAGTGCCTCGCCCACAAAGGCAGGGTAGAGGAAGAGTTGCTCAACCACCATGTTCATGATCACGTAGGTACTCCCCACTAGCACGAGCAGAGTAGGATCGGCATGACCGGTCACCACGCAAGTACCCACGGTGAGCACCACGCTGACCATCGGCCCCAAGAACGGCAGCAGCACCGTCAGGCCTGCAAGCATCCCAAGCGGAATGGCGTACGGCACGCCGAGCAACAGAAAGGCGGTCACATAAATCACGGTCTCGATAATAATAATCCACATATAACCGCGCACCCATGTCTTGAGCTTGAAGAAGACTTCGTTGATCACCTCCGCGGCGCTTTGTAAGGTCTCTTCGCTGGTAGTAGGCAGCCAAGAGGTTTCAAATAGGCTTTGCACGAGGTAATCACCTTCCTTGACCTCCGCACCGTTGCGTTGGCGGAAGGCGGCAAGTTTGCCGAGGAAGAACGAGAAGAAAAAGATCGAGAGCAACGTGTTCAGTGCTAGAGTCCCAACAGCACTCAGCACACCCACGACTGCGCCAAGGGCCTTGGAAGCGCCCCCCATCAAGGATTTTTGGGTCGCCTCATCTTCTTGGGCGCGGGCAAAAATCCGTTCGCGCAGGGCCGCAAATTCCTCCGGATCATTCAAGGTGGCCTGTAGTTTCCTGGCTTCTTCCCCCACCAACGGCAACGAAGCGGCCTTGCCCGCCACCGAAGCCATTTGCGTGCGCGCCTTGTCCGTATCGATCTTTTTGGGCTTCACGCTCAACGTCAGCAACAACACCCCAACCAAAATCAACACCAAGGCACCGGACACCGTGAGCACGGCGGCATTGCATGACCGACTGATTGCCTGTTGCACGACGGCATCGCCGCTGACCGGCACTTCCGGTTCCGCGGGCGTTTTTCTGAAGAGGCCGCTCACCTTACCCATGATCCACGCAAAAGGCCGCACAAACACCAGCTTAGCCAAATCAATGAGCCGCGCCATCAACCCGTTCTCAAGAAAGCTGCTCTGATACCGCTGTTGGAGGGGCTGGAAAAAATAGGCGAGGATCAGGCCAAACAAGACGGCTTTTAGGAAGGTGGCCGTGAGCACGAAGATGCCAATTACCACCACCGAAGCGATCAAGCCGGTGCTGCTGCGCACCAGTTTCATACGTCGGTTGTGCTCCTCCAACGCGGCCGCTTCTTCACGACGAAAGGTTTCCTCTGAGATCCCCAAGGCACGGGCGATTTGGTACAGGCACTCCTCTTCAGCCCGGGCAAAGCCGTTGTCCGCAAACGCCGCGATGAACAAAGCGCGCAGCAACGTTTCCTTTTCCTCGCCAGAAAGCACATTCAGCCCAGCGCACACCGACTCCAGATCGGGAGGGTCCTCCACAGTCAGCATTTGCTGCAGCTTGCTGGAGGCGGCTTCGCCGTAGGTGTCGCGCACCAGAGTCGCCACCGATTGCTGTTCCATCGCCGAAATGGCACCATCCGCCCGTAGGACGATGACGAACAATTGCAGCATGTTTTCCAGCAGCTTTTGTTCGCCGGATTCACCAGTGTGATGCTCGAGCACTTCGCGCATCGAGCCCATGGCCTTGGAAAGCGGGTTCACCACCGTACCAGCGGCGCGGGAAAGGAAGGAAGAGGAGTCTGCCATTGAATAACCTTTTGGTCATCAAATGCTAACTCCACACACTCCGAGAACAAGGGCGCATTATCCACACAAGCGATTATAATTTTACCATACTTTTTATAAAGACCATCCATGGCTCAAAAGAAATCGGACCGGGCTGCAGGTGGATCATATTGATCCATCACCTCGTACTGTTGCCAGATCACCAAGGTATCAGCCTTGGGATAGTGCCGATACACCATGGTTTGTTTCTCAAAACCCACACAACCTGCCACTAACACAAACCAAACAGGATTAATCCAATTTTTAATACGGGGCCGCATTAAACCAATCCAGTCCGCCAGTCA
>Ga0066825_10000120_pt1 | contig 28246 bp, 23 predicted proteins | sample ETNtaG_6_FD_65608 | JGI IMG/M metagenome (GOLD analysis project Ga0066825, IMG submission 65608) | Marine microbial and viral communities from oxygen minimum zone, Eastern Pacific Ocean - ETNP201306SV45 | ecosystem: Environmental > Aquatic > Marine > Oceanic | place: Pacific Ocean: Eastern...
GGCGCCTACATTGATGACGGCCACACCGCCGGCGAGCTTGGCGAGGCGCTCTTGAAGCTTCTCGCGGTCGTAATCGCTGGTGGTTTCCTCGATTTGACGGCGGATCTGGTCGATCCGGCCCTTGATGGTCTTAGCTTTGCCACCGCCGTCGATGATGATGGTGTTTTCCTTCTCCACGACGATGTTGGTCGCGGTGCCAAGGTCGGAAAGCTCAATGCCGTCCAGCTTCAGGCCGAGGTCTTCGGTGATGAATTTGCCACCGGTGAGGATGGCAATGTCTTCCATCATGGCTTTGCGGCGGTCGCCGAAGCCCGGTGCTTTCACGGCACAGATCTTCAGGGTGCCCCGGATGCGGTTCACCACGAGGGTAGCGAGCGCTTCGCCCTCGATGTCTTCGGCCACGAGCAGCAGCGGCTTGTTGCCGGCGGCCACGACCTTCTCGAGGATGGGCTGGATGTCCTTGAGGGAGCTGATCTTCTTCTCGTAGAGCAGCACGTAGGCGTCCTCGAGTTTGCACTCTTGGGTGTCGGCGTCGGTCATGAAGTACGGGGAGAGGTATCCCTTATCGAACTGCATGCCTTCGACGACCTCGAGGGTGGTCTCGATGGAGCGGGCTTCTTCCACGGTGATGGTTCCGTCTTTGCCGACCTGGTCCATGGCGTCGGCGATGATTTCACCGATGCTGGATTCCCAGTTGGCGGACACGGTGGCCACCTGTTGGATTTCGTCCTTGCTGGTCACCTTTTGGGAGATCTTGGCAAGCTGCGCCACGGCGGCGTCCACAGCCTTTTGCACACCACGCTGGATGTGAATGGGGCTGGCACCGGCGGTCACGCTGCGGAGGCCTTCGCGGTAGATGGCCTCGGCAAGCACGGTCGCGGTGGTAGTACCGTCACCCGCCACGTCGCTGGTCTTGCTGGCGGTTTCGCGAACCATCTGGGCGCCCATGTTTTCGTACGGGCACTCTAGCTCGATCTCTTTTGCCACGGTCACACCGTCTTTGGTGGCGGTGGGGGAGCCGAATTTCTTGTCGATGAGGACGTTACGACCTTTGGGGCCGAGCGTCACCTTCACGGCCTTGGCCAGTTTTTCCACACCCCGAAGGATGTTCTGGCGGGCCTTTTCGTCAAATACGAGTTGTTTGGCTGACATGATATTTCTCTAGTTTAATTTTGGGGTTAGCCGACCACCGCGAGGATGTCGTCCTGGTTCAGGATCTTGTACTCGACGCCGTCGATTTTGATTTCGGTGCCGCCGTACTTGTTGGTCAACACGATGTCGCCGACGCTGACTTCAAACGGAACCTTATCGCCGTTGTCGTCAGTCTTGCCAGTGCCCAGTGCGATGACTTTGCTTTCCTGCGGTTTTTCTTTCGCGGAATCGGGGATGATGATTCCGCCCTTTTTCACTTCAGCTTCCTCGGCGGGTTCCACGAGAACGCGGTCACCAAGGGGCTTGATTTTGAGTTTAGCCATTGTGTGTTTGTTGTTAGTTGAGGTTAGTGTGAATGAGAAACCCCGGCACCCGCCGGGGTTAGAGATTTATTTTTTGTCTTCGTCCACGACTTCGGCGTCGACCACGGGACCTTCGTCCTGTTTGTCATCGGTTCCATTTTCACCTTCGGGCGCGGCCTCGGACTGAGCTTCGTCGCCTTCCTCGGAAGAGGCTGTCTGATAGGCCTCGGCGGCGGCACCTTGCATGGCCTCGTTGAGGGCATCCTTGGCGGTGTTGATGGATTCGAGATCATCACCCTGAAGTTTTTCTTTCAACTCCTCGGCGGCTTTCTCCACCTTGCCTTTGGTGTCGTCGGAAAGTTTCTCGCCGTTTTCCTTGAGGAATTTCTCAGCGGCGTAGGAGGTTGTGTCGGCTTCATTGCGGGCTTCCACTTGTTCCTGACGCTGCTTGTCGGCCTCGGCGTTGTCTTCAGCCTCCTGTTTCATGCGCTCAATCTCCTCCTCGGACAGGCCGCTGGAATCCTTGATGGTGATCTTTTGTTCCTTGCCGGTTTTCTTGTCCTTGGCACTCACGTGCAGAATACCATTGGCGTCGATATCGAAGCTGACCTCAATTTGCGGCATGCCGCGCGGGGCGGGCTCAATGCCGTCCAATTTGAAATTGCCGAGCTTCTTGTTGTCGTGTGCCATGGGGCGTTCGCCCTGAAAGACCTGTACGTCCACGCCGGGTTGGTTGTCGGCGGCGGTGGAGAAAATCTGCGATTTTTTGGAGGGAATCGTGGTGTTTCGCTCGATGAGCTTGGTGAAAATGCCGCCCTCGGTCTCAATTCCGAGCGAGAGCGGAGTGACGTCCAGCAGCAATACGCTGTCCAGTCCTTCTTCCTTGTTGAGTACTCCGCCTTGAATCGCGGCACCAATGGCGACTACTTCATCGGGGTTGACGCCTTGATTTGGCTGTTTGCCGAGTAAGGCCTTGGCGGTGTCGACCACGCGGGGCATGCGGGTCATCCCGCCAACCAACACGAGTTCGTCGATATCGCCACTGTTCAGACCGGAGTCCTTCAGGCATTCCTTCACCGGACCGGTGGAGCGTTCAAAGAGATCGTCGGTGAGCTGTTCCAGCTTAGCGCGGGTGAGCTCGCTCTTGATGTGTTTGGGGCCGGATTGATCGGCTGTGATGAATGGCAGGCTTATCTCGTATGTTTGTGAACTGGACAGAGCGATCTTCGCCTTCTCGGCCTCTTCTTTGATGCGTTGCAAGGCATCGGGTTGGCCTTGGAGATCGATGCTGAAGTCGTTCTTAAATTCCTCCACCACCCAGTCAATGATGGCATTATCCCAGTCATCACCACCGAGATGAGTGTCGCCGTTGGTGGCTTTAACCTGGAAAAACTGATCGCCAATCTCGAGGATTGAGATATCGAACGTACCACCGCCCAAGTCGTAGACCGCGATTTGTTCGTCATCCTTTTTATCCAAACCATACGCCAGCGAAGCCGCGGTGGGTTCGTTGATGATGCGTAGCACATCGAGGCCGGCGATGGAGCCGGCATCCTTGGTGGCCTGCCGTTGCGAGTCATTAAAGTACGCGGGCACGGTGATGACCGCCTGGGAAATGGATTCGCCTAACCGCATTTCAGCATCGGCCTTGAGCTTGGCCAACACCATGGAGGCGATCTCCTGCGGGCTATAGGCCTTGGCTTCGCCTTCGACTTCCACCTCGATCGCCGCGTCGCCGTTCTTTCCTTCCACCACCTTGTACGGCATGCGTTTGGATTCCTCGGCCACTTCCTTGTATTTGCGACCGATGAAACGCTTGGCGGAAAACACGGTATTGGCGGGGTTCGTTACCGCCTGTCGTTTGGCCGCGTCGCCCACCAGTCGTTCGCCGTTCTTGGCAAACGCCACCACCGATGGAGTGGTTCGTTTGCCCTCTGAATTCTCCAACACCGTCGCCTCGCCGCCTTCGATAACCGCCATGCACGAGTTCGTGGTGCCCAAATCGATGCCTAAAATTTTGCCCATATTATTCTTTCAAAACTGTGCCAAAGCACAACTGTTTGCCTCTTTAGAGCAACCGGAGTGCCACCCATGTATTTCCGTGAAATCTAGGCATTCTCCTAAGATGCATGTCATCATAGCGGGACACTGCGCCTTAATGGCACTGTTGGGTTGGCTGTGGAAATGATTTGTGTCCCACTGTGTGGAATGTTCCCTTGCGGAGGGGAGGAGGTGATCCTAGCGTGGTGCAAACACTGTGAGTATGCGTGCGTTGATAATTTTATTTGTGGCAGTTTTGGTGGGTCGATTGGGCGCGGAGGTGAAGCCTGATCATATATTGCAGGACCCACAGGCACGGGTGTTTCAAACAATCTTTGATGAGAAACTGCAAACACGGTTTGGGGCGCAGATGGCTTTGTACATGCAGGCGATGCGGCCGGCCAATGCGGTGAACGGTAACGGCATGTTGCGCATCCGCCCACCACGCGGCGGGAAACGCCGAACCGTACCGGTGGAGTTTCGCACCTTTGCGCAGGGTGCGGCATTGGTGAATCATTATTCAGTGCAGGAAGGTACGTTGACCGTTCGTGCCGCGGTTGGGAAGGATACGCAATATGAATGGACCGCAACGGGTAAAAATCCGGAGAAACTGGATGCCGAGCAGGCCATGCGGCCGTTTTCCGGAGCTGATTTCTGGATGGCGGATTTGGGTTTGGAGATGTTGCGTTGGCCTAATCAAAACGTGATTGATCGTAAATTGCGTCGCGGCGAACTCTGCAGTGTTCTGGTAAGCCGTCCTGTTAAAGTCACCGAAGGCGGGTATAGTAAAGTGGTGAGTTGGGTGGATGAAGATTCGATGGGTATCGTGCGGGCGGAGTTGTTTGATGCGCAGGGAAAGCTTTTGAAAATCTTTGAGCCCAAGGCTTTCAAGAAGATTGATGGTCAATGGCATCTCAAGGAAATGGAAATGCGCAACGAACAAACCGGCTCCCGTACGGCCATTGTCTTTGAATTGAAGTCGGCCCCGAAACGCTAAGGTATGTGGCTTTGCCTTGCCATGATCCTAGGGCCGCTTGCTCTTTTGATTGCGTGGACATTTTACCAACACAAACGCTCCAAGGCCAACGAACACGATCAAATCGGCCCGTTAATCCTCAAGCTGGGCGCCAGCGGGTTAATGATAGTTTTAATCATCGGCTGTTTGAGCATGGGCGAGTTGGGTCTGATTCTCGTTATCGCGCCGGCGTTTTTGCTTGGGTTACTCTGGGTGGGGCCGGCGATGGATCTTCTGGGAGGCAAGGCAATCAATTCATTGATGGGTGGAGGCGAAGAGGTCGAGCCTAAGCCATTATATTCGGTGGTGGAGGCGAAATGGCGTTCCGGGAAAGCGAAGCTGGCGATCGAGCTGATTGATGATGAGCTCGAAAAATTCCCGGGAGATTTCGAGGGGCAAATGCTGAAGGCAACCATCCAAATGGAGTCCCTGCATGATTTTGCCACTGCCGAAGGTACCTTGTTGGGCATCACGGCCCAAAAACAACATGAGCCAGGCCAGATTGCCCGGGCAATGAACCAACTAGCCGATTGGCAGAAAAAGGAAGGGCAAGAGGAGGCGATGCGGTTGACGCTGACGGGGCTGCGCGACCGTTTTCCGGGATCGGGCATTGAACTGGCCAGTGCCCAACGCCTGGCGCGTTTGGATTTTTCCGTGGATTCCAATGACCGCCGTGATGCCAGCGAGCTGGTATCCGAATGCCTCAAGCAGTTGGAAAAGCATCCCCTTGATAATCAAACACGCGAGCAGTTGGCGCGGGTTTATTTCAATCGCTATGGCAAGCCGGACTTGGCATGGGAGGAATTAAACAAGCTCTTCGCCAATCCATTCCAGCAACCTCGTGACTTGTCGCGCTGGCTCAATCTCATGGCTGACTGGCATTTAGAAAAAAATAATCCGGAAGGGGCTCGGCAATGCCTTCAACAGGTCATTGCGCGGTTTCCGGATTTACCGTTTGCCGAGGAGGCGCAGGCGCGCCTCACTCGGATGCAGGATGTGGTTTAGTTCTGCGGTTGCGGATTGGCCGCTGCAATCAGGGCCAGCGTCACCTGCTCAGCAATGGCCGAGGCGGTTTGTAGATCGGGGTTTCGATACTTGGTGCGCACTTGTATGCGCACGGCGGAAATCGCATCAGGCGCCTGTGGATCCGGTGAGATTTTCACCCACACATAACGTGTGTTGATCCGGGCGCTAATGACACTTTTAGTGGCTTCTTCCCCGGTGATCGTGCCCATGGCGCCCAAAGCGATGCGAGTGGCCGCCATGACGTCGGCCACGGGTTTATCGTAACGCCGTTCCACGGAGTCGGACCGCCAAGGGATGGGGGTGAATTTGGATTTATCATCTGCGGTGGTAAAGCAGCCCGCGCTCAGCACCACAGCCAAGCCCGCCAGAAAGTATGTTTTAATCGCCCTCATTGGACCGCCAATCAAAGCAGCGGCCCATAAATGAACAAGGGGGAACGATTCACAATCCAATTGCGTCTTGTCAGTAACTGCAGCGGTCCGTACCGTGCGCCTTTCTGGGATGAAAAACCGTTTTCTGATCATCATGATGTCCGCCGGATTGGCGGGATGGAGCACCTCGGCATGGGCCCAACGCGGCGACCGTAAGGGCCAGCAACAACCGGAGGTGTGGAAGAATTTTGATGTGCCGCCCGCGCCGGCCCTGACGCCCGAACAGGCGTTGAAGAGCTTTAGGCTGCAGCCCGGTTTTCGCATTGAAATCGCGGCGGCTGATCCGTTGGTGCACGACCCGGTGGCGATGAAGTTTGATGAGGACGGGCGCATGTGGGTGGTGGAAATGCGCGCTTACATGCCGAACGTGGACGGCACGGGCGAGGATGCCAAGGTGGGCAGCGTGGCCGTGCTGGAAGACACCAACGGCGATGGCCGCATGGATAAACGTACGGAATTTCTCAGTGGCCTGAACACGCCACGAGCGATCGCACTGGTCAAGGGGGGCGTATTGATTTCCGAGCCGCCTGTCCTTTGGTATTGTCAGGATACTGATGGGGATTTGAAGGCGGATAAGAAGACCGAAGCGTTTCGCGGATACGCAACTCAAGGGCCGGTGGAGCATACAGAGAACGGGTTGATGCCCGGGCTGGATAACTGGCTGTACAACGCCAAGTCCACCAAGCGCCTGAAGTTTGTGGATGGCAAGTTGGTGGTAGAAAACACTGTCTTCCGCGGCCAATGGGGCATCGCGCAAGACAACTATGGCCGCCTTTATTACAACAGCAATTCGGCGCCCCTCTTTTGTGACACCATACCCGGCGTGTATACGGTGCGTAATCCGCATCATCCCACCCGCAATGGCTTAGGCTATCGGCTGTGGGAGGATGGTAGCGTGTGGACCAGCCGGTTGAACACCGGAATCAATCGCGGTTACCAAAATGGGATGCTCCGCGACGGTCGTTTGGCGCGCTGGACCGGCGCTAGTGGCCCGATGATTTATCGGGGAGACCAATATCCCGACGAGCTGGTGGGCGACGCCTTCATCCCGGAACCGTGCGGCAACATGATTCGGTTGCAGAAACTTACCTGGAAGGACGGGCGGCCTTCTGGCACCAACGCTTACGACAAGGCCGAATGGCTGACTTCAACCGATGAACGGTTTCGCCCCGTGAGTCTTTACAACGGACCCGATGGCTGCGTGTATATCGTGGATATGTACCGTGGTATTCTGCAGCATAAACATTATGTGACCACGTTCCTGCGAAAGCAAATCATTGATCGCAAGTTGGATAAACATATCGGGCTCGGCCGCATCTACCGCGTGGTACACACCGGCCGAAAACCGCAGGCCGCTCCGAAATTATCCGAACAAGGTTACGAGCAATTGATCGGTCATCTGGAATCCAGCAATGGATGGCGGCGTGACACTGCTCAGCGATTGTTGGTCGAGCGAAACGAGAAAGCCGCACTGCCGATCCTGCGGGAGACCGCCACGGCCAGCGAATATCATCTTGCACGCCAGCATGCGCTGTGGGCGTTGGAAGGGCTGGCCGGACTGGATGCACCGACCATCGCCCAAGCCTTGGGGGACAAACATCCGCGCGTGCGCATTGCTGCACTGCGAGTGGCTGAATCATTTACTGCCAAGCTGGGGGGGCGTGAGGCGGATGCCGAAGCGCGTTTGGCTTTGTTGCCCGCGCTGACTGAAGTGGCGCAGGACGAGAATGCCGATGTGCGCCAGCAGATGGCCTTAAGCCTGCCCGCGATTAAGGTGCCAGGCTTGGAGCCGTTACTGCGGACGTTCGTGGTGAAGCACGCGGAGAATAGCGTGGTGCGAGACGGGCTAATCAGCGGCCTGGCCGGGCGCGAGTTAGAATTCCTCCAACGCGTCGCCGCCAATGAAAACTGGGTGACCAACGGCAACCTTCGCAACATCGTTCAGGCTTTGGCCGGTTGCGTGGCACGTCAGCGGAATGCCGCGCGGTTGGAGCAGTTGCTGAAGCTGGCGCAAAGCCTGCCGTCGGCAGCGCAGATTAATTTGCTCGATGGCATCAACAAGGCGGCGTTTCCGAAGGGGCGGGGCTTGAAACCGGTGGCCTTCCAGTCACAGCCCCAGTCCATGGCGTCCATGGCGGAGAGTGACGATCAAAAGGTAAAGGAACGCGTGGCGCGTTTATCAAAATTCATCGTGTGGGGAGAATTGGCGAAGCCGCCAGTACCGCCACGCGCCTTGACGGCAGCCGAACTTAAACAATTTGATTTGGGTAAAATTTTGTACACCGCCACCTGTGGCGCGTGCCATCAAGCCAATGGCTTGGGCGAAGAAGGTAAGGCACCCCCGCTCTTGGATTCGCCGTTTCTCGTGGGGCCGGCAGATCGGGCGATTGGTATTGTGTTGCATGGGGTAACCGGGCCAATCACTGTGCATGGTCGGCAATATAACATGAGCATGCCGGCGTTACAGGGATTTCAATCCGAACAAATTGCGGCCATTCTTACCTATACCCGCCGCGAATGGGATCACCGAGCGGATCCGGTCACCCCCGAACAGGTGGATCGCCTGAAGGCGGCTGAGAAAAAACGAGAAGCACCCTGGACCGAAGCGGAATTGCTGAAGCTGAAATAACTCAGGGCAATGCTTCCACTAGGGTTACCGTGCCATTGACAAAATGGAAGTGCACCTGTGAGCGGATGGTGTCATCGACGAGATTTCGGATTCTCATGTTCCGATAGGCGTACACTTTGCCGTCAATAATTTCATCGGGATTGCCAAATTCCTCAACTATCTTGGTGTAGTATTGGCTGAGGTACACCAGATCGATTCGTTTATCTACTTGGCCGGGCGGCGTGGGGGTGTCGGGTTTGCCAGTCAACCAAGCGCGTGTGCGGTTGGGTAACTGGCCGGGGATCACGGTCGTTGCATTGGTGTTGGTGGATTGGTTGGCCGGCGGTGGAGTGTTGGTGATGCTGGTGATCGGCTCGAGAGGGGGTGGGGCGACTTGGACGGGCGGAGGGATGATGGATAGCAGCTGGCCTTCGCGGTTCCAAATGGTCCGCCGAATGATGTGGTTGTTTTCATAAACGAGTTCCTGAGAACGGATTCCAGTGTCATTCCAGTAAAGCAAAATGGTTCCGGTGCCTTCCTGTAGTTGGCCGGAGAGATGCCCTTGGAAATCGTAGCTGGTCGCCTGGGTTAACCGGCCATTATGATATGTTTCCTTGAGGGCTGTTTTGCCATTGATGTGCCATACGGTGCGTTGACCATGGCGAGCGCCATCGGAGAAAGTGGTTTGTTCCCATTGCGCGCCGTCGTTGAAAAAGGCGTGCGCGATGCCGTCAAAGGGATCGGTCTGGCCTTGTTCGTAGGTGAGATTATCCCCGCGCCGTTCGAGGGTTTCCATCAGCGTTTTTTCGTTTAGGAATTTCAGCCAGACAACGAGTGAGAGGCAAAGGACCCCGAGCATACCGGCCCAAATGCCGATCCGTATCCAGTTGCGTTTGGGGAGTTCAGTATGGTGACGGGACACCATGAACTGCGCGGTTGGGCTGGCTGGGCGGCCTCCGAGAGCTGACGTAGCGGCGGCGGTTGCTTCGGCTCGGCGTTGTTCGCGCAGGGCAAAGGCGCGATCGGAAAGGCCATCAATTTGATCGAGGGTCACCCATTCGCGGCTGCCATCGGGCCAAGCGATGTCCCATGTATGCAGTTTTCCCTCAGCGAGCAGTTGGCACGCTTGATCATAGGTATAAGGGCCCAAATGGCGCCCATCCCGGTTGACGAGAATGTGAAGCATGAAACTGCCTCCTTGGCCATTCCGTGGAGGCTATCCAGAAAGGGTTGAAAATCAAAGGTTTAACGCATTTATTTTCTTATTTTGAGAGGGCGACGATGTACCCGTGAAGGCGGGCGGCGTCGGCAGTTTGATTATCACGCTGGTAAATCTGGTGCAGATTACTGCACATGCGCAGGAGGATGCGACGAGAACTGGCCGGCATGAGAAAGGCCTCGTGATATTCGTAGCCGGCTTGTTTGAGATATTTCATGCAATCGGTCTTGGTGAGAAGGCGCCCTTTGTTAAAGGCATCAATATAATAATCTTGGCGAGGCGTTTGGAATCGACACAGGAAGTGGCCGGGTAATCCGATGCCGGTCACTGGCAGGCCCAATCGTCGGCCTACCAGTTGGTAGATGATGCATAGGGAAATGGGGTTTCCCGTGCGCTGATCAATTACGCGGTTGAGGTAGCTATTGTCTGCGGAGTAATAATTATCTTCGTTGCCCTGGTAGCGTTGAGTTTGGAAGAGGTAGCGATTGATGGCGGCCATGATGCCTTCGGGTTCGGAGCCAAAATCAATTTTCTGCATGAGATCATGCGCGTAATCGTCCAGCACAGCGCGATAGGCCTCAGTGTTGATATCGGAATTAACGGTGCGGGCTAAGAGCCAGCAGGCTTCTTCCAATTCGAAATCCTCACCATGATTCAGGCAAAAAGCGTGAAATTCAGTGTCTGCCCTAAGACATTTGAAATGGGAGATTATACTTAACGAACGGCGCCGCATTAAGGGGTTTTCATCTAAAACATAATTTTCCAGCCAGCCACAGAAATCCGGTCCCAGAGAGATTATTTTCTCGCGAACAGGTAGGTATATCTCGGGATCTTCATCGGCTAACAAACATAGCAACGCCTTTCTCTTCTCCTCAGATAAATCAAACTTCGTCTTCCCTAAATCCGAATCGCCCATTGGATTTCAATTTGCCATGATCCTAAATTAAACGCAAATCATCAGAAATGTTTAAACTTTGTTTTAAATGGTTATTTTTGCGGCTTAAAAGACTTTGTGAAAAAAATCACAAATTGCTTGCGCTAGGATTGTTTGAGGGCTTATTTTTGATTTTTTATGCTGTATGAGTTTAATTTAAAGGGAAGTCATATGGACTCAGTTCACGTATTTTATCACTTGGCTTAAAAAATAAGCCCTCAAGATAATTTTTACTTATAATTAAAATAAGAGTCTGTTCTTTGTTTGGCCGATTAAAAAAACGTCAATATAATCGAGTTTCCGACTCCGAGGCCTTTGAGGCCAAAAGGTTTCCAGTTAAGAGAAACATAATTAACAACATGGGTAACAAATTTCAATTTGGATTGCCTCAAAAGCAGGGACTTTATGATCCTGCAAACGAGAAAGACAGCTGCGGCGTTGGGTTTGTGGCGAATTTGAAGGGCGAACCGAGCCATCAGAATGTGCTCGATGCGTTGCAGATGCTGGTGAATATGGAGCACCGCGGCGGTTGCGGTTGCGAGCCGAACACCGGTGATGGCGCCGGTATTCTGGTCGGATTGCCGGAGAGTTTTCTACGTAAAGTGGCTCAGGAAGATTTGGACGTGGAGCTGCCGGCGAAGGGTCGGTTCGGTGCCGGCTTGGTGTTTCTGCCCACGATCGAGTCTGAGCGTAAGCGGTGCATGGAGGCCGTGGAGGCGATCATCGCCGAGCAGGGCCAGCAATGTCTGGGCTGGCGGGATGTACCCGTCCGCACGGAGGAAGCGAATGTGGGGCCGGCTGCGCGCGCGGCGGAGCCGTACATCATGCAACTTTTCATTGGCGCGGTCGATGGGTTGGAGGGCGACGATTTCGAACGGCAGCTGTATGTGATCCGCAAACGCGCGAGTCATCAGTTGCGCTTTGATGAAAGCCTGGAGCAACGGTTACTCTTTTACATTTGCAGTCTCTCCACCAAGGTGATGATCTATAAGGGCATGCTGAACACCGAGCAGGTGCTGCAGTACTTCGCTGATCTGGACAATCCGGATTTCGCTACGCACCTCGCCATGGTGCACTCGCGATTCTCGACCAACACTTTCCCGAGTTGGGACCGCGCGCAACCGTTCCGGTTCATGAGTCATAACGGCGAGATCAACACGCTTCGCGGCAATGTGAACGCCATGCGCTCTCGGCAAGGCACGCTCGAGAGCGAACTGATGGGAGAGGATTTGCAGAAGTTATATCCGATCATGGAGCCGGAATGCTCTGATTCCGGGAACTTCGATAACGCGCTGGAATTCCTACTGATGAGCGGGCGTACTCTGCAGGAGGCTGTGCTGCTGATGGTTCCCGAGGCATGGCAGAAACACAAACACATGGCGCAATCTAAGCGCGATTTTTACGAGTACAACTCCTGTATCATGGAGCCGTGGGATGGCCCGGCGTCGATTGCCTTTACCGATGGTAAATACATTGGCGCGGTTCTGGATCGGAACGGGCTGCGGCCGAGCCGCTATTATGAAACGCACGATGATCGCGTGATCATGGCCAGTGAAGTGGGCGTGATACCGGTGGATCCGGCGAACGTGCGATCGAAAGGCCGCCTGCAACCGGGCCGTCTGTTCCTCGTGGATTTCGAGCAAGGCCGGATTGTGCCAGATGACGAGATTAAGTCTGAATTCGCCACGCAACGACCCTATGGCGACTGGCTCAAGAACCAGCGCATCGAGATGGACGACATTGCTGCTGCCGGCGAGGCCGCGGGGCTGGATGAAGCCACGCTCTTGCAGCGCATGCAGGCCTTTGGGTTCACCACCGAGACGCTTCAGTTCATGCTCTTGCCGCTCGTGCATGAGAAGCGCGATCCGCTTGGCTCGATGGGTAACGATGCCGCGCTTGCTTGTCTCAGCGACAAGCCGCGGATGATCTACGATTATTTCCGCCAACTCTTTGCTCAGGTGACCAATCCCGCGATCGATTCGATCCGTGAGGAAGTCATCATGTCTCTCGAGTGTTACATTGGGCCGGAAAAGAATTTGCTCGAAACCACCGAAGGCCATGCGCAACGCCTGCATATGCCGCATCCAATTCTCACCAACGAAGAATTGCACGCGCTCAAGGGCATGGATTATCGCGGCTGGCGCTCGAAGGAGATCGACATCACGTTCCCGAAGGAGTCCGGCATTGCCGGGGTGCGCGAGACGCTCGATCGCATTTGTGCCGAGGCCGAGCAGGCGATCAAGGATGGCTACAGCCTCGCGATCCTTAGCGATCGTGCGGTGTCGGCCGATCGCGTGCCGGTGAGCACGCTGATGGCCACGGGCGCGGTGCATCATTATCTCGTGAAAAACGCTCTGCGCACGCAGATCGGGTTGGTACTGGAAACCGGAGAAGCTCGCGAGGTGCATCATCACTGTCTGCTCGTGGGATACGGCGCTGACGCGATCAATCCCTACATGGCGTTTGAGGCGTTGTGGAAGTCGCGCCGCGAGGGCCTGTGTAATCCTGAAGAATTTGGCGACGACGCCTCGCTGGTGTCGGCCTATCGTAAGGGCGTGGCCAAGGGCATGCTCAAGGTGATGGCCAAGATGGGCATCTCCACGCTCCATTCCTACAAGGGTGCGCAAATCTTTGAGGCGATTGGTCTGCAGGACGAGGTGATCGACCTGAGCTTCGTGGGTACGGCCAGTCGTGTGCAGGGTGTAAACCTTGATGAACTGGCGGAGGAAATGTTGCGTCGCCATGCGCTGGGTTTTCCATCCCGCGAGGAGGACAAGGTGGAAACGCTGCCCAACCCGGGTGAATTCCACTGGCGCGCCGAGGGCGAGAAGCACATGTGGAATCCGAATTCCATCGCTGCGCTCCAATCCGCAGCGCGCACGAACAATTTTGATTCCTACAAACAATTTTCCGATCACATTAACAACGATTCCAAGGCGCGCTGCGCGCTGCGTGGGTTGATGGAGTTCAAGGAGGGCGTGAATGGAGGCCCGATCTCGATTGAGGAAGTGGAGCCAGCCAGTGAGATTGTGAAGCGTTTCTGCACCGGCGCGATGAGCTTCGGCTCCATCTCGGCCGAGGCACACGAGGGCCTTGCGATTGCGATGAACCGTCTGGGCGGCAAGAGCAATACCGGCGAAGGCGGCGAAGATCCGGAGCGGTTTAATCCGTTGCCCAACGGCGATTCCAAGCGCTCAGCGATCAAGCAGATTGCCTCGGGCCGGTTTGGGGTGACCATCTGGTACCTCACGAACGCCGACGAGCTTCAGATCAAGATTTCTCAGGGTGCCAAGCCCGGTGAGGGCGGCGAACTGCCCGGTCGCAAGGTGGATGAAACCATCGCGCGCATTCGTCACAGCACGCCCGGCGTGGGCCTGATCAGTCCGCCTCCGCATCACGATATTTATTCCATTGAGGATCTGGCGCAGCTGATCCACGACCTCAAGAACGCCAACCGCGCCTCGCGCGTCAGCGTAAAGCTCGTGTCCGAAATGGGTGTGGGCACTATTGCCGCGGGCGTGACCAAGGCCAAGGCCGACCACATTTTGATCTCTGGCGAAACTGGCGGAACGGGAGCATCGCCCTTGACGAGTATCAAGCACGCCGGACTGCCGTGGGAGTTGGGCATTGCCGAGACGCACCAGACCTTGGTGCTCAACGACCTTCGCAGCCGCGTGGTACTGCAGACCGATGGCGGCCTTAAGACCGGCCGCGACGTGGTGATCGCTGCGTTGCTTGGGGCCGAGGAGATGGGCTTTTCCACCGCGCCGCTAATCACGATGGGTTGCATCATGATGCGCAAGTGTCACCTGAACACCTGCCCGGTGGGCATTGCCACGCAGGACAAACAGCTGCGAAAGAAATTCAACGGCTCACCTGATCACGTGGTTAACTATCTGTTCATGGTCGCCGAAGAGGCGCGTGAATTGATGGCGCAATTAGGATTCCGATCGATCAACGAAATGGTTGGCCGCGTGGATGCTTTGGAAATGCAAAAGGTTATCGATCATTGGAAGGCCGACGGCATCGACCTCAGTTCCATCCTGACGCCGATCGAGAAACCGCATGCCGACGTGGGTACCTATTGCACGCAATCGCAGGATCACGGTCTCGACAAGGTGCTGGATATGAAACTACTGGAACTGGCCAAGCCCGCTTTAGAGAAGGGTGAGGCGGTGGAGATCGAGTTGCCGATCATTAACACCGATCGCACCACGTGCACGATTCTCAGCAACGAATTGGCCAAGGCCCACGGCGCGGAGCTGTTGCCGGAAGACACGGTGAAGATCAAGTTCAACGGGTCCGCCGGCCAAAGTCTCGGCGCGTTTCTGGCTAAGGGCGTGAGCATTGAGCTGGAAGGCGATGCCAATGATTACGTTGGTAAAGGATTGTCCGGAGGGAAGCTGACGATCTATCCGCCCAAAGTGTCGACCTTTGCGCCGGAGGAAAATATCCTCGTTGGCAACGTTTGCCTCTATGGAGCCACCGGTGGCAAGGCTTTCTTCCGCGGTCGCGCGGCGGAACGGTTCTGCGTGCGGAACAGCGGTGCCAGTGCGGTGATCGAAGGCGTGGGTGACCACGGTTGCGAATACATGACTGGTGGACGCGCTGTGATTCTCGGCCCCACCGGCCGCAACTTCGCCGCCGGCATGAGCGGTGGCGTGGCGTACATTTGGGATCCGGACAATGCCTTTCCGGCCAACTGCAACATGGAGATGGTGGAACTCGAAAAGGTCGAGGATGCCGAGGACATCGCCGAGGTGCAGGGCCTGATCGAGGAACACGCCCGGCGCACCGGCTCCACGGTTGCCAGTGAGGTGCTGGACAACTGGAGCACTACGCTCGGGCAGTTTGTGAAAGTGATGCCCACTGACTACAAGCGCGTGCTGCTGGAACGCAAACAAGCCGAGAAAGAGCTAGTCGCCTAACCGGCGAGTCCGGATAACGGAAGGATTTTTCAAGATGGGTAAACCAACAGGATTTATGGAGTTCGAGCGCGAGGCCGTGCCGTATCGCGACCCGCTCGAGCGCTTGAACGATTACGACGAGATCAACACCACGCCGGATGAGGGGCATCTGCAGACGCAGGGTGCCCGCTGTATGGATTGCGGTGTGCCGTTTTGCCAATCGGCCAACGGCTGCCCGATCGATAACCTCATCCCTGAATGGAATCATCTCGTGTACCAAAAGCGTTGGAAGGAGGCGATTGATCGTCTGCACAAGACCAACAACTTTCCGGAGTTCACCGGCCGCGTATGTCCGGCACCGTGCGAAGGTTCGTGCGTGCTCGGTATCACCAATCCGCCGGTCACCATCAAGAACCTCGAGAATACGATCATCAACCGCGCCTTTGAGGAAGGCTGGGTGACCAGTGAAGAGCCCCGTGAGCGTACCGGAAAGAAGATCGCCATCGTCGGTTCTGGCCCGGCCGGTTTGGCCGCCGCGGATCAGCTTAACAAGGTGGGTCACGAGGTCACCGTGTACGAGCGCGCCGACCGAATAGGCGGCCTGCTGATGTACGGTATCCCTAACATGAAGCTCGATAAGGGCGTGGTGGAGCGTCGCATCAATCTCTTGCGAGAATCTGGCGTGAAGTTTGTCACCTGCGCGCATGTAGGCAAAAAGGAGGATTTCGCCTCCGGCCACATGACCCAGATTATGGAGGAACGCGGCTGCGAGATGCAGTACATCGATCCGAACGATTTGCAGAAGGACTTTGACGCCGTGCTGATGGCCACCGGCGCGACCAAGCCGTTTGATCCCTCTGGTCGCAATCCGGGGCGCGATCTCAAGGGTATCCATTTCGCGATGGATTTCCTCACGCGAAACACCAAGAGCCTGCTCGATTCCAATCTGGAGGACGGCGAATACCTCACCGCCAACGGCAAGCATGTGATCGTCATCGGTGGCGGCGATACCGGCGCAGACTGCATTGGTACCTCGCTGCGCCACGACTGCAAGGATGTCGTGAACTTCGAGTTGCTCGACCAACCGCCTGTCGAACGCGCCGACAACAATCCCTGGCCGCAATGGCCGCGGGTCTATCGTCTTGACTACTCACACGAAGAGAATAAGGCGAAGAACGGCAATGACCCGCGCGCCTACCACATCCTAGCCAAGGAGTTTGTCGACGACGGCAACGGCCACATCAAGGGCGTGAAAACTGTTGAGGTCGACTGGTCCAAGCCCGTTGAAGGCGGCGCGCCCTTTAGCGAAGTGGAAGGCTCTGAGAAGGAATGGCCGGCGGATCTCGTACTACTTGCCACCGGCTTCGTTGGGCCCGAATTGGAAGTCGGCGAAATGCTCGGACTCGAGACGCAGAACCCGCGTGGTAATTGGCAGACCTTTATTGGGGAGCACGGCGAATTTACCACCAACGTGGAAGGTGTGTTTGTTGCGGGTGACTGTCGCCGTGGCCAATCGCTCGTCGTTTGGGCCATCAACGAAGGGCGCGGTGCCGCGCGCTCCGTTGATCAATACCTCATGGGCAGTAGTCTGCTTCCCGCTCCGGGCGTCACCCAGGGCAGCGCACTAGCAGGCGCCTGAGCGGTGGCGATCCGGTCGATTCGATGCTAAGTTGATCCTTCAACCCCGCACCTCATGGAAATTACAAAACAACTGGCGGTGTTTCTCGATAACCGCCCGGGTGCCCTTGCGCGCGTTTGCGAAGCCTTTGAGGAAAAAGGCATCAATATTCATGCCCTTACCACTAGTGACACCGTTGACCACAGCGTCGTGCGCATGGTCGTTGATGACCCGCAATCGGCTATTTGGTTACTGGAAGAAAACGGCGGCATGGTAGTGGAGGATGAGGTGTTGCTAATAGGTAACGCCAACAAACCCGGCGCGTTGGCCGAACTTGCTCGAACCCTGAGTAAGGTCGGTGTGAATATCGAGTATCTCTACTGTGCCACCGCGCCCAAATCACGAAAAGGCCTCCTCGTGTTGCGGGTTGACGATGCCCCCAAGGCTCTGGACGCGCTCAAAGCGTTGTCAATCGATTGATGCAAACTGCCGCTGCCCAGAAAACACGTATCCTGTGTGGTATGAGCGGCGGAGTGGATTCCTCCGCTACTGCGGCGTTGTTGCTCGAGCAGGGCTTTGATGTCGTCGGCGTTACCCTTAAGTTATGGCCGCAGGATTGTGTTTCCCGCGCCGAAGATAAATGTTGCGGACCGCAGGCGGTCATGGATGCCCGTTCCGTTTGTAACAACCTCGGCATCCGCTACTACCTCATTGATGAAGCGGAAGACTTCCAGAAACACGTCATCCAATATTTCGCCGACGAATATAAAGCCGGCCGCACGCCCAACCCCTGCGTGATGTGCAATGAGCACCTCAAGTTTGGCCGACTCATTGAGCGTGCCGACCAGCTCGGGGCCGACAAGATTGCCACCGGCCACTTCGCGCGTGTGGAACAAGATAAAGACACCGGTCGATATCTGCTGAAACGCGGCCGTGATGAGCGCAAGGACCAAACCTATTTTCTCTTTTCACTTCGCCAAGATCAACTTTCCCGCGCCTTGTTTCCGTTGGGCGAGAAAACCAAAAGTGACACACGCGATGTCGCCCGTCATTGCAATCTTAAGACTGCTGACAAGGAGGAAAGCATGGAGATCTGTTTCGTGCCGGATAATGACTACGGCGGCTTCTTACAAAAGGCTGGCCTCGCTGAAAAGCATCGAGGCGAAATCGTCGACCTCAACGGCCGCGTGTTAGGACATCACGACGGCATCGAATTCTACACCATCGGCCAACGCAAAGGCCTCGGAATCAGCGCGCCCAATCCCTTGTACGTCCTAGAGCTTAATGCCGAGGAAAATCGCGTGGTTGTCGGTCCGGTCGAGAATCTCGAAAGCGAATCATTCGAGGTCGAACGCTGCAACTGGATTCCGTTTGCCGAATTGACCGAGCCGATCGACGCCACCACACGTATCCGTTACAATCATTCCGGCACGCCCGCTACCATTGAGCCCGGCGAAAATGGCCGGGCCACCGTCCGCCTCCACACCCCTCAACGCGCCATCGCCCCCGGCCAGGCCTGCGTGTTCTATCAAGACGACCTCGTGCTCGGCGGCGGCTGGATCACAAGGTGAAGGTAGGGCGGTTTCTCCAAAACCGCCAAAATGAGGCTGAAAGTCGGCCTTACCGCTTCCGGTTATGCGAGTTCAATGAGTATTTTGTGGCCACCAATTCGTTGGCCCGCGCTTCCGGAAGTGTGTCCAACAAACCGCAGTCTCCGGCCAAGGCGCGCATCCAGTTCTGGTGCGGCCAATCGTTCAGTGGTTGCACGGAGCCTTGAATCAGGAGACCAAAGCGATTGCGGCGTTGGGCTGCTCCGGCGATTTTTTTACCTTTCCAAAGCAGATCATGAAGTTCGTGTCCCTCAAAACATTCCCCGGGTTTGGGCCGACGACAACAATCGGCCAGCGTTGTTTTCGTCCCGATCTCTTGAAAGGCCGCCTGCAACAGGGCATGCACGCGGCGATAGCTCTCCGTCGCAGGCAGGGCGGTCCAATCATGGTCTTTGGGGAATGCGAGGCTGTAGGTCCAATCGCCGTCATGGGGCACCAAGCCGCCGCCCGTGCATCGTCGGATTAGGGGGCGCAGGGCGGTGGCCGTTTCGAGTTCGGCAATCTTTTGCGAATAGCCGAAGGTGGCTGAGGGTTGGGTCCAGTCATAAAACCGCAGAATTGGTCGGCCGATCGCGGTACTGTTTTCCAGTAACGCCTCGTCCAAAGCCATGTTGTAGGCCGGCGCGGCTGGACCGCTCTCGAGTAACAGCCAGTCCATCATGGGGCGGAAGGGCACAAATGGCGAATCTCGCAGGCGGCACAATCCGGCTTACGCGCATCGCAGCGGCGCCGCCCGTGCCAGATGATCCAATGGCTAAAGAGAGTCCAGTGTTCCTGCGGCACGAGCTTTATCAAATCCTTCTCAATTTTCTCGGGCGTCTTAGCAGAGGTGATTTTTAAGCGGTCGCAGAGGCGGGCGACGTGGGTATCCACGACAACGCCTTCGTTGATGTTAAAGGCGTTGCCGAGTATGACGTTGGCAGTCTTGCGGCCGACGCCGGCGAGTGCAACCAGCTCCGGCATCGTTTGCGGCACTTTGCCTTTGTGGTTTTCGACGAGGGCGCGGCAGGCATTTTGAATGCTCTTGGCCTTATTGCGAAACAGACCAATCCGCCGGATGTCATTCTGCAATTCCTCCAACGGCACGGCTGTGTAGTCGGTGGCCTGGCGATATTTTTTGAAGAGCTCGGTCGTGACGATGTTGACCTGCTTATCCGTGCATTGGGCCGATAAGATGGTGGCCACCATCAGCTCTAGTGGGTTGCGATAATTCAGCTCACAATGCGCATCGGGATACGTCTGCTGAAGACCCGCGATGATGTTGCCGAGGCGTTCGCGTTTGGAGGCCTGCGATTCGCGCGGCATGCTAAACCAACTCCGGTTCTTCGATGGTATCGGGCGGCGAATGTAACGGAGTGCCGTCGGGCACCTCGGGATACTCAAACACTTTCCCCTCGAAATTCCGGATTACCACGCGGTCGGTATTGTGGCTGAGTACGTAATTCGGGTTCACCGGCACCTTGCCGCCGCCGCCGGGGGCATCGATCACATATTGCGGCACGGCGTAGCCAGTGGTGTGGCCGCGCAGTTGTTCCATGATCTCCAGCCCGCGTCGCACGCTGGTGCGTAGATGCGCGCTGCCGTTGATGAGGTCGCACTGATAAATATACAACGGCCGCACGCGACACATCAGCAGCTTTTGCACGAGTGCTTTCATGACAACGGCATCGTCGTTCACACCCTTGAGCAGCACGGACTGGTTACCCAGCGGAATGCCGGCATCGGCCAGACGCGCGAGGCCGTCGCGCACTTCAGTGGTGAGCTCGCGTGGATGATTGGCGTGCACACTGATGAAGAGCGGATGAAACTCCTTGAGCACTGCACACAACTCGGGCGTGATGCGTTGCGGGAGAAAGATCGGGATCCGGCTGCCAATGCGGATGAATTCCACATGCGGAATGGAGCGCAGCTCGGTGAGCAGTTGGCGCAACTTGGAGTCGCTGAGCAACAGGGCATCGCCGCCGGAGAGTAACACATCGCGCACGGCAGGCGTGCGGCGGATGTACTCGATCTGTTCCTTGAAGTTCGGCCGGAAATCGTAGCCCAACGCATTGCTCACCAACCGTGACCGCGTGCAGTAGCGGCAGTAGGCGGCGCAGCGGTCGGTGACCAGAAACAACACACGATCTGGGTAGCGGTGCACCAATCCGGGCACAGGCGAATGGCTGTCCTCGCCGCAAGGATCTCCCATCTCCCACGGGGCAGTCTCGGTCTCCTGCACGCTTGGAAGCATTTGCCGGCGAATGGGGCAATCGGGGTCGTTGCCGTTGATGAGATTGAAAAAATGGGGCGTGATGGCCATCGCCAGCTTGGTGTCCGCCAGACGCGCGCCTTCGACTTCCTGAGGCGTCAAATCCGGAATCCGACTCTGGAGTCCCTCCAGCGAGCTCACCCGATTCTTGAGCTGCCATCGCCAGTTGTTCCAATCCGCCTCGTCTACGCCCGCCCACGTTCCAAGCCCTGAGGGATGAAATTCCTTCAGTTTCAGCAATTGGTCCAGATGGAGATCCGAGTCGGAATAGGCGGATGACATCTGGGGTAGGGTAAGAAAGGAGTAGAGGGCTGTCAACCGGCCTTAAGGCGTGGAAAACTTGGCGTGGGTTTCCGGTTTCTCCGGATTCATGTCGGCGAGGATGGTGTCGAGCAGGCTGAGCTTGGCGATTGCGCGATCGCGCAGGGCTGCTTGGGCGGTGGGTTTGGTGCGGATAGCGCGATGGATTTTGGAGGAGCGCAGGCCGAGGTAGGCTCCAAGTGTTTCACGATAATCTTGAATGATCCGGGCGGTTTCGGGGGTGGAATTGACCTGCAGGAAGGCAAGCCGTTGGAGGACGGGCGTCAATTTTAGGGCTCGTTCTTGGGGCGTGGGGTCGGTGCGAAGGTAGGTTTGAAGTGGGATCCGTTGGGTTTTGGGTTTGGCTTGTGGCGAATCTGGAGGGAGTTCGGTTTCGATTTGCAGGCAATCACTTAGGTGAACGAGAATGACTTCCGGTCGCCAGCGGTGAAAGGCATCGCGGCTGCGAAACTGGATTTGAGCCATGGACCACCATTGCTCGATTTTCAACATACTCCCGTGCCCGAAGGCGACGCCAAACGCGCGCGCGCTGTTCTTGTGCTTGGGAAGTTCGCGCAGGAAAAATTGTATGCGCTCAGGGCCTTTGGAGAGCTCAATCAATTTGTGCACGAGCAAATGAGCGTGTGCACGATACACTGGATCCTCGGCGCCTTTGAGGGGGGGCGGCGGTAGAGTGAGGTTCAGGTAGGAGATGGGTTTGGAATTCTGGATGAATTCGCGACTGGCTTGGAGGGGGTCTTGGGGATGCGTGAAATTCAATCCGCCAACTGCTTGGGGAGCGAATGGCGTAAAGAGAATGGGGCCTTTCGATTGTAGAATGAGCTCTGTAGTACCCGGGGTGATCCACGTAGGCAATACGGGGTCCGTAGATGAATAGCGTCCGGCAAACTCAGTGAACAAAAGGTCGACGATGAGCTCGGTTAATTCCAGGCCGGGCATAAGTTGAGGCACGGAGGCCCGGTAATCCCAAGAGCCGGTGGCATTGGGGATGCGGCCAAAGCGCGATGGGTCACCCAGCTTGCCCGGGATGATTTGCAAATGAATCTGGCCTTGCCAGCGAGAGGCGATCCCAAAGTGCTTCACCCATTGATCCCGGATGGATTCTGCAAACTGCGCTAAGCCGGAAGGGTGGAGTTGAACGCGATCCGGAACGGCTTTTACTTTGTTGGGTGCAGCCACGAACGTGGCATCCACCAACGAGCTTACCACGAACTGCCGCGAACGGCTGGTGAGCGTTTGACCGGGGCGCAGGCGTTGCGCATGCGTCCAATCCACAGTGCTCAGCAGAGTCAATGCCGCGAGGCATCGTAAGGTTCGGCTGGCAAAGGAAAGGGTCATGTTTTTTTGGGCTTACTTTTCGCGCTACTTTTCTTTTTGGAATCAGATTTTTTGCTTTCCGTTTTTTTCTCCGAAGCTTTCTTGGCGGCGTCGCTGGCTTTCTTTTCGCCGCTCTTGTAGTTTTCACTGCGGTAATCTGTTTCGTAAAAACCGCCGCCCTTAAAGATAATCCCTCCACCAGTGCCTAGGAGGCGTGTGACTTTGCCACGGCAACCTTCCTCAGTGCAGTGGGTTAGTTTAGGCGCTTTGATGGACTGAAAATGGTCGAAAATAGTGCCGCATTTGGCACATTCATATTCGTAAGTTGGCATGAACAGAACCTTCCCTTCCTCCTGCAGTTTTTCTATGGCAAAAGCTGGCGAGGGTCAAGGCGTTGTTGGCTTGCAATTCACAGGTTATTCACATATGTTTAACGGGAACCCAAAAACGCCTACGGGCGAGGTATGCGCTATGGCTATGACACGTCAAAAAGTTTTGGATCAATATTTCATGGATGCACGGCACAAGCTGATTGATATTGCTGCGTTTCTGGATCGTGTGGACCGCGCTGAAGGCGACGCGGATTTTCGGCTGAAAGCCTTTCGCGACGCCATGAAGCGGCTAGATGACAACGGCAAGGATCGTGCGCACGATGTGCTGATGGCCTTCAGTGATCCTACTGGAGAGCCCATCGCAGTTGCTCACGGCAAGGGGGCATGTGGAGCTTGGCCCGGTCAGGGCGAGTAGGGTATAGCTCTCGGCATGCGCTTCATCGAACCCCACGCGCACATGGTCAGTCGTACGACGGACGACTACGCGGACATGGCTACGGCTGGTTGTGTGGCTTTGTGTGAGCCGGCGTTTTGGGCCGGCTTCGACCGTGGCAGTGCGGATGGTTTTCGTGATTACTTCAGGCAACTCACCGAGGTCGAGCCGCGGCGCGCGGCCAATTACGGCATCAAGCATTTCACCTGGCTATGCATCAATCCAAAGGAATCGGAAGACATGGCGCTGGCGGCCGATGTGTTGTCGGTGATACCCGAGTTCATGGAGTGCCCCAATGTGCTCGGGATTGGTGAGATTGGCCTGAACAAAAACAGCCGTAACGAAATCAAGGTGCTTCAGCAGCATGTGGATTTGGCGGCGTCACATGATCAGATGATTCTCGTTCATACGCCGCATCTGGAAGATAAACACAAAGGAACACGCTTAATATTGGATGTGCTCAAGTACGACAGTCGGATTGATCCTGAGCGCGTGATGATTGATCACGTTGAGGAGCACACCATCGGCATGGTGCTGGACGCCGGGCACTGGGGCGGCATGACCTTGTATCCGGAAAGCAAATGTTCGCCGGCGCGGGCGATTGACATGATCGAGCGTTTCGGTAGCGAACGGCTCTGGTGGGATGCTGCTTGTGATTGGGGTCCGAGCGTGCCGCTCGCCGTGCCGCGCACAGCCTGTGAAATGCGCCGGCGTGGCCATGACGAGTCGTTGATCGAGAAGGTGATCTTCGAAAACCCCAAAACGTTCCTCAGCCAGAGCGATCGTTTCCAGCTTTAGGTGGTATCCATTTTCAGAACTCCGCTTCGGCGGAGTTTTTTTATACCCGCTCATTGCGAATACACGCATGCGTGGTATGTTGAGTTAGATCGTTACGGTCGTTGAGAAACTCCCATGAGGTATCAATTCGTTTTGATCACATTGGCTCTCTGCCTGCAAGTTGCGCTGCTCTGGACCTTGGGCGTGCGCATTGACAAGGACACCGGTACGGTTGCCATTCAGTCGGAGAAGGTCATTGCTCCCAAGACACCACCGCCACCGCCAGTTGCTGGGTCCAAACCTGTATTGGCGGCGGTCACGCCTGCTCCAGTTCGCGCACAGATTAAATCGGAACCTTCAGCGCGGATGATTCAGCAGATGTTTTTTGCGAATAATCGGGATCACCAGCTCATTGAGCAGGCGATTCGGGACAAGCTGCAGTACGATGCCGGTAAACGCCTCACGGCACCTTTGACCGATCGGATGGTGAGGGGGCTAACGTATCTTGATTTAAAAGGCAAAGGTCTGTCGGATATTCGGCCGCTGGCAATGTTGGCGGCGCTGCAGCAGGTGGATCTTGAGAAAAACCGAGTCAACGATCTTTCGCCGTTGGAAAAATTGCCGACACTCAATGCGGTTTATGTGCGCAACAATCCGGGCCTTACGGTGGAAGAGGTGCGCCGGGCTGGGCGGGTGATGCGGCAGTGCATCATTGTGCACAACCTCAAGTGAGCGTTTCTTCATTGCCGCGCACGGTGCGGCGCGTGTTTAATTCTTCGCCATGGAACTGAAGCACGGACTGCATTTGGCCTACTGCACGAATATTCATCGTGGCGAGGATTGGGCGCAGACGTTTTTTTCCCTGAAAACCGAGGTGTTGGCTGTGCGCGATCGAGTGAGGGCTGGGCGAGCGTACGCGATTGGGCTGCGGTTGAGTGAAGTGGCGGCCCGTGAATTGAGTGAGCCGGCGGTATTGGAGGCGTTCCAGCAATGGCTTGCAGACGAGAATTGTTATGTCTTCACCATCAACGGTTTTCCCTTCGGCAATTTCCATGGTTCGCGCGTGAAAGAGCAGGTGTATGTGCCGGATTGGACTTCGCCGGATCGGCTGGAGTACACCAACCGCTTGTTTGATCTGATTGCGGCTCTGGTGCCGGCTGGAGTGGAGGGGAGTGTGAGCACCTTGCCGGGATCGTTTAAGGAATTTATCACCGATGAAAGTCAGGAACGAGTTATCCGGGATAACATCTGGAAATGCGCCGAGCATATCGCTGCCTTGAGTGATCGCACGGGCAAGGCGTTGCATTTGGGGCTGGAGCCGGAGCCGTTGGGGTATTTTGAAACCAGCTTGGAGACAGTTCAGTTTTTTGAGCGCTTGGGAATGGAGCATCCCAATGATTCCAAGCTCACCGAACATTTGGGGGTGAATTATGATACCTGCCATTTGGCCGTGGAATATGAGGAGCCGGAAGCGGCTTTGGGGGCATTGCGCACGGCGGGAATTCGGATCAGTAAACTGCATTTGAGTGCGGCTTTAATTGTTCGGCCGGACGGAGGTACACGGGCCAAGCTGAAGCCGTTTGAAGAGGATGTGTATCTGCATCAGGTGGTCGAGCGCCTGTCGGACGGCAACTTGAACCGGCATCGGGATTTGGATGATGCCTTGGCCACCAACAATCCGGCGGAGGAATGGCGGATCCATTTTCATATTCCGTTACACAGCCCGGATGGCGATTGGTTTGCCAGCACGCGGGGGCACATAGACGGGGTGTTGCGCGAATTGAAAAAAGATCCTGCGCTGTGCACACATTTGGAAATGGAAACGTACACGTGGGAAGTGCTCCCGGCGGAGATGAAAAACCGCGAGGTAGTGGATCAGTTGGTGGGTGAATACGAATGGACTCTGGAACAGCTACAGGCGTACGATCTGGCATGAGCTTGGGGCGCGCATTATTGGTGCTTGGGAGGGTGAGCAATTTGCCCACCATCTGGAGCAACTGCTTGTGCGGTTGGCTCATCGGCGCGGGGTATATGGGCATCGAGCCCATTGATTGGCGAATGATCGTCTGGGTGGGCTTTGGGGCAACGGCTTTGTATTTGGGGGGGATGTATTTGAATGATGCCTGCGACGTGGCGTTTGATCGGAAGCATCGCAAGGAGCGGCCGATTCCTTCCGGAGCGATCAGCGAATCCGCCGTCTGGAAAATCGGCATCGGCCTGTTGGCGGTGGGAATGGGGGCGTTATCCATTCAAGGCGGGGCAACGGCATTGTTGGCGCTGGGGTTGTTCAACTGCATCTTGGTTTACAACTTCACACATAAAAAACTGGAGTGGTCCCCGCTTCTAATCGCGCTTTGCCGGTGGTTATTGATCATGACGGCGGCGGCGTTTGCATTTGTCACGATCAAGCCGGAGATGAGTTTTTTTGGTGATTCCAATAGTGGCATGGCGGCCTGGGTGGCCTCGGTATTGTGCCTCTATGTGGTGGGGCTGAGTTGCTTGGCCAAGGTGGAAAGTGAGCCAGGCTTGGTGCGGTTTTGGCCCTGCCTGTTGCTGGGCGCGCCGGGGGTGTTGGCGATGTTTGTGAATCCGGATGGAGAGGATCGCAAAGATGCGCTGCTGGTCAGCGCAATTTTGGGGCTCTGGGTGTTGCGTTGTTTGCAGCACACGTTTTGGGCGGAGAAACGGAACATCGGGAAAACAGTCGGCGGCTTGTTGGCGGGGATTGTGCTGGTGGATTTGTTGGCGGTACAGCATGTGGCTCCGGAGGTGGCGATGGTGTTTTTCGGATTGTTCATTCTGGCAGTGGCTGCACAGCGCTGGGTGCCGGCGACATAAAAAAACCGGGAACGGTTTCCCGTTCCCGGTGGTGATTCAATGCGTCCGCTTAAGAGTGGAGGGTCCGACCTTTGAAGGTGAGTTCAGCCACGCCGGACTTGTCTAGTTCGCCCAAGCCGAGCTCCTTCATTTTCTCATACTGTTTCCAGGTGGACTTGGCCAGTGGCAGTTTCAGGCCTTCGCCTTCGGCGAGCTTCAGGGCGATGCCGCTATCCTTAGCGGCGTGATCGGCACTGAAGTAACATTCGTGATCTTTGATGACCATGTCTTCACCGTCGGTCTCCAGCACGCGGCTATTGGCACCGGTTTGGCTGAAGACTTCGCGTACGGTGGTAAGGTCGAGCCCCATGGCATCGGCGAGGCCGAGGCCTTCGGCGAGGCCGGCCGTGTTGATATTCATCACCATGTTCACCAACGCCTTGAGCTTGGCGGCGCTGCCGGTGTCCCCAATGTATTTGTTGGTGACGGAAAGGGCGTCAAGGATCGGCTTGGCGCGGTCGAAGGCTTCCTGTTTGCCGCCGCACATGAGGTAGAGTGTGCCTTCGCGAGCCTGTGTAATGGAGCTGGCCATGCAGGCTTCGAGGGTTTGGGCTTCATGTTTACCGGCCCATTCTTCGACCTTGATGTGTGTTGCCGGCGAAACGGTGGCGCAGTTAATGAAAAGCTTGCCATGGGCCCGGGCCAAGAGCGAGCCGGTGCTGTGGAAGATGCCTTTCATGGCTTTATCGTCGGTGACAACAGTGATGATGACGTCCGCGTTTTTGGTGACGTGCGACAGTTTCTCGTAGTAGGTGGAGCCGAGTTCGTCCGCCAGGGACTTGGCGGCTTGGGCGTTCACATCGGAGATGGCGGTAATGGTGAAGTGTTGATCATTCAACCGGCGAGCCATGTTGGCTCCCATTCGGCCCACTCCGACGATTCCAATTCGTTCAGACATGATTTGGGGAGGATACAGTTGTGGTCTATTGATTGCGCAAAAAACGCAATTTAGGTTGGTTGAAAATGGACCCTAAAGGGCGATTGAAGGTGTGGCAACGGTTTTTTCCGCCTTAATTGCCGCTTTATTCCCGGATAATCCTAATGTTTGGCAGGGTTGCCGGGGCGAGGTGACCTCC
>Ga0066825_10000121_pt1 | contig 28122 bp, 22 predicted proteins | sample ETNtaG_6_FD_65608 | JGI IMG/M metagenome (GOLD analysis project Ga0066825, IMG submission 65608) | Marine microbial and viral communities from oxygen minimum zone, Eastern Pacific Ocean - ETNP201306SV45 | ecosystem: Environmental > Aquatic > Marine > Oceanic | place: Pacific Ocean: Eastern...
ATGACTTCGGGCTTATCGACTACGGCGTCGCCTTCAGCATTGGAGGAGAAGAACCCGTTTACCTTTCCAAAAACATAGACGAGCAAGTGGAACTGGAATCGGTTTTCGCCGAAATGCTCGCCCTAGAGGAAAAGGAGGTGGAAGTTGACGACTTGCTCTCCTGGTTCGCATGGGCGGATGACTATGGGCCCGATGGAAGCGCCCGACGTTCCACCAGCGATTTGTATTTCGCGGAGGTTCGTTCACTCGACGAGATCTTTCGCGAAAATGAAGGTGGCGGCCAACAACAAGGCCAGCAAATGGGTCAGGGCAACCAGAACGAGGAACTCATTGAGACTCAGCGCCAAATCGCCATAGCGCTCTGGAAGCTGAAGCAACGAGGGGAAAAAGACGAAAACTTTACCGACGACGCCACCGTCATTCATGAATCCCAAGAAGAGGTACGGGCCAAGCTCGAAGAGATGAAGCCGCGCCTTGAAGAGGAAAAAGCGCAAAAGGCGGCGGAGTTGGCGGGCAATTTAATGGATCGCGTCGTCAAGGATTTGAATACCATTCTCGACGACGAATCGGAAGACCTCATCGACAGCGCTTGGTCTGGGGCTCAAGGGGCGACCCAAGCATTGCTCCGCATGCAGCCTAAGGAATTCAATGTCGCTCGTTCGCGCCAGGCTGGCGGGGGCGGAGGCGGCGGCCAGTCGCGAAATCAGCGGCAGCTTGACCAGCTCCAATTTCGCAACGAAGAGAACCGCTACGAAACGGCTAGCCAAGCCCAGAGCATGGCCTCCCCCGAACAAAAGGAACAGCTTCAAGTCTTGAGCAAGTTGAGCGAACTCGCCCGGCGTCAGCAGGACCTCAACCAACGCTTGCAGGAACTGCAAACGGCCATCGCCCAAGCGGAGGATGAAGAAGAAAAGGAGCGCATTCGCCGCGAACTGAAACGTCTCGAAGAAGAGCAACGGCAAATGTTGGCAGATGTCGATGAGGCGCGTCAGCGCATGGATCGCCTGCAATCCAACGAATCCAATCGCGAATCCCGTCAGCGACTCGATCAGGCGCGAGAGGAAATGCGTCAACTCGGAGAGGAATTGGGACGTGGCGAGGTCTCCCAAGCCCTAGCAACTGGATCCCGGGCCCAAGAGAACCTCGAAGAGCTGAAAGAAGACTTCCGCAACGAAACCTCCAGCCAATTTGCCGAACAGCTGCGAGATGCTCGCAAAGCAGCTCGCGACCTCGCCGAGCAGCAACGGTCTATTTCCGAAGAATTGGAAGCGCTCGATCAAGAAAGCGGCCGTCGTCTCGACAATTCGGAAGAACGCGAAGCGATTGCGGAAGCTATGAGGGAACAGCAATCGGATCTCGAAGAACTGATGACGCAAATTCGAGACGTAACCGAGGCATCGGAATTCAGCGAGCAGCGTTTGCATCGCGAACTTTACGAAGTCATGCGCGAGCAAAGCCAAAGCGACGTCGATCAACGTCTCCAAGCAAGCGCCGACATGCTCTCGCAAGGGTTTATCGAGCAGACCCAGGATCTTCAACCTGGACTGCAACGTTCCTTCGACGAGCTCCAGAAACAAGTAGAGCAAGCGGCCAGCTCGGTTCTTGGCGACGAAGCGAACACGCTGCGCTTCGCTCAAGACGAACTCGATTCCCTCTCTCGAGATCTTCAAGCCAGCGCGCCTGGCGAAGAAAGCGATCGCCAACCAGGACCATCGGGCCAACCAGGCCAAGCGGGCGAGCAGGGTCAATCCGGGCAGCAGGAAGGCGAGAGCCAGAATGGACAGCTCGCCGAAAACGGATCGAATTCTCCGCGTCAAGCGTCCCCAGGTTCCCAAGACAGCCAGTCAAATCAACAAGCGAACGCAGGACAATCAGGACAGCAGCCCGGCTCTCCTTCCGAAAGCGAAAACGGTCAACCGGGATCGCCCTCTTCTGGACAATCACAAGGCCAGTCCCAAGGCGCGCAACCTTCATTGGCTCAAAATGAGAGCGGGCGAAATCCCCAAGGAGGTCAGCAAGGCGGCTCTCCCTCTTCCCAGCAACGCTCCGGCCAGCAATCGGGTAACCAACAGGGCGGGCGCGGCGGCGGTGGCGGAGGCGCCGACGATCTCGCGACAAGCCTCGATCGGCTTCTTGACAATTTCGGGGGTCTTCCCTCGGGACCTGATAGGTCTCCCATAACGGGCCAAGGATTCAATGAATGGAACGAGCGCTTGCGCACTGTCGAGGAGCTCGTGGATCAACCCGATATTCGACAACGTCTTTCCCAAGCCCGCGAGGAGGTAAAACGCCTCCGAGCCGATTTCAAGCGCCATGGTTCACCTCCTCAATGGGGAGTCGTAGAAGAAGGAATCGTTGCCCCCTTGAACGATGCTCGCTCATGGGTGCGACAGGAGCTTACCCGGCACGAAAACCCCAACGCCATTCAACCCGTAGACAGGGACCCTGTTCCTCGCGCCTACCAGGAATCCGTACGCAATTACTATGAATCGCTTGGACAATAGCCCGGTCATTCGACGCATGCCCAAAGCCTCAATTCCCTCATCGAGAAAGGCTTCATGTTTCTAGGAGCCCTTAGCTTCAACGCGCCTGAGTGGTGGTGGGTCGCCTTATTGGCCGTTCTCGCCTTGATCCCGACCGCCTACTTTGCCTGGAGGCAAGAAGGCAGGCTCGAGCGTGGACACGTCTTGGGATTCGCATTGCGCGCGTTAGGCGTTCTGCTCCTCATCCTCTGCCTTCTCGATCCCCATTGGACCGGAGAACGACCGGCAAAAGGAGCCAATATCGTCGCGATCGTCGCCGACAATAGCCAAGGACTCAATCTCGCCGATCCGGACAAATCCGAAAGTCGGGGACAAGTACTCAAGCGCTGGTTGGCGGGAATGGACTCGAATTGGCTGGATTCCCTAGGCGAGGACTACCAAACCCGCAGCTATCGATTCGATCGCGACCTCCGCCGCGTACAGGACTTCGGCAGCCTGGACTTCAGCGGAGACAGAAGCAACCTGTCCACTTCGCTGTCCCAACTGCGCGACCGATTTGAAGGTCTGCCGCTCGCGGGCGTACTTCTTTTCACGGATGGCATCGTCACGGACGCGTCCGATCTCGAGCCCTTGAATCTCGAGAATCTTCCCCCTATCTACCCGGTTTCGCTCGGGAGCGACAATCAATTGCCCGATCTGTCCATCGACCGAATCGACGTGCGGCAAACGGCCTTCGACGATGCGCCCGTATCGCTGAAAGTATCGCTTTCTTCCAGTGGGCTTCCCGCTCAAAATGCGAGCGTATCGATTTCTCCCGTACAAATAGAAGGATACATTCCGGGTCTTTCGGAAGATAATTTGCCCCGGCCTCAGACGATTCGACCCCGCCAAGAAGGATCTCGCCATTCCCTAGCCTTCGATTGGCGACCCGCTCGCTCGGGCGTTCAGTTTTTCCAAGTAGAGACCGAGCCTAGCATGGGAACCGAACAGGAAGCCACCGAAGCGAATAATCGGCGTCTTTTCAAAGTGGAAGGCGGGCAAGAGGCGTTTCGCATTCTCTACGTAACCGGACGACCCAATTGGGAGTACAAATTCCTGAATCGGGCCCTTTACGACGATCTGCAGCTTCAGATGTCCGGTCTCATTCGCGTCGCCAAACGCGAACCCAAATTCGAATTCAAAGGCAGAGCGGGAGAATCGTCCAATCCCCTCTTCCGCGGGTTCGATGGGGAGGAAGAGGAAACGGCGGATTACGATCAGCCGGTTCTCGTTCGCGTCAACACGCGCGACGCTGAGGAATTGAGCGACGGCTTTCCCGATACCGCCGAGGAGCTATTCGAATACGACGCGTTGATCATAGACGATTTGGAAGCGGAGTTTTTCAATTTCAACCAACAGACCTTAATTCGCCAATTCGTGTCCGAACGCGGCGGTGGACTGCTGGCCTTGGGTGGGGCCGACGCCTTGGATCACGGAGGTTATGACGACACGCCTATCGCAGCAACCTTGCCGATCTATCTCGATAAGCGTTACGAACGAGCCAACAGCGACAATCTTTCTTGGAAGCTGACCCGCGAAGGTTGGGTCGAACCCTGGACCCGTGTACGTCCGATCGAATCCGATGAGCGCGCGCGGCTCAATGCAATGCCGCCCTTCAGCGTCTTGAATACCATTCCTCGCATCAAGCCAGGGGCCCGTATATTGGCCGAAGTCGAAAATGCGGTGGGCGATCGATATCCGAGCCTCATCGCCCACAATTTCGGAGCAGGCAAAGTGGCGTGCATCGCCGTTGGAGATCTCTGGCGTTGGGGGATGCGCGGCCCAAACGAGCAAGAGGATCTTGCCCGTCTTTGGAGGCAGATCGCCCGTTGGCTCGTCACCGACGTTCCCCTGCGCGTTGAAATCGATGCTCAACAATCCTCCTCCGGCATGGATTTGATCGTGGAAGCGCGCGACGAATCCTACAAGCCGCTCGAAATCGGCCGCGCCCGCATCACAGTGAAACGGGTCGACCTCAATGCAAGCGAGCTTGATAGCCACGAAGGTTTCAAGGAGGTTGAGATGTATGCGGAACCGGTCGCCAATGCCCCCGGTCGGTTCGCTGCATCCTTCGCTACTTTGGACGAAGGAGCCTATCTCGCGAAAGTCGAAGTCGTAGACCTGGACGGCCAGGTTATCGGCAGCGATGAAACCGGTTGGGTCAACGAACCGCTCGCGAACGAATTCAGCTCCCTCGTACCTCGATCCGACATTTTGAATACCATCGCTAACGAAACCGGAGGCCAAGTCCTCGAATGGAACGACCTGGCGTCAGTAAAAGAGCGGTTCGACAAGAGCTCCGCATCAGTCACTGAAGTCTGGTCCTATCCGATATGGCACAATGGCTGGCTGTTTCTGGCTGCGCTCGCTTGTCTCCTTGCGGAATGGGGACTGCGTAGAAAGCGAGGTCTGGCATGATAAGGGCAATCTTCATTTTCGCCGCTATCAGTTGCTTTGGCTCGCTTTCATTCTCCGAGTCGAGCGATCGTTACGATCACGAGCTTTTGGTCGTCGTGGGCAGCGCCGGCGAAGCGAACTACGCCGAAGGCTTTGAATCCGCTGCCAAAGCTTGGCGGAAGGCAGCGGAATCGACCAATGCTCGTCTGAACGTCCTCGGATTGGATGAAAGCGAACAAAGCGATCGCGAACGCATCGAGTCTTGGATCGCAGAGCTTGACCCGAAATCGCCGGTTCCGGCCTGGATAGTCTACATCGGCCATGGCACGCATACTCAAAAACGAACTTCGCTTAACCTTCGCGGTCCCGATCTCGATGCCGCAACGCTTTCGACTTGGCTTGAACCAATCGAACGAACCTTCGTCTTTATTCACGGCGGTTCCGCTTCTTCGCCCTTTATCGCGAAACTCTCGAAACCTGAGCGTATCCTCATCACCGCTACGCGTAGCGGCGATGAATTGAATTATGCTCGATTCGGAGAGCGGTTCGCTCAAGTCATCGAAACTCGGACCGGCGACAGCAATCAAGATGGGCAAGTATCGCTTCTAGAAGCCTTCGTCGCGACTTCCCGATCCGTAGAGTCGTTTTATGAAGAAAACAAACGCTTGGCATCCGAGCATGCTTTGATTGACGACAATGGAGACGCGACAGGCACCCCTGCCGAATGGTTTAGAGGCGAAAGACTGGTCAAAACGCCCAAGGAAGGCGTTCAAGCTGACGGTTTTCGATCCCGCCAAATCGCTTTTCTCCCATCGGAGCAAGAACGCCTGCTCTCTCCGGAGCAACGCCAGCGACGCAATGCTCTCGAATTGGATCTCGAAGAGCTCAGGTCGCGGAAGAGCGCCCTCGTAGAAGACGATTACTATGACAAGCTAGAGGCGATTCTCCTGAAACTATCGAAAATCTATCTGAATCCGGAAAACGAGTCTTAGACTATTCGCTCAAGGCGGCTTCAACTAAACGCGCCTCTTCTTCGCCTAGCGACAATTCAAGGGCCGCTTCCCTGCCCCGCTCGCTCATTTTGGCCCACGTTTTGCGCAGAATGCTGATCATTTTCTCATCGCTCGTCTTCAGCCTGAAATCTGCAAACTGGCTTTCTAGGAATACCAGACACAACACATCCTCCATCGTCTGGGAATCCCGATTCGTTTTTAGGCCCTTCTTGAGATTGATCTTCTCGACCGCATCGAGCATTTCGGCGGAATAGCCCACCTCCTCCAGAACCTGAGAGGCGGTCGCCGCATGGTAGCGCTTCAAATCGGAACGCCATTTCAGGTAGCCTTCGCGATTCATTGGATAGTCCGCTCGAGGCATCTTCCAACGGCATACGTGTTGACTGCGAGCAGCAAGAAGCAGAGCTTCCGAAGCGTTCGCTTCCAATTCAAGCGTCTTCGCGAAAAGCAAGCGACTGAAGTAGAGTTCATAGCCCACATCGCGTCCTTCGTGAGCGACCCGCTTGGGATCGTCGTCATTAAGCAGATCTATACGATCGATCGCGGCCTTGAAACGCTTCGCATCTACCATGCGCTCAGCGCTCTTCTCAATTCGTTCCGCATCAGATTGATTCGACATATTGGGCATACTGTAGGTTCGCTCCACTGAGAATCAATCCTACGCGCTTTCAAACGCTGAACTAAGGCAAGACCGCACGGAATAGCCCTATGAGGGAAAGCGCCCTAATCCATTCCCCCATCGGTTTTTCAAAGGTCTACTCGGCATATGGAGCTTTTCTTTCAATCCATTCGAATTAACAGTCTTTTTAAATTAACGAGCGATTTACGAATCTCTCGGATTTAAATTACTATGCAGCTCCGCGCAAAAATCTCGTTTTCTCTCCTAGCAATTATAACGGCAGCCCCACTCGCCTTAAACGCAGGGCGTCTCATGCAGGGTCCTATGGTGGGCGCGATTGATTCCGACAGCGCTACGATTTGGGCTCGGGTCGCTGGCGAAGGAGATTTTTCGATTCGCTACAGCGAGCATCCAAGTTTTTCAAACGCCAAGGAAACCGCCCCGATAGCAGCCACACCCGCGAACGACTACTGCGTGGAGACAATCATTGAAGGTCTCGATGCGAATTCCTATTACTACTATCAGGTTCTTCTCGATGGGGAGCTCTTGGATAACCAAAAAGAACGAGAAGGATACCCGCTCCTGACTGCTCCCGACGAGAATACACGGGTCAAATTTTCCGTTAGCTTCGGTTCGGGCGCTCGCGTCGATCAAGACTCATTGCAAGCGATTTGGCTGCAGGTGCAGAACACGCGTCCGCATGCTTTCTTTTGGCTTGGCGAAAACGAATCGGTTTCGAATCTCCCCCTTAAATTCCAAGCGGAAGAATATCGCAAGCAACGCAGCGTCCCTTTCCTTCAACCGTTATTGAGATCGATTCCTCAACTATCGACCTGGAACGCTAAAACGATGGGTCCGGAAACCAGCCGGGAGGCCTCATTGGAAGTCTTCCAACGCTACTGGGCGAATCCTTCATACGGAACGCAAGAGGCGCCCGGAACTTACTTCACGCATAATTACAGTGGCGTAGACTTCATCTTTCTCGACACTTACTCCTACCGTGACGAGTTGTCGCAGACCTCTATTCTCGGGGAGACTCAAATGGAGTGGCTGCAACGCCAGCTCAGTTCGAGCGACGCTACATTCAAGGTACTGCTAAGCGGCAGCAGCTGGAGCAATGCGAAATCCGACACCGACTTCAACACTTGGGTCGCCTATCCAAACGAGCGCGATGGACTCTTCAGCTATATCCGAGAAAATGAAATCGATGGAGTCATTCTTATTTCGGGCGATGACGACGAAGCGGAGATAAAAGCAATCCCAACGTCGCGCGATGGTGGATACGATCTCTACGAAATCGTAAGCAGCCCGCTCGCCCAAGAACCTACGCCCGACTATTCCGAGGACAATCCATCGGTCATCGCTATCGAAGAACCCTACGCTGACACCATGAATTTCGGCACGCTCGCCTTCAATATGCTCGAGGAAGATCCCAAGGTTTCCTTGCAGGTGATCAACGTCTTTGGCGAAAATGTGTTTCCCGATTTCGAACTGAGAGCGAGCGAGCTGAAAAAAGGCCGGGTTTCCTGGAAAGCCAAGGTGCCTAAGGAGGCGATCGCCCAAATCGAAGCGCGTACCCAATCCACGCTTTGAATCACGTATTTCACACCTACATAACCCATCGTATAAGAGGGAATCACCCCCTCCTTGAAGACAGGCATTAAGCCTGCCGAGCAATGAAATTGGCGATTGCCAAGGCCATAGCGAAGCGCGACAACGAAGATCATGACTCAGGTCTCTCACCGCTTGTCGTCCCTCCTTTTGCTATGCGTCTTGGCGATCGCCCCTGCTTGCGACTCTCAATCATCTGATTCCAGTCGCGATTCGGATTCGGATCCCATAGTCGATTTCGGTCACGCGCAAGTAACTGTAGAACTGGCTCTCGACCCCGCTACTCAGGCCAAAGGTCTGATGTATCGCAAGTCCATGGCTGAAGACGAGGGCATGCTTTTCGTTTTCCAGCAACCCAAGCGTATGTCCTTTTGGATGCGCAATACCTATATTCCCTTGGATATCGGCTTCTTTACAGCCGATGGCGTCTTACGCGAAATCTACCCCCTCTATCCCCATGACGAGAACTCCAGAAAGTCGATACGTTCCGATCTCGTCTACGCCCTGGAAACCAACCAAGGCTGGTTCGCTCGCCATAACGTCAAGCCAGGCGACTCCTTCGACCCCGCCAGTATCGGACAATAGGAGAGCTTAAGCCTCCTTCAGCCGCGGATCTCCGTTTTCGACAACGAAACTCGCTCTGGTTCGAATCGGGGCGCCGCGTTTGGTAACGTAGTCCACGACGCGATAGCGCGTTGTCCATTCTCGAGGCGTCACCTCGCAGCTCACGTAGCCTCGCTCCGCATTGTGAAATTTCACGAATGGATTATCCCGGAGCGTCTGCTCCAAATTCTTAGGGTAGCGAATTCCGTCGCCACTCGAAGAAATCGAAGTTCCAACGAACTCGACTCCTACCGAAGGCGATCGATCGTCCGTCGAGTCCAACCAAAGCTCATTCGCCCAGTTCGAGTGAATATCTCCCGTTAGAACGACAGGATTGCTGACGCCGCTCGTCCCCATGAATTCAAGCAGACGGCGTCTCTCCACTTCGCAACTCGTCCACTTGTCCATGCTAAATCCAATCGCTTCCGTCGGATCTCGATCGTGAGCGGCCAGCATGACTTGCTGAGCGAGGACGTTCCAACGAGTATCCGATCGCTCCAAGCCATCGAACAGCCAATTCCGCTGGGCCTCGCCCAACATAGTATTCTCCGGATTAAGCGCATCGTCGCACAATACTATTCTCCCGTCGCCGCACGGTTGATCCGTTCTATACTGGCGCGTATCCAACACGAAGAAATCCGCCAATCCGCCATACGAGATGCGTCGATAGAGCAACATATCCGGTCCTTGAGGCAACGACGCCCTTCGCAAAGGCATATGCTCGTAATAGGCTTTGTATGCATTCGCTCGCCGGATACGAAAAGCTTCTCGATCAACGCCTTCCTTTTCCGAAATATCCGAAGCGTAGTTATTGTCCACCTCGTGATCGTCCCAGGTGACCAGCCAAGGAGCCGCCGCATGCGCTGCTTGCAAGTCGGGGTCCGACTTATATTGAGCGTAGCGATTTCGGTAGTCCTCGGTCGAAACGATCTCATCTCCCTTGTGTATGCGGATCCGATCTTCGATTCCCTTGTACTCGTAGATATAGTCGCCCAAGTGGATGATCAAATCCAATCCCTCGTTGGCCATATGCTCGAAGGCCGTGTAATAGCCCGTTTCGAAATGCTGACACGACGCGAAAGCGAACCGAAGCTTATCAGACATAACGCCAGGAGCTGGCATCGTGCGGGTGCGACCGATTGGGCTCGTCTCGGCTCCCGCCTTGAACCGATACCAATACCAACGATCCGATCGCAATCCCTCGACTTCGACGTGAATGGAGTGAGCCCAATCGGATCGAGCGACTGCGGTTCCTTTTTTAACGACTCGGGACATGCCCTCGTCTTCCGCAATGCTCCACGATACCTCCACCGGATCCGATCCCATTCCCCCTCCGTTCAAGGGGTCCGGAGCCAATCGTGTCCATAAGACCATTCCGTCCGAGCTCGGATCGCCAGAAGCGACGCCCAGCGAAAAGGGATATGCAACGAAACTAGGGTTTCGTTTTATCGCTCCCACAGGGCTATCCGCCCAAAGCGATGCCGCCGCAAGCGAACTCGTCGCAAAGATGAAATCTCTTCTATTCCATTTTCCTGATTCCGATATGCGATAATGGGGCGAGGGCATGACTCTACAAAATGCTGTGCAGATAGGACTGTCAACTGATGCGAATCGTCGTAGGGCTATCGATCATAGCGGCCATGGCAGTCGATTTGAGATTGAAGGCATCGCTTCATTACCGCACCGTGCCTCATTACTCCTATGAACGCTTCCTCGATTTTTAAACTACCCCTTTCCTCGCTTTTAGCGACAATTCCGCTGACGCTGCTTCTTTTTGGATGCGGGTCGAATCCAAGCGAATCCGATGAATGGAAATCGCTATTCAATGGCTCAGATCTCAGCGGCTGGGAACTGAAAAGCGACGAAGCAAGCGCCATCTGGACTGTTATCGACGGCGTCATCGACTGTCAGCCAGACAGGAACATCCCAGGAGACAAACACCTGTGGACAACGGCTTCCTATAAGGATTTCCAGCTAAAGCTTGAATGGAGGCTCAAGGAACTGAAAGGGCTCTACAACATGCCCACCATTCTTCCGGATGGATCCTATGTTCTCGACGACCAAGGCAAGCGCGTCACTAAACCAACCCCAAACGCCGACTCGGGAGTGCTCTTGAGAGGCCTGCCGAAAGCGCAGGTGAACATTTGGGCCTGGCCCATCGGCTCAGGCGAGGTCTACGGCTATCGTCACAATCAAAAAGATCCAGTCGTTCGAGCAGGGGTCACGCCCAAGGTAAACGCAGACAAGCCAATCGGCGAATGGAACCAATTCACCATTACGATGCAGGGCGACCGATTGACGGTTGAACTGAATGGTCAGCTCGTTCTCGACCAAGCGCAGCTGCCTGGCGTCCCCGAGGAAGGCCCTATTGCCCTTCAGCATCATGGCGGCTACGACAAGATAAAGGACGTCTGGAATGGGGCTTCAAGCCTCGTGCAGTTTCGCAATATTAGCATTAAAGAGCTTTAATTGAAGCCCCGCCGATTCCGCGCTTGAATATCCTGTCGACTCGTTAAGCGTCAGCGTCATGTCTATCGACACGCGATCTTTCGACTTATCCGGCCGCGCCGCTTTAATTACGGGATCCACGATTGGTATCGGTTTCGCCATCGCCGACGCCCTGGCCCAGGCGGGAGCGAACATCGTATTGAATGGCATCGAATCTCCCGATCAGGCGGCCTCGTCCGTAGAGGCTCTAAAAGCGCATGGAATCGACGCGTGGTACGTCGAAACCGATTTAAGCAAGAGCGGATCGGCTCAATCCCTTTTCGACAGGGCCACGGATCTAGCGGGCTCCATAGACATCCTCATATCCAACGCTTCGATACAGTTCGAAACATCATTCGAAGACGTTAGCGAAAGCGAAATGGACGGACAATTCTCCGCGAATTTCAAATCTTCCTTTCAGCTGATGCAACTCGCCCTTCCTCCGATGAACGAGCGCGGATGGGGGCGTGTCATCACAATCGGATCCGTTCAAGAAGAGCGCTATAATCCGAATTTCACCGTATACGCGGCCCTTAAATGCGCCCAATCCCATCTCGTCCGCAACCTGGCTAAAAACTTCAGCAGCAGTGGCATCACCTTCAACAACATCGCCCCGGGGGTCTTCGACACGCATCGGAACCAGGAATTCCTAGCCGATGAAGACCAGAAGAGCCGTATGCTCTCGCTGATTCCTCAAGAGCGGATTGGTCAGCCTAAAGACTGCGCCGGAGCCGCCCTCCTGCTTTGTTCCGAGGCTGGCAGCTACATCAATGGGGCGAATATCTTCGTAGACGGCGGACTAAGATTGTCTTGAGGCGTATCGACGATGCGCGACGACCAGTCGATTTGCATTTCATCCCCCTTGACGACCGATTCGATTTACGCATTGCAAATCGTTTCCGATTCGTTTCCTAGGAATCGAACGCTATGGAAATCGATTTCACAAAGATGCATGGAGCCGGAAACGACTTCGTGATGATCGAAAATCTGGACGGAGCCATTGAACTGAGCTCCGAACAAGTGGCTGCATTGTGCGATCGTCGATTCGGTATCGGCGCGGATGGACTGATCCTCCTCAACCCTTCGAGCCAAGAAGGAACCGACGCTACGATGATCTACTACAACGCCGACGGGGGACGAGTCGATATGTGCGGCAATGGCGCTCGTTGCTTCACTTCATTCGCTTTGCAAAATGGAGTCGGCAATGGACAATCGGTAGCCTTCCTTACCGATGCCGGCCCCATGACCGCAACAGCGCAAGACGGAGAATTCACTATCCGCATGACGCCAGTACACTCCATCGAATTGGGACAGAACCTGGAAACGGCCCAAGGCTCCTATGACTTCGACTTCATGAATACCGGCGTCGAGCACGTTATCGTATTTCGCGACGACGTCGACGCGGTCGATATCGTTCCCGAAGGCAGCGGTATTCGCTATCACGAACGCTTCCCAGCCGGAACGAACGCTAACTTCGCCGAAATTCAAGACGATGGCGTCATAAAGGTTCGCACCTACGAACGCGGCGTCGAAGACGAAACCCTCGCTTGCGGCACAGGCGTCACCGCGGTTGCTATCGCGGCTAATCTGACCAAAGATCAGCAAACGCCTGTCTCAGTCCTCGTGCGCGGCGGCGACGTGCTCAAAGTCGATTTTCAACGCGAGGGCGATGAGATCAGCGATATCACTCTAACGGGACCCGCTGAAGTGGTTTTCACCGGCAAGGTGACGGTCTAGAGATCAGCTGCCAGGGCTCTACTCGAAATCCCCAGCGCTCCTAGCCAAGGAACTGGCGATTCGTTTCGCTAAAAAGGGGCCTTCGAAAATCAGACCCGAATATACTTGAACCAAGGTCGCTCCCGCATCGAGCTTCGCTTGGGCCGTCTCAGGACTAGAGATACCTCCAACGCCTATAATCGGCAATTTCCCTTGGGTCTGCTTGGCAATGCGAGCGACGATACGGGTCGACATTTCCGTAACTGGAAAGCCGCTAATGCCTCCCGCTTCTTGCAATCCCTCGAAAGGCCCTTCCCGAGCCATGGTCGTATTGGTCGCTATGATACCATCTAGACTCAGATCGACGAGGATCTGCAGAATATCGTCCAACTGAGAATCCGTCAAATCCGGCGCGATCTTCAACAAAATCGGTCGTCTCGCTTTGCCTTGATCGCTTACCCGTTCCCCATTCAGCCTACACAATTCGCCCAACAGTTCGCGCAAGCGAGTTTCCTCCTGCAATTCGCGTAAGCCAGGCGTGTTGGGACTGCTCACGTTTATGACCACATAGTCGGCATAGTCCGCGAGCGCTCGAAAGGAGATTCGGTAGTCCTCCACGGCTTCGTCAAGAGGAGCAACCTTCGACTTTCCAATATTAACGCCCAAAGGAATCCCTCGTTCGCCTGGCCCAGGCATTTCATCCAAGCGTTCGGCGACCGCCTCCGCTCCGTCGTTATTGAATCCCATACGATTGAGCAAGGCATCATGCTCCGGAAATCGAAACATGCGGGGCTTCGGATTGCCCGGTTGAGCCAGCGCAGTTACCGTTCCGATTTCAACATGCCCGAATCCCAAGGCCTCGAAAGCCGGCCAGCAAAGAGCGTTCTTGTCGAAGCCAGCAGCCAGGCCGATCCGATTGGGAAAACTCAATCCGAAAGCCTCCACAGGCTTGGCCGCCGCCGGGACGCGATTCCAAGCAGCCATAGCAGGACGTACGATGGGCGTTTCCGACAGCAAAGTAAGGGCGTCCACCGCCAATTCGTGGGCTTGTTCTGGATCTAGGCGAAACAGCAATGGCTTGAGAATGTTCTTGTAAAATCCGCTCATGGCTCGATCAGGAAGCCATCAGAAGCCTTCTCTCTTGAAAAGAAAATTAATGCGCCCAATCCCCGCGCCGATAGGAAGTTCCATATCCAGATTGCTAGGACATTGAGGGTCGAAATCGACATTCGGATTCTCTGGTTTACAGCGGCGAAATTTTACCTTTACTCTTTTTATCGAAATTTGGACTTTCATTAGTTGACTAACTCATATCACCCGTTTTTTGGTGATTGAGCATACCAGAAAATGCCTAGCGCAACGAATCAGATTGAGTGGTGTACCGTCAGGCTCGGAGAGGACCTGAATTGGTGGGTCGTGGAAGTCAGTGACGACGTTCATTGGGACGTCGACGGGTTGAGCATAATCGACCCCAGACAGATCGCCCATCTGATCGATCTCACCGAACCCCTTCTCGAGTACAATTTCGACCAAGATACCTTCGAACGCGGCTTCATCGCGTTTAAGATCCAAAAGGACCTCGGCGATGGCCTAGTGCGTCTCGTACGTACCAACGAAGGCTTCTACGATACCGATGAGCCCCTGTTCGGCCTACCCGATGTGGTCGACGAGGAAAACGGTCCTTATGCGGATCTCCTCAACCACATCACTCGCATTCGCGTCGCCATGCTGAACGATAGCATCGACTTCGAGCAAAAGTTCACCATCGACGAGCTGGAAGAAGAGCTTCGCGAAGAGGAAAACAACAATTTCATCGAGGGTCGGGCCGTTCACATGTTTAACGAACTCACCAGCATACTCGAATACGTACCTGCTGGATGGGAACTGGACGGCGACGAAGACGGCGATAGCTCCGAAGAAGACGAGATTGAGGACTATCCCGAGATCGACGACGAGGAAGCCAAGAAGATAAGCGAAAGCGAGAACCTCCAGTGGGACGAAGAAGAGGAGGAGGAAGACAAAAGCGCCGAAACGTACGAAGGCGGTCCTCCCGACGAGGACGATCCGACAGAGGAAAAGTAGCCCTCGCCCAATCCTATTTCGAAACGCGTCGCTTCCCAGGGACGCGTTTTTCTTTGGTAGGGCTGATTGCCCCAGTCTTCGAGCTGATTTCGGAGACTAGTCCCGATCCAGTAAGCGCACGCAGGTGCAAGCAGGTATGCCTTCTACCGTCTCCAATGGCTCTAGAGCTCCGCTCTCACCATCGATCGAAAAGTAGACAACGTTATCCGAATCTCGATTCGCTACCGCTAAAAGACTCCCAGCCGAGTCCAAGACGAAATTGCGCGGATGCTTCCCTCCCGAGGAAACGCGTTGGACGAGGTCCAAAGCGCCATTCTTCTCGTCAATCGCGTAGACCACGATGCTGTCATGACCCCGATTGGACCCGTAGAGAAAGCGACCCGATGGATGGACGAGGATTTCCGCAGTCGTGTTCCACTCTTCGAATCCGCCAGGCAGCGTATCGACGACGCTCTTGAAAGATAAGGTACCCGCCTCCGCCGACCAATCGTATTGGGCAATCGTGCCATTCAGCTCGTTGATCGCGTAAACCCACTGACCATTCGGGTGAAAGGCTAAATGCCGCGGTCCGGCTCCTGGATGGGCCTCTAGGAAGGGCGTTTCCGCTGGTTGCAGGACGCCTGAGGTCGCATCGAGTTGAAATACGTAAATTCGATCCATTCCCAGATCGCAGACGAATAGGTATCGATTCGTCGGATCCGCATATATCGAGTGCGCGTGCGGCGCCTCTTGCCGTTCTGCATCGACTCCCGAGCCATCGCCCTCGAGCTTAAAGCTCTGAGCGAGCTCTCCCAATTGCCCTTCCTCAGTCACCGGAAAAACAGACACAACCGCATCCTGATAGCTAACGGCGAATAGCCAACGTTCCGACCGATCTAGGTTTAGATGGCACAAACCGCCCCCACCTGCCACGCCCGAAGAAACCTTGGTCAACGAGCCTGATTCCGCATCCCGCTGAAACGCGTTGACCACGCCTACTCCTCCCTCGCCCGCCTCTGTCGCGAACATCAAATCGCTGGATTGATTCAGTCGAAGAAAACCCGCCTTGGCATGTTGACTGATCAAGTTTGAATCGCCGAGAGACAAGGGAGCATAGCTCGCTCCCTGCAGAATGATTCCATCGGTTTCGCTGGAACCGCTGGTCCCATAATACGCAAAGTAGTTTCGAGAAGGTTCGCGACTCATCGCCGCCCACCAAAGGAGAAGCCCCGCCTCGCGTCAATAGCGCTCAACGCCAATATCCCTGTTAGTGATTAAGCGTATAGCTGTTGGCGATTGGCGGTTAGCCATTGGGATTTACTCGAGCCTTCTCGCTTCACTATGCCAAATTGCTATGCCATCTTTGCCAACAGCTCATTTCACATTCGCTTCACCGGAGACCAATCCCCAAAACTCGAGGATCGGGTCCAGTTGCCCATCGAGCATTTCGCTGCCTCGCACTATCGTACAGCCTGCGGCTTCGGCTTCTTTCAGCAAACGCGTTTGCAGCGGTTTCATGACGGCATCGCCGACGATGGAGTCCTTCTCGAGCAATGCGGAATCAAAGGGCATTTCCTCTGATTCCATGCCTACAGGCGTCGCATTGATAACGATATCGAATCCCTGCGGATTAGCGCTTCCCGCTTCCGCATTGTCCAATCGCTCCGCTAGGCTCTCTGCCCGTTGATTATCGATATCCGCAATCCGAATACGACCCACATCGGTCAACTTCCTGAGCGCCACTGCCAGCGCCGATCCAGCCCCACCTGCCCCTACGATCAAAGCATTCTTTCCAGCGACCTCGATGCCGCGTCGCTTGAAGGCTTCGATCATCCCGTACCCATCGAAGATCTCTGCTGCCCAACCGGAGTCGCCAATCGGTTTCAACACGTTCGCCGCTTGCGTCGCCTCCGCCAAAGGACCCCATTCGTTAGCCAAATCGCAGACCGCTTGCTTGTGGGGTATCGTTGCGATCATTCCGTCTACGTTTCCAACCTGACGGATCGTAGCGAGAAACGATGCCACATGCTCCGCCTTCACCTGCATAGGAACCACCGCAGCATCGATTCCTCGTTCCTTGAAAAGCGTCGCGAACCTATCGGGCGAACGCGCCTGAGATATGGGGTCGCCAATAATAACGAATACACGGCGGCCCGGATTCAACACTAGCGACTTAGCGGCTTCCATACTCTCAACCTAGGCAAGATAGAGCGTCAGGCTACTTGAAAATGGCATTCCGCGATCAGGCGCAACGATTCCAATCCATCGGCGCTCGACTCAACAAGCCGTCACAGCCTAAATTGCCTCCAGTGAACGCAATTCGGATAGTTCTGATAACATTCTTGTACGCTATGCTGCCCACGATTTTGGGTGCGGATCCCTTTTTACCGAAGAGCATTCGCAGCGGCGAGTATCGGATTACCACCCAGAGATTGAGTGATGAGCCCATCATCGACTACGATTCGTCGCCCACCCTTGGATTTAAAATAAACGGACCCTCCGTGATTAGAGTTCCCTCCTGGATCTCGAATCCCTTGGGGAAGTACTACCTGTACTTCGCCCACCACGACGGAAAGTTCATTCGCCTCGCTTACGCCGATCGAATCGCAGGTCCATGGACCGTTTACGAACCGGGGACTCTCAGTTTGGATGAATCACCCGCATTTATCGGCCACATCGCTTCGCCTGACGTTCATGTCGACCACGCGAACCAATCCATCCGAATGTACTATCACGGATCGCGCGAAACGACGAATCAACGGACCGCTACAGCGACATCGAAGGACGGGGTCCGCTTCGACGCATCCAACGAAGTGATCGGCAGCTCATACTTCCGCGTCTTCCAATGGAAGGACGCTTATTATGCTATCGATGCCCATGGTTTCTTGAATCGCTCCGACGAATGGGACAGCGGATGGGAAATCGCGCCGCACGCGCTCGTGCCGCCCATCGCCATCGACGATGAATTCGGCTACCGCGAAGATCTTCGTATCCGTCACAGCGCTGTTCTCGTTAAGAACGATACCCTCTTCCTCTTCTACACACGCAAGTCCGATGCGCCTGAACGCATTCTCGTTAGCCAGATAGACCTGGCGACCGACTGGACGCAATGGACCGCCAGCGAACCCATCGAGCTGCTGCGACCGGAAACCAACTACGAAGGTATCCAGTATGCCATTGCGCCATCGAAGAAAGGAGGCGGCAAAGAGGTACAGCAACTGCGCGATCCCTACGTTTTCGAGGATACCGACGGGCAGCTCTATCTCTTTTATTCCACAGCCGGCGAAATGGGGTTGGCTGTAGCGCGGTTGGAGATCGATTTAAATCGATGATCAAAGCGTCGACTGTACAATTCAATCACCGGGCTGGAGACAAGGAGTACAATTTCCAGCGCATCGAGTTCTTCTGCGCAGAAGCCGTTCGCCAGGGCAGACAGATCATCGTCTTTCCCGAGATGTGCATCACTGGTTATTGGCATGTTCGAAATTTGAACCGCAACGAAATCGAGGCTTTGGCCGAAGATGCGCAGACGGGGCCATCAGCGTTAAGACTCAAGGAACTCTCGGCTAAATACGACTTGATGATCGGAGCCGGCCTGATCGAACGCGCTCCCAATGGGGAACTCTACAATTCCTATCTAGTCGCCGAGCCCGACGGGAGCCTGCATTGCCATCGCAAGTTGCATTGCTTCATCAGCGAACACATGTCCAGCGGCAGCGAATACACGGTTTTCGATTCCGTTCTGGGCTGTCGTATCGGAATTCTCATCTGCTACGACAACAACCTGATTGAGAACGTTCGCATGACCGCCCTCGAAGGGACTGACATCCTGCTCGCGCCGCACCAAACCGGCGGGTGCGATTCGCGCAGTCCAGAAGCCATGGGCAGGATCGAGGTCGAACTCTGGGAAAACCGCCACGCGAATCCAAACGCCATCGAAGCCGAATTCCGCGGAACCAAAGGACGCGAGTGGCTCCTGCGCTGGCTGCCATCGCGGGCTCATGACAATGGACTTTTCATCTTGTTCAGCAATGGCGTGGGTCGCGACGACGACGAAGTGCGCACCGGCAATGCCATGATCATTGACTGCTATGGGCGCATCCTCGCTGAGACATGCGAAGCGAAGGATACTATGGTTACAGCGGACCTTGATTTGGATCTGCTCCAACAATGCACGGGACGACGCTGGCTACGCGCTCGGCGCCCTGATTTGTATGGACCATTGTCTAAGGCCAAAGGCGACGAACTCGATCCCAGAACTGCCCGTTTTTCGGAGTAGCGCTGCGCTGCAGCCCGCGCCGATCTCATCCGTCTGCTAAATGCGGGCTAAAGCGTCGCTCCGCGAGAGTGGAATAGGTGGATTTTCCCTTTTGCCATTTACATTCGAGGGAAACGTCCCCACAACCGCGGGCTTTTTTTGAAGCAACGCGCCTAGCCATGTTCGATCTCTTTCGCTCGAAGAATTCCAATGTTAAGGACGATCTCCTCTCCGGATTGACCGTCGCCCTGGCCCTCGTCCCGGAAGCAATCGCCTTCGCGTTCGCCGCCGGAGTGGATCCGCTTGTCGGTCTCTGGGCCGCCGTTTTCATGGGTTTCATCACTTCCACCTGTGGCGGTCGACCCGGCATGATCTCGGGCGCTACGGGCGCCATTGCGGTCGTGGCCGGCAAGGCCGTGCAGCACGGCGATTCCCTCGGTGAGGGACTGGGACTCCAGTACCTCTTCGCCGTCATCATGATCGCCGGCGTCATCCAAGTGACCTTCGGACTACTCCGCCTGGGCCGCTTCATCCGCCTCGTGCCGCATCCGGTGATGATCGGATTCGTCAACGGATTGGCAATCGTCATCCTGATGGCCCAGTTTCCGTCCTTCCGCGATTTGCAGACGGGCGAATGGCTCTCCGGGCAACCGCTTGCGGTTATGGTGGGACTGGTCGCGGTGACCATGCTCATCATTCAGTTCTTTCCCAAGATTACCAAGGCAGTGCCCTCTTCCCTCATGGCCATCGTTACCGTGGGTGTGGTCGCCTATTTCTTCTTCAAGGATAGCGCTACTGTCTCGGACGTGCTCGCCAAATCGCCCAGCAACCCCGAAGGCAAGCTCTCCGGGTCCTTCCCATTGCCTCATCTGCCGACCGGAATCGCTTGGGCGACCGAATGGGGCTTCATATTCAAGACGGCCTTTATCGTGGCCATGGTAGGCATCATCGAATCGTTGATGACGCTCCAGCTGATCGACGAGATCACTGAAACGCGCGGCCAAGGCAATCGCGAGTGCGTGGCTCAAGGCGGGGCTAACTTCCTTTCGGGCCTCTTCGGTGGCATGGGTGGCTGCGCCATGATTGGACAGTCCCTCATCAATATCAAATCCGGCGGACGCGGGCGTCTCTCGGGAATTACCGCAGCGGTAGCCCTCGCGATTTTTATCATGGCGGCCGGTCCAATCATCGAAGTCATCCCGATTGCAGCTCTGGTCGGCGTCATGTTCATGGTCGTTATAGGCACTTTCGAATGGTCCTCGCTCAACACCTTCGGCAAGGTGCCGCTTTCCGAAATCATCGTGATCGTCGCGGTCACCCTCGTAACCGTCATCCTGCACGACCTGGCAACCGCCGTATTTATCGGCATCGTACTCTCGGCATTGGTATTCGCCTGGGAAAGCTCGAAGCACGTATTCGTTACCATTGAAAAGGATTCCGAAGACGAGCGCATCTACTCATTGCAAGGCTTGCTCTACTTCGGTTCCGTGCGCGAATTCACCGACAAATTCCAAGCCCGATCAGATGTCCAAAACATCGTCATCGATTTCGGCCACGCCCGCGTTTGCGACATGTCCGGCATGGAAGCCATCAATTCGCTTTGCGAACGCTATCGCAAAGCCGGCAAGAACCTGCGCCTGCGTCACCTCTCGCCCGACTGCCGTCGCATGCTCGACAAAGCCGGCAAGCGCGTGAAAGTGGAAGTCCTTCCCGACGACCCCGCCTATACAGTCGCCAATTTGCGCCGAGACGCGGAGTAAGGCGATACTAAGGCAGAAGGTTTACTTTAGCGGTTGGCGGTTAGCCTGTAGCTACGCGACACCTTCGCGTGGACCAGTTAGTCAATCCAAGCGGACTGCTCCGCGTAGACACCGAATTACTGAGCGCAGCTAATGAATTCAGGCATTCGCCTCGCTCATCCTGCGTAGCCACACATTTCACATTTCACATTCGCTCCATCGGAGCGCCCACCCTACCTGATCGTGAAATCTAAATACACGAAGCGCTTGGGTTGGGGATGGCGTTCGCCTTCGCTCATCTCGACCTCGAAGGGACGACCGATGCTATTGCCCGCTAGATCTTCAAGTATGGAGTGCGCCTTTACGCGATAGCTCCCGCGTCGCCACGCTTCGTTGGGTTCGAAGACCCACACGCGCTCTTCCTGCCCTACTCGAATCGAACCCGTGACAGCGTCGCCCTGACCATCGATTATCGTCACCACACGCTGCAACAGGGCCTCATCCAACGATTCCGAAAACTCTACGAGCAAAGCGTTCTTCGTACCAGATTTTGGGATACGTATTACCCAATCATCAACGCGTGGTGAAGCCGTGTCTAGCGGTCCAACCGTAAAGCGTTTCCGATAATCCGATACCATCGGCTGGCCTTCCGCATCCAACCATTCTTGCGAAATCTCCAAGATATAGGATCTGCCTTCTTCTAAAACGCCTCCTTCTTCCAATCGCGGACGCAGTCCACTCTTGATCCGACCCGGATCGAACAAAAGAGTCAACCCCTTGCCCTCGCTGTCCCACAGTTCCTCCCCGAGCTCTAAGAACGGCAGAGGCAAGCTTTGGCCGCCCTCGTTCAACAAGCGAATGTGACGATAGGAATCGTCCACGCTCATGGGATGCGTGAAGTGGATATAGAATTTCAGGAGATTTTCCGGAAGGACTTCTGCCGAAGGAAATACTTCCCGTACGCGCGCCATCGGCCTTCGATCAATCTCCTCTATTGAGAAACTGTAGTAGCTTTTCACTGACCGTGCGTTTTCGTATTCGACGAAGTACTTCAATCCTGCCTGCAGCGGAAACATCGGCTCGAATCGAATTGCCTTACGTTCCTTGATTAACTCTCCGATCACCGGTACCGCCTCGGATTCGTCAGGCATTTGGGTGAAAACGCTCAGGCGCTCCGCTCCATTGAATTCGCTAACCGAACGGCACTCGACAGAGCCGTCTCTCAACTCCATACGAATCGAATCATCAGCTTGCCCCGAGACGAAGTCGACTACGGTTTCCCCGTTCGCCCTAAGTCCAAGCGGGATTAGGACGAACGCACAAACGGCTAGAGCGCCACGAAGCGCAGATTTGTCTATCCCGCTCAAGGAAGCGCTAGACTTCGCAAGGCGCGGGCGCCGCTTTCGGATTTCTGCAGTATCAAGGCGTGACCGCCGTCCAGGAGGTCAAGTTGCTCGACTCCGTCCCAATTCGCGACGGTGTCGTAGGCGGCGCCTTTTGTGCCGGAAACCTTTTCGTTGATCGTGGGCAGCGAGTTGAACTCGATCGTTTCCACCCTCATCACGCCGCGACTGCTGTTAGCCATGAGCAGATAGTCCGAACCGTCCTTACTGTACACGACCATGTCGAGAGGACGGTTCCGGTTGCCCAGCTCGGCGATGGTCTTGCCCATGACGTGGGCCTTGGGCTTCAGTGACGAGAGCGGGAAAGTCACCAGCGGCGTGCAGGTATAAGCCGCCACCACTTGAACATCGCCGCCTCCAAAGTCAAAGGGCGTGAAGGTGCGGACCGGAGAATGCGTTTCGAATTTGCCGTGAGCGCCGTGATAGATCTCCACGCTGGTACCTGGGCTCACATCGCCAAACGGAAACGGAATGGCCCGCAAGTTAGACGCGAACTCCTCATTGGACAGGCCGGCTACCACGAGCTGGCCGTTGACCTAAGACATGTCGGTAATCGCTTCCAATCGCTTGTTCTTAGCGCGGCGTCCCTCACCGGTTATCTTATCTTCGGGAACGTTTGGCAGTACGGCTGCGGAATAGGAAATGTTCTTCAAGGACAGGACCGATGGCTTGCCGGCGGGCGTCACTTTCATGATCACTGGTTGAGCGTCCACGCCACGTCCGCGCGCCACCGAGAGCCAGGCATTGCGGGTATCGGGATTCACCGCCATGTCGCGAATCGCAATTTGATCCGGCGACGAGCCGAGCGCTGCCGCTACTTTGGAATCGATATTGGCTACCTTGTAAGCGGCATTGCTGGCGCCCGACTGCTTGTCATTCGTGGCCAAGGCGTAAATCTTGGCCGCTTTCTGATCGGCGACGAAGAGAATGCCCTCTGGGCCAAAGGCGATCGATCCAATTGACTGCAGTTCGGGCGAGCCTTTCTTGAAATGAGCATCGTAACTGCCGGAAAAAGCCAGGGCGGCTCCGACCAGGGCAAACGAGCACGCTACCAGAGCGCGAAGAGAAAACGTTTTCATAGGGGCACTCCTAGGGTTGAAGGTTTTAGGACAACATCACACTGACCTCTGCCTAGCCAACGAGCAAACCCATTCCGCGGTTTCAGCTAATCTGAAAGGTCAGGTAGGGCAATAGTCTAAGGCGGAAGGATGAAGGCTTAAGGATGAATTCAATAGCTGAAGGCTACCAGCTATAAGCCATCCGCTAACCGCTAATAACCAACAGGGCTCGAGCAGGATCCCGGCGTTGCCGGGAGCAGGTTTTGGAAGGTCGTTCATTGGGTAGGGCAATCGAGTCCCGCAAGAAAATGATCCAACTAACGCGGCAGACTGAGGACAGTCTTGCCCTACCTAATCAACCGACGTGGCATGCCGCTCAGCTGGAGCGACCTACCTACTCCTTCAATGACGCTAGATAGGCCACCACGTCCCTCAGCTCGCGCTTCGTCAGGACGTAGGCCATGGGCGGCATGGTGGAGATGGGGTCGGTTATGGACTCGATATCGGTTTTAGGAATCCGCTTCACCGAATCACGATCGACCGACAGGACACCCATGGTCGTTTCGTCTTCCTTGCCAGCAATTCCGCTAACCGTTGACCCATCTTTGAGCGTAACGGTGACCACACTAAAGGCTGGGAGAATATCCGCCTGTGGATCGACCAGAGCTCGCAGCAAATATTCGCGATTCTGCTTCGAACCGACCGCTTTCAGATTAGGTCCGATCTTGCTGCCAGGCGCGGAGGAGAAGCGGTGACAACGCACGCATTGCGCAGCTAGGTGCGTATTGGCGATTCTCTCGCCTTCGATCGCGTCGCCGCCATGCAGAGCCTCGATAAAGGGTCCTATGGACGATGTCGCATCACGGCTTGCCTCGAATGCGGCCACAGACGTATCGAATCCACGCTTCTTAGCCGCTTCGATCACATCGAGTTGCAAGGCAGGTTCGACTTCGCCGCGCTCCAAACGCGATGCCCAGGCCTCGATCGCCTGGTCCGAATCCTGCAGTCCGATTGCGGCGAGGCTAGCGAGTGCGCTTTGCTTCTCGGGAATGGATTCAGAGGTCGTCAGCGAGTCGACCAGAGCAACCGTAGCCCGTTGCGGATCCTTGGCAATCAACAGCGACGCTGCCTTGGCGCGCAAGAGCGCGCTCGACGATTTCAAGCCATAGTCGATCCCTTCATCCGTATTCAAGCTCTCCAACGCGGTCACTCGCAGCGGAGCGGGCGCGCCTTCATTCTCGAGCAATGAAGCCAAGGCTTTACTGTCCAACCCAACGCCTAGGCGATTCGAAACCGATACCACACGTTCGACAACTAAGCTGTCTTCATCTCCTAGCAATCCCGCGAGCGCCGGGCCGACCGCTTCCGCGATCGCGCGCTTTGACCGCGCTTCCAGCTTTCGGTAACGCCCGTCCACGCGATCTAGGACGTTCGGATTGGGCCATTCGCCTAAGGCCTCCAAAGCTTCCACTCGGTAGGCGCCATCGATATCCGTTCGGGTCGCCAAACGGGCTATGCGCTTTGCGTGCGTTACCGAACCGAGTCGCAAATTCGCATTCATCGAGCGATATGCCAAAGCTGCATCCGTAAAATCGATACGCTCAACGGCATCCGCCAACTGCGGCAAGGCCGATACGATCGACACATCATCATGGATAGCTAGTGCAGCTTCTCGCGCCACATAGGTCGATTCGTCTTCCAGAAACCGAGCCACCTCCGGATTGCTCGCCTTCCTCAAGGCAACCACCGCGGAGAGCAGAACTTCGTCAGACGAGTGACCTTGGAGACTCTCCGCATTGCCCATTCCCTTGAGGGCCATTACACCTGAGTGACGCAGGTACAGATCCTTGCCATCATTCGCTTCGATCATGGAAACGACATCATCGAAAGCCTCAGTCACGCCATGACGTCCAATCGCCAAACCTGCCTGAAAAAGGACGCGAGCATTGTCCGACCGCAAAAGCGGCCGCAAAACCGATCCATCGAAAGCGCCGCGTTTCAGATCCGCCAGCATCTTAGCCGACTGGACTTGAATTTCGGATTCAGAATCCGCAAGCAAGGACACGAGACGATCGATCGCTGCTTTGCTTTCGTTTCGAGCTAACTGCCCCAATCCCCAGATAGCGTGAATGCGCTTAATCAAATCGCCCGAGCGGGATTCGGCGATCAGGGCATTCGTCTCCATCCGATCGACCAATTCGAATTGGGCCGCGAGACGGATGCGTTGATCCACATGTCCTAGTCGGCGACGCAGTTCCGCAAGCGCTATGGAGTCCGTGCCTTCCGCGATCATCGAAGCGACTGACTCGCGGACGGTCCGATCCGCGCCGGAAGCGTCATCGATCTTCCAAATCGCCCCGCGTTGGTTAAGCGGATAACCGCCTCCCCAATCGACGCTGTATAAAGCGCCGTCGGGAGCGACTGTCATGCCGATCAAGGGAACGCCCGCCCCAATCTGGTGGGAGTCGACCATCTCGAATGACGCGCCCTTGGGCTCCGTTCGAAAGGCCCATTGGGATCCGTTCATGGTACTATTGACGAAAAAATAGTCTTTGTATCCAGGGTTCAATGCCGTTCCTGGATTGTACACGAATCCCGCGGGACCATCGACGTAGTTGCTGATCGCCGGCACGATATAAGCGGGTTGGCCTTCGTGATGCGGGATCCAGAGATTTTCGGCCGTCCACGGATTGTAGCCATCGCCTCGATACTGGAAGTTGCACCTCCAACCTGCGTCCATCCCACGAACGATGTAGACGAATCGTTCCGACTCCCCCGTCTGATCCGAATCATTATCGATACCGAACCAATTGCCGTATTCGTCGAAAGCGAATTCCTGCACATTGCGCAAACCATGGGCGTACACCTCGAAATCGCTGCCGTCCGGATTGCAACGCATGACGCCACCCTGGTTCGGATAGAAGAAACGCTCGCCTTCTTGGGACACCGCGTTGATGCCTTTGTCCCCGATCGACCAATAGATTTTGCCGTCCGGACCCACGGTCAGGCCATGCATGTCATGTCCTCCGTAAGCGATGTGCAGACCGTAACCCGTCGAGAGGACCTCCCGTTTGTCCGCCTTTCCATCGCCATCCTCGTCCCAGAGCTTCCATACGTCCGGCGCTACGGTCGCGTAAATGGTATCGTCATGCCACAAAACACCTGCAGCGATACCGGTCACTTCCGTCTTAAAGTCTTCCGCAAAGAGATCCATTCGATCCGCCAGGCCATCGCCATCCGAATCTTCCACCCGATAGATTCGCTCGCTCAATACCATCAAGTCGCGATAGTCGTGCACGCCATCGCCATTGTGATCCGCGACACGACTCGCATTCAGCTCCTTCGTTTCGATCGAAATACGGGACCGAAAAAAGGCCCGCTTCTCCTCCACGCTGCTAAGGCCCACATCGTTGGGAATCCAATCGCGATTATTGCGGATATCCAAGTCCTGAGCCTTGCGTCGTTGCGTTTGCGTCACATAGGCCCGTCCTTGATCGTCGAAGGAAATGGAAATGGGATCAGGGACGACCAACTCGCCAGACCACTTCGAATAGCTTAGACTATCGGCCAAGTTCGGCTCGTCTGCGACGACGCTCGAAACAAGGCCCAAAGCGCCGATTGCGAAGATAAACGTTGAAACAGGTAACTTCATATTTTCGAGGGAAGCTCGCACCGAAACCAAACAGAGCCCATTCTGCAAGCCAAGCGGATAAAAAGCGAGGATACCGTGCCACGTCACGGCCGTTTTAATCGCCTTCTACGCTCCCTCTCCTTCCACTTCTCCCTCTTCTTCTATTTCTTCTTCTCCTTCTCAATCTCCCCATCCACCCCCTTCCTCAGGTAGCTACGGGACCGAGTCGGTAGATTGAGATTTAGAATGGGAAAAAGAAAATGATTAGGACGTCCACATTGGTCCGGTTTCCTTCAGAACCGGTCATGTCGTCACTACCTTCCTCGGAACGTATTTCGCTCCACTGAGCGACTAGTATCCGCCCAAAATATAGCTACGCAGACTATGAGCTTCTTCCTCGTTCGCTTGGGAAATCCATCGTGTAATATCGCCAATCGATACCAGTCCGATCAGCCGTCCGTCATCTACCACGGGAAAATGCCGATGCCGTCTCTCCGTCATCGCATGCATCGTCTCTTCGATCGTCGCGCTGGGGGCGATCGTTTCGACCTCCTTAGTCATCACCTCGCTGACTCGGGTGCTCTCAGGCAATAACCCGGCAGCGACGACTCTCTGCAGGACGTCCCGTTCCGTGAATATTCCAACAAGCCGTTCTTCTTTGAGAACGATCATCGACCCGATATGGAGCCGGTTCATTTCACGGACAGCGTCGAGAACGGTGGCATTTGAAGCGATCGAAAAAACTTTGCCGGTCTTCTCGCCTAAGAGGGCAGATATAGGAACATTCATACGGTGTAAGGGGTTAGCCATAAACTACCGTCCCACCCGTAAAAAGCAACAGTCAAAACGGAGTTAGCTGCGGGCGTAGTTTTTAGCTTTTAGCGAGTAGCGCTTGGCGATTAGCTACACTAGATGCTAAGCCAACCCCGCAGAAGCCGAACCCAATCGCTAGAAGCTAAGCGCCAACAGCTAACAATTAACCGCTAATTCCTAACAGGGGTCGA
>Ga0066825_10000123_pt1 | contig 27773 bp, 17 predicted proteins | sample ETNtaG_6_FD_65608 | JGI IMG/M metagenome (GOLD analysis project Ga0066825, IMG submission 65608) | Marine microbial and viral communities from oxygen minimum zone, Eastern Pacific Ocean - ETNP201306SV45 | ecosystem: Environmental > Aquatic > Marine > Oceanic | place: Pacific Ocean: Eastern...
TCCACACGCAGCCCCGCCTTCTGCTTGAGTGCCCCGTGACACGCATAACACCGCGCCTTCAAGACCGGCTTGATGTCGTGCAAATAATCGGCGGCCAATCCGGCCATACTGAGGCCGGTCATGTACGCAATGAATACAAAGAGCTTCACTCGAGTGAAATTCTACGCCACAGGCTCGGAAGCGCAATGTCTTAACGCCAAATTAAAGACTAAAAAACGAAGCCGAGGCTGAACTTGAAGACGTCGCCATTGCCGTGATCCATCACGCCTTGGCGATCGTGGAAATCGTGTTTCCACTCGATCCGAAAGTGCGCTGTGTCGTTGATATTCCAGTACAGCGCCGGGCCGGCCAACAACGTTTCTGAACCATCATCCTCGTAGTGAAAATCCGTCTCCCACATGAGTGCCGCGTTGGTGCCCCACGCATTGAAGTTGTAGCCGAGATCGAGCGTGGACCAGGATTCGAAGGGTTCGTTTCCGTGATACACCCAACCACTGGTGCTAACGTGCACGTGAAATTTAGCGGTCTCGTATTCATATCCCAAGCCGAGACCGTTGCCCCATTCGTTGTCGTAAATCTCATAATCATCCGTGCCCGAAAACGGCACGCGCAACATCGGTTTGAAGGTCCACGACCCGCTTTTGCCGTCGAGATTGAAATATTTTTTCAACGGCAACGCCAGTGTGGCATCGCCGATGCCATTGTCGTGCTCAATGCGCTTCCCTCCGGAGCCATCAGGCATCTCCCGCCGGGCGTCGAGCACATAAGGCAGCTTGGCCGTAAGGCGGATAGATTTGTCCCAAGTGTAAACGGATTGGAAATGTAGCAGGTGCACATCCTCGGTATAACCCGGATGCAGGGCGCGGCTACCAAGCAACAGATCGCTCTCGTGTCGGTACTCTTCGATGAACTGATATCCCCAGCCGTCATCCCAGCGGGGCATCATGTTCATGATCGGTTCATCAGCCGATAGGGAAGCCATCAGGAACCATACCGACGACGCCATCAATATGATACGCCTCATTCAGCCACCTTTAGAAAGGGGTAGGATTTCAATTCATCCTTTTGCATTGAAAACCATTCCACGGCCACGTAACCAGCATTATCGATCTCCTGTTCAATCTGGGTCCAGTTGGGACTAGTGCCATCCTTGAGTGCCACAGTAAGCAGTTGATTGTTACAGTCCATTTCGATACCCCGCTTAAAACGGCTACCATCCACGAAATCCAATTTACTGAGCTTCACACGGATACCTATCGCACACGAGGGGCATGTCATGCCTTTCACATACAACAGGGCTGCCTGCTTCTGAACCTGCAGTTTGCCAATTGCCACCTTAGCACGGACATCGCGGCTCACTTCAGGCACGCCGTCCGCAGCACTCACAAAACCAGTGTGTAACACAAAAAAACCTATTATTATTTTTGATATTTTACTTAAATTCTTCATTATATAATCCTTTCAAAACTTAATTGCAATAAATACCAAGACACAATTTGTGCCTTGTTACGAACGTGAATGAGAGCCTGTTAAGGTTCCCTTACAGAAGAATTGACGGAGAACGCCCGAAAAGTGCGTTTCGATTTTTGAAATGCCAAGATGCTAGATCTGGAGGAGAACGATCCGCAATGAGCCTCGTCGTGTTTGAGGAGTCAGAAGCTAAATAGACCCCTGAACCCTCGCAATTTGATGAAATTTTTTCGGAACACAGAAATCTCCCTGAAGCAAAATTAAGAATGCCTTCCACTTCGATAAAGCAAATTCCGCAATCCCGTAATGGATCATGGTTTTGCGGGTATTCATCCACTTCCGCACAACATGCATCTGATTCCGTATTTGGAACAATCTCTACAAGAAGGCTATGGTTGGTTGCTGAAAACCAAGCAACCAAAATTAAACCAGCTATAAAGTTCGATACAAACCGCACGTGTTCAAATTAGCGTGGAACCAGTTCTTGTCAACTCCGAGGTTTTTCCCGCCAAGAACGTGGTGGTTTTATTTATCTAAATCGTTATTTCGAATAGCCGCGAGCTTGACAGTCATTTGCTTTCGAAAACGATCGAGAGTCTGAGCATGAGCCGGCTTTCCGGCGAGGTTGGTGTATTGGTGCGGATCGGTTTTGATGTGGAACAACTCCATCCCGTTCTGCCCCTGTTCGCCGTACTGGATGAACGCCCAGTCATCTTCTCGCAATAAAAAGCCCTTCCTCATCGGGGCCACGGAGAAGGCAGCCTTACGGACAGTGTGATGAGGCTCATCGAGCATACGGGATATGTCTTTGCCTTGTAAACGCGGTTGAGCAGGCAACCCGCACAGGGCGGCGAGGGTCGGATAAAGATCGAGCAATTCGGTGAGCGAATGACACACTGCCGGCTGCTTACCGGGCACACTAATGATCAATGGCACCTGCGAAGATTCATCGAGCAAACTCACCTTCGCCCAGAAATTATGTTCGCCCAGATGAAAGCCATGGTCGCTGGTGAAGATGACGATGGTGTTGTCTTCCTGACCGGACGCCTTTAGCGCCGCCATCACTTTGCCTACCTGCGCGTCCACAAACGCAACCGAAGCGTAATAGCCACCGACCGCCTTTTTCTGTTTCCGGATATCCATCTTCATGTTCAGGGTGGTGCAATAATTGATGCCCGGCTTGGGAATATCGTCCCAGTCGCCCTCGATCTTGGGCGGCAGTTTCATTTTAGAGTACGGCAGAAACGGTTCGTAATATTTCTTCGGCGCTACAAACGGCACGTGCGGCCGCACAAAACCGACCCCAAGGAAAAACGGTTTGTCCTGCTTGGAAAACTTGCCGATCAACTCCGCCGCCTTCACCGCGGTCTTGCCATCGGAATGCACAAGATCATCGCCCTCGGCTTCCACCACCACAAACGTGTTTCCGCCCACCACCGGCCGTTTACCGTCTGGATTGCCCTGCAGGGTCTCGCCTTTACCCGGCGCGCGCCATTCCGGGCCGGGGCTGTTGTAGCGTTCGTTCCAGGAAGCGGCGTCATCCGCGCCGTGCCCACCCTGCTCGATACCGCCGGGCACGCCCATGTGATATATCTTGCTCACGCGCGCAGCGTGATAGCCGTGATTCATGAAATACTGACTCCACGTGGCGCGATCGCCGATCTGCGGTCGCGGACTCTTGTAGCCCAACACCCCCGTGGCATGCGGATAATACCCGCTCATGAATGACGCCCGCGACGGCCCGCAGTAAGTGCCCTGACAATACGCCCGCGTAAAGCGCGTGCCCTGCGCCGCAATGGCGTCAATATTTGGTGTTTTGCAAATTTTATTCCCATAGCACGACAACGCCGTGGAGGTGAGGTCATCGGAGATGATGAACAGCACGTTATACTTTTTCGCCGGGTCCGCAGCCCTCAAAACAGAAAGGGATAGGACAGTAACGAGAACAGAGACAATACGCGATTGCATGCCGTAGTCTGCGGCGGTGAACAATGGTTGGCAATTCAGAAGCCGCACAAAAAGCAACCTTGCTCGTTCAGCCTAAAAACCAAACAATAACAGCAGTGATCCAACGATTTCTTATCCTGAGCACGAGCATTGCGACCCTGAGTCTGACGGCCGCAAAGCGTGTGCAATCAGGCGTGTTGGCGGCGTATGATTTCGCCTCAACCGAAGGTGCTGTGGTGAAAGACCGCTCTGGCGTGGTGCCGGCGTTGGACCTGCGAATTGATCGGCCCGGCAATGTGCGGCGGCAGGCGGGCTCCGTGGAGATCCGCAACACGGCGGCCATTCGTTCGGACAAGCCGCCTACAAAAATTCTGAACGCCGTCAAGCGTTCTAACGCCCTAACCGTGGAGGTCTGGTTTCGATCGGCCAACCTCACGCAGGAAGGCCCGGCGCGGCTCTTCACCATTTCCGGCGACACTTCCAATCGCAACGTGACGCTCGGGCAGGAAGGACCCGCGTTGCAGGCGCGTCTGCGCACCACGCGCACGAGCAACAACGGCATGCCCGCCATTGAAACCGGGCACCTGCTCAAGACCACTCTCACACACGCCGTATACACACGCGATGCACTCGGCAAGGCGCGGTTGTTTGTGAACGGTCAACTCGCCAAAGAACAATCCACGCCGGGGACCATCAGTAATTGGAACGGCAATTATCGGCTGGCGTTGGGCAATGAATTTTCCGGCGACCGCGCCTGGCGCGGCACGCTGCATTGGGTGGCAGTGTACGGACGCAGCCTGAGCCCGACCGAGGTGAGCCAGAACTTCAAGGCCGGCGCCGCGGCCCGAGTGGACCCCGCAGCGCAACGGATCGCGGCCAATGAAACGCTATTTGAAACTAAGATCGCGCCGCTGCTCTCCAAGCACTGCCTCGAATGCCACGACCCCGCCACGGCCAAGGGCGATCTTGATTTGTCCCGCAAGCTCACCGCCTTTGCCGAGCCGGACATGATCGTGGCCGGCCAGCCAGCCAAGAGCCTTGTGTGGGAGAGCGTGGTCAAGAACGAGATGCCCAAGAAACGCCCGCCGTTGTCGGCCGCTGAGAAGGCGCTGCTCCAGCAATGGATCGAGGACGGCGCGCGCTGGACGCTCGCGCGCATTGATCCGGCCGTGTACGCGCACGGCGAACAGGCCGGCCTGAACTGGATCCGCCGCCTGACCGTAGCCGAGTACATCTCCACCGTGCGCGCGGCCACGGGCGTGGACATCGCCGCAGACGCCCGCGCCCTGCTGCCGGCCGACCTGCGCGCGGACGGATTTTCCAACACCGCCTACAACCTGAACGTCGACCTCAAACACATCAATGCCTACGCGCAATTAGCCGACCGCATTGTCGCACGGATGGATGTGAGACCCTTCGCGCGGCGCTTTGGCGGCAACGGAAGTTTTACGGACAAAAACATGCGCGCCTTCATCGACCGGCTCGGGCGATGGATACTGCGCGGGCCACTGGAGGAGCGCGAGGTGGATCTCTTTCGCGGCATCACCACCTCGCTGGTGGCTAACGGCGGCACCTACGAAGAAGCCGTCGGACTGGTGCTCGAGGCCATGCTCCAGTCGCCCCGGTTTATTTATCGCATGGAAAACCAACAGGCCGGTGGGCGTGTGAGTGATGCGGAGCTGGCCGTGCGACTGAGCTTCCTACTGTGGGGTGCGCCGCCTGATGAGGCGTTGAATACCGCGGCGGACAAGGGCCAGCTGGGAAATGCCTCGCAACTACGCGCGCAGGTGGAACGGATGCTCAAGGATCCGCGCGCGGTGGAGCGCTCCGTGCAGTTCGCCAGTGAATGGCTGAACCTCGGCTCTCTCGCGAACCTGCGGCCGGATAAACACCATTTCCCCAACTGGAACCCCGCTCTTGCCGGCGATATGCGCACGGAGACGATTGCCTTCTTCAAGGAGATTGTCTGGAAACAAAACCGGCCGTTGTCCAATCTGTTGAACGCGCAATTCACGCATCTCACGCCGCGCCTGGCCAAGCACTACGGACTGCCGGCCATCGCGAAGGGCGAAGGGCCGCAGCGTTATGATCTCACGAAGGTTCCCGCGCGCGGCGGCTTGCTCACGCAGGGCAGCATTCTCACGCGCGGCGGCGACGATGCCTCGATGGTCACGCGTGGTCTGTTTGTGATGCATGATCTGCTGCGCGGCGTGGTGAAGGATCCGCCGCCCTGCGTCGACACCACTCCGGTGGCCAGTCAGCCGGGTCTCAGCCAGCGCAGCATCGCCGAGAAACGCATCGCCAACGCTAATTGCGGGGGTTGCCACAGCAAGTTCGAACCGCTCGCCTTCGGCCTCGAACGCTTCGACGGGCTCGGCTCTTATTTCGAAAAGGACAACCACGGCAATCGCCTTCGCGAGGACGGTCAAATCCTGTTTCCCGGCGAAGCTAAGCCGATTGCTTATCGTACGTCCGGCGAATTGATGAACCACCTCGCCGCCAGCGATCGCGTGCGCCAGAGTATCACGTGGAAGCTCACGCAATACGCTCTCGGCCGGCCGCTGGGTGCGAGCGATGCCCGCGCCGTGCAGGCCATTCATCAAGCCGGCTGGCAAAACACCGGCACTTATGCCAACCTGATCAAGGCAATTGCCTTGAGCGATTTGTTTCAGACCCAACCGTCGGAGGATAATCCATGAAAAATCACCTGAACCGCCGCGCCCTCTTGCAGGGACTGGGGACCGTCAGCATCGGATTGCCGTTACTGGAGGAAATGATAACCGCCAACGCGCTCGGCGCGGCCAAGGCCAAGGTGCCCGTGCGCGCATTTAACGTGTTCTTCGGCCTCGGCATTCCCGCGCCTTTGCAGAACGAAGGCTTTGACGATGTGCTCGAACCGCTTCAGCCGCTCAGCAAGAAGCTGCTTATCATGCGCAATGTGGATCACGTGCGCTGCGATGTGCGCGGCATCAACGCCCACTTTGACGGCGCCACCGCGTCGTTCACCGCTGTGCCCGCCGGCGGCGAGGCCAAGGCGGGCGGGCCGTCCATCGATCAGGTGATCCGCCACGCGCATCATCCGCAGGGACTTCCCTCGGGCATGGTGCCTACGCTGGTGGCCGGCACCTTTTTCCGGCGCAGCCGCGTGGGACGTTATCATCACAGTTACACACTCGACGGCACCGTGGCCGCGCGCATGCAGGAAAAGCCGCGCGACCTCTTCGACCGCGTGTTTGGTACACTGACCAATGCCGATGACGCCGATGCTCGCGCGCAACGCCTCAAGCGCAGCGTGCTCGATTCAGTCGTGGACCAATACCGTTTTTACACCGGGCCCAACTCCCCGCTCGGTGCCGCCTCCAAGGGCCGTGTGAAGGATCATCTCGACCGCATTCGTGAGTTCGAACAACGCGCCTTTGCGTTGCCGCAGAAGAATGGCCCAGGCCCCGCCCTGCCCCCGCGCTCCGCCATCCCCCACGGTGGCCCGGCGGATCCCGGGGGTGAAGGCATCGACATCACGCTGGAGGAACTCACCGCCGAATGGCGACTACTCGCCGATCTATACGCGCTGGCCATTGAGATGGATCGCGTACGATTCGGCTCACTCACCTTCCTCGCCGCCGGCGAACGCATTCGGCTCAAGGGCAAGTACGAGTACAACGGCCGCACGCGGTACGAGTTTGATGATGCCGCGGAACATCGCCGCAGCGGCTCCGGCGGTTGCAGTCACGAGTGGTGGCACAAATTTAACGAGAAGCGTGACAACAAACAGCTCCGAGCGCACGTGCACATGAAGATGAACGAGCTCGCCTATTTCATGAAGCGCCTCGACGCGACTCGGGAAGCCAATGGTCGCAGTATCCTGGAGAATTCGTTACTCACCATTTCCACCGAATCCGGCGACGGCCGCCACAACGATGTGAAGCGTGAACTCTCCGGCGTATTTCACGCCGTCACCGGCGCCAACGGCCGCTTTCAAACCGGTCAGATCATGGATGTGAAAGCTGAAGGCCTCGATGTATATAATACCATGTTGAGTGCAATGAATGCCCAACTACATCTCGGCCCCAATAAACGAAAACACCAATCAATTGATAAGATCCGTGCATAAAAAAACTGCCGACAAAATGTCGGCAGCTAAAATAAGCTCTGGCAATTTAATCTAATTTCCGCCTCCAGCATCACCAATTTGTTGGGACAAGTAATTTTCGATACCAACCATTTTAATGAGGTCCAATTGAGCTTCGGCCCAGTCTATACTTTGTTCAGACTCTACGACCATACGCTCCATAAGTTCTCGACTTGAGTTGTCTTTCACATCCGCCGCCAACTTCACGGCCTCATTGTAAGTCGAGGCACCTTTAATCTCGAGTTCCATCCCATTTTCGATCATTGCCTGAGGTGTGTCCCCTACATTAATGACATCGTAACGAGAGATGGCCGGCACTCCATCCAGGAAAAGTATGCGATCAATTACTTCATCAGCATGCTTCATCTCCTCAATGGATTCCTTGTAGTAATAATCCGCCAGTTTTTTAAGCCCCCAATTACTAAGCATCTTGGAGTGGATGAAGTAGAGGTTTATTGCGGTTAACTCGATCGTTAAGCCCGCGTTCAAAGCTTCGATAACCTGATCATTTCCTTTCATGTCTATTTCCTTTTATTTTCAGATGTATAATGAGTGCGCTCTACACACATCCATTGAGAATAGCACAAACAAATGGGATGTAAAAAAATATGTTTGCTACCGAGACTCAATCCCAACGCTAAGGGCTATGCAGCCTGACAATTGCAGAGACTTCTAACGTATCCACAACCGGGACATAAAGCACAGGGACCACACTCGGCAGGAAAACCGGCGAGGATGCGCTGGATGCGACACTGGCAACTACCACAACCACTTCCCGCATTTGTTTGGCGAGTGACTTCGCAGATGGTCTGCGCATTTCCCTCGTTAATGGCCTCATGAATGGCCGACGCCTTCACCTGGAAACAATCACAAATTAGCAAATCCGCAGACTTCGACCGCTCCTGATCGGGTATTCCCACGATATTTTCCATCACTTGAAGACGCACTTCTTCATCTAAAAAGATATACGGTGCAAGCAATTTTTGAGAATGAGTCACATTAGCAGCTCACAATTAAAACACTGAATTTATGGTGTTTTTTATGCTTTTGAGTTAGCGACGCTCGTTTTTGTGAATTTTTTGAAAGATTTCCTCGAGTCGTTTCGCGATAGCCGGTTCGGCTTCAGCAAAATTTTCCTGCTCATCGCCATGTGTCTTAATATTCGCTAGAAAGTATGGTTTCTCAAATGCCTTCCCGCGCGGTTGTTGGCGACCGCCAGAGCCGTTGCCGAGCACGAGTTTCCAGTCACCGTCACGGATAGCGAACATGCCGCTAGAGGAATGATGAATGACCGGCGGACGCGCGTAGCCCTTGGCTTTCCCGAGTAGGAGCGGCAGAAAACTATAGCTATCGGCCGCAGCACCCTTGGGAACCTTGGCGCCTGCAATGGCGGCAACGGTGGCAAAGAGATCAGTATGAGTGATCACTTGCGCACTCTCGCTACCGGCCTGGACCTTGCCGGGCCAGCGGGCAAAGAACGGCACGTGATGTCCGCCTTCCCAGATGTCCGCCTTGGTGCCACGCCACGGACCGTTGGCGGTGTGGCTCTTGGAATGGTACTGCTGCTTAGTCGGCGTCTTCACGTGATCATCCTCGTCATCCACACGATACATAAAAGATCCATTATCGCTGGTGAACATCACAAGCGTGTTATCGGCGAGCTTGGTTTCGTCCAGCGCCTTGAGCACCTGACCCACAGTGTCGTCCACGTTCATAACAAAATCGCCGTACGGCCCGAGGCCGGTTTTGCCGACAAACCGCGGATGCGGTGTCACCGGCTTGTGCGGCCCGGTGAGCGGCATGTAGAGGAAGAAGGGTTTATCGCCCTTGGCCATACGCTTAAGAAAAGCGGCCGTGCGGGCGCCCAGCACGTCGAGGCCTTCCTCGAATTTCAAATCCTCCGCGCGCGGTCCCGCCCGTACGAAGCCCGGAAAACTGATACCCGCTTGTTGCACGAGTTTGGCCGGCACAAAGCTGTCGTTTTCGATCCACACATACGGCGCCATGTCGAGCGAGGCGCTCACGCCAAAGTATTCATTAAAACCGCGCGTGATCGGGCTATCGGCAATTGGCTTGGTGAAATCCACGTTGCCGTCACCATCCCAGCTGTCCTTGGCCGGCTTACCGCCAGCACGCCGGGTCATGTTCATACCCAAATGCCATTTACCGATCGCCGCCGTGTGATAGCCTGCCAGCTGCATAATGCTACCCACCGTCGGCCGATCCTTTTCGATCAATGGTGCACTGTAGCCGCCGAGCACGCCGCGTTTGAGTGAAGATCGCCAGCAGTAACGGCCGGTAATCACCCCATAACGCGTGGGTGTGCAAACCCCTGAGGGACTATGCGCATCGGTAAACGTCATGCCCTCCTTCGCCAAGCGGTTGAGGTGCGGCGTGGGAATCTTGGATTTCGGATTTAGCGCCTGCACATCGCCGTAACCCATGTCATCAGCCAGAATAAAAATAATGTTGGGCGACGCAGCCGGCAATTGAACCGCCAGTAAAATAAATACGATGAGAAGAATGCGTTTCATGAGAAGCCGAATCATCAGGCCTGCCGATGGTCGAGACAAGCAAAACAAAGGCAGCGGTTACCATTCCGCTTTGGCATTATTCGGCCGGTTCATTCTCCACCTAAAAAACTCTTTATAGACTCCCTAAACAATTCAGGTTCCAATAAAAAGGCATCATGTCCCTTTTGTGATTTCACTTCTACAAGCCTAGATTCAACGCCTGCCAGTTTTAATTCTTCTGATAAATTTTTTTGTTCCTCAGGATAAAAACAAACATCAGAATCAATTGAAAATATCAAAAACCTCTGGTTAGAGCATCTGCCAAACATTTCGCTGATACTATCAGCACAACTATCCTTTAATAGGTCGTAGTTCAACCATCCCACCAGAAGAATCAGATAAGTATTTGCATCGAAACGTAGAGTAAACTTATCGCCATGATGCAACATATAAGACTCAACAGCGTGTTGAAATTTGTAGCGAGAAGAGTCCCTTGATGGTTGGTTTAATTCCCCCGACGCACGACTTTTCATTGCTTCGAGTGACACATAAGTCTTATGTGCAATCATTCTGGCAAGGGATAAACCATTGATAGGGCCAGAATCGTGATAGTAATCTCCATTCAAGAATTGTGGATCCCTCTCTATTGCTTGAACCTGCTCTAAATTTAAAACCCTTTGCAAAACAGTAGAATAAAAGCTTGTTGCAATAGGGCAAACCAAACGAACTTTATCAGGATATCTTACCGATAAATTCAAAGCCATCATACCCCCCAATGATGCTCCAACTACGGCATGTAGTTTACTGATTCCTAAATGGGTAAGGAGCTCGACCTGAGTATCGACAACATCTGAAAAAGATACTGCTGGAAAGCTGGAACCATAAGGCTCACTCGTCGCCGGATCGAGTGACGAAGGCCCTGTAGTGCCATAGCACCCTCCTAAATAGTTGCAACAGATTACATGGAAATGATTGGTATCAATTACTTTACCGGGACCGATAAAATCATCCCACCAACCAGTATAGCATTCACTCTGCCAGAGATCTCCCGCCTCAGGCAGGGATGGGTTGCTGCCTGCAGCGTGCTGACTTCCACTTAGAGCATGGAACACCAAGATCGAATTATCTCGTGCGGTATTTAGCTCACCATAAGTCTCATAAGCCAAGGTTACCTCACTTAAGGTTTCCCCACTTTCAAGCCTAACTGGATTGGAACGACTACCGTAGGAAAAAAACTTTGTCCTTACAGACTCCATTCTGAATAAATCTAGTCGGAAGTAGCTTTATCCAAAGCAACCTTTATATCTTCCAGAATATCATCGATATGCTCTAACCCAACCGACAACCGAATCAACTCCGGCTTAATTCCTCCAGCTATTTGAGATTCCTCGGAAAGCTGTGAATGCGTCGTCGAAGCAGGGTGTATCGCTAAGCTTTTTGCATCACCCACATTTGCCAAATGTGAAAAAAGCTCCAAGCTTTCAATGAATTTTTGCCCGGCTTCCTTACCACCTTTGATGCCAAACACAACCATTGCCCCGCCTTTACCTCCCAAATACTTCTCCACCATGGAGGCTTGGCCATCATTCATACCTGGATAACGAACCCAATCGACTGATGATTGTTCATTGAGAAACTCTGCCACAGATCTAGCATTTTCACAGTGGCGTTCCATCCGAAGGGGAAGGGTTTCAATTCCCTGTAAAAAGGTCCAAGAGTTATCAGGTGTAGTACACGCCCCTAAATTCCGGAGAGGCACCACACGCATTCTCAAAATAAAAGCTATTGGCGATAAAGGCCCCAAATCGTGAGCCCATCGAACACCATGATAGCTACTTTCAGGTTCATTCAACAATGGAAACTTGTCTGACTGCCAGTCAAATTTCCCTGAATCAACCACGATTCCTCCGATTGCAGCACCATGACCTCCCAACCATTTTGTAAGTGAGTGGATTACAATATCAGCACCATGATCAATAGGGCGTTGCAAATAGGGCGTAGTAAAAGTGCTGTCGACCATTAGCGGCAAACCATGTTCATGAGCGATTTTGGAAATTGATTCTATATCAGCAATATCCAGCCCCGGATTACTAACCGTCTCGCAAAACAAAAGTTTAGTTTTGGGGGTAATTGCATCTGCAAAGTTTTGGGGATCATTAGAATCAACAAATTTAACCTTAATTCCAAACTGAGGTAAGATGTCATTAAACTGGGTATATGTTCCTCCGTAAAGATTGTTGGCAGATACGATTTCATCACCGGATTGACACAAGTTGATGATGGAATAAAAAATTGCACTGGTACCTGACGAAAGCGCAAGCGCTGCAGCTCCGTTATCTAATGCAGCGACTCTTTTTTCCAATACATCCTGCGTAGGATTCATGATCCTCGAATAAATGTTTCCTAATTCTTTTAGCGCAAAAAGATTAGCAGCATGCTCAGTATCCTTAAATACGAACGAACTCGTTCTATAGATAGGCACAGCACGCGAAAAAGTGGTTGGATCGGGTTCCTGCCCTCCATGTAAACAAAGTGTCTCAGTTTTCATTTTTAAAATGTGCTCGCGCGATTAATACACCAAGAAAGGAACGGTAATGAAGGATTATCTTTGGATGCCGCTTAGTTTTACTCAACAAAGCCCTAAGACAACACGGTTACTCGGATGCTGCGCTCTTACTTATACCATTAGCGCTTTAATCGGATGTACTTCTTCCACACCCGTTAGCCGCTGATCAAGACCTTGAAATGGGAAAGTGAACCGTGAGTGATCAATACCCATACGATCGAGGATGGTAGCGTTCAACTCATTGAGGTGCACGGGATCGTGGGTGATGTTGTAGCTAAAATCATCGGTGGCACCGTGAGTGATCCCGGTCTTGATACCAGCACCGGCAACCCACATGCAGAAATTACGCGGGTGATGGTCCCGCCCATAATTCTCGCGTGTGAGTTTACCCTGGCAGTACACAGTGCGACCGAATTCGCCACCGAAGACCACGAGCGTGTCATCCAGCAAACCGCGTTGCTTCAGATCTTTCATCAACGCAGCAGTGGGTTGATCAGTGTCCATGCACTGGTTCTTGATTTGCGCGGGTAACGAGCCGTGCTGATCCCAACCGCGATGGAGAATTTGCACCACGCGCACACCGCGCTCCATCAAACGCCGCGTGAGCAGCGCCGAATGGGCGTAGGTGCCGGGCTTGGTGACGTTCGGGCCGTACATTTCCAAAGTGGCCTTACTCTCGCCGCTAAGATCGGTGAGATCCGGCACGCTTGATTGCATACGAAAGGCCATCTCGTATTGCGCAATGCGTGTTTGTGTTTCGGGATCGCCAAAGCGTTCGAAGGTCTTTTGGTTCAACTTACCGAGCGCATCCAGCATCGTGCGTCGGTCGCCGGGATTCACGCCGGGTGGATTCTTTACGTACAACACCGGATCGCCGCTGCCGCGCAGTTTCACGCCGTCGTACTTGGACGCCAGAAACCCGCTGGACCACATGCGCGTGAAAAGCGCCTGACTGGGATTCTTGACGGTGGGCGTAAACACCACGAACGCCGGTAGGTTTTGGCAGTCGCTGCCAAGCCCGTAGCTGAGCCAGGAACCGAGGCTGGGTTTGCCGGGCACCTCGCTGCCGGTCATCGCGAAAGTGCAGGCCGGGTCGTGGTTGATCGCCTCGGTATGCACGGAACGAATCATCGTGATGTCGTCAGCAATGGTTTTCATGTGCGGCAACAGCTCGCTCATCTCAATGCCCGACTGGCCGCACCGCTCGAACTTGAATTTACTCGGGGCCACCGGAAACCGCTTTTGGCCACTGGTCATCGTGGTGATACGCTGGCCGTTGCGGATGGAGTCCGGCAGGTCCTGATCGAAATGATCGATTAGTCGTGGTTTATGATCGAAGAGATCAATCTGCGACGGCGCACCATTCATGTGCAGGTAAATCAGCCGCTTAGCCTTGGGCGCAAAATGCGGCAGATCGGGCAGGGCCGGATGCATGTCCTCATCGGCCCCGGACCCGGTCTGGGCGCCCCACGCGCGTTGGCCGAGCATGGAGGCCAAAGCGATGCCGCCCACCTTAAGGCCGGCGCCCTGGAAAAATTGCCGGCGGTTCTGCAGTTGTAAAAATTCGTTTGCGGGATTCATGTCAGTTTTTATTTACGACCTCGTCGAGGTTTAAAAGGAGATTAGCTACCAGCGTCCACGCCGCGAGATCCATAGGCGCGAGTTCGGGGTCGGCCATGCTTTCACCAAAGGCAATGAGTTGCTTCGCCCCTTCGGCGTCCTTGGCAAAACGCGCGCGATGGCCAGCCAGCACATTTGTGATGATCTGGGTCTCAGCCGCTTCCGGATGGCGCGCAGTCACCACGCGCCACGCCCAGCGGACACGAGTGTTGGCGTCTACACCGCCTTCCTTGAGAATGCGCTGGGCCAGATTGCGGGCGGCTTCCACATGCTGCACGTCGTTCATCAGTTGTAACGCCTGCATCGGCGTGTTGCTCCGACCGCGGGCGGCACAGCTTTGCTCGCGGTTCGGCCCATCGAAACTCGACATAAAGGGTGGCGGCGCGGTGCGCTTAAGGAAGGTGTACATGCTGCGGCGATAGAGATCGTCGCCCGACCCCTGCTTGTAATTGCGCGTATTGCTACTAGCGAATCCGACCGGTTCCCAGATGTTAGGCGGTTGATACGGATTCACGCCGCGCCCGCCGAGCGTGGGCACCATCAATCCACTGAGGCTAAGCACCTGGTCGCGCAACACCTCGGCATCCAGCCGATAGCGCGGGCCACGGGCTAGTAGACGATTTTCCGGATCCTTCTCCAGCAACGCCGGGGTGACGGCGGAGCTTTGGCGATAGGCGTGGCTGGTGAGCAGGCGCTTAATCAGCCGCTGCATGTCCCAGCCGTCTTCAACGAACTGCACGGCCAACCAGTCAAGCAGCTCGGGATGGCTCGGAAGATCGCCCTGCGTGCCGAAATCCGCGCTGGTTTTCACCAAGCCCGTGCCGAAGAACTGTTGCCACATGCGGTTGACCGCCACGCGCGCGGTTAGCGGATGCTGACCGCTGACCAGCCAGTTGGCGAAATCCAGGCGGTTGTAATCGCGCTCCTTCTGTTTGGCCGGCAAAGGCGGCAGGAAGCTCGGTACGTTGCGGCTGACCTTTTCGCCGGGCTGATTATACTGGCCGCGAATCATTACATAGCTTTGGCGTGGCTTGGGCAAGTCGGCCATCACGAAGGTGATCGCGGTGTTTTTGCTAATAACATCCATCTCGCCGTCGAGCTTCGTCTTCTCGGCCTTAAGATCGGCCAGCGCCTTGGGCGGCTGAGCGTACACGCGCTCAATCCACAGCACAAAAGCTTCCTTCTGCTCGGCGTCCGTCCACTTGTCCGGCGCCTTGCCACGCAGACGACGCCAGACGGCATCCGGCAAATCCTTTTTGCGCACGTTTTCCGGCTGCGCCTTCCACACGGTGTACGAGAGCGCGGGATCCTTCGCCGGATCGCTGGTCACTTCCGCACCGGACTTGTCCCAGTACGCCTTGCCGTCAAAATGAGTGAACGCCCAGCCATTGATTTTCGCCCCCGGTTTGAGGCCGACCTTTGTCGCGTCTACTTCCAGTCGCACCCATTTCCCGGTTTCGGGCAAATCTCCCAACCGGTGGCGGCTTGTGGTCTTATCTTTACCCCAATTTATTTTGTTATCGCCCCAATACGCGCGGTGTTCCCACGTGCCGTCATTGAACTGCAACATGATCTGCTTGGGCGGATTCAGTGTGTCGAGGTAAACGTGCGTAAACAGTTTCATGCCTTTCTCAATGACCAACGGCGGGTTGGCGCCGCCAATCACAAGCTGCTCCAGCCCGCTCGCTTCCAGCACGAACGCCTTGCCGCCGCTGAACACAGGCTCGGGCTTACTCACAGTTTTCCATTCCTTGTTGCCTTGACGGGTTGCTTTGGCGGGGAAACTGTCCTCAATCCAAACCGTCTCCTTCGAGGTAGGCTCTGGCGCCACGTCGAGTTCGGCAGGGTCAATATATGCCACCTTAGTCGCCGCCTCGCTGACGCGTTCTTTCACCGCTGCAATTTGCTTCTCCAAGGCCACAAGTTTTTCCTTATCGCCCGGACGTGGTACGCGCAGGATCGGTGGCGTGTCCTTCTTGTTACCGTCCATCGCCGGATCGGCCGCGCTGTGAAAGAAGGAGTACATCGAGTAAAACTCTTTCGTAGAAAGCGGATCAAATTTGTGATCGTGGCATACCGCGCAGCCCGCCGTGAGGCCCATCCAAACCTCCACCGCCGTCGAGGTGCGATCGACCGCGTACCGGTAAATCCATTCCTCACCGATACTACCGCCCTCGCTGGTGCTCACGTTGCAGCGGTTGAAGCCGGAGGCGATCCGTTGATCCATCGTCGGTTCTGGCAACAAATCCCCGGCCAACTGCCAGCGCGTGAATTCATCGAACTTGATGTTCTGATTGAACGCCCGCACCACCCAATCGCGGTACGGCCACATGGACCGCTCATTATCCAAGTGCAGCCCGTGCGTGTCTGCGTAGCGCGCGAGGTCCAGCCAATAGCGCGCCATGTGCTCGCCATACGCCGGTCGCTTCATCAAGCCGGCGATCAGACGCTCCAGTTTCTCGGGCGATTTATCCAGCAGAAAGCCATCCACCTCGGCGAGCGTCGGCGGCAGACCTGTAAGATCCAGATACACGCGGCGCACCAACGTCTCCGGCTTGGCCAACGGCGCGGGCTTCAGACCTTCCCCGACGAGGCGTCGTTGCAGAAATGCATCAATCGGATTCGCCACCTCCTTGGCAGCCTTGGGCACGACCGGTTTCTTCGGCGCGATGAACGCCCAATGCTCCTCGTACTTAGCCCCCTGCTCGATCCACGCCTTGAGGATGGTCTTCTCCTCCGCGCTCAGGGTTTTCTTCGAGTCCGGCGGCGGCATTAGGTCATCGGCATCGTCAGTAATAATCCGCTGCCACGCCTCGCTCTCCTCGAGGTTGCCCGGCACAATCGCCGCCGCCCCATTCCTCGGTTTCAATGCGCTAGCCGCTTCATCCAACCGCAGCTTACCCTTTCGCGTCTCCGCATCCTGCCCGTGGCACGAGAAACAATTCGCCGCCAAAATTTTCCGCACATCACGGTTGTACTGCACCGTGTCCGCGGCAAACGACGCCAGCGGCAGGCAGGCCAGCAGAAAAATCGCCCATAAATTCATGCCCCAATCGTCCCGTACAGCACGGTTTCGGGCAAGGAAAACAGATGCGCGAACGCGCTACTTCTGAAACTCAATCCAGTTCAGGCCCAGCACGCCTTTGGTTTTGGCGATCACCCACACATCGGTGAGATCATTGGTCCTCAGCTTGGCGGGCAGTTCTACAAATTCACCGTCGCCGGTGGATTTCACTTTAACCGCGGCCAATAGCTTGCCCTTGGCCGATCCGGCGCGCAGCTCAAAGCGACCCGTTCCATCAATGCCGCCGGCGCGCACTAGGATTTTGGACACCTCGGCCAGATTCAGTTCGCGGAACACAATCGCATCGCCATTTTGGAAATGGCCGATGATGCCCTTCTCACCCTCGACCTGTTCCACGTATTGCATGCCGTAGTTGGCGTCGTAGAGCGCCGCCTTCTTGCGGCGCGAATGAAGCACGATTGTTTTCTCTCCGCGCAACGGCGGCATCCCTTCTGCGCCCGCATCGGTGTAGCCGGCGGTGAGCACAAGCACGCCCTCGTTCACGCGAATCTTCGGCTGCGCCGGCGCAGCGTACGTGCCGGTCAAACCGCGACGCGGCGTACTGGCGGTGTTGTCGTTCAGCGACAAAATCCAGTCCACCATCAAGCGCGTTTGCTCGAGTGTATGCTGCGGGTGCGGCGGCATCGGTTGCTGCCCCCACGCGCCCACGCCGCCCTTGAGCACCTTCTCGGCCAGGCGCGCGGCCGCACCCTCCTCATCAGCATATTTCTCGGCGACCAATTCGTAGGACGGCCCAGCCGAGGGCGCATCGGAAATGTGGCAGGCAAAGCAGGTGCTCTTGCGCATCAACGCCAAACCGGGCGTGGATAACTCGGTATCTTCATCAGTGAGATAACGTCGATTTCGAAACTCTCCCTGCAGGGCCACGAGGTTGCCGTCGACCGGTTTCGTTTCGGCATCAGAGACCGCCAGTTTGTAGGCGAGCTTCTGCCGCCAGTCGAAAAACGAGCCGTGAGCTGGCGATTGAAACGTCACTTCAGGACGCGCGTTGCCCACATGGATCGTTTGTGTGGCCGTGCTCTTCGCTCCGTTGGGGTCGGTAACGGTCACTGAAACCTGATACACGCCGGGTTTCTTGATAGCCTGATTCCAAGTAGGCCCTGTGCTGCCATCGCTCCATTTGTATTTCAATGCATCACCGTCCGGATCCGATGATTGCGCGGCGCTGATCGCCACTTTCAACGGCGCCTTGCCGGCCGAGACATCCGCCGCCAACATCGCCTTCGGAGCGCGATTACCGCGGCGGTACACGATGCGCGCGATGCGGCTGTCGGTGTTTTCCCACCATTTGTCGCCGTACTCGATGACGTATAACGCGCCGTCCGGGCCGAGTTTCATATCCACCGGCCGACGAAAATTCCAGTTGGGCAAAAACGGCGTGACCACCGGGCCGCCAGTGCCGAGCTTGGTCGTCTGAATCCAGTTGCGCATCCACTCGTAAATGAACAAGTGCCCGTCGAATTCCTTGGGCAGACGAATGGACGATTTGCTTTTCGGATCATACCGATACACCGGCCCAGCCATGATCGAGCGACCTCCCGAGCCGAGGCTGGGAAAGCGTTTGGTTTTCACGTTGCCGTACCAGATCAACGCCGGCTGCGCAGGCGGCAGTTTCTTGATGCCCGTGTTGTTCGGCGAATGATTCTCCGACGCTCCCGGCTTGAAGGTAGCCACTACCTTATTGTTTTCAAAATCATAAACCGGGTACGGCTCATTCGGACCAATGAACAGTGGCCAGCCGAAGTTGCCTGCCTTGGGCGCGGCATTGATTTCATCATATCCGAGCGGGTTAATCTTCAGCTCCGGAAACACATTCGGCCCCACATCGCCGAAGTACAGCGTGCCGTCGGAGTCATCGACTGTCATGCGAAACGGATTGCGCACACCCATCGCGTACACTTCCGGTCGACCCTGTTTTGGGTCGGTAAACAAATTCCCCTTCGGAATCGCGTACCCGCCCTCATCCTTCGGTTGGATGCGCAGAATCTTGCCGCGCAAATCCTGCGAGTTGCCTGCCGAACGCATGGCGTCCCAACTCTTTTTGCCCGGCCGATAATCGATCGGCAGCCCCGGCTTCCAGTGGCAGTTGTCGCCATTGCCAATGTACAGGTGGCCGCGGCCGTCCATGAACACCGCGCCGCCCATGTGAAAAATGTGTTCATCATCATACGGCCACTCGAGCAACACCTCCTCGCCCTTCACATCCATCACGTCTTCCTTCACCACAAAACGGCTCACGCGCATCGTGTCCTGTTTGACCGAGGGACAATGCAGTGTGAAGAGATGGCCGTTCTTCAAGAAGTTCGGGCTCACCGCAAACCCCAGCAGACCCACCTCGCCCTTGGCATAAGTCGGCACACAACCCAACGTGGTCACCGCGCCGGTCTGGGCAGTCCAGCGTTTCACGCCACCAGCAAATTCCACAAAGACAATGTCGCCATTGGCCAACACTTCAAACTGGATCGCATCGCGGCTGCTGCTCACCAGCACCTCACGCTCAAACCGGCTGGGATCGTACGTCTCCGCCGCCGCCGACAACGCCGGCAGCAAGACGACTAGGGAAAGGATAATTCGTTTCATGATCATCAGAATAAAATATTACACGGCGTCTTCGCCTTCAAAATTCGGGAACCGGCCGATCACCGGGTATTGTTCAATCTCCAGCACCGACCCGCTTACCGGAGCACTCTCCGGGCTCACCCAGTACACCGCGGCCGTCGCAATATCTTCCGGGCCCATCAATTTCCCAGAGGGCGCCGCGTGTTCCGGCAACTTGTCCGGCCAATTCTCCGGCAGACCGTCGGCGATTTTCACGTGATACTCATTCTCCGTCAGCGTCCAGCCGACATTGAGTTGATTGAATCGCACCTTGTGCCGCGCCTGCGAGTCGGCGAGGTTTCGCGTCATCGTCATCAGCGCCCCCTTACTCATCGAATAGGCCACCAAATTCTCCTGACCGCACCAGGCCAGAATGGAGCCGATATTCAGCACCGACCCCTCGCTCTTCTTGAGCGCTGGCAACAGCGCGCGGATAAGCAACAGCGGCGCACGCGCGTTTACCCCAATGATGTGATCGAAAAATTCCGCGTCGGTCTCCTCAATTTTATTGCGCGTCACCAGCCCCGCATTGTTCACCAACCCATCAATGCGCCCGTGCACCGCCAGCGCATCCTGGGCCAACTGCTCCGGATAGGCCGCATCCCCGAGGTCGCCCTGACAAAAGGCGGTGTTATCCGCGCCCAGTTCCTCGACCAAAGCCGCGCCGCGCTCAGCATTGCGTCCATGTAAAATCACCTTGGCCCCCTCTGCCACAAAACGGCGCGCCATGTGCTCGCCAATCCCGGTCGTACTGCCGGTCACCAAAATAATCCGATCCTTCAAACGCATGAGACGCGCGAATTACGGACGAACCCCAACCATTTGTCGAGCCTACGGATTATTTCACTAACACCATCGGCTTCGAACTTTTCAGTGTCGTGGCCGGTCGTTGCTCTTTCCCCTGACGGTCCTCGTTGCCCAGCGTCGCTTCCGCCTGCGCAACCAATTCGCGCATCTTGGCCATCACCTTCGGGTTGGCAGCGGTCACATCCACTTTCTCCGCCAAATCCGTTTTCAAATCCACCAACTTACCCGGCCGCCCACGGCCTTTTTGATTGGCAGTGGTCCAGTTGGGGAACGTGTTCGCCAACGGCAAATGCCATTTCCAATCACCCCATCGCACCGCCTGCAACTGGCGACGACGGTAATAATAAAATACCTCATACGGCGAGGCCGCCCCTTTCGTGCCGGTGAGCAGCGGCGTGATGTCGTGTCCGTCAATCTTATTGGCGGATAACAATCCGCCGCTCAGGGTCGCAAATGTCGGCAGAAAATCCATCGTGCTGGACAACTCATTGCACGTGCCGCCGGCGGGAATGCGACCGGGCCAGCGTGCGATCATCGGCACCCGCATGCCGCCCTCCATCGTACCGCCTTTCGCACCGGACAACGGCGCGTTGGAACCGCCGTTACGGCCGTTGGAGCCATTGTCCGAGGTGAAAATCACCAGCGTGTTCTTGTCCAAGCCGTGTTGTTTGAGCGCATCCAGAATCTTGCCGGTGGACCAATCAATCTCCTCCACCGAATCGCCGTACCGTCCATTGGCACTCTTGCCGTGAAACTCCTTCGAGGCAAAGAGCGGCAGATGCGGAAAGGTGTGCGGCAGATACAGAAAGAACGGCTTCGATTTATTGCGCTCAATAAACTGAATCGCCTCACTCGTGTAACGTTTTGTGAGCGTGGCCTGATTGGCCGGCGCCTCAATCACCTTTGTGTCCTGAACCAGTGGTAACGGTGGATCGCCTCGGCGCGCGCTGGCCATGTCGTTCGAGTACGGAATGCCATAGTACTCATCAAACCCGTGCGCAGTTGGCAGATGTGGCGGCTGATCGCCCAAATGCCATTTGCCGATACACGCCGTCGCGTAGCCCTTGGCCTTGAGTATTTCAGGCAAAGTCCATTCATCGGCATGCATCCCACGTCGACTCCGCGGGATCAATACCCAGTGCCCGGTGAAATCCTCATGCATCCCCACGCGCCGCGCGTAGCAGCCAGTCAACAGGCTCGCCCGCGACGGCGTGCACACCGGGCTGGACGAAAGAAAACTCGTGAACCGCATCCCCTCCTTCGCCATCGCATCAATCCGCGGCGTGCGATTCTTCGCCGACCCATAACACCCCAAGTCGCCGTACCCCAGATCGTCACAAAAGATCAGCACATAATTGGGTGCGGCCGCAGCCGCGTGTATCGCCCACACACCGAATAGGGTCAGAAATATTGTTCGCATGGTTGCCTTACAGTTTACTGATGGCGGTCTGGAGTTTTTTGCGACTGGCCGTAAGGTTGGCGTAGCCGCCGAATTCAATACCGCAGTAGCCGCGGAAGCCGGAGGCGTGCACGAGCTTGAGCATGCGGTCATAGTCGAGCGCGGATTGCTTGCCCTTGTCGTCCCACACGCGGTCTTTCACCGACACGCCCTTGGCAAACGGCAGCAGCTTCTGCATCCCGCGATAGGAATCATAGCTTTCGCCCGGCTTGATGCGGAAGTTGCCGAAGTCCGGCAAGGTGCCGCAGCGTTCATGGTCAACCTTCTTAATGACCTCCACCAGCCAGTCGGCGTTGCTCGAGAGGCCGCCGTGATTTTCTACAATCACATTCAATCCCAGTTTCGCGCCAATCGCCGTGAGCCGACTGAGACCGTCGGCCGCCAGCTTCACCTGCTCATCCCACGTGCCGCTACTGCCGGCATTCACACGGATGGAATGGCACCCGAGAAACTTGGCTGCATCGAGCCACTTGCGGTGGTTGTCCACCGTCTGCTTACGCTTGGCCGAATCCGGATCGCCAATATTGCCCTCGCGATCACACATGATCAGCAAGCTCTTTACGCCCTGATCGGCCGCGCGCTTTTTCATCTCGCCGAGATATTTCGCGTCCTTCGCCTTATCCATGAAGAACTGGTTCACGTACTCCACTGCATGGATGCCGTGTTCCGCGGCGACCTTGGCGAAATCGAGATTATCAATCTTGCCCGAGCGCAGCTCCCGATTGATCGTCCATTGCGCGAGCGAAATCTGCAGCGGCGCCGCATCCTTCGTCCAAGCCGCACCCGCTGTCAAAGCACCGACCACCAAGCCGGTTTGCGTAAAAAACTGTCGTCGAGAAACATCGTTGAAAAACTGCATGCCCCAACCCTACGCTCCAACCCGCTCAATTCAATCGCAAAGGGAACTCAAAGACGCTGGAAGAGGCGGGCTTTGTCGACCGGATGGGATCAAGGACGCGAGAGGACAAGAGTAGTTTTAATTTCGCCCGCTCGTCGATTTACCAAATAATCGCCTACTTGGGCTGGCAGCTCGGTTCATCAGCCAATCTGGGATGGTGAAAGCCCCCGTTTTGTTCAGGTCAAAATATCCTTCACCACATGCCCATGCACATCGGTGAGTCGAAAGTTTCGGCCAGCGTGGCGATAGGTGAGACGTTCGTGATCCATCCCGAGGAGATGCAGGATTGTAGCCTGAAAATCGTGAATGGTGACAACATCGTTGGCGATCTGTTCGCCAAGTTCATCGCTGGCCCCATGAACCATTCCTCCTTTGATGCCGGCACCAGCAAGCCAACTACTAAAGACCCTAGCGTGATGCCCTCGTCCACTCACTCCGGGGTTAGGTTGGAAAGGGCCACGGCCAAATTCGGTGGCAAAAACGACAAGGGTATCTTCCATAAGGCCTCGATCTTTCAAATCTTTCAACATGCCTGCAATGGGTTGGTCCACGTTGCGGGCGAGCTTATTGTAATTGCTCATGTTGGCATGGGCATCCCAGTTGTAATCAATACGCGTATCGCCATCAATCAGTTCCACAAAGCGAACGCCTCGCTCGATCAACCGGCGTCCAACCATACACTGCCACCCAAAACTCTTGGTGTCACCGCGTTTTAACCCGTATAAATCATGCGTTGCATCAGTTTCCTTTGAAAGATCAAACGCCTCGGGCGCAGCGGTCTGCATGCCGGCAGCAGTCTCGAAAGACTTAATTCGGGCGCGCAGGTTGGAATCATTTTCACGACCGTGAAGGTGCTGATTATTAAAAAATTCCAGCAAACCCAATTCATCGCGTTGCTGACTGTTAGTTGACGTGCGGCGATGCATATTGGCGATAGGTTCAGCACCAGGAATAATTCGAGTGCCCTGATGTAATACGGGGAGAAAATCTGAACCCCATACCTGTCCGCCTGCATAAGGTAACCCTGGTGAGATCACCATGAAGGATGGGAGGTTGGCATTGTAAGTTCCCAACCCGTAACTCACCCAAGAGCCTATACTAGGTCGCTTAAAGGTATCGGAACCGGTATGCAGGCCAATCGTTGCCCCAAAGTGGTCGCCGTTAATATTCTGCATGGACCGAATCATGCAAATATCATCAGCCATACCCCCGATGTGCGGAAAGAGATCACTAAACTCCGTACCACATTGGCCATATTTTTTAAAATCCCAACCTGAACCCTTGTAATAACGTCGCCCCTTGGTCTTGGGCTTATCGTGGTTTTTATTGAGAAAAGGTTTGGGATCGAAGGTATCGACATGACTAACACCCCCGGTCATGAAAAGGAAAATGACGCGCTTGGCCTTGGGCGCAAAGTGCGGCTTTTTGGGCGCAAGCGGTTTATCTTCCTCAGCCATCATTTCCGAGAGCAACCCAGGAAGAATGAGCCCTCCCCCTGCGAGCGAGCGAATCACATTACGTCGATTGGAATTCATCTTAAGTTCTTATTTAATCCACAAATAGAAATTCGTTACTACTTAACATACTTCTAACATAACCCGCCCAGCGTTGGCGGCTGTTGTCCTTGGCAAAGTAGGATTCCGCAAACTCCAGTTCCTTCTCTTCTGCCCGGCGGTTAAACACAAGCTCATATAAATACTCCACCTTGTGTTCCTCAGGCAAACGCTCTGTAATTGCTTTAGCTTGTTCATGAATGAATTTTGAATTCATGAAGTAAAGAGCCTGCAATGTGGTCACCGAGGCCTTGCGATCTCCAAGATGTAATCCTCCATCTGGGCCATCAAACATATCCAGATACGGGTTTTTCTGAATACGCTGCTGCATTTGATAAATACTGCGTTTATTGGATACATACTTTTCCTGAAAGGGTTCGTGCTGCCGATAAAAGTAAGTGAGGCGATGTGGAAAAGGGTGGCGACCTCCGGGGGTGATATCCATTTGAGCACTAAAGGTCAAAAGCGAATCCCTCAACTCTTCAGCATCCAACCGGCGTCGATTGGCGCGCCAAAGGAAATGATTATCAGGATCCTTGGCAAGATTGCCAGCATGTTCAGCAGCGGCCATTCGATAGGTCTCAGAGTCAAGAATCAAGCGGTGCATTGTTTTCATGGACCAGCCCGATTTGATAAAATACTGGGCGAGCATATCCAGTAGTACTGGATGAGTAGGAGCCGTACCGCGGACACCAAAATCACTGGGTGTACTTACCAACCCACGACCAAAATGATAATGCCAAATCCGATTTACTATCACCCGTGCCAATAATGGTTCGGCTGAGCTTGTCAACCAATTAGCTAATTCGAGCCGACCACTACCTTTGGTATTTTCTGGAAGCTGCTGTCCACCCAGGATTTGTAAAAAACCCCGTCTTACCTTAGGTCCGAGGTCACGCGGATTGCCCTGCTTATGGATCGATACATCGGACGCCGATCCATCAACTATGGCGTAGGCAATATCCGAATTGGGAAAGGTCTTGGCCACTTCTGCTCGTCTAGCGCGAATCCCCTCCAAACCTGCCCAGACCGACTGACGCGTAATTGATCCGGTTACCACCTCGCGCTGAAATGATTGATAGAGATTAAACTGATCCCGTTCCTTTTTATTCCAAAGCTCCAGTTTTGAGCGGAATGGTTTGAGCACTTCATCCGCCTTGGCCTTGCCCATTCGGTAAACAAAACTATGCCGATGCGGGCTATGCTCTGCGCCGGCATGCGGATACACCGAGCTATCAAATATTCCATATAATGCGTAGTAATCAGCCGTGGGGATGGGGTCGAACTTGTGATCATGACAGCGCGCGCACCCGATGGTTAGTCCAAGAAAGGTTTTACCAAGATTATTAAGTGTATCCTCAATAGTAATGTGTCGGAGTTTGTGGGGACTCACTCCGATACGCCGTGAGATGGCAATATAACCGGTGGCTATGGTTTGCTCCCAGCGCTGCTCCTCATTCTCCGCGGGTAATTGATCACCGGCAATCTGCTCACGCACAAACTGGTTATAAGGTTTATCCTTGTTAAAGGCATCAATGACATAGTTTCGGTATTTATAGGCTTCCGGAATTGGATAATCGCCTGCATCGCCAGCTGTATCTGCGTAGCGCACTAAATCCAACCAATGCCTTCCCCAGCGCTCGCCATACCGAGGTGAAGCAAGCAGACGTTCCACGACTCGATACCAAGCATCAGGCTTTTGATCTTTTAAAAATGCCTCAACTTCCATCGGCGTGGGCGGCAGTCCCGTGAGATTGAAAGTCACACGCCGTATGAGAGTTCGACGATCAGCCAAGTCCACAGACTGTAACCCCTGTTCCTTCAGACGTCCGCGCACGTGCGCATCAATAAAGTTCTCCTCGGCTGGCGTTTGCGCCGCGTTGCCTTTGAGCGGTTGATACGCCCAGTGCTTGCGTTGTTCGGCGGTGATTTCGCCCGTAGCAAAGCCAAGCGCCTTACCTTCCGGCCACACGGCGCCATCGTAGATCCATTGGGATAAATCGGCGATCACCTCCGGCGGCAGTTTCTTCTTGGGCGGCATCTCCAGATCGGGATCCGCGTGCTGCACGGCCGTCATCAGCAGGCTCTTCTGGGGTTTGCCGGGAACAATCGCCGGCCCGCTGTCGCCGCCCTGAAGAATCGCCTCGCGGCTATCCAGCTTCAGCCCTCCCTTGTCCTTGTGCCCGTGACATTCGAAACAATGCGTCGCCAACACCGGCCGAATCTTCGCCTCAAAGAAATCCGTCTTCGCATCCGCCCAACCCGCCATCGGCAGGCCCAGTATCAACGCGACCATGAACCTCATTCGTTTCACGCCAAAAGTGTAGCCTCCGGACGCGATTCATCAAGCTCTCCTGAGCGATTCAACTATTTCTCAAACACCACTTTCATTTCCAGAATACCCATCGCGTTTTGGTCACGGGGGGTCATGTGGATGCGGATGGCGTCGCAGGTGAGCGGGGCGGCGGGATGGACGACGTTGTATTGGTTGGCGCGTGTGTCGTAGCGGTCGGTGGTGTAGAGCTCGAAAGGCTTCCATTGACCGCCGTGCAAGGTCTCGATCTTCCATTCCTTCGGGAACTTCACCGGATGCTGATAGTGATCCATCCAAAAGACGCCGATACTGCGGACCTTTTTTGGACCGTGAAAAGTGGCGGTCACCGTCTGCGGTTTGCCTTCCTGCCCGCGACTAGTCCAGCGCGGGACCTTATTGCCGCTGGACCAGCGCGGCTCGAGGCCGTCACCCATGGCGTTCACGGTATCGAGCGGTGAGGTGTGCGTGGCGGTGATGGCTTTGAACACGCTCTCTTTCGGCAGAGCCAACGGATCATACACGGCCAACGCCTTTTTGCGCGGGAACCAAACGGTCATCGAACTGGGCCCGCGATTGTTCCAGGCGTAATACGGCGTGAGCACCAACGACTGCGAATTCGCGCCGCCTGCAGCTGTGAGCGCACGGGCTGGTACAGTGGTTTGAATGAAGCTACCCGATTCAATGGACCGCGTCTTCACCGAGGCACCGGTGACCTTCGGCAGATGATCAAAGAAATATCGCTCGGTTACCCCGCCGTTATCCACGCCTTCGGCGCATAACACAAACGGCCCGCGCGTCAGGGCGACGCGATCGT
>Ga0066825_10000125_pt1 | contig 27716 bp, 19 predicted proteins | sample ETNtaG_6_FD_65608 | JGI IMG/M metagenome (GOLD analysis project Ga0066825, IMG submission 65608) | Marine microbial and viral communities from oxygen minimum zone, Eastern Pacific Ocean - ETNP201306SV45 | ecosystem: Environmental > Aquatic > Marine > Oceanic | place: Pacific Ocean: Eastern...
TAAACGAAACCGTCGCGGACGAGCCCTTGACGTTCGTTGTGGATGCGTCCTTCGCCCACACCGAGTTCATTAGCTTGGAAGACGCGTTTGTAGGGGCCGTTAGCCAATCGTTCCGAGATCTCGGCATTGAGCGCCCGAACGCCTTCCAGATCTAAGTCGGATCCCGTGTCCACGAATTCGCCATTTGTGTAGAGGTAGGTTTTGTTTTCGGTGGGAAGGAATGCTTTATATCCCTCGTAGAAGAAAATCGTAGGCAGCTTGGATGTCGCAAAGGGGGAGATTTCGATTGGTCGAATTTCCTTCGGGATCGGTTTAGTGGCGACGGGCGGCGGGTTGACGGCGCGACCGAATGACTCGTCCAGCATGAGATCAACGACTTCGAGGTACTTCTGCAGCAGGTGATAGGATACTTGTTGGCCTTCCGCGATATTGTCGAATCCGCTGTTAATCGGATCTTCCGGCAAGAGCTCGTTGAGGGGAATGTCGACGCCCAGGATTTCGCGAATCGTATTCTCGTATTCGATACGGGTAAATCGTCTTGAGGGGACGCGACCTATTACGGCGGTTCGTCCTTCGGAAATTCCGTGCAGCAATTCCTCGAATTCGTGGAGGAAGGCTTCTTTTTCGACTTCCTCGATTACGAACTCATCCTTGGGCGGCATTTCGCCGTGATGGATGCGATCGTAGATCAGCGCCCAGCGATTCATATTGGAGGGGCTTGACGGATCGAAAGCTAAATTCTCGAGATCGAGCTCTCCCTCTGTGTCCACATCATTGTGGCATTCGTAGCAATTGAGATCGAAGAATTCGAGGAGCTCCGAGGAAAGAACAGGTTGCGTATTGGAGGCAGCCTGAAGCGAAAGCGTTCCTGCGAACGCAGCGATGCAAAGGGACGCGCGATTCATTGTATGTTGTCGTCGCTTTCGAACTAAGCCATTTCCAGGCCAGTCATGGTTCCCGTACTCGTGGCGAAGCTGCTGGCTTCGATGCCATGGCGTTGAATAAGGCTCAAGTACAGGTTCGGCAGAGGATAATTGTTCTCCTTATCGAAAGCGAGGTGTTGGCCGTGCTTGAAGCCGCCGCCGGCGAGAAGGACAGGCATGTTGCGATTGTCGTGAGAACTGCCGTTGCCGAGATTGGAGGTCATGAGCACGCTCGTCGTGTCCAGCATGGATCCTTGAGCGTCGTTCGCCTGCTTCAGATCGCGCACGAAGTCGCCGTACTTGCGAACCAGCTCCGTTTCAATCAGAGTCAGCTGATCCACCTTGTCCTCGTCGAGTCCGTGGTGGCTCAAATTGTGATAGCCTTCTTCGACGCCGGGAATTGGAACGGCGCCGCCTTCGCCGTTGAGGTGGACGGTGATGAAGCGGGTAGAATCCGTTTGTAGGGCCAGAAACATGACATCGAGCATCAGCTTCTTGCGATCGATGATGGCATCCGCGTTGTCGATATCGACGGGCGTTTCGGCATCGACCTTTGGCTTGTCGCGCAAGGCCCATTCTTGGGAGGCTTCGAGGCGTTTTTCGAAATTGCGAACGGACGTGAAGTACTGGTCGATCTTGTCGCGATCTCTTGGGCCGAGACTTTTCTGGGCGCGTTTCGCGTCGTCAGCAACCACGTCCATAATGCTGCGTCCTTGCTTGAGTCGCTCGACCTGCTGCGCCTGGGCTTCGGGCGTGTCGGGAATAAAGAGGCGACTGAATACGCGTGAAGGCGATACCTCAGCGGGGATCATGCTTCCAGCATCCGTGGTGGAGCAGCTATTCGATCCATTCAGATTCAAGACCAGCGACGGGAAGCGCGTGTGATGTCCCTGATGCTTGGCGAGGTATTGGTCGATGGAAATGGAATTCTTGAAAGCCGCTGCCCGCGAGTAGGGCGCAGCGGAAAGGATGCTGCCTTCGGCTTGGTGGCCGCCGCTGACGCCTGGGTGGGAGGAGCCGGTAACGATTGTAAGATCGTCTAGCAGGTCCGGGATTTCGGAAAGGTATTTGGACGGTTTGTAGCCGCGCCCTGCCTCAGTTGGGTTGAGGTGCGGGCCGTGAAGACCCAATGCCAAGGTGACGGCCACGAATCGCCGCGGCGCTTGGGCGGCGACTGCTGATGATGACGCGAAGGCGGGCGTCATGGCTTCGAGCCAAGGCAAGGCCATCGCCGCGCCGGTTCCTTTTAGAAAGGAACGGCGTGAAAGGGATTTCGAAAAATTGAAATGTACCGATTTCATGATAGGGGTACGGGTTGTTCGCTAGCAGTAGTCGTTAGGTGTAGTCGATTAGTATAGGATCAATGTTCCCAAAATTGGACGATTTCAAATAGGACGGTCCGTTTCAACCGAACCAGGAGTCAACGGTTGACTGAAAAATGAGGCTTTTAGGGTAGGGTTGCTTGTCCCTAACCGATCTTTAGATAGGGTGATTCTGCACCCTCGCGGCTGACTGGGGACAGTCAGGCCCTACCTTTTCTCCCTACCTTGACTCTTCGAGCCTAAAGGCACAGAAAATGGATCAAACGTTCTCTTTTAGCATAGCTCCATTTTTATGAATCATTCCTCCTTCCAATCAGGCGAGAGTCGTCAGTCCCCTTCCAATCTGAATCGTCGTGGCTTCATCGGTCTCCTATCGGCTGGCGTAGCTGCCACGGCTCTCGGACGTAGTTACCATCCGGATGCGCCTCCAGTTCGCTATCCGGATCCGGATGTTGTGGTTCTCGATCCTCGATTCAAGAAGTACAAATTGGGGACGACGCATATCCAGCGCCTGTATCACAGCGAGGAGATGCTGTGGGCGGAAGGACCGGCTTGGAATGGGGTGGGCCGCTATTTGGTCTGGAGCGACATCCCGAATGACATCCAGCTGCGCTGGCTGGAAGAAAACGGGGAGGTCAGTACTTTCCGTCATCCGAGCCATCACAGCAATGGCAACACCTTCGATTATCAAGGTCGTCAAATTTCCTGTCAGCATGGCACGCGTCGCGTCGTCCGTTACGAGTACGATGGCTCGGTTACGATTCTAGCGGAACGGTATAATGGGAAGTCGCTAAACGCCCCGAACGATGCAGTCGTTCACCCGAACGGCGATATCTGGTTTACCGATCCGGGCTACGGCGGACTGATGAATTACGAAGGTACGCGTATCGATTCCGATACGCCTCAGCCGATCCAAAAGGAAGCGGTGTACCGCATCGATGGCAAGTCGGGCAAGCTGAGTCAGGTGACTGATGAGATCTTTAAGCCCAACGGTCTGTGCTTTTCGCCTGACTACAAGAAATTGTATGTAGCGGATTCCGGAGTTAGTCACTACGCGGATGCTACGGGCGAGATTAAGGTTTGGGACGTTTCGGGCGAAAAGAAACTGACCAAGGGACGCCGTTTCGCATCCATGTCCATGGAGCTGAATGGAGAAACGGTTTCGGGCATTGCCGATGGTATTCGAGCCGATGAAGATGGCAATATCTGGTCAAGCGCAGGCTGGGTGGGCGATGGCTACGATGGCGTGCATATATTCGCGCCCGATGGCGATCGCATTGGTCAGATCATCCTTCCGGAAATCTGCAGCAACGTCTGCTTTGGCGGCACGAAACGTAACCGTCTTTTCATGACGGGCAGCACGTCTCTCTATGCGGTCTACGTAGAGACCAAAGGAGCCCACATCGCGTAGCCCCATTCTTAAAGGCATGTGGCCGCCCGGAGGTCGGCCGCTACCTGATATTGGCCATTGCGATTAACGCACTGCGACCAGGCTTTGAGTCGTGCGGAAGTAGAGAATGCCTTCGGAGATCGCGGGCGTGGCGAAGCAGGGCTCGCCCATTGGGTTGTTGGCGATAGGCTTGAATTCGGGACCTGCCTCTAGGACGTGAACGGAATTGTGCTCCGAGGCGGCGTAGATTTTTCCGTCGGCTGCGACAAGCGAGGCGATGATGGATGCGGGTTGAGGCAGTCTTTCCGTGTAGACGTGTTCGCCGGTAGTCGCGTTGAAGCAGCGAATTGTACTGTAGTGGCCGAGGTAGATGTAGTCACCGTAGACTACGGGAGTGGACATGTAGGAGCCGCCCTTGAGCGCGCTCCAGACGACGCCGTCATTGGATGGTTCTTCGACGCTGGGAGTGATGTCGCCGCGCGCTTCGGGGCGGATGACATAGATAGGCGATTTGCCGCCGTGAGCGCTTGCAATGTATATCCAACCATTGGCGACAAAGGGGGAGGGCACGGGATTGTCGCCGCCGTCGTGGATTTTCCATAATTCTTCGCCCGTTGCCAGATCGTAGGAAACGACCCAGGGCCAGCCGTTGATTACAACTTGGGTCGTGTCGGGGCCGGCGTGAATGAGAGGCGTTCCCCAGCTGCGCTCGCAAATGTCTTTACGGGAAACGCGCCAAAGCTCTTTGCCGTCCGAGAGTTGGAGGGCGACGAGGAATGGATTGGAGGGGTCATCGCAAATGAGGACGATATGGTTTTCGTGGATACTGGGTGAACTGGCGTATCCCCAGCCGGTGCTGTATTTGCTGATGTTGATGACTCCGAGATCGCGACTCCACTTCAGATTGCCATCGAGATCGTAGCAGTAGAGTCCTTCCGACCCGAAAAACGCGACCAGGTTTTCGCCGTCGACTGCCAGGCTCGTATTGGCCTGGGTGGCTTTGATGTGGCGGGTGGCGCGAGGCAGCCCTTGGCGGGCGGTTCGGCTCCAAAGCGACTTTCCGGTTTTCTTGTCGAAGCAGAGAATGAGCCATTTGTGATTCCGGGCATCATCCGCAGCGGTGGGTTGTCCGCCGGACCCAAGCATTAGCTCGGCCGCTTCTCCTTCGGGTACCGCCGTACAAACGAAAACCCGATCGCCCCAGACGACGGGGCTCGAGTGTCCGAGACCGGGGATCGGCACTCGCCAGAGAACGCCCTGAGCGTTGTCAGCGTCGGGATCCGCGTTCCAAGTAGAAGGGAGAGGGTAGCCTTCGAGCACGCCGGTCGCTCCGGGGCCTCGAAAGCCGGGCCAGTTCTGGGTTTCGCTTGCCCGAGAGTTGCCGAACGTCACAAAGGCAATGGAGAAAATCAATGTCAGGCGTCTGAGTAATGTCATGGGTGATGGGGGGGTAGCGGAGTTTTCGGTTCGGGACGAACCTGGGACATAGGGCACGATCATTCAGACTTTGCGAAGGCCAGCAAATAGAATCCGGTCCGCCTAAGTGTCCGCCTAACGATTCGAGGAAAATAGGATTTAAACCTGAGGCGTTAGGCGCAAGTATAGGGCCCTTCCATGAAAATCCGTATTCTTCCCGTCTCTTGGGCCGTACTAGCGGCCTGCATCCTATCCCTCGTCTTATCTGGCTGCGGAAGCGTTTCCGACGATACCAGCTCGAAGCCGAACATTATCTTCATCATGGCTGACGACATGGGCTACGGCGATCTCGGATCGTATGGGCAAACGGTCATTCAAACGCCCCACTTGGATCAGATGGCCCGCGAAGGGATGCGGTTTACCGACTGTTATGCAGGGTCCACGGTATGCGCTCCCTCTCGGTCCGTTTTAATGACCGGTCAGCACACGGGACACACGACTGTGCGAGGCAACTTCGGCAAGTTCGGCGTTCGAGGATTGGCGGGTAACGAAGGGCGGGTTCCGCTCTATGCCGCGGATGTGACCGTTGCCGAGGTTCTCAAGGAAGCGGGTTACGTAACCGGGATTACCGGCAAGTGGGGGCTGGGCGAACCGAATACCAGCGGTCACCCCAACGATCAGGGATTCGACGAATGGTTCGGCTACTTGAATCAGCGGCGGGCCCACAGCTACTATCCGGACTTCATTTGGAAGGACAAAGAGAAGTATGAACTGCCCGAGAATCGCGATGGCCAGCAGGGGACCTACACGCATGACTTATTTACGGAGTTCGCCTTGGACTTTATCGATCGCCACGAACAGGATCCGTTTTTCCTCTACCTTCCCTATACGGTGCCGCATTCCCGTTACGAGATTCCGGATACAGCGCCATACTCCGATCAAACTTGGGAGGAGAAAGAGAAGGTTCACGCGGCAATGATTACGCGACTGGACCGCGATATCGGGGCGATCTTCGATCGACTCAAGGAGCGAGGCCTCGACGAGAATACAATCGTGTTCTTTTGTTCGGACAATGGCGCGGCGGAACGATGGGAGGGGCGTTTCGACAGCTCGGGCGCTCTGCAAGGGCGCAAGCGCGACATGTACGAAGGGGGACTGCGCACGCCGATGATCGTTCGTTGGCCAGGAAAGGTCGCTGCAAATGCGATCAGCGATCTGCCCTGGTACTTCGCGGATGTCTTGCCGACGCTCGCCGACTTGGGCGATGCGAACATTCCAGAGGAGGTAGATGGAGTAAGCGTGTTGCCGACACTCCTGGGTAAGCGACAAGATCTTGGCGATCGGGCAATGTATTGGGAATTTTTCGAACGTGGTTTCCAGCAAGCGGTTCGCTTAGGAAAGTGGAAAGCGGTGAGGTTGGCGCTGGATAAGCCGATCGAGCTCTACGATCTATCGATCGACATCGGCGAGACGAATAACGTAGCGGCTCAACATCCAGAGGTTGTGAAGCAAATGGAATCGATCATGAAGACCAGCCGCTCGCCCTCGGAAAATTGGCCCGTGGACGCCCTGGATTGATACGCAAGCTAGGGATGACTGGCTCGGTCGTCCGTTGCGTTTGGGACGATGGCGGACGACATAGCAATTCGTCCCTGCCTCGAGTCGCTACAGTCAACCATTGACTGCGTTGGGACTTCTCTGGTTTCTGGAGTGAGTTAGGTTATGGGTCATTCTTAGCTGCTTGAGCGGCGCTGCAAGGACCCGTCTTCGCGATTCGCTTCGCCGAGGCAGGCGCAGCTGCTCTACCTTTTCTCCTCCTGTTATGAAGCGTTTGTTTTTGAGTTTCTGGTTTTTGGCTGTGACTGCGGTCGCCGCTGGCCGGCCGAATATTCTATGGATCGTAGTCGATGACATGTCGGCCAATTTCTCCTGTTATGGCGAAACGTTAATCGAGACGCCGCATGTCGATCGCATGGCTGCCGAGGGGCTTCGCTTCACGCGAGCCTATGCAACGTCGCCGGTGTGCTCGACCTTTCGCTCCGCCATGATCACGGGCATGTATCAGAATTCGATTGGCTCCCATCACCATCGAAGCGGTCGCGGCATTCATCGTATCCAACTTCCGGATGGCGTACGTCCCGTTCCGGAGATCTTCAAGGGGGCAGGCTATTGGACCTGCATCGGTAGCGGATTGCCGGGATACAATCACCGTGGCGAACCGACCAATAGGGATGCTCGGGGCAAGACCGACTATAATTTCGATTGGGACCCGGATATGTACGACAGTCACGACTGGGCGGGCAGGGCGAGCGATCAGCCGTTTTTCATGCAGGTGCAGCTGAATGGAGGAAAGATCCGAGGCGACTCGGCAGCGAAAAACGCTGCATTGGCAGAGCGCATGGAAATGAATTTCGGAGGAGCGACGGATCCGTACAGCGTCGAGCTGCCGCCGTACTACCCGCGCGATCCTTTCTTGCTACGCGATTGGTCGACCTACTTGGACAGCGTTCGCGTGACCGATTGGCATGTGGGTCAAGTGATGAAGCGACTCGAGAGCGAAGGCCTGCTGGAGAATACGCTTGTGATCTTCTTTACCGATCACGGGATCAGTCATGCCCGAGGAAAGCAGTTTCTCTACGACGAAGGCGCGCACATACCGCTTGTCATACAAGGCCCAGGAATCGAACCAGGCGCCGTTCGCGATGATCTCGTTGAGCATATCGATGTGGCGGCCTTGTCGCTTGCGGCGGCAGGTATTGAGATTCCTTCGAAAATGGAGGGGCAAGATATCCTCGCAGCGAATCACCAGGAGAAGCTTGCGGTTTTCGGCGCGCGCGATCGTTGCGGCGAGGCGGCCGACCGTATTCGATCCGTGCGTACGGATCGGTATTTATACATCAAGAATTTCTATCCGGAACGCCCGCACTTATTGCCGAGCCAGTACAAGGAAGGGAAGCTCATCATCAAGCGATTGCGCGAGTTGCATGGAGCGGGACAGACCAGCGAATTGACTAATGAATTGCTATTCGCTCCGACGCGTCCGGCCGAGGAATTGTATATTTACGGAGAAGATCCTTGGCAGTTGAAGAATCTGGCCAACGATCCGGCGCATGCTTCCGCATTGGCGGACCATCGAGCTCATTTGGATCGATGGATAGAGGCGACAGGCGATCCAGGCCCCGAGTCGTTGGAAGTCTACATTCTCGAAACGGAAGACCAGATGCAATCGACGGGGAATTTGGAGATCCGCGAGAAGTACCGGGCCCACACCGAACTCTTCAAGCAGTGGTTCCGAGAAGGCAAGTAAGGCTCTAGGAGTTGGGACTTGAGACGGACGACCGAGCCGGTCGTCCCTACCTTGTGTTTCTCAGATATTCCACGTTTCGATCGTGGGGAGCTTGCTTGTGATCCTTGTCGGTGAGCTCGCGGTTGTAGATCGTTCCAGGGCGAATCGGTTCGTGAGCTTCCTCTGCGAGTCGAATCAATCGCTTTAGGACATTGGGACGCTTGGTCGCAAGGTCATGATTCTCTTCAACGTCTCTTGAGATGTTGTAGAGTTCCCAATTGCCCTTCTTGTCTTTGTAGATTTTCCAGTTTCCCATGCGAACGGCGGTTTGGTCTCTGTATTCCCAATAGAGATACGCGTGATTCGCTTGTTTGCCTTTTTGAGTCAATGTGGGCAGGAAGGAGAGTCCATCGGTTTTAGGGGACTTGGCGCCAGAAATGGCTGCCAGGGTCGGCATGACGTCCGGGTAGTAGAGCATATGGTCGGATACGGATCCCGCTTCGACCTTTCCAGGCCAGCGAACGTAGTAGGGCACTTTGAGACCACCTTCGTAGAGCGAGCCTTTGCCGGCGCGAAAGCGTTCGCCTGTCGCGGGGTTTAGGTTGGGGCCAAAAAAGCCGTGCGGGCGTTCTTCGGTTTTGAAGTAGTCCTGCCCGCCGTTGTCGCCGCTTAGGAATACGATGGTGTTGTCGTCGATTTTCAGCTCCTTGAGCAAATCGATCACTTGTCCCAACTGTCGATCCATCATGTGGACGAAGGCTGCGTAGACGCGAGCATCGCGTTCCGTGCGTTGCCCTGCATCCCAGGGCTTGTCCTTGAAAAGCTGCCAAGAAGGATCGTCTTCGTCGATGCCCCAGAGCCCATGAGGCGGCGTCCAAGGCAAGTAACAGAAAAAGGGTTGATCGCTGTGATCTCGAATGAACTGCAAAGACTCGCGAAAGATCTCGTCTTGGGCGTGAGTGTCGCCTTCGTAGAAACTGAGACCGTCATTGCCGTGCAAGGGAACCTCTTCGCTGTTTTTAACGAGATAGCGAGGGTAGAAGGTGTGAGCGTGAACTTGATCGTAATAGCCGAAGAATATGTCGAAGCCATGCTTCTCCGGTACGCCGGAAGTGCCGCGACCCCCGATGCCCCATTTGCCGAATCCGCCTGTGGCGTAACCGCGTTGCTTTAGCATGCTGGCGAGGGTGGGCTCGTCAGCTCGAATCGGGGAGAAACCGTCGTTGGCTCGCATCGAGGTATGACCCGAGTGTAGTCCCGTGAGAAGGACGCAACGGGTGGGTCCGCAGACTGGGGCGCCAGCATAGGCGTTGGTGAAGCGCATGCCTTCTGCGGCGAATTGGTCGATGTTTGGAGTAATCAGATCTCGGTTCCCCATATGGCCCGATTCGAAGTAGGCCCATTCGTCGAGCATGATGTAGACAATGTTGGGACGGGACTCGTCCGCTTGAGAGGACGAGAGGCAGAACGGGGCGAGCAGCAGCGTGGAAGTGACGATTCGTAGTAGCGCGTTCATCTAAAAAGTACGATTGGAATGTCGTTTGCAGTGAGCTTCGAGGAAACGAAAAATTGACCTGAGCATGCAAGTTGATAGCTAAGAAGCAATGCGGTTCCTCTTCCCGTGAATCTAGCCGTTTAGCCCTCCTCAACCTCTTTCGCTCTATGTCTGATAACTCTCCCTCCTCGGATACGCGTCCTCCGAGGCTCGTCTCGCTCGATGCCCTACGCGGGTTCGATATGTTTTGGATTATCGGTGGGGCGGGGGCAGTCGTTTCGTTCTTGGGGCTGATTGGTTTGCCGGATGGATTCGTGAATGCGATCGCGACGCAGATGACGCATGTCGAATGGGAGGGCTTTCGTTTCTTCGACCTTATCTTCCCGCTCTTCGTATTCATTTCAGGCGTGACCGTTCCGTACTCGGTTCTGTCGAGGAAAGAGAAAGGGGAGAGCGTATCGAAGCTTCAGCTCGGCATCGTTCGCCGATCGGCGATTATCGTGTTCATCGGGGTCACCTTCAGCCTCTTCAAATTCCAGTGGGATGCGATCCGGCTCTATCAAGTGCTTTGGCTGATTGGAATGAGTTACCTGATCGGGTCCAGTCTGACCTTGCATGTGGAGAGCTGGAAAACGCGACTGATTATCTTCTTTTCTGTTTTGGTGGGGTATCAGCTAGCGCTCTACTACATGCCGTACCCGGGCAAGGGCGCTGCGATCACGCCGGAGAATAACCTGGCGGCTTGGTTGGACCGAAACTTCATAAAAACGAACCTGTATCGAGAAGTGTACGACCCAGAGGGAACGATTCGCGTGCTGGCGGGCGGAATGCTGGGGGCGCTCGGGGCGATGGCGGGTCAACGCATTCGGCATTATGGAGCGGCAAATGCGCGTTGTGGTCTCGAGTTGGGGATAGCAGGCGTGGCGTGTCTCATCTTGGGATGGCTTTGGAGCTTCACCTTTCCCATAATCAAGGATCTTTGGTCGCCTGCCTTCGTGATTTGGGCAGCGGGCTGGTCGTTTCTGCTTCTATCGGTTTTCTATACTGTAATCGATGTTTGGGGACACAAATGGTTGGAATGGTTTTTCGTACCGATTGGCATGAACGCCATCACCATCTACGCCGGCGAGCGCTACCTGCAAACCGCTGGCTCTAGGGATTTTTTCTTTAAAGGCCTGGCGAGCCATTTCGAGAATCCGGCCGCCCAGCAATTCACACTGCATGGGGGACTGTTGGTGATTCACTGGCTGTTGTTGTATGCGCTCTTTCGAAAGAAGATTTTTATTCGGGTGTGAGGGAGCAGGGTATGAGGCTAATTGGCAAGGTAGGGAGGGCTGGCTCAGTTCTCCGCCACGACCTTAGTGAGAAGGTGAATAAACTAAAGAGTTAGGAACGACTATGAAAATGAATCGAAGAGGGTTTGTGGGAGCGACTTTGGCCGGCAGCGCTGCGATGGGAGTGTCGGCTCTCGCCAATAGAAATTCGAGTCAAGTTGAGGAAAACTATCAACGATTAGACGCGGTACTGGCTCAACCGATATTCGAGCGTTTGTTTTTCAAAGATCCGGTGATCATCGAATCGGTGGAGCTGTTGCGTTACGGCGGCTCCTATATGTGTCGCGTTCGGTCGAAAGACGGGGTGGAGGGGTTGTCTGTGTCGCACAACACCATGAATGTTCTGTATCCGATTTTCGTGAAGCGGGTGCAGAACGTGTTCGTGAATCAGGATGCGCGGCGATTGGAGGAGCTACTGGACAAGGCCTTGGAGTACGCTTTGAACTTTCGCTACGGAGGCATTGCGATTGGGATACCGCTTGCGACCGTTGAGTTTGCGATCCTCGATATGATGGGTCGGATCGCAGGGAAGTCGGTTGGCGAGATGGTCGGGGGTGTGAGCAATACGCATATCCCGGTTTATCAAGCCACGGAGTGGCGGGAGAAGCCAGTGGAAGAGTCGGTCGCTCTGATTAAGGCGGCGGTTGAGAAGAGTCAGGCGAAGGCGGTCAAAATCAAGGTCGGCGCCTTGATGTTCATGACCAAGGATCTCGATGCCAAAGGTCCGGTCGGACGGACCGAGCAGATCATCCCGCTCATTCGCGAAACCTTCGGCGATGACATGGCATTGTACTCGGATGCGAATGGCTATTACAAGGACGTCGACGAGGCCATTCGAGTGGGTCGGTTGTTGCAGGAATACAACTACAGCTATTTCGAAGAGCCGGTCTTCTTCGATTGGCTGGATGGAACGAAGCAGGTCGCGGATGCCCTGGATATTCCCATCGCGGGCGGCGAGCAGCAGCACAGCGTGTACGGTTTTCGTTGGTTGTTGGCCAATGAAGGGCTCGATATTGTTCAGCCGGATCACTTCTACTTTGGCGGCATCATTCGATCGCTGAAAGTCGCCCGGATGGGGGAGGCTATGGGCAAGCTCTGCATCCCTCACTTGTCGGGAGGATTCGGGTACATCTATATGCTGCACTTGGTTTCCGCGATGCCGAACATGGGTCCCCATATCGAATTCAAGGGATACGAAAAGGAGCCGATCGAGTGCGCGACCTCCTCGTTGCGCCTGAAGGACGGCAAAATCAAGGTGCCCACGGGACCGGGACTGGGAGTTGAAATCGATCCGGACTACGTCGCGAAGTATGAGCGGGTGACGGATGTGTGAAGGGCTGCTTTATTTCAACAGGATACGGTCTGCGAGTAGCAGACCTGCATGATGCCTCGCGAGCTCGGCTGCATGATAGTTGATATCATGCCTTTCATCTAGCGATTTCGTCCTCCGTAGACTGTCTATCGGGCGAAGAAGGAGGCGCGAGCGAATCTTGTTCGATTCCTTCTCGTTGAGCCGCAACTTTCCGGTTTCTGCAGTTGAACATGTTTGCTCAGAGAGGTTATTGAATCTGTCACGATGAAGTTATCCCTTATTCTTTCCTTGGCGCTAGGCGTCTGTGTTTCGCTGACTGCTGAGAAACCGAATTTCGTTTTCTTTATTGCCGATGATGTTTCCCAGGAGGACTTCGGCTGTTATGGGCATCCGAGCTTGAAGACGCCCAATGTCGATCGTCTGGCGGCAAGCGGCATGCGTTTCGACAATGCTTACCTAACGACGAGCAGCTGCAGTCCGAGCCGCTGCAGCATCATCACGGGGCGGTATCCGCACAACACGGGCGCTCCGGAATTGCATGTGCGTTTGCCCGATTCGCAGATTCGCTTTCCCGAGCTTCTGCGAGAAGCGGGCTACTACACGGTTCTTTCGGGAAAGAACCACATGTTCGGCAATCAGGATCGAGCCTTCGACAAGATCACCGATGGCGGCGGGCCGGGCAGGGAAGAGGATTGGGTGGGGCACTTGCAAAATCGGCCTAAGGACAAGCCTTTCTTCTTCTGGTTCGCATCGTCCGATGCTCATCGTGGCTGGAGCATCAATGATGACGCTCCTCACTACGACCCCAGCGATGTCGTAATTCCCCCTTACATGGTGGACACGCCGATTACCCGCGAAGATCTCGCGAGCTATTACCATGAAGTGAGCCGCTACGATCACTACATCGGTCTGGTGGCCGAGGAGCTGGAGCGACAAGGGATTTTGGATAATACCATGATTGTGGTGGCGGCGGACAATGGACGCCCTTTCCCGCGGGCTAAATCGCGCGTGTACGATAGCGGGATAAAGACCCCTTGGGTGGTGCACTATCCGGATGCGATCAATACGCCCTCAGTTACAAAGAGCTTGATCAGTGTGATCGACCTGAGCGCGAGCTGTTTGGAACTAGCGGGAGTCGAGAAGCCAAAAGCTATTCAAGGTCAGAGCTTCGTTCCGATATTGAGGAATCCGAATGCGGAAGTACGACAAATGACTTTTTCCGAGCACAATTGGCACGTTTACAAGAATCACGAACGCATGGTTCGTTTCGGCGATTTTGTGTACATAAAAAACAACTACCCAAATCAGCCAAATCTCGCTTACGAATCGGATACGCATTATCCGGCCGGATTGGAGCATTGGAAGGCGCATGCAGCGGGCAAGACAACGCCTGCCCAGCAACAGATCTTCGCGAACCCCTGTCCGGAGGAAGAATTATTCGCTCTGAGCAAGGACCCGGATCAGTTGGTTAACTTGGCGGAAAATCCTGAATATGCGAATGTCTTGGAGAAAGCCCGTGGCTTGATTGCCGATTGGACGGAGCAGACGGGCGACACGATTCCGAGCAATCCGACTCCGAATCGCCATACGCCTCCCCGCATTGAAAATGGAAAGATTATACCCGAGGGAAGCTACACGGATCGAACGCCGCACGCTGAGATGCCTGGCGCTGCTAGGAACGCTACGGCAATTAACCATCCCGGACCGATTCGGTTCTGAGGTAGCCGGTCGGGATGACTCGCTGAGTCGTTCATGTCCAGTGGGCAAGGCGGACACCGAGCCGGTCGTCCCTAGCTCCTTGATCGGAACCTGGACTCTCTAGAAGAGCAGGGACAGGTGAAGCTTCAGGGCGCTGGGAGGAATGCGATGAGAGTGGCGGTCGAAGATGCCCTCGGGGGCTTCGCCGGGTAGACGCGATTCGTAGGCGTAAGCAATATCGGAGTCGTCCGAGTCGAGCAGATTCAACCAATCGATGCTGGCTTGCCAGCGCTCGGCGCGGTAGCCGATTCGGAGATTGAAGGAATTGAACGCGTCCGATTTTACCGTGTTATCCTCGATCAAAGGGCGTTCGCCAAAGTGGCGATAGCGAAGCGAACCGAACCAGCCGGAGGGCAAGTTGACATTAGCCCCTGCGCTGGCGACGCGATTCAAGGCGCCTGGAATCTCATTGCCTGCGGGATCCGCATCGTCGTAGCGGGCATCGGTGAAAGCGAGGTCGAAGTCGAGGGTCAACCAGTCTTGGGGCGCGTAATACGAAGCGATTTCGATGCCCTTGCGGCTGCTGGGACGCGATGCCTCGGTGCTGCCTGCGTCGCCTACGTAGACGAGCTCCGAGTCCAGGTCCAGCTGCCACGCGGATATGGAAGTGTTCGCCATGCGGCTCCACTCCTTGCGGATTCCTAGTTCGTATCCAGTCGAGCGAACTAATGGGTCGACCGCTTGGGATGGGGAACCGTCAGTCGGATCGATCCGCTGGGTCGCCCCCCGCGCGTCGTTGCTGTGAAAACCGTATCCGCCGCTAACGTACAGTTCGCTCGATTCGCTGAGCGAGTAGATGGCCGTTAACTTCGGATTTGCCATAAAGTCATCGGCGTTTCCGGAATTGGCGGCGAGCTGACTATCGACATCGGCATGAAAGAAATCGCCTCTTAACCCTGCTACCGTCTTGAAGCGGTAGCTCCAGTTTACCTGGGCCTCATAGAAAGCGCCGGCTCCCAGCTGATCGATCTGATCCTGCCGTGTGGTTCCGATCCGTTGGCGTTCAACTGTGTGATGCAATCCTACTTGATCGATGGCATCGTAGCGGATGTCGACTCCGTAAGTTTGTTCGACTTCCTTGTCGAAGATCGTTCGAGCATTGAGCGTTTGCGAAGCGGATAGACCGTGGGTTAGGCGTTGGTCGGTTTGCTCGAATTGGTCGCCATTGATTGGGTCCTCGAGAAAGTAGGTGAAATTCGACCAGAGATCCATGTCGTAGTAGACTGAATACGCTGAGAATCTGGTTACTGAGTCGCCATTATCGTGGATATGTCGAGCGGATAGCGAGTAGCGAGATGAGTTTCCACCTACGGTGTCGTCGATATAGCCAAGGTCCGAAATGAGGCCGTTTTCGACGGCTCGCTCTGGGATCTGATCCGTCGAGTCCCAAGCGGATTGGTAGCCCATCAGGGTTACGGAGGTGCGCCGGTGGGCATCTCCTTGAACGAAGCGGATCATGCCGTTCGTTTTGTCCAGATCTTCCGGAAGCGTCCAAGGTCCGTCATTGGTTTCGCGTTCGATCGCGTAGACGAGCTTTCCTTTGCCAACCGATTGAGCGTCCGCTAAAAGGAAGCGAAAATTATCATACTCGCCGATCGTCGCCTTGGCGCGTCCCGATTCGAAGGTGTCGGCTAGTTTGATGCGAGCCGAGCCCGCAGCCGAAAAATCTCCATCGAAAACTCGATACGAACCCTTGGCGTATTCGATGGCTTCGATCGTTTCCGGGATCAGAAAATTGAGATCGGTGTAGCCCTGTCCATGTCCATGAGTGACGAAGTTAAGCGGCATGCCATCGACCCACGTTGCGAAATCGGTTCCGTGGTCGAGGTTGAAGCCGCGCAGGAAGTACTGGTTCGCCTTGCCGGATCCGCTGTGCTGAGTCGCAATCATGCCGGGGACGGTTTCCAACGCTTCGCCTGCTCGGAGGATCGGTCGGGTTTCCAGGTCGATTTGACCGACGACGCCTTGAGACGCGCTGACTGCTTCGCCCACCAAAGGCGCTCCACGACCCTCCACATTAAGGCCGGCAAGCTCGTAGATATCGTGCCCATAGACGGTCAGGTGCGCGATAGCTAGGCAGGAACAGAGATTAAGTAATAGGCGAAATTTCATGTGTCGCATGCGATTTATGCGTCGAAGATCGGTAGGTAAGGAGTGGTTTTGATTGTTTCAAGATAAAGGGAAACGAGGCCTGATGATTTCGTTTTTGCCGAAGAAACGATCAAAAGGATGGTTCGAATTGCGATGAGGAAGGGATGACTTGCTGAGTTACCCGGTTTTTGCGCTTCTAGGACGGACTGCTGTCTGCTTTTGTTAGAATTTTTTTGAACAAGCATATGGGAATGTTAGCGGTCTCTACCTGGGTGGAAGCGCAGCCATGTCGTTGGTTCTGGTGACTATTTCAATGTTGGGTTGGCGCTTTAAGCTGCCATCGGATTGGACGGCAAAGAGGGTGATGCGGCGCAGGCCAGATTCGCAAACGGCGAGATGCTTGCCGTCTGGAGAGAGGGTAAGCTTCCAGGGAATATCGCCTACCAGGGTTCGAGCGGCAGGGCTTAGTTTGCCGTCGGGTCCCACGCGAAAGGAGAAAACGCTGTCTTCTTCGCCGTTGAAATCTCGAAGCGCGACGAAGAGCAGCTTGCCATCGGGCGTCAGGGCGATATCGGATGCGTGCAGGTCGCGCTTGCCTTGCTCGAAGGGCGAACGTCGCGGAATTGTATTCACGTGTTGGAGATCCGTTAGCTGACCATCCTTTCCGATTTCGTATGCGCTGGCGCCGAGTTGCTGCTCGTTGCTGAAATAGGCGATGGGCAAGCTTGGGTGGTAGGCCACGTGGCGAGGACCGAACATGGCGGGCGGTTCGGCGTTAAATGTGTTGAGAGGCGCGAGTTCGCCACTCGCGTCATCGAAGGCATATTGAAAGAGCGCGTTATTATTTTTAACGCAGGGAATGTAGACGAACCGATTGTCGGGTGTGGTAAGGATGCAGTGGGCTTCTCGTTTGGGCGTGGTTAGAGAGTGAGCGGCGTCGCCTATCGACCCGTTTTCGCCAATGGGGTAAGTGGCAACGGACCCAGTACCGTAATGGACCGTCATAAAAAAGCGCCCGGAACGATCGACGCTGTTGTAGCCAACGGGATGGGCGAGCGTGGATACGCCGATCAGTTTCATGCCACCAGTAGCGCTAACGGTCGCGGCAACCGGCTTTTTCGCGCGAGCGCCACTAACGACGAGCGATTGATTGATAGGGTTTACGGCGATTCGTGAGGGATTGAAGGGGAGCTTTAGGGACTCCTCTTTTTCTATGCGAATGCCGCTTGCCGTTGGTTGAATCGAATGCGCGGTCAGTTGCTGATTCTGCGAATCGGGAACCACGAGACGGAACGCGTCGTTTCCGAGGAGGAGACTGTGGCAAATGAGGACGAAGAGGGTAGTGAAGATGCGTCGCATGGCAGATCGTTGGGTTTGCATGGGAATCCTTATCCAAGGGAGAGAAGACGCGTATTTCAAGCTGAGTGTGACGGGGGCGTGTTGGATGTTTATCGAATGATTAAGGGGCTAATGGTTTTTTGGCCGCAAAGAGGCGCGAAAAGACACAAAGAGATTGAAGCAGAGGCTGTATTTTTTGTGATTTTTGCGCCTTTTTACGGCCATTGAATTCTCTGGTGAGATCTATGCATTTAGCGGCATGAAAATGAAATCGTTGAAGTGACGCGTGACAGGTGGGGCATTTCGGTTAGGGTTCTGATCGAGATTTCGGATTATGAAAAAACAGTGCTACCCCTTGTTGACTCTACTCACGGTTCTATTGCCGCTTGCTGGCCAGGAAACGATCTCATCCTACGAAGCGTACATTCGCAGCGCGGTAGCCACGACGGAAGAGATCGACGTATTTCTCGACGAGCCTTCGTGGGCCCAGTTCGACGAGGATGTTGGCTACATCATGGGAAGCTACTTCCCGCATGACGGCTGGAAGGGGAGCCGAACGATTTCAACGGTCCGAGATGACGGCGCCCGAACATCGTTGGTCTATGCGAATCGCCCCGTCCGCATCAATGCGTATGGCAATAGCTTCACTCAATGTCATCAGGCGAACGATGCGGAGACCTGGCAGGAATATCTGGCGGGCCATTTGGGCGAGCCGATTCGGAACTATGGAATGGGTGGATTCGGTACGTACCAAGCTTACCGCCGTATGTTGCGCGAAGAGCAGGGGCCTAACGCGGGCGAATACATCATGCTCTACATCTGGGGCGATGATCACATCCGGTCGCTCTTGGGCTGCCGCTATGCCTTGACCCAAGAATGGAACCAGCGAACGAACGAGTCAGAAGGAGTGGGACGTATGTTTCACGGTAACTTCTGGAGCAATATCGAGATGAATCTCGAAACGGGGGAGTTGGAAGAACACGACAGCCGTATTCAAGAGCGGGAGGAACTGTATCGGATGACCGACCCGGATTGGATGTATGAGAATCTTAAGGACGACGTGGCCTTGCAATTGTATCTTATGAAGCGCGGCAAACTGACCTCGGTCGATTGGGAGCCTCTGAAGCGACTTGCCGGGCATCTGGGAACGGACTTCGATCCTGAATCCGGCGATATTCAAGCCGAAGCAAGCCGCTTGCTCGATCGCTACGCCTACGCGGCAACGCGCTATATCCTAACCAAGAGCAAAGCCTTTGCGGAAGCAAATGGCAAGAAGCTGATGATCCTGCTTTTTGACCCAAATCGGACAATGCGGCAGATGCTACAAGGCGAGCCGCGAGTCGATCAGGAGATCGTTGATTTCTTGGAGGCGAATGAATTCAACACCTTCGACATGAATCGGGTTCACGTGGAGGATTTCAAGAGCTTCAATTTGGATGTTTCGGCTTACTACAAGCGGTATTTTATCGGCCATTACAACCCGACCGGTAATCACTTCTTCGCTTACTCGCTCGCCCCGAAAGTAGTCGAGTGGCTAGATCCCAAACCGATTACCTACCGGAAAGTCTCGGCTGATTCGATCGATTTCAAGGACTACCTTGAGGGCGATTGAATTCGCGTATGAGCGTTCTTTAGGTTCGATGCTGGATGTCGAATATGTCGCGCCAACCGAAGTGTGGTGTGGCAATTTTCTCAATAGAGCGGTTTTGCCCGAAAAGGTCATTGAGGTGTTGGGCCAAGAGGGTAATAATTAATCTATTCGCGACTTAATACCCATAATTTAATTTTCCGTAAGGTGAGCCATTATTTGACCCGTAGAACAAGTCGACTCGGATATACGGGCAATCCGGATTCTGGGAATCGACTTAACCGAGGAAACGATATCTCCATGAAATTGCCTCTAAAGTTCAGTATCCTGGCGTTTTGTTTAGCCGCCTTGCCTTTCATCTCTCAAGCTTCCGAGCCAGGATTGGACGCGATTTGTAAGACCTGGACAGGACTCGATAAATCCAGCAAGCCCAAATTTCTATACCAGATTCAGATCGAGCTGGAACCCGCTTTGGAGGATACCGTCGAGCAAGAAACCAGTGAGTTAAAAGAGTCGCGGTCGCGGAGCGCTGAGTAAAGAAGCCGCCGACGAAATTGCACAACTCACTGCTCTTGATGTATCGAATGCGATAGCGTTGCCTGTAAAGGGGCTCCTCAGGTCGACTCCGATCGGCGGGAGCATGGATGGGACAACGGATACGAAAGTGGATACCATAGAGGGGGTTTACTACGCCGAGTTAGGCATTTTGAAATTCAAACGAGTGGGAACAGGCTGGTTCCCTGTTGGGGACGTCCATGCTGTTTTCAATTCGGCCGCAACGGAGATGTGCCTCTTTTTCTCGGGATCCCTTGCCCAGAACCCCCCTTTGTACTTGAGCGCTGGTTCCGAGTTGAATCAGGATTTGCGCTCGCTTGGAAAGATAGCTGCGAGCTCAAGGAATCCTGCCACTGTTCAAGACAGGACGTCTCGCTTCGATAATGCGAACAGGAACGAGCCGCAATCGACGCCTGGGAGACGCGCTGATTAGGCCAGCGAGCTGAGTGATTCAAGGAAGGTCATTCAGCAATTGCGTCAGCGTTACCAAGAGGAACGACAAGCCTTGCAACAGCAGATATCTGCGTCTATCCGGGCGCGAGACGCGGCCCTAACCAAGGAGCTTAGGGAGCGCCAGAAAGAACTCACTGCTGACTACAATAGGGAGGTAGCGAAAGCCCGGGATCAAGTGGCTGGCGGAGTGCAGAATCCGCGACAAGGCCGCGCGCCCAGAAAAGCGCCTTCTAGCCGTCAGCCTTCCGCTTCTTCCGATTGTCCCGAACGCATTCTAGCATGGGTGAACGAGTTGGAAAGCCAAGGTGGGTCGCTCCAAGCCTTTGGCGGCTACCGAGAGTTGGCTAATCTTTTTCGACCCTCTGCATTTATTCCGCATTTCGGCAAGACGTTCGCCGAAATGAGCGAGCAGGAAGTGAGGGATCTGGGAACTGCAATCCAGCTGAGCTGCGCCAGCGGAGATAGCGCTTTGGCGAGAGGTGGTTTGAGGATTCCCTTGGCTCAGCTTCTGAATCGCCCGACACGTTGGGGGACGACGGAAATGGGTATTGCGGGCATGGCTTTGGAGGTAGCGGGCGATTGGTCGGAACGGATGAGGACGATACTGAATACGGAAGCGGATTATCCCACGATTCAGGCATTCGAATACGAAACGATCATTCTCTTAAGGACGCTTTGGCCAGCCGAGCGGGACCCTCTCGTGGAAGCGATTCCGCTAGGAAAGAGCAATGCCGTCGAGCGGTTCATTGTATCCACAATTCAGGGATATTCGGATCGAATGGAGCAGGCCGATCCAGAGGAGACATTCACGCAACTCTACAATATCGCCAAGATTCGCTATCAAAATCTCTTCGACAAGATTCTACCGTCAGAACAAGAGCGTGTCGGGAAACGCTACATCGAAATGTCGCTTGATGCGATCGAAGCGATGAAATCGAGATTCAAGCGCGACCTGGAAGCTATGCCCGACGCAAGAGGCCGCAACGAATATACCCTCGAGTGGTGGGGTTGGGCTTACAATGCGGCATTGAAATTCTATGGCGACCATTTGGAGACGGAGTCATTCGAGAATTGGATAGGACAGCAGCGCGAAAAAGACTGGCGAGCGCTCAAGCCTGAGATACTTCAGGAGATCGATGCCAATGACTCTTTAATTTACGCTAGGACCTTCATGCCATCCATTTCTCTGTATGCAATAGACGAAGCTCATTGCCCGACTTGGCAGGAAATTCGCGAACACCAGGCTGCCCGTTTAGAGGTGTTGGAACGCGAGGCCTTCGTTGCCCGCGTTGGAGAAGGGCCTTTCGGAGTCGATCACCCGGGAGCGATTTACCTCAACGCGATTTATCGCCTAGATCGGGAACAAATCGCTCGGGAGAACCGACTCCTGACTGACCCAATGAATGACTATTTTACGCGCAAGCGCGATAATGTTCTAGAACAGATTTTCGAGAACAAGATGCGCGAATATTTGCAGGGCAATTTGACTGGAACGAATTTCGTCGATCCATTGCTGGCCTACTTCGCGGGCGCTTACCAATTCCACTATCCGGATTGCATTGAGAATCCAGTGCGGATCACGGATACCACGTATTACGAAGTGATTTCCAAAGATGGGGCATCTGAGAGAGGTATCGCCGACGTGACTGTTTTTACAGTCAATGGCAGACATGCCCCAGCGTTCAGGAAAATGGGAGAACGCCCTTTCAGTCCCGAAAACCGCGATTTCGTGATGAACCTATTCGATCCTATCGTTCCGCAAGACGTTCGAGATAATGCTGCCTTGCTCAATGAGGCTGTAACAGGCATGAAGCTCGCTATGCAAGAGCGCTCCTGCGACGATCCCGTGATCCGTCAGCTCGACAAGAACCTAATGATTCTCTTCTCGGAAAATTGAATTTGTCCATCCCGAGGTTGATCCAATTGGTGGTAGTTTTCTCTGTTAAGACTCGCGGCGCTGAAGACGACTTGGCGCCAAGCCATGGTGGTAAGGTAGTCATTTCTCTAGCGCGATTGGCGTTTATATCGTGAGATGGAATCGTTTCGGAGTTTTTTGGTGAAAGAATGTTGATGAGAACGATGGCTAAACAAATTTGTTTGCGAATCTCGAATAAACTGCGTTGCGACTTGCGGCCTTGTATAGCGCCGCTTGTAAAAGCGATGTACAGCGTGTTTGTTTCGTCAGTCTTGTTGATTGCTGTATCAGCGAACGAAGTTACAATGGAGTGGGATACGAGAGATGTTCTGTCTATGCCTGTTTTGTCTAGAGGCGATCCCGCTGCAGAGCGTATGTTTAAGGTGACGTCAGCAGAGTATTCGGGGACGGAGGTGTATCACACCGTTTATCTACCCGAGCGTTGGACGCCAACGGGATCGCCGTTGCCCATCATCTTCGAGTACACGGGCAACTATTTTCCGAGGTCGGGTTCGACTGGGAAAGTTAAGGATGCCGGTTTAGGTTACGGGTTATCCGGAGGGCGTTATATTTGGGTGTCGCTGCCATACATCCACGAGAATGGAAACGAAAATCAAGTGACATGGTGGGGCGATACGTCCGCGACCGTTGAATACGCGAAGACCAACGTTCCGCGCGTTATTCGCAAGTACAACGCGGATCCCGATGCGGTCTTTCTGTGCGGTTTCTCGAGAGGCGCGATTGGGGTGAACTATTTAGGTCTGCATGACGACGAGATCGCAACGCTTTGGACGGGGTTCATTACCCATGATCACTTCGACGGAGTCAGGGATTGGGGAAAAACGGATTGGGGATCGCCGCTATCGAAGTATCGGGTGGAAGCGGCGGAGCGACTGAGGCGCGTCGGCGGACGTCCGTATCTGGTCTGCCAAAATGGCGACAATTATGGCTCGGAGGCTTTCGTTAGGGAGGTCCTCGGGAAGGCGGAGAATTTCACTTTCCTGAATGTGCCGACCATTGAAATCTTCGGGTCATTCCCTCATGCCCTCGCCAAAGCTCCGCATACGGATATGTGGCTATTGCTTCCCAGCGTTTATCGAACGGAAGCCTGGGATTGGATGAATCGGGCGGTTGCAGGTAGTCGGAAGGAGAAAAGAGGGAGATCGGTCAACCATTGACTGTTATTGCGGCAGTAAAGGAATGACTTAGCTGAGTGTCGCGCTAGAAAGGAGAGCCTTGCCACGAAAGCCCTTCTTGATTCGGATTGATCGAGGCAAGCCTTACAGCTGCAAACATGAAAGCGATATTACTCCTGCCCGTCATTATGGCGCTCGCGATTGGCCTGCGCTCAGCCGATCGACCGAATGTCGTCATTATTCTCGCCGACGACTTGGGCATCGGCGATGTTTCTGCCTACAACGAGAACGCTGCTTGGCAAACGCCGCATATCGATCGCCTGGCCGCGAATGGTATGCGCTTTTCGGATGCGCATACCAGCGCTTCGATTTGCACGCCCACGCGCTACAGCATCATTACGGGCCGCTACAATTGGCGTTCCACGCGCAAGGCAGGTGGGGGAGACGGCTATTCGAGCCCTTTGATCGAGGGCGAACGCTTGACGATCGCGGAGCTTTTTCAGGATGCGGGCTATCGTACGGCCCTAATTGGCAAATGGCACTTGGGCTGGGATTGGACCTATGTCCCGGGAAAAACGGAGCAGTTTGACGACAAAATACGCCCTGTTATCGATTTCAGCAAACCGATCCAAAACGGACCTCAGTCACACGGATTCGAATACAGTATTGGAACGGCGGCATCGCTCTCGTCGCCTCCCTTTGTTTGGGTCGAGAACAGTCGACCGACTGCGATCCCGACGGAACTGTCGGTTAACTATGATGAAAAAGCGTTTTGGCGCAAGGGGCCCAAAGCGGACGATTTCGATCATGTCGAAGTCCTGGGCCAGATTGTGGATCGGTCTATCGATTACATCGGCGATCGGGCGAACGGAAATGATCCCTTTTTCCTGTATGTTGCCCTAACGGCTCCTCACGCTCCGATCATTCCGACGACAGAATGGATCGGGAAAAGCAAGGCCACCGCGTACGGCGATTTCGTAATGCAGGTGGATTACGAAGTCGGGAGGATCGTCCAGGCAATCGAGCGAGACCAGCGTCTCGAAAACACGCTGATCTTTTTTACGAGCGACAATGGCCAATCGCCGCGAGCGGACTTCGACGACGACGAATTGCCGCTGGCGGGTCACAGAGGCAGCTACATCTACCGAGGAAAGAAGTTCGACATTTTCGAAGGCGGTCATCGTGTGCCCTTCATCGCTAGCTGGCCTGGCAAGATCGATCGGGGTTCTTGGTCGGACGAAGTGATCTGCACGACCGACTTCATGGCGACCGCGGCCGATTTGCTGGAGAAGCCGCTCGCAGATGATGCGGGCGAAGACAGCTATAGCATCATGCCTGCCTTGTATCAGGAGAAGATCGATAGACCTATTCGCGAAGCGACGGTGCATCATTCGAGCGATGGTCGTTTCGCCATTCGTCAGGGCGATTGGAAGCTCATCCTTTGGCCAGGATCGGGTGGTTGGGCCTTCCCGGCAACCGATGAAGATATGAAAGATCTGCCACGCTTTCAGCTATATAATTTGAAGCAAGACCCAGCTGAAACGATAAACCTCGTTTCCAAGCATCCCAAGCGCGTCGCTTCGATGAAGGCTTTATTGACGAAGTACGTGAACGAAGGTCGCAGCGCGCCAGGAGCGCCACAGCAAAACGACGGTCTAAGCAGTTGGCCTGAATTGGACTGGATGAACGACCAGTAGCTCCCATTCGCGATCGCTTCAATTGATGCAGATCCGCGCTCAAATTGAGTCACAAATACGCCTAGAATTAAAATACGACAAAAATTTCGTGAAATAGATTGCATTATTCTTGCAATTCTTCGAAGGCGCTAGATTTCTGAGCGCGTGAATTACGCGTCGACTGAAACAACGAGGATTGGATTTGGATTTTCGACAGGGCTTGGAGAGGCCGCTTTAGCTGAGGGAAGGAGGGGCGCTCTGTGGAATCGGTAGCTTTGTTAGGCGGTAATCTGATTTCCCCGCCAATTATCGCTTTCTTCGCGGGAGCGTTTTCCATTTGGGCCAGAAGCGATCTGCGAATTCCTGACCAGCTTTATCAGGCGCTCACAATCTACTTGCTTCTTGCGATTGGATTTAAAGGCGGAATTGCGTTAAGTCAGTCGAACCTTGCTGCGTTGGCGGCGCCCCTCATCGCAACGCTTTGCTTGGGCGCGGCTATCCCGGTGTTCGTTTATGCGGTATCCCGACGTTTCCTGAAGACCAATGTTTCGGATGCCGCGGCCTTGGGGGCTCACTATGGTTCGGTTTCAGCCGTCACATTCATGGCCTGTCTGGCTTTCTTGGATCGCTATGAAGTGGCGTACGAGGCTTTCATGCCGGCGATCATGGCAGTTATGGAGCTTCCGGCGATTTTCACGGCGATGCTCATCGCCAAGGCATTCAGCAAGGATCAGTCGGTTTCTTTGAGCGCGTCGCTGAGGGAGGTCCTATCGGGTAAGACTTTCGTTCTTCTTATCTGCGGCTTGCTGGCAGGTTTGCTGGCGAAGGAACACAGTCGCGAGCTGATCCATCCGTTTCTGATAGCGCCGTTCTACGGGGCGCTGATGCTCTTTTTGCTGGAAATGGGACAAGTCGCGGCGGGGCAATTCGGCAAGGCCAGGGAGTTAGGAGGTCGACTGGTGACCTTTGCGATTGCAGTGCCGGTTTTAACGGGCGCTACCGGCTTGCTGGTGGGGTACGTCATAGGTTTGAGTCAAGGCGGCGCGGTCGTTTTCGGCATTCTCACAGCCAGCGCGTCTTACATTGCGGCGCCGGCAGCGGTACGAGCAGCGCTGCCCAAGGCGAACCCGGGGGTATATGTGACGGCCTCGCTAGGAATTACGTTCCCATTTAACCTGGCGATTGGAATTCCCTTGATATACTTGGCAAGCGGATTGCTTTATTAGGAATTCGCGTTCGGCGCGATTGCGACAGAGGGTATGAGTAAAGAAATCAAAACCGACAATTTTGGCCAACAGGTAGAGCAAGCGCTCCACCATGTGGATACGATTCACCAATTGCTTTGCGGAGCGCTGGGGCGTTTTCTCGGAGAGCGTGGGGAGACATCCGCCGCGAAGCTAATCGCAGGATCTTTCGATGAAGTTCGCTCTGCGCCGCTCGGTTCCTCGGAAGTTCAAGCGCTGTCGTGCTACTTCCAGTTGCTGAATCTTGCGGAAGAGCATGTGTCAAACGAAGCCCGCTTGGCTCGAGAATCCGAAAAAGGCGTATCCGCCGAGCCGGGACATTGGGGAAATTATCTGTATCGATTGAAGGAATCGGGCAGGTCCGCATCGGACGTTCGAGCAGCCCTTGCCGAACTGGAAGTGGAGCCGGTATTCACGAAACACCCAACGGAGGCGAAGCGGTGGTCCGTATTGCGCATTCACAGCGATATCGTCGACCTGTTGGGACGATGGGATGGAGCTCGAACCTCATTCGAGCGCGATTCCTACGAGCGTCAGCTGGACGCCCTAATCGAACGTTTGTGGATGACTGGCGAGCTCTTCCCAGAGAAACCCTCGGTCAGCGACGAACTGGAGAATCTCATGTACCATCTCACCGAAGTGCTTCCGGCGGCTCAAGCTCGCTTGGACGCGCGATTGGCTTATGCCTGGCGAGAGATTTGGCCAAACGAGGAGCCATTGGATTGGAACGCCTTGCCCTCCCTGCGTATCGGGTCGTGGGTAGGCGGAGACCGAGATGGGCATCCGCTAGTGACGGCCGAAGTCACGCGCAAGGCATTGGCGCGACTCGAGTCGAGCGCCCGAGCTATGGTTGCAGAGCGTTTGCATGATCTGGGCGACGAGTTGGCGTTTACGGCGGCTCAGACGCCCGCGAGCGAGGCCTTGATGAAAGCGCTCGATGAATTTGGACTCGAAGCAGGTGACGAGCCGTGGCGGGCGTTCGCGGAAGCGTTGTCCGATAGGGTCGAACGCATTGAACCAGAGGAGCTGCAAAGCCATTTGGAAAACCTGGCGGATTGGCTGAAGGATTCTGGAGCGCAGAGATTGGCCGACGAGTCGGTGTATCCGCTGGTTCGATTCATCGCTTCGAGCGGGCATAGCGTCGCCCGGCTCGACGCCCGCCAAAACAGCGCCTACTACGAAAGAGCATTGACTCAGCTGATGGAGCTGGCCGGGATTCCAGACGCGTCGAACTACGCGAATTGGGATGCCGAGCGGAAACGGTCTTTTCTAGAGACTGAGCTTCGCAACCCTAGGCCTTTGGTTCACCGAAATGCGACTCTTCCGACGGAGGCCAGGGAGACGATCGCTTACCTGAAAGTGCTGCGCGACTCCATCGAATCGTCGGGCGACAGTGGACTGGGAACTTTATTGGTCAGTATGACTCGGAGCGTAGAGGACTTGCTGATGATACACCTGCTTTGCAAAGAAGCAGGCTTAGTCAG
>Ga0066825_10000128_pt1 | contig 26965 bp, 19 predicted proteins | sample ETNtaG_6_FD_65608 | JGI IMG/M metagenome (GOLD analysis project Ga0066825, IMG submission 65608) | Marine microbial and viral communities from oxygen minimum zone, Eastern Pacific Ocean - ETNP201306SV45 | ecosystem: Environmental > Aquatic > Marine > Oceanic | place: Pacific Ocean: Eastern...
CCACCGACAAACCCACAATTGTCAACCTAACCAACCACGCCTACTTCAATCTGGCCAATGAAGGCGGCTTCGAGAATCACGAGCTTCAGTTGAACGCCGACCGCTACACGCGAACCGACAGTCAGCTCATCCCCAATGGCAAGATCGCGACAGTCGACGGCACGCCCTTCGACTTCAGCCAACCCACAGCGATTGGCTCGCGAACCGGTCAAATCGGAGCGCCCCATCCCGGCAAGTACGACGACAACTACATCATCACCGGCGGCGGCGCATCGCTCGTCCCCACCGCCAGCGTCTACGATCCGCAAAGCGGTCGCGTCATGGAAGTCCTAACTGACCAACCTGGCGTTCAACTCTACACCGGCAATCCACGCGGATTCTGTTTGGAGACCCAACATTTCCCGGACGCAATCAATCATCCGCATTTCCCTTCGCCCATCGTTCGCCCCGGCACTCCCTTTCAAAGCGAAACTGTATTCAGGTTCTCGATTCGAAAAGATTAATACCCACTACAACCGGACGTAGGGCTGCCGCTCTTTGCAGGCATAGACCTTCAGGCGAATACTATTGCGGCACGCCGCGGAGCCCCCAATTCCCACGGTAGCTTTCAACAAATCGCTTGGCTCAAGCGTTTCGATGTGGAAGGTTCAACCAATGATTTCTTCACCCCACGCCCTCCGCTCAATAGCCTTTGGAATCATCGCAGTTCTGGCATTCGTCTTCTCCAGCCTAGCCAAACGCCCCAATGTCGTCATCCTGCTCGCAGACGATCTCGGTTCGAGCGACCTCGGCTGCTACGGCGGCCCTGTCAAGACACCCGCCATCGACAGTCTCGCAACCACCGGGACGAAATTCGACACCTTCTATTCCGGCTGCGCGGTGTGCTCCCCTTCCCGGGCCACCCTGATGACCGGACGTCAGCATATTCGGACGGGCGTCTACAACTGGATCTACGACCAAACGCAAAAGTCTCACCTTCTCGAACGCGAAGTCACTATTGCCGAATTACTCAAGAAACAAGGCTACGCGACCGCCCACGTTGGCAAGTGGCATCTCGGCCTTCCATTCGAAGGACATTCCAACTACAAGCCCACCCCGGCTCAGCATGGCTTCGACTACTGGTTCGCCACAGCCAACAACGCGGAACCCAGCCATCGCAATCCTCAGAACTTCATCCGCAACGGCGAAGCGCTCGGCGAAATTGAAGGTTACGCCTGCCAAATCGTCGTCGACGAGGCCATCGATTGGCTAGACAACCACCGAGATCCGGACGTGCCTTTCTTCTTGAACGTGTGGTTCCACGAACCGCATCAGAAGATCGCCGCGCCCGAAGAAATCGTAGACGCCTATCGCGACGCGCCGCAAAACGAAGTCGGTTTGTCAGACGCCCAGAGAAAAATCGCCGCAACGTATTCAGCAACCATCGACAATAAGGACCGCGCCATCGCTCGCTTGCAAGTCGCTCTCGAAGAAGCCGCTCCCAAAGAAGACACGCTCATCATATACGCCTCCGACAACGGTTCCTACATGCGCAATCGTAACAGCGGTCTGCGTGGGCAGAAAGGCGTCAACTGGGAAGGCGGCTTGCGCGTGCCGGGCATCTTCAGCTGGCCGGGAACCATTCCCGCCGGTCGAACGATCGATACGCCGGCTGGCCTAGTAGATATCCTGCCCACGATTTGCTCGCTGCTCGACATCGCCCCTCCATCGAATCGCCATCTCGACGGCGCTGATATCGCTCCGCTCCTACTCTATCAGCCCGATCGCTTCAATCGAGCCCAACCCTTTTATTGGCACGTCCATCGTAGCGTACCCATCGTCGCAATACGCGACGGCGACTACTCCCTCGTTGCCGAACGCGACAACCCCGAACTTTCATCCAACAACCGGACCGACGAAGCATGGATACCGCTTATCAAAAACGGCGGCTACCGCGACTATGAATTGTACAATCTGCGAATGGACCCGAAGCAGACCAAGAATCTCGCGCCGAGCCATCCCGAAATCGTCGCCTCCCTCAAAGCGAAACTCCTGTCCATCAACGCCAGCATCATGCGCGACGCGCCCGATTGGCATTTGCAGTAATCGAAAGAGCAATTGACAAGCCCCTCGTAGCTGAACGATTGCATCGCTCGGACCCTCAATATCCCACTCAGTAGGCGCTCAATGCTCGTCGCCTTGGTAAATCCACATCGGCTCGGTCTTGCCCGTCCGAACGAAGCCTAGCTTCTCATAGAAGCCAATCGCATCGCCATCGGCGGTCAGCATCTGCTGATGGAAATCCTGATACCGCTCCTGTAATCGCTTCACGATTTCCTTCCCGATCCCCTGCCCTTGAAATTCCGGATGAACCAACAAATGTGGGTAGTAGACCACCAAATACCCATCCGAGATCGCATTCCCTAATCCAATCAACCGACCTTCAACCCGAGCCGTCACCAACGAATGCGCGTTTCGCAACGCCGCCATCAAGGTCTTCGGCTTCTTAGCCGACGACCAAGCATTCGCTTCGTTAAGGGCTATGACTTCCTCCTCTGAGATTTCGTTGTATGAAGCGTAATCGATTTTCATGGGTCTCTTGCGCGTGTCTTCGAATCAGGAAGCGCCGTTTGCGGCGATCGCGTCTCCTGCCAAATGGCGCTGATGGACTGGGGCCTCGATCGCTACCAGGTCGATGTCGACTACGTGAAAGTATCCGTCGTCAGGAAGACCGATACGAAACCCGACCTCGGCGAGCCGCTTCCCGACCATCCGCCGACACCTCCTCTTGATACCTTCACGCACATCCTCGTTCCTTCAAAAACGGCGACAATCGATTCAGCGAATCCGGATAGAGCCAACGCCAAGCAATCGCCTGACAACGGCCAAAAAAGCCCCTCCCTCCTAACCGTCGACGAAACCAAAGTCGTTATTCTCGGTTGGGACTTTGGATTACCGCGCGACTACGAGATAGCCGGCCCAGCCATTCTTCAATTGACCACTCAGAGAGCAAACATCCCACCCCAAGAACAAGAAGATCTGGGCCTCCTTAGAATCTCGGAGCTCTACACCTCAAATCGCGCTTGGAAATCGGATACCGCAAGCTGGGACCGTATTCACCAAGGTCAGTCTACCGCGGATGTGATCAATTCTCAGATGATCATCGACCAAGCAGTCGAAACAATACCCGGAAGCGCAAACCGCTTCGTATTATCCTCGCCCTCCGTCCATCGACTCCTCAACGGGCAATCGAGTGGCATCGCCTTGAGTCCGCTTGGAGTTATCGAAGCCCAGTTTTACAGTCCTCAATCCGAAAACGCCTTCCACCCTAGACTCTACCTGAAACTTAAGAAGAAGTAGGATATTCTAACACTATCGCATCCATTGGAGGACTAATTCGCATGCAATCCCGGTCGAACACGCATTCGCATCGTACAGCGCGCCACCTTCGTTCATGATTGCCCTCGCGCAGCCCCCTGCTCAACTTGGTCTGCAACCCAACATACTATGCATCGTATCCCTACCCTACTCATTTTACTCTCGTTTATTCTCTCTGCCTCAATCGCCAAGGCCGAGCTTCCGAATGTCGTTCTGCTTATGGGCGATGACCACGGCTGGGACGAGACCGCTTACAATGGGCATCCTTACGTGAAGACGCCTGTGATGGATGAGATGGCGAAGAAGGGACTTCGCTTGGATCGATTCTACAGCGGGGCTCCTAATTGCTCGCCGACGCGTGGTAGTTTCATGACCGGGCGCCACCCGAATCGCTACGGTACTTTCAATCCCAATTGGTCGATTCGACCCGAGGAGATCACGATAGGTCACGTGATGAAGCAAGCGGGCTATGCGACGGGCCACTTCGGCAAGTGGCATTTGGGACCGGTTAAGAAGGAGTCGCCCACGAGTCCGGGTTCGCTGGGCTTCGACGAGTTCCTTGCCCACGACAATTTCTTCGAGCTCAATCCCAGCTTCTCGCTTAACGGCGGACCTCCGAAAGTCTATCCAGGCGAGAGCTCCGAGATCGTGGTCGAACATGCGCTAGACTTTATCGAGAAGACGAAACGCAGCGGAAAGCCCTTCTTCGTGGTCATTTGGTACGGCTCGCCCCACGAGCCCTACGACGCGCTCGAGAAGGATTTGGCTCTCTACCAGGATCTGCCCAAGAAATACAAAAACCAAACGACTAAGCTAACGAGTTTGGAAACGGGCACCTCCACAGAGCGCCCCCTTTACGACGTCCTCCAAGAACGCCTTGCCGAGGTCACCGCCATGGATCGATCAATGGGACAGCTGCGTGATCGGCTCGACGAGCTCTCCGTGCGCGACAATACCTTGCTCTGGTACTGCGGCGACAACGGCACGCCCGGCGGCGTGAACGTCGCCTCGCCTCTGCGGGAATCAAAGGGATCCATGTACGATGGCGGCATCCGTGTGCCGGGCCTCATCGAATGGCCCGCTCGCATCAAGAAACCCGCCGTATCCAAAATTCCCTCCGTCACCAGCGACATCCTGCCCACCCTTTGCGCCATCGTCGGCCAGCCGCTGCCCAAGCGTCCCATCGACGGTATCGACATCAGCCCGATCTTCGATGGCAAGATGAAGGAACGCGGCGAACCGATCTTCTTCTGGTCCTACAATTCCGGAACCGAAGCAGAACGAAATCCGCGACCTTACATCGAGGAAAAGCTGCAAGAAGGCACGACGCCTTTAGTTAAACTGATGCGAGGCAAGCCCACTCGCACCTTCACCAACTTTCACCATCCCTACATCGTACCCGAGGACTTCGTGGGACCGCGCGCCGCCATGGACGGACGCTACAAACTCGTCATCCACGACAAAAAAAGTTTCAAGCGTGAACTCTACGATCTGAAGAAAGATCCGGGCGAAAAGAAAGACATCGCCGCCAAGCATCCCGAACTCGTCCGCAAACTCGAAGCTCAACTCCGCAGCTGGCAACACTCGACCCTGCGAAGCCTGACGGGGGCGGATTACAGGTAGGGCAATTCGTCACGGATCAAGTTCGCCCTACGCTTGTCTTCAGGGCTCAAATCCGATTGGATCAACTTATTCCTTAATTGTTTTCGCTATGCTGATCACACGAAAAATCGGTTCGCTCATTCGCGGCAAAGCCACCCCCTTCCAAATCATTTCAGCCAGCGCGCTCGGCATGCTAATCGGCTTCGCGCCGGGATTCAAACAAGCCCCTGGGCTCATCGTCTTCTGGGTCCTTTGCCTACTCATCCTCAACGCCAACATCTTTCTCGCCAGCATCGCGGGTTTGCTGGGCAAGCTGCTTTTGTGGATCACAATGCCGCTGGCCTTCGCTATCGGACGATTCCTTCTCGAGGGCCCCACCGGCGGACTCTTCTCCGCGCTCGCTAATGGACCGATCACCGCCTACTTCGGATTCGACTACTACGTCGTCCCAGGCGGACAGCTGCTGGCATTGATATTCGGCGCCGGACTCGGATACGGGCTCACCAAAGGCCTGGGCAGCTACCGCCGCAAGATGATGCAGGTAGAACAAGATTCCGAACGCGCGAAGAAATGGTCATCCAAAGGCTGGGTCAAAGCGCTCAAGTTCATCTTCCTCGGTTCGGGCCGCGGAAAGAAAAGCTACGAAGAACTGCTCTCCAAGAAGGTGGGCAACCCCATCCGCATTCCCGGGGTGATTCTCGCCGTGGTCGTGGTCGGACTGCTCTACATCGGACTGCGTTTTCTAAGCGATCCCGTCGTGACTGCTGCCATCAAAGGCGGATTGGAAGAAGCCAACGGCGCTACGGTCGATCTCGAGAACGCGCACCTGGATCTGGAAGCGGGGCGCCTCGAATTGGATGAATTGGCTCTCGCCGATCCCGAGTCGCTCGACACAAACCTCTTCGCGAGCGATCGCATCGTCGCCGACATTAGCTCGGCAGACATTCTCAAGAAGCGCTTCTCCATCGATAATCTCGTATTCGAAAACGCCAAAGTCGGCACCGCTCGCGAAAGCGAAGGCGCTCCGAAGGGCCGGAAAGCGAACACCGAAAAATCTACCCCAATCGAACTGCCTGACTACGAAGACCTGGGCAATTTGATCGAGAACGCGCCCGAATGGAAGGAGCGCTTGGCCCAAGTTCGCAAGTGGCTCGAAGCGCTCGGCGGCGAAAGCTCCCCGGATGGCGAAGAGAAAGTCAGCTTCGAAGACATGCTAGCCAGCCGCATCCAAGCGCTCGGCCACTTGAACGTTGCCAAGCAAGACATGCTCGAAGGCAGCCCCATGCTTTGGATACGCAACTTGGTCGCCACGCAAATCGAGACAGGCTACTTCGAAGGCGCAACCATCGATATTCAGGCCAACGACCTTTCTTCCCAGCCCGGCCTCGTGCCGACTGATCCGAAGATCAGCATCGTATCGTCTAACGGCGCATTTAACGCCACACTGCAGTTGGGAGCAGCAGCGGGTCGCGCCGACAATCTAATCGAACTCGAGCTGAATGATCTGCCCGTCGATGAATTCGCCTCCAAGCTAAGGAGCGATGGTCAAGCTCCCATCGCCGGTGGGACCATGAACGTTGTCGTATCCGGAAAGCTGAGCGCCTACGACTCCGACTTAACCATAACTCCTACGTTTAAGGGATCGACAATCCGCATCGGAAGCGCCGAAGCCCCGGCGGACGGCATCAGCATTCCAATCGCATTACGCGGTCCCATCGACCGTCCTGCTCTAAAGCTCGACTCCAAGGCCTTCACCGACGCCATTGCCAGCGCGGGCAAGAAGGCTCTCCTCAATGAAGCAGTCAAGGAACTGGGCATCGAAGGAGTGGAAGCGAAGGAAGGCGAGAAGCTGCAAGACACTGCGAAACGCTTGCTTGGCGGATTTCTGAATAAGAAGACAGAGGAAGAGAAAAAGGAGGAATAGAAGCTCCTCTACCGATATCCCCGATCACGCGATCGAATGGCTCGCTCCGTCTCCGTCGTCATACCGACATATAATCGACTGCATACGCTCGATCGTTGCCTGCGCTCGGTCCTCGACCAATGGCATCCCGTCGACGAGATTATCGTCGTCGATGATGGCTCTACCGATGGATCCGCAGATTGGATACGCGACCAGCATGCTGACGTCCAACTGATCCAGCAAGCTAACCGCGGGGTGAGCGCTGCTCGAAACGCTGGCATTCGAGCTGCGAAATCCGAGTGGATCGCCCTACTCGACTCCGACGACGAGTGGCTGCCCAAAAAGCTTGAAAAGCAACTTTCTGCTCTCGCTCAATCGCCCGCAAACCGACTTTGCCACACAGAGGAGAACTGGGTCTACCAAGGAAAGCCTAAAGTCATGCCAGCAGCCTATCGCAAATACGGCGGCTGGATATTCGAGCATTGCCTGCCTCGCTGCGCTATTTCTCCGTCCACTGTTCTGATTCATCGCGAGTTCCTCGACGAGGTCGGTCTTTTCGACGAATCTCTACCAGCCTGCGAAGACTACGATCTCTGGCTGCGCATTTGTTCGCGTTATCCGGTTACTCTCGTCAACGAGCCCCTCATCGCCAAACACGGCGGACACGACGATCAGCTTTCCAACCAACGAGGACTCGACACCTATCGTATCCAATCTCTCGATAAGTTGCTCACCGAAGATTCACTCAAGCCGGAGTATCGGTCCATGGCGATCGAAATGCTCACGGCCAAATGCAACATAGTAGCCAATGCCGCCGCAAAGCGTGGCAACCTAGACGAATCCGAACGCTTTCATGAAATCGCGAATAGGCATGAACTGTAGGAGCCTGCTTGCAGGCGAAATGATATGGGGTCTATTAACACGATGCGCTTCGCTGGCATGATCGGGCTTCACCCTTCCATGATGAATTCGCCACGTAAGGCGATAGAACGGAAGGGAGTTGTTCGCCTGCAAGCAGGCTCCTACAGATAAGATCTTGCCCCTTCGACTATCCACCCGCTAATTGGTCTACGAATTTCCCAATCTATTCCACCTATGCCTTCCCCCTCCAAACCATCCATCGGATTTATCGGACTCGGCCTCATGGGCTCTGCCATGGTCGAGCGCTTACAGTCACTGGGCTATCCCATGACGGTCATTGCTCATCGCAAACGCGAAGCGATTGACGCCGCCGTCGCTCGCGGGGCGACGGAAGTAAAAACGCCCGGCGAAATAGCCCAAGCCAGCGACATCGTCATGCTGTGTGTCGATACCTCAAAGTCCGTCGAAGCGAACATGGACGGTCCCGATGGCATTATCGAAAACATAAAGTCTGGTTCGCTTGTCATCGATTTTGGAACTTCCCTTCCGGGTTCTACCCAACGCCTGACCGCGGCTCTGCAAGAGCGGGGCGCTTCCATGATGGACGCTCCCCTCGGCCGCACGCCCGCTCACGCCATCGATGGCCTGCTCAACATTATGTCGGCGGGCAGCGAAGAGGATTTTCAACGAGCCAAGCCCGTCTTCGACGATCTCGGCGAAAACGTCTTCCATGTCGGTCCCATCGGGGCCGGTCACACGCTGAAGCTCATCAACAATTTCTACGCAATGACCACGGCATGCGCCATGTCGGAAGCCTTCGCAATGGCCGACTTGGCAGGTATCAAACGCGAGACGCTCTACTCGGTCATGTCCGCCGGACCGCTCAAATCGGGCATGATGGACTGGATTAAGGCCAACGCTGTAGACGGCATCAAGGACCAGCTTGCTTTCTCAGTTGTCAACGCCGCCAAGGATGTCGGCTACTACGCGAAAATGGCCGAAGACCTAGACGTTCCGAGCTACATTTCGCCCGCGACCAAGCATGCCCTCGAGCATGCAAGGGACAGCGGCTGGGACCAACGCATGGTCCCCGAAATGGTAGACTTCATCGCCGGCGTCTTCGCCAAGAAGTAGGTCGGCTCTTCAGCCTGACCGGTAGCTATCGCCCCGTAATCGAACAGGCTTTTCGAAGATCGAATTCCGAATTGCGCAGTCCTAGCGAGCCCATCGCCGTTAGGTCTAGCGATGCAGGAATTCTGGACAGATGCGAAAAGCTGGTTCTTCGGTCTTGGCGAACAATACGGAGTCGACCCGATCATCTTCGGTTCGATTTACGTGGGAGCGATCCCATTTTTCTTCCTTTCGGTCGCGTGGTTGCTGAAAGCCAAGAAAGCGGGCAAGCCGCTCGGCCTACCCGCTATTTCGGCGGGATTTTGGTTCATTTCCTCCTATCTCTATCTTTTCATCGCCGGGGAGAACATCCCCTCGTGGGTGTACATGACCGTGATCGGACTCTTGGCATACGCGGCCTACAGCAGTTTCCGAAGCATACGAGCGAAACTGGGCAAATCGTAGCGAGCCTATCATAGGCAAGTCGCTTTCAATCAACGGCTAAAAGATATTTTACTCGTGAGTTAGCAGTCTCTTCCCCTGTTTCCTCGGACGAGGGCTGAAACAATCCTCACGTTCACAAGTCCCAATGGAGGAAAGAGCCTAATTGACTCGCAACGTTTAAGTTGGCTTCATCCGGGCTCGATTATCAGTTCAGAAACCGATCAATCGGATAAAACTACATCCTCTAGCGACATGAAATACGCTTTCAGTATCCTGGCAGTACTCACTCTAGCCAACCTGCAATCGGGCTTCGCGGCTCGCAAAGTGGTTCTCGACGCCCGCATCGACGAGGCGATCGAAGAATTTTACGCCGAGACATCGGCAGGCAAGCAATTGGCCAAGAAAGCCAAGGGCATGCTCGTCTTCCCTACCGTTGGGAAAGCGGGTCTGGGAGTCGGGGGCGAGTACGGCGAAGGCGCCCTGATCATCAATGGCAAGAAGGTTCAATACTACAGCACCGCTGCAGCTTCGATCGGCTTTCAGATTGGAATCCAAAGCAAGCGCCAGATCATTCTCTTCATGGAGCAGCCGATTCTTGACACTTTCCGCGACAGCGAGGGTTGGGAAATGGGCGTCGACGGTAACGTAGCGATCGCTACGCTCGGAGCAGGTGGCGAGGTCGATACCAAGACCCTTAACCACCCCGTAGTCGCTTTCGTCTTCGGAAACAAGGGCCTGATGGCCGACGTTTCGTTAGCCGGCTCCAAATTCTCTAAGATCGAAAAGAAGAAGTAGGTCTTCGCGCAAGGGAACCATCGTCTTGGCCTAGCTTCTATAAAAACGCTGGCTATATCCCAACGGCGTCTCATCATCGCGAATACCTATGAATCGCGATGTTGCCCTGGATAGACTCGCTTCGGAATCCGACTGGGATATCGTTGTCATCGGCGGTGGAGCGACGGGACTTGGCGCGGCGCTGGACGCTGCCTCCCGTGGCTATCGAACGGTCCTGCTGGAACGAGCCGATTTCGCGAGCGGCACCTCAAGCCGCAGCACCAAACTCGTCCACGGTGGCGTTCGCTATCTCAAGCAAGGCAACGTATCCTTAGTCAAAGGAGCCCTGCGCGAACGCGGCTTGCTTTTTCAAAACGCGCCTCATCTTGTTCGGGCGCTTCCCTTCATCATTCCCAGCTATCATTGGTGGGAAGCTCCCTACTTCGCCACGGGACTCAAGCTATACGATTGGTTGGCGGGTGATCTGGGAATCGAAAAAACGCGACTGCTGAATCGCGAAGCCGCTCTTCAGAACGTCCCCCTATTCAAGCAGGACGGCTTTAGGGGGGGCGTTCAGTATTGGGACGGACAATTCGACGACGCGCGGCTGGCAACCGACATGGCATCCAATATTTGGAAACACGGAGGCGTAGCGCTCAATCGCATCGAAGTCACTGAGCTAATGAAGGAAAATGGACGCGTCCACGGCGTCGCTTGCGTCGATCGCGAAGGGGGCAAGACTTTAGAACTCAAATCTAAGGCGATCATAAATGCTACGGGAGTATTCAGCGATCGGTTACGAAAGAACAATGACCCGCAATCCAAGCCCTTCATTCGCGCCAGCCAAGGCGCTCACATCGTCGTCTCGCAGGATCTAATCCCCTTGAAGTCCGCCTTCATCGTACCCAAGACAACGGACGGACGCGTGCTCTTCGCTATTCCCTGGCACAATCGAGTCATCATTGGCACCACCGACACCCCGGTTGACACGATCAACGAAAATCCTCGACCATTCGACGAGGAAGTCGGATTCATCGTCCAAAACGCCACCAACTATCTCGATGTAGACATACAGCCGAGCGACATCAAGGCCACCTACGCGGGACTGCGTCCTTTAGTAAACCTAAGCTCGGGCTCCGGATCCACCGCTAAGATCTCGCGCGATCATCATATCGAAGTATCGGATACGGGACTCATCACAATCGCAGGCGGCAAATGGACGACCTATCGAAAGATGGGCGAAGAAGTTATTGACCTAGCAATCGCCGCGAGCGACTTTCCCAGGAAGGAATGCGTTACAGAAACGCTCCGGATCGAGTCCGATTTCCCAGAGGCTTGCGATTCTTCAATCCATCCCGAGCTTCCCTACTCATGGAACCAGATCGACTATTCGATTGAAAGCGAGATGGCGCGCAGTATCGAAGATGCGCTCGCTAGACGTACGCGTTGCGCCGTTCTCGACAGCAAGGCGGCAACCGAGGTTGCTCCCGAGGTTGCCGATCGACTGGTCGCCAAAGGCATTCTTGATGTAGCCGCTAAAGAGCAGGCCATCGAGGATTTTCGCAACTCCATATCGTAGGACGAACAGCCTAACCGCTAAGCGGCCCGTTACTCAACTGGCGACTCCCCTACTGGATCTACCTTCACTCTGCGGTTGAAACGGCTGACACCCCGTATATTCAGCCTTCTTCCTTAAGCCTTCAGCCTTAGAAGAAATCCGCGCGCCCCACCTGAGTGCCGTACGCCGACAGGGCTCTCGGTCCTTGGTATGTTCAAGTGGGCGACATCAAAGCGGATTCTGCAGTCCGGTTTACGGCCGAGCATCCTCCACTCATCACGTCTCCCGTGAAATTAAGGTAGGCAAAGAGCTGTTTAAGCCAACGCCTCGAACACGGCAGGGCGCGCGAGAGTTGACAGCCTAGAAAGGGGATCGATTGGGTCAACAGCAATGCTGTTCCAAGCTTACTTTTCCCTCTTTTTTGACGTCCTCCACAAAACCAACAATCCCCTGGCTAAGTTGAAGCTAATCAACAGGTTAAAAGCGAAAAATGCAATCGATAGGCCCAATAGGCCTCCCTGATAGAGGTATAGGCAGAACCCGGCCGCGAACGCAGTGAAAACGGTCGCGCAGTCGCGTTTGCGCTTGGGATTCTCTCGTCCCCACAACACGGCAACAACTGTCAGCCAGAATACTCCAATGACCATAGATATGACGGCAAAGCGGGTCTCTAGAGAGTCATCTACCTGGGCGCGCGTTACCCAAGCCATGCTCGCCATGAGTAATTGATTGAAGAGGGCAAAGCCAAGACCGCCCGCCCAACCGAGCGGTCCGGTCGCCGGCAATGGTCCCCCGTCTCCTAAGGGAATTTTAGAGGCCAAAGCGCACGAAACCGAGCAATGGCTCGTCTCCCCCAAAGCGGGACGCGAGCAGATCCGACAACTCGCGGATTGCTCCTCCCAATCGCTCATAGCTCCAACTGCGAAATGATCAGCTCCTGCAAGCTCGCAAACAGGGCATAGGACGCGTAGCCCAAGCGCTGTTCGTGACTCAGCTCTTCGATTTCGAAGTCGCCGGTCTCCAAGGTTTCATCCGAAATCTCGCCCAAAGCGCTTTGCCGCAGCCTCAGTCGAATCGCCGCGCAACCTCGAAGAATCAGATCGGCATCCTCTTCATCAATTGCAGCCCGCCCTGACTCCAGAAAATCGTCATCAAACAAGGCGGCGATGGCGGCCAAGTCCTTACGTTGCGAATTCAGCAAATCGGTCGACCAGAATTCCGAGATAAGTTCGTCGTCTTCCGGGGGAGAATTGAGCGAAGCCAATTCATTGCCCAGCTCCTCCATAAGCGGTCGGACGTGTTCGAGCAATGGCAGGACCGACTCGAGATCCAGTCTGAATTCCAGTCTACTCATTCTTTTCGAGGATAGCGTTTAAGTGCCACTCCTGGAGCTGATACAAATAGGTTTCGGCCTTCTCGCGCTCGCCAATCCAAACGACGGATCGTCCGAGCTCGTGCACCTCGCGCATGCATTTTTCCGCCTCGGCGTGACTCATGCCCAGCACTCGTTTGAACACCATGGTCACGTAGGACATCAAATTCACCGGATCGTTGAGAACAATCACGCTCCACATTCCCGAGAGTTCGGTCGATTCTTCGACACTCGCCTCAGGAACAGAGGCTCCTCCACCTTGGATAAACGAAACCATTATGCGATTGCCGCCTTTTGGCGTACTTGATCCGCGATCGCTTCAACCGCTTCGTCGATCGCTATTTTGCTCGCTGCATCTTCATCCCGCCATTTGACCTCGACGATGCCTTCTTTAAGGCCGCGACCGCCAATCGTAATGCGTAAGGGAATTCCAATCAGGTCGGCATCCTTGAACTTCACGCCGGGGCGCTCGTCCCGATCGTCCACGAGAACATCGGCGCCAGCCGTTTCCGCCGCTTCGCCAATACGCTTGGCCAAATCGGCCGCTTCTTCCATATCAGGGTCGAGCACGGTAACGACCACGTGATAAGGAGCGACATTCCAAGGCCACTTGATCCCAAACTTGTCGCGCGACTGCTCGATCACCGCCTGTACTGTACGAGAAACGCCAATACCGTAGCAACCCATTACCGCGGGCTTCGTGTTCTTGTCCGAATCATTGAATTTGGCGCCCCAATGATCGTTCTCGCTGAACTTCGTTCCCAGCTTGAAAATGTGTCCTACTTCGATGGCCCGAGCGATCTTGAGCGGCTTGCCGGATTTCGGGCATGGCTCGCCTTCCTGCACCTTTCGGAAGTCGCCAAACGAATCGATGTCCAAATCGCGGCTTACGTTCACGTTCTTAACGTGCATCGCTTTTTCATTCGCCCCGGTCACGCCATTGCCGATCAGTCGAATCGCCTCGTCACCGTAAACGCCATCGAGCTTGGATCGATTTGCGATAGTGCCTTTGATGGCGCCCAAACTGCCCGGGTAGGCCCCCATGGCTTCGAAGATTTCGTCGACAGTCGCTGGACGGATCACCTGATAGCCAAGCGAAGACAACTTCGCCTCTTCCACCTGATCGTTGCCGCGAACGACAACCGCGAAAAGCTTGTCGTCGCCCACGAAGAGCAAAGTCTTGAACTGCTCGTCCGCAGGAATGTTGAAGGGTTCTTGGACGAGCTTTTCGATGGTCTTCACTCCGGGAGTCTCGAATTTTTCCAAATCGCCCACAGGATCCGCATCCTTCAAGTCGGCAGGAACCAGCCCGCTAGTCGCCTTTTCGACATTCGCTGAATAGCCGCTATCTTCGCAGTAGACCACGTCGTCATCTCCCACTTCAGCAGGCACCATGTACTCGTGCGAGAAAGCGCCCCCCATGATGCCGGTGTCCGCTTCCACGGAAATGAAGGTCAAACCGCAACGGGCGAAGAACTTGTCGTAGGCCGCCGCCATGCGATGATAAGTCGCTTCCGCCTTTTCGTCGTCCTCGTCGAAACTGTAGCCGTCCTTCATAACGAACTCGCGCGCTCGCATGAGGCCGTAACGCGGTCGAATCTCGTTTCGGAATTTCGTTTGGATCTGATAGAAGGTCTTGCCCATATCCCGATAGCTCGAGATTTCGGATCCAATGAGCGGCGTGATCACTTCTTCGTGTGTCGGTCCAAGCACGTATTGAGGCTCCTCGCTCGACTTGGCATCCTTTGCCGCGCTATTGACCGAGTACATCACCTCGCGCACCGCATTCCAACGGGGCCCCGCCTTCCACTGCTCAGCAGGCAAAACTGCGGGCATAAGCAACTCGATCGCTCCTGCTGCATCCATTTCTTCGCGGCAGATACGCGACACCTTTTCCAGAACGCGTTTTCCCAGAGGCAGAAAGGCGTAGAGACCGCCACCGATCTTTCGGACCAATCCAGCTCTCAGCAAGAGCTTGTGCGATTCGATTTCCGCTTCCGCAGGGCTTTCCTTGAGAGTCGGGATGTAGGTTTTGCTCCAATATTGCATGCCAAAACCTATCAAATGACCCCGCCAAAATCCTCGCGCAACGAGAAAATGAGGCGGATCGCGTCGGTTCAGGCTTTATCTCCCACGCAAAAAGCATTGGCCTGCGTTTCAAATGCAAAATGACTCGAAAGCAGGACCTCCCGAGCGCAAGCCATGGCCCATGTGGCCAATCGTGGTTTCGATTGTCTCCTTCATGGCCTTCTATACCTGGGTCCAGTTGACCTTTCGCAAAGAGGAAAAGCCCTACGAGCCGAGCCATCGGATGCAGCAGCGGCAACGCGATATCGCCGAAAAGAACATGTACGACTGGTACAGTCTATTCGTCGAGTCCAAGGAAGCGATCGAAAATGGAGAAGGGCTAACCCGCGATCCAGTAAGCCTGCGCTTTATCGAGGGACCGCTCGAAGAGAATCTGCCTGCCCAGATCGTCTACTATATTCCCAGGCGCCCTCTGCTCGTTCCGAAGATCGAATCGCTTGCCGTTCCCAGTTCCGTCGAGCCAGGGAAACCCATCGAAATCGAATTTCAAATGCCGTCCGCATTCGGAGACAGCTCTGACTTCCACCTCACTTGCTTCTACAAGGAAGGTCTCCTGATCCTGATGGCGGAAATGCATGTCGACAACCAGACCGCGGTGGATGCCATCGACTCGAATAGCGAGCTCGCAACCTATCGATTCGCGATCGATTCCAAGCCAATGGAAACAGAGACGATCGAAGCTCAACTCTACGCCGAAGGACAGGTTCGCGAATGGAGCATGGTCAATTCGAGCGCGAACTGACCCGGGCGAGCTTCGATTCAAGCGCTCCAGCTTCCGCTTGATCTTTTTCTAAATCGCTGGATAAGAGAGGGATTAATAAAACCGCATGGAAGACCGCATTTCCAAGATCACGCCTGCCGATCTGAGAGGAATCCTGAACTACGTCCCTCGATTCCTGGACCAGACCTTCGTCATCTCGCTTGACGGAGCGATCATCGACCATGCCAACTTGCCGAACATTCTCTTGGACATCGCTGTCCTGCGCAGTCTGCAAATCAAGGTCGTCATCGCCCACGGGATCGGCAAGCAGCTTTCGGAGCTATCTGCCGAGCGAGGCATTGAAATATCGAACGCAGACGGCACAGGGCCGACCGACTCCAAGACCTTGGACTTAGCAATTCGAGCGTCCTCTCGAGCATCGCATCAAATACTCGAGGCGCTGACCCAAACCGGACTTAAGTGCGCCATCACCAACTCCGTTCGAGCGACGCCCATAGGAGTACTTAAAGGAGTCGATTTTCAACGGAGCGGCAAAGTCGATCGCATCGACGCGGAATTCCTGAATCACTTGATTTCGCAAAACATCATTCCAATCATCCAGCCTATCGGCTTCGATCGAAACGGTCATACCTTGCGCATCAACAGCGATCTGCTGGCCATTCAAACCGCCTTCGCGCTCGATGCGACCAAAACCCTATTCGTTTCCGAAATGGAAGGATTGACGATCGATGGCGAACTTAAACGCCAATTGCCCGTCGATACCTTAGCGGAAAAACTCGACGGCAATCCGGACTCCATTGACGAAAACGCCCGCAGCAAGGCGCGCCATGCCCTAGAAGGCGTCAAGGGCGGCATTTCTCGTATCCACATATTGGATGGAAACGTGCATGATGGACTCGTACGCGAAGTGTTCTCGAACGAAGGCGTGGGAACCCTCGTCTACGGCAACGAGTATCAGCAAATCCGGCAAGCGAAACGGTCAGACGTGCCGCGGATATATCATCTCACTAGCGGCTCGGTCGAAAAGGAAGAGCTCGCCCGTCGATCCATCGACTCGATCGAAGAGGATATCAGCTCCTACTATGTCTACGAAATCGATGGCAATCTGGTGGGCTGCGTTTCGATATCCCGTTTCGACGACGCTCCCGAAATCTCCGAGATCAACTCGCTGTTCGTGCATTCGCTTCATCAACGCCAAGGAGTCGGATCGAAACTCGTCAATTTCGCCTGTCACAAAGCAAGCGAATTGGGAAGCGCCCGCATTCTTGCGCTCTCTACTCAAAGCGTTGGCTTCTTTTCCAGCGTCTGCGGATTCTCGGAAACCGACTCGCAAGCGCTTCCTCCGAGCCGTTTGACCGCCTACCAGAATCAGAATCGCAAATCGAAGATTCTCTTGAAGGAGCTATCTGGGGAATAGCTCAGTCCAAATAAGGACCATTCTCAATGGCTTTACGCATGCGCTGTGCCGCAATCGCTTCGGCTTCGCTATTCGGTTCGATAGTGTCGAGCACGTCTTCCAGACGCCGATCGCTCTCATTTAGGGACGCGGCGAGCTCGCCCAGACTGCGAATCGCATCCGGGCACAACCCTTCGGAACGAGAGGCCGCAAGTATTTGCATGGTGACTGCATCGAGAGAACCCATCCTCGTTTTATCGGAACTTGCGATCGGCTCTTTAGATCGAGCCTACCGTTCCGATGTCACGAAAAACGACCTTCGAGCCATTGACCTCGATCGGTATCGCAGCAACTTGCTCGAAACCGCCCACCCGTGATCGACCTTCCGTGATTAGAATTATTTCAGACCTCCATTGGGGCCACAAGGCCAGTTTGATCAAGGATCCGAATTCTCTTGGGGAACTGCTTGCCGAGCCGGATACGGTCATATTCAACGGAGATACCTTCGAGCAAAAGTTCGAAGACTCGCCCGCCCACAAAAATGCGCCGCTTCCATCCATCGAACAATTGCTCGATTGCCTCGATCGATGGAAGACCCGCTCGTACTTCATCACCGGCAATCACGATCCGAAAGTTTCACCGTATCACTACGCCGAATTGAACCGGAACGAGATCCTGATCACTCACGGCGATGGCGTATTCGAGGACATCGCTCCCTGGAGCCACAATGCCCGCCTGCTGGAGGAAGTGGCAGTCGAAGAAATAGCTCGAATCGAGCAGGATGGAGATGTCGATTTCTACGACTTTCTCGCCGCGATCAAGCGCGTGAGCATAGAGGAACATACTCGCCTAACAGATTACGACCCAACCGTTTGGGGAAAACTGCAAATCTTCGCGCGACAAGCTTGGCCTCCTACTCGCGTCCTCAAAATCCTGCAATGTTGGCGAGTGACTCCCTATCGGGCGATTGAGATGGCGGCTCGATTCGACCTGAGTCCGAAATTCCTGATCATCGGTCACACGCATAAACCGGCCATCGATTTGATCGGCTCGACGGTCGTGATCAATACCGGCTCCTTTCTTCCCTGGCCTGGCGCAACCGCAGTCGATCTCCTGCCGGACAAACTGGTCGCGCGTCCTATTCGCAAGGGTCGCGATCGTTTCTCAGTCGGGAAAGCGCTTCGGGAATTCGATCTGAAAATCGACCTCTCGAGTCTTCGGCTGCCTAACGGGACGAAACCAGCCGACAAGAAAGACGATTTGAAAGCTAAATTCGGCTAAATCGGGGCGATTTCCTTTTTACATAGGTATTTACCCTACTACAGGGTAAGCGCTTCAGTCTACGACTTGGCTGCAATTCTGTTAAATTAAGAGGAGAGCGGTACACCTCGACCTAGTTTCAGCCGTATAAAATGGGCAAAGCAACTGCCCATTTTTACGTCTTTAAACCAGCCGCTTTCCCATGAGCCTCGAACTGAATTTCAAGCCCAACTCCGAATCCCGTTCTCAACGCCTCAGCTTGCAAGATGGAGAGAGCCTTCAGGTCTTTTCAGGGCAGAGCTTTCAGATACGAAACCCTGAAATCGTCGCTCAACTCGTTCCGCAAGACAAGGACCTGCAAATTGTCTGCCACGACGGCGAATCCTATCTCCTGAAGAGCTTCCTCGATGTAGAGTTCGAAGTAGAGCCTCAACTCCAATTGCAGGAAGGCGACGCGATTACCTGGCACAACTTCGTTCAGCAAACGGATGGAATCGAGCAAGCCATCCACATCGACGATAACAACAACCCTACTCTCGCTTTCGCTCCGCTGATAGTTATCGCAGCCAGCGCGGAATCTCCAGATTGGAAATTCGCGAGAATAGAGCCGGATCAAGGCGAACGATCCGAAACCGCTCCTCAACCACCCGCCGAAAACGGCCTTTCTTTCGCCAAACACGAGGAAAACGAAGCTGCGAGTTCCTCGTCGAGGGCTCCTTCTCTCTCCGAGCTTGATCGCGAAGAAGACGAAGCGATCAAACTGAGCCCAACCGGCGATTTAACTCAATCCGTAGACGAAGAGACTAACGGTCTCTCTTCCATCGAATCGCAATTCTTCGAAGTCGACTTCGAACGATTAGTAGATCTCGGTAGCCACGAAGGATCGCAACCTACAATCGTCGCTCGAATCGATGGTCAGGACGAAATCGAAGTCGTCATCGACCAAGACAACGGAACAGCAAGAATTCCATCCGGAGTATTCGAAGACGACAATCAAATCGATATCGTCATTGTCGTAGACGATGGAACGCGACAAAACGAAACGAAAATAACCGTCACCGAGACCAAAGACGGAAACGGCGAGACGTTTCATCTCCTCTTAAGCCATGATCGCATTTCCGAAAACATAGAAGGTGCATTAATCGGAAAATTGGATACGAACGACGGCGGCGCCGGTAGAGAATTTGCGTACACTCTCAGCGAAGATTCCTCCGATCTGTTCGAGATCGTCGGCAACGTTCTAAAGCTCAAAGACGGAGTCAGCATCGACTACGAAGCCCACCCTGAGGCCTATCCGATTCGCATCGTGGCCGAAGACGATGCGGGTCACCGAATCGAACAGACCGTCGACATATGGCCGGAAGACGTCAACGAGGTCGCCAGCGCCCAATCGTTTGGCCTATCGGGTATCGAGGATGTGAGCGTAACCTTCGATCCTGAGGATTTCGACAAGGCATTCGACGACGAGGACAAAGACTACCTCGAAATGGTGAAGATCGATGTGCTTCCCGAAAACGGAACCCTCTATCTAGGCGGCGATCCAGTCACTTCGGGGCAACTCATCGACTACGAGCAAATTGAAGACCTGAGCTTTCGCCCGAATGAAAACTGGAATGGCGAAACTAACTTCTTCTGGTCTGGCTTCGATGGCCAAGCCTGGTCATCGGAAAATTCTCCCGTTTCCATTTCCATCGCAGCCGTTAACGACGCTCCAGTCGTCAAGGTCGCAGTGGGCGATCAAGTTGCTGGAACCGAGGTCGCCTACTCATTGGAATTGCCCGAGGGCTCGTTCATCGATGTCGACGAAGGCGATACGCTTACTTACTCGGCGGATCTCCCGTCCTGGCTCAGCATCGATCCGCAGACCGGGGCTCTCTCAGGAACTCCCCAGGATGGCGACATTGGAGATCACACTGTCACCATTACCGCAACCGATCCGTCAGGAGAATCGGTAAGCCAAGACTTCAAGATTTCCGTCGCCAACACAAACGACGCCCCAACGTTTACCCAGATTTCGAATACCTACATCAACGAAGACTCGCTCTTCGAACTCGATGCAGGCAGCTACTTCGACGACGCGGATATCGAACATGGTGATGAACTCACGTTCTCAGCGTCTTTGGAAGACGGCTCGCCTCTACCTGATTGGCTAGCATTCGATGCGAGTACTGGAGCTCTTTCCGGCACGCCAACCAATGACGAATTGGGCGCGTTAAGAATTCGTATTTCCGCCTCCGACGGCGAAGCGGATGTCAGTCAAACTTTCACTCTCAATGTTGAGAACGTAAACGATGCTCCGACTCTCGTCGCGGATATCGAAGATCAATCGATCGACGAGGACACTGCATTCAATCTCGAGACCTCCAGTCACTTTGAAGACGTCGATGTCGGAGACCAATTAACATTTTCCGCAGAGCTTTCGAATGGCGACCCCCTACCTGATTGGCTCGCATTCGATCCAGCGACCGGAACTTTTTCCGGGACGCCACGCAATGCGGACGTAGGCGCTCTCGAAGTTACCGTGACCGCTTCGGACGGCGAGGAGTCGACCAACGCCACCTTTGCCATCGATGTCGCAAACACCAACGACGGGCCTGTCGTTACATCTGAAATCCTGAATCAGCTTGCCACCGAGGACACTCCGTTCTCGCTCGATGTATCGGACAACTTCGCTGATGTAGATCTCGGCGATGTCCTCAGTTTTTCCGCGACCCTAGAGGATGGGAGTCCGCTTCCCGATTGGCTTTCGATCGACAGTGAGACAGGCGAGCTTTCGGGCTCTCCTTCCAACGACGACGTGGGCGATTTGACAATCGTCGTAACCGCATCAGATGGCGAAGCGACCGCGACTGATACCTTCGGTCTTTCTGTCGAAAACACGAACGACGGACCAATGGTCGTCACTCCGATCGATGATGCTTCCACAGATGAAGACAGTCTTTTCGAATTGGATACAGCCTCCCACTTCGATGACATCGACCAAGGCGATACGCTCAGCTTCAGCGCGACTCTCGAGAACGGCGAACCCCTTCCTGACTGGCTCGCCTTCGACTCGGAATCCGGCTCTCTCTCCGGTACACCGAGAAACGCTGACGTTGGCGACCTGCGAATCGAAGTCACCGCCTCCGATGGTGAGGCTGACGTGAGCCAAGCGTTCACGCTTTCCATTGAAAACACAAATGATGCGCCAACTTTGGTTAGCGATATCGAGGCTGCCAACGCCGTCGAGGATTCCGTTTTCGGACTGGACGTATCTAGCCATTTCTCGGACGAGGATCTAGGCGATACGCTCAGCTACTCCGCCACGCTCGAAGGCGGAGATCCCTTACCAGATTGGCTGAGCTTCGACTCGAACACAGGTCAACTCTCCGGAACGCCAGAAAACGACGATGTCGGTGACCTCTCAATCACATTCACCGCTACTGACGGCGAAGCCAGCGCAAGCGATACTTTCTCCATCGCAGTTCAAAACACGAACGACAGCCCGATTCTCGTCGAGACGATCGACAACCAAACGACCGATGAAGATTCACTGTTCGAACTAGAGACCGCTGCATCGTTCGACGATGTAGACCTGGGAGATACACTGAGCTATTCGGCTACACTCAAGAATGGCGATGACCTTCCGGACTGGCTATCGATTGACCCAGAAACAGGAAGCCTCAGCGGAACTCCCGAAAACGGCGATGTTGGAACCATTTCCGTTACCGTCAGCGCTTCCGATGGCCAAGCGTCCGTTTCCGACACTTTCTTCGTAACTGTAGAGAACACCAACGACGGTCCTGTAGTGACATCAGGTATCGAAGATCAGACAACAGAAGAGGGTTCAGTCTTCAGCTTGGATACTCAATCGAGCTTCGAAGATATCGATGTCGGCGATTCCCTTTCATACAGCGCTACGCTCGAAAGTGGCGAACCACTACCCGGTTGGCTTTCGATCAATCCGAACACCGGCCGACTTTCCGGCAAGCCCGACAACGAAGACGTAGGTGAAATCTCTGTCACCGTTACCGCGTCCGATGGCGAAGCCGAAGCGAGCGACACCTTTTCGATCACCGTTGAAAACACCAATGACGGCCCCGTCGCCACCGCCATATCCGATCAATCCGTTGATGAGGACAGAGCCTTTGAACTCGACGTATCCAACCACTTCTCTGACGAAGATCTCGGCGACACGCTGACTTTCTCGGCCCAGTTGGACAACGGCGATGATCTACCCGAATGGCTCGCTTTCGACTCCACGACGGGAGAATTCACTGGAACGCCGTCCAATGACGACGTGGGCGAACTTGGCATTTCAGTTACCGCTTCCGATGGAGAAAGCGATGTCAGTCGGAGCTTCACGCTGGAGGTCGAAAACACCAACGACGCCCCGATTCTTGTGGCGAACATCGATGACGCAGTCGCTCCAGAAGACAGCGCCTTTTCGCTAGAAACCGCAGACGCGTTTGACGATCCGGATGCCGGCGACGCGCTGACTTTTTCAGCCACACTCGAAGGCGGTGACCCGCTGCCTGATTGGCTATCCATCGATTCCGAAACCGGTCAGCTTTCCGGAACGCCCCGAAATGGCGATGTCGGCGATCTTTCTCTCACCGTTACCGCGTCCGATGGCGAAGCCTCCTCGAGTGATACATTCTCGATTTCCGTCGAAAATTCGAATGACGGTCCCATCGCAACGGCTATCGACAATCAGGCGATCGACGAAGACGACGCTTTCGAACTCGATATTTCGAACAACTTCTCAGACGAGGATTTGGGCGATACGCTGTCTTTCTCGGCAACACAGGAAGATGGCAGCGACTTGCCGGATTGGCTGTCCTTTGACGGCGAAACCGGACGTTTTTCCGGGACTCCAGAAAATGGAGACGTCGGCGATCTCTCAGTAATCGTAACCGCATCCGATGGAGAAGAGAGAGCCTCGGACACTTTCGGCATTTCCGTCTCCAATACGAACGATGGTCCCGTCGCCACCGCAAGCATCGACGACCAAAGCGCTGACGAGGATGCGAGCTTCGAGTTGGATGCCTCCAACTACTTCGAAGATGTCGATGAGGGCGATACGCTCAGTTACTCCGCCACTCTCGAGGGTGGCGATTCCCTACCGGACTGGCTTTCCATCGATTCGGAAACGGGTCAACTTTCCGGTACGCCGCGCAATGAGGATGTAGGGGACTTGCAGATCGAGATCTCCGTTTCGGACGGCGAAACCGAAACCAGCCAGAGCTTCACGTTGTCCGTAGAAAATACCAACGACGCTCCCACCCTCGTATCCAACATAAATGACGCGAATGCGACCGAGGATGCGGCATTCAGTCTAGATATTTCTGCCAATTTCGCCGACGAGGATATTGGCGACGAGCTATCCTACTCTGCCACCTTAGAAGACGGGAGCCCCCTTCCCAATTGGCTTTCTATCGACAGTGAGACTGGTGAACTCTCCGGAACGCCCGAAAACAAGGATGTTGGCGATATATCCGTCAAAGTAATCGCTACCGACGGAGAAGCCCAAGCAGAAGACACCTTCGCTCTTTCAGTCGCTAATACAAACGACGGACCTGTCGTCGTATCCGAGATCGACGACCAATCCATCGATGAAGGCTCTCCGTTCGAATTGGACGTCTCCGAAAACTTCGCCGACGAAGACGCTGGAGATACCCTTTCATACAGCGCAACCTTAGACAATGGCGATCCACTCCCAAATTGGCTTTCCATAGATTCCGAAACCGGCGAATTCTCCGGTACGCCCGATGATGGAGACGTCGGCTCGTTCAACGTCGTAGTACGCCTTTCCGACGGAGAAGAAACGACCCAAGACACCTTCTCCATCACGGTAAACGACGTCGACGAATTCGACGTATCCGCTATTACAGATACCGACGCTAGCGCCAACGAGGTCTCGGAAGCCGCGTCCGCAGGGGACTCCGTAGGTATCGCCGCGTTCGCCGAGGACGACGACGCGACCAACAGCGACGTAACTTACAGCCTCTCGGACGATGCTGACGGAGCCTTCCAGATCGACGAGGACTCAGGAGAGATCACAGTCGCCGATCCCTCCAAGATAGACTTCGAGGACAGCCAGACGCTCACTGTGGAAGTAACCGCCACCTCCGAAGACGGCTCCGCTTCAACAAAGAGCTTCGACATCGCAGTCAACAATATCAATGAGGGGCCGACCTTGGAGACACCTCTGGCCGATCAGACCACCGACGAGGACGCTGCATTCAGCCTGGACGTGTCCGGCAACTTCGACGACGTAGACGCAGGCGATACGCTCACTTTCTCCGCGGAGCTGACAAACGAATCGGGCGAAACGATCGGCGATGGATCGCTTCCCTCATGGTTAAGCTTCGACGATTCTACTGGTCAGTTTTCAGGAACGCCTAACAACGGAGACGTCGGAACATTCTGCGTTAAAGTAACCGCTTCTGACGGCTCGGAATCCGCAAGCGACATCGTAGGAATTACTGTCGAAAATACTAACGACGGACCGGTCGCGTCTTCCGATTCCAATTCAATTGGCGAAGACAGCAGTTCAGTAGGTGGCAATGTGCTTTCCAACGATAGCGATGAAGATGCTGGAGACTCGCTTATCGTCAGTGACGTGACTGGTGGATCCGCAGGAGCTGCCACCTCTGGCAACTACGGAGATATCGTCATCAATGGCGACGGTTCATACACTTACAACTTGGACAGCTCATCTACTACTGTTCAATCGCTTGATGATGGCGAAACACTCCAGGATAACTTCACCTACACGGTTTCCGACGGCAATGGCGGTACCGATACGGAAACGGTAACCATCACCATCAACGGATCGAATGACGGCCCCACCCTTGAAACTTTTATCGCAGATCAATCGATCAAAGAAGGAAACGCTTTCTCCCTCGATATTAGCGATCGATTCTCAGACATCGACGCATCCGATAGCCTAAGCTATTCGGTACTTTTGACTAACGAATCCGGCGATCAGATCGGAGATGGATCCCTTCCGAACTGGCTGGGCTTCGATTCTGGAACAGGTCAATTCTCAGGAACGCCCGACGACGGCGATGTAAGCGAATTTTGCGTACAGGTTACCGCTACCGATGGAACCGCTTCCGTTTCAGACATTTTCGCTATCGATGTTACTGCAAGCGGCCCCGATCCGGACGAGACGATTCATGGCGGAAACGGCGCCCAAACAATAGTAACTGGATCCGGGGACGATTGGGTAGACGGAGGCAGTGGTGCAGACAATATCACTACCAACGCAGGAGATGACTATATACTTGGCGGTTCTGGAGCCGATACGATTGATGCGGGATCCGGCAACGACACGATCGATGGTGGCGTTGGGCTGGATACGATCGACGCGGGAGCTGGAGACGATACCATCTACGCTACAGAGGGCAAAGACATCGTCGATGCCGGCGAAGGCAATGATACCCTCATCGTTGAAGGATCGAAGAACTACGGCACCCTCGATGGCGAGGAGGGATTCGATACCCTTCAACTGAATGATAGCGGGATCGATCTCGATTTCTCGAAAGTGAATAGCGATATTTCGAACATCGAGTCGATCGATATTAGCGGCAGCGGCTCGAACAATCTTACCATCAGCGCTGACGAAGTATTGGATATTACCGATAGCGAGAATAAATTGTTCATCGACGGTGATTCTGACGATTCAATCGAAATATCCGACGACTATCAATTGCAAGTAGGCACAGAAACGCGCGACGGAGTCGATTATGACCACTACTACGACTCCAACACCGACACGCACTTATACATCAACAATAATATCACAGATCTAGATACGTTCTAGTTTCCAAAATCAAGAAAGTGCTTCATGGCAATGGACCTTCCAAAAGTCCGTGCGCTAAACGCTCTGCGAATTCTAGAATCACAATATCTGGCATTTCAGTCTCAATCGCTTCTTTATCTAAGTAAGGTTCGAAGTAGAACGCGCTGCTTCTGAAGTGGCGGGCGAATAGAGGAATAAGTGGTCCCATGAACGAGTCATGAAAGACAAGCGCCTTGCCAAGCGTCGCGCTCTTCATTTCGAAGCGATTCTGCTGTCCATGAGCAAATTTCCAGTCGCCTAACGGTTTCGCCCAATACGCCTCGGAAAGCCGTATCTCATAATCGATATCTCTCTCGGCACTCGTGATACCCAATAGTCGGATCAAATCCCCTTGATCGCGAAGCGTCTTCTCGAATCGAGCATTCGACTCTGGAAGAGGCGCGTCCAATTTCGTTTCTTCGAAGAAATCATGATAGACGAAAAACGCGCCTATGCCATTCCAGTGTGTATCCAATCTAAAATACAGTTCGCGCTCATATGACTTACGGTCGAGAAGGCTCTCTTGAGGATAGACAATCGACAGCTTCGAATCCTTCAATTTCTCCAAAAAAGGCTCAATTCTCCTTCCTTCTGGACCTTGCTTGATCCCTCTCGGAAGAAATTCCGGGTAAATTGAAACCTTGTTGGGAGCGATCATAACATGAAATTCGATTCCACGATCGCTTAGCCA
>Ga0066825_10000129_pt1 | contig 26879 bp, 20 predicted proteins | sample ETNtaG_6_FD_65608 | JGI IMG/M metagenome (GOLD analysis project Ga0066825, IMG submission 65608) | Marine microbial and viral communities from oxygen minimum zone, Eastern Pacific Ocean - ETNP201306SV45 | ecosystem: Environmental > Aquatic > Marine > Oceanic | place: Pacific Ocean: Eastern...
CGAACCATACCCGTTCCTCTCGGGACATCAATGCCAAGACGTGGCTCTCTCACCAACATTCTCCGCTCACCGTGAACAGCCGAGTTATCGAGCGGTTCAATGATGCTCTTGGTGAATGTTTATCACCGCGCTTTGAGTCGCAGGCATGTCCATCTTGGACGTATGAGGTCAAGGTATGTCGAACAGCACAGAACTCCCTGATGCAGTCATCGGAACTGCAGAACCATCATCAAGCCGAATAATTCTTGTTTTGCTTTCGGTTGTAACCATCGGAATGTTTGGTCTTTTCAGCACCATCTTCGGCTGGGATAACATCCCAGTTATCGGCGACATCGTGCCACTGATGTCCAATCTTGGAGGTTCAGGAATTTGGTACTACCTCCTTGGTTTTATCATTGGACTCGGAGCGATTGTATCGACATTGGCAGGCGAGGTCCTAGCAGATTGAGGTGATATGAATGGATGCAGTATTTATCGCACTTTTCTTCTTCTTCACAGTCGTTGGTTTTGCAACGTACTATCTTCAACGCGGGATTGGAAACATGGCCGAACCGATGCGCCAATTCGGCCTTTTCCTGCTCAACAAAGCCCCTGCAGGAATTGTTGATCTTTTCAACGATGACAAAGGAAGCGGGTCGAAGACTTGGATGAACCTTGGAATGATCTGGCTAACCTTTGCAGCAATCGGCACATTCCTTGCTTTGTGGCACGATTATGATGCTACAGCCCTCGATTCTCTCGCAAGCATTGGATGGGAATATGACGATGGAAGCGCATTGGCTACATTCGTTGATGTGACCTTGATGACTGGGTTGACTTCGATCCTTATCGGAGGTGGCCTGGTTGCTGCAGCACGAGCTGGTGCAGGGCGACTCGCAAGCGAAGCAAATGCCAGTTTGACCGGATTGTTGTTTTCAGTCCTCACCATTTCATCCATGCTTCTGCCAACAATTCTCGGCCTTGTTATCGATTTGACGGCAGCAAATGAAGCTCTGCTCCAAGACCTCTTTATGCATGCATTGCGTTCATTCATCATCATTGCAGTGATGATCAACGTTCTCCTCACGGTGGCACAACGAAAGGGCGACGTCATCTCAGCAAGTAACTGGTTCATGTTCATGGCCCTTGCATCGTTCATCTTCGGTTCACAATTCCGATTCTTTGGAGAACTGGCCACCTCAACCCAAACAGTTTGGCTCGGAGAGCGAATGACTCAATCTTGGACGCTTATCGCACTCATCTTCTCGGTTGCATACCATGTTGTTCCTCGAGCAGCAAGTCGCCCGATTTGGTCCGATTCAATGACAAAGGCAAGCCTTCTTCTTCTCTTCTTCACCTTGCCTCCATTCATGCTATCATCGGCTGATGCTGGCACACTCCTCGAGAATCTTGGCGCCATTCTCATGACGCTTGCGCTCTTGCCGATTATGGCAGGATCGGTGAACATCATTATGACCTCGCTCGGCAATGCAACAGGTGTTGTATCTCGACCAGGCGCTTTGGCAGCAACGCTTGCAATGGTCTTTTTCCCACTGTATGCTCTTGGAGGATACTTCACTTCACTTGACGTATTCATTGGTCTTGGTGCATTGAATGATATGGCCACGACTGTCGATGTTGGTTTCATGTGGACTGTCGGTGGACTCATGGCAGTCGCTTGTGTTGCAGAATCCTATCCATTAGCAGGCGATCGTAAACTCGCATCTCCATCATCTGCCTCTTTGTCAACAATGCTCATCGCCTTTGGTGCTGTTACTTCGACGGTTGCAAAATTGATGGGCGACTTCACCGAAAAGGCACTTCTCGATTCCGGCAGTGAAGACGTTGTTATGACCGATGGCGGATTCAGTTTGACCGCATCCGTTCTCTTCTACTTCGCCTCGATTGGTATCATTCTCTTGTTCTTGAATCTCATCCGAACATCCATTGGAGGAATGAAGGTCGATACAACGGTTTCAACAACATCGGACATTGCCCGATATTCCATGCAACGAGGTGAATCCTCAATCCGTAAACTCTTGCAACGAGGCGTTGGAGTTGACACCGTTCTTGTCGTTGGGGCTGATGTTGAAGATGATGGCGGTATGACCATCATCGATGTATCTTCAACACTTCACAACGATGAGATCGATGAATTCCCAGTTGAAAAGAATGAATTGGAGATGTTGTCTGATTACCTTGCAAAGAAGGAGATGAGCATCTTCGAATTCTTCCGTTCAATCGATTTGGACGACTCTGGACTTATCGATGGCTACGAACTCCAGCAAGCACTCCGCAGTGCCGACATTGCAGATCTCCCACCATGGGACATTGCAAAACTCATGGAATTCATCGACCTTGATGGAGACGGCCGAGTCAATCTGCCAGAACTTGACATCGCTATTGTAAGAGTCCGCTCTGGTGCAAGCGAAGAAGAGTGAAGCGAGGCGGTCAAACCGTGCGAATTGGATTGGTTGGTAAACCAAACGTCGGGAAATCGACTTTCTTTGCAGCATCGACATTGATTCCAGTCGATATCGCGAACTATCCATTTTGTACGATTGAACCAAATGTTGGATTTTCGTTTGTTCCAAGTCGAGAACCTTGTCCTTGTATATCGTTACGAGAACGTCTTGAACAAGATGGCCGTAGTCAACTCAGTGATGATCGTGGAGGCAGTATATGCAATCCACGTACAGGCTCCTGTGAAGGACACAGACGATACGTACCATGTATGCTGGTCGATGTTGCAGGCTTGGTTCCTGGTGCGAGCGAAGGGCGAGGACGAGGGAATGCCTTCCTGTCCGATTTAGCAGAATGTGATGCATTAATTCAGGTCATTGATGTTGCAGGAACGACCGATGCAGAAGGAAATCCAACAGGTTTGAAAGCAACAAAAGAGCAAGCGATTGAACAAGCACTTGCAGAAATCACCTTCCTTACTGAGGAACTTGATGCATGGATTCTAGGACTTGTCAAAGATGGTTGGTCTCGTGGCGCTCGTCGAATTCAAGCTGAAGGTGTGAAAGGGTTCACACAATTCCTGCAGGAGCGCCTATCCGGATTGGGCGCAACAGATTCCACGTGTCAACGCGCCTTTGACGCATTCACCCAACTCCACAAGGATATGACCTCTCCATGGGATTGGTCCGATGAAGTCTTGATTCTTCTCGCCTCTTCACTACGGAAGCAATTGTTTCCTATCTTCATCGCAGGAAACAAAGCGGACATGGCTCCAGATGGTGTACTCGACCATCTTCAAGACACCCTCGCTCAATTCACACCGTGTTCGGCTGAAACAGAGTTGGCACTTCGCCAAGCAAGCAAGGCCGGATTTATTTCGTATACATCTGGCTCGACTTCATTCGAATTAAATCAAGAACAACCGATGAACGATGCACAAATGAAAGGTATGACGGTTCTTGGTGAACGTCTGGATAAATTGCAAGGAACTGGGTTGACGAAACTTCTTGATCAGGTCCTCTTCGATGAACTTGAACGCATTGTTGTATATCCAGTCCAAGATGAAACCCATTGGACTGATGGTGATGGAAATGTATTGCCTGATGCCTTTGTTGTTCAGAATGGTATCCAAGCCAAACAAGTTGCTTACAAGGTACATTCCGATCTTGGAGATGGTTTCATCAAAGGTGTTGATGGACGTACACGTCGAATCGTTGGTGCTGATCATGAACTCTCCGATGGAGATGTTCTAAGGATTCATTCAAAATGAGTCTCAATGCCCTTCTGGTCGCTCATACTCAGGTGTTAGCCGGGCGAGTGTACTGGAATACTTTGCAGCACTCGTGAAGAAGAGAACAATCGAGGCGAGCGTGAGAAGTGCGAGCATGATAAGCATGTACCAGCCCCATGGGTCAATGCTTCGAACGGTCGTGATGTAAATGGTCCACAAAACGGTGAGATAGAGGAAGGGGCGATAGCGACGGGTAATTGTGCTGAGACGTGCTGATTTCAACGTATCATCGTAGAGGTTCGCAGCATCGTCTTTGCTGACAAAACCATGCTCAACACCACATCGTGAACAGACTTGTGTGTTGGGGCCATTCCCATGAATGAAGAATTCGCGAGGATACGTTCCAGAACAGAGTCGACAGATTGGCATCTTCTTCCCTCATTCCTCTCCAAATACTGCCGTCATTTCAACCATACGCTCAATATTGAAGAAATCTTGACAGGATTTGAACTCCGGATTGACTTCCAACTGATTCTGGATGGAATTGTACACCAAAGACGGTTGCTTGTGTTGAACGAAGTCCGAGAACAAGCGATTTAGTGTCATCTGTTGCATCGATCACGATGCTCTCATGTTCCAGACAAGCGCTTGTCAACAATGTGAGAGAGTTGTAACGGGTCATCGATAGATCTTGCAATCCCTGAAACAGACCTGTTCCATTATGCAAACACTTGACTGGTGTTCCATGAACGGGCCCTATTGGGCTAGGGACGACCTCGAGACCAGAAGCGAGACCGATTGCTTGATGCCCAAGACAAATTCCGAGAAGAGGAGGCGTATCGCCACCAAGTCCTAGTTTTGCGAATTCCATCGTTAAGGGACTGTCCTGCGGCCATCCTGGGCCTGGACCTAGAATAACATGTGATGGTTGGAGGTTTTCGAGAAGTTCATGAGCGGATTGTTGCGAATGATCCCTTCCTGAAACAATGTTTACATTATGGCCAAGTCCACAAATGTCGTGAGCAATATTGTAGGTAAACGAATCCAAATTATCGATTAACAAGACCGCGTTCTTCGTGAAATTTTCCGTATGAATTGAGGATGAAACTTTGTGAGCCGATTGTTGATTCTCAAGTGGAAGAGAATGAATGGCAAGGCGCTTCACAGGTGAGGAAGATGCCGTATTCTCAAGCCAACCACATGATCGGAGAAGGCCATTCGCTTTCCACTTCGCTTCAGCAACTTCCGATTTTGGATTTGATTCAATGGTAATTCCGCCACCAGCCGTAACTCTTGACGACCAACCATCAGCCTTCTTGTGAAGTTCTGCAGTTCGAATCAAAATATTCCAAGAAGAATCCCCTGTTGAAGGGTCGAACCAACCCATTGACCCTGTCCAGAATGAGCGAGGGCATTGTTCCAATTCATCGATAGCTGCACAGACAACGGTTCTTGGGCAACCTGTAATCGATCCTCCAGGAAACACGTTTTCAATCGCATCAAATACATCGATATCATCCTTCAATTTGCCCTTAATTCGTGAGACTAAATGTTGAACTTCAGCATAGGCTTCAACATCAAACCGTTCGACCCACACCTGGTTTGGCTTTGAGATACGACCAACATCGTTCCGCATAAGGTCGACGAGCATTCGATGTTCAGCCCTCTCTTTACGATCGGAAATCATATCTTCGCGAAGAAGTAATTCTTCAGCTTCTGATGCACCTCTCGGGGCAGTTCCTTTGATTGGAGCGGTCGTAATGACTCCATTTTTAGTGGTAAGAAGTGATTCTGGTGAAGCAGAAATGAGTGCAAATTCTTCATCCTTCATATGTAAAAAGCCAGAATATGGTGCTGGATTTGATGCAATAGAATGGGAGAATACATCCCAAGGTTCGGTCAAAATCTTTCCTTCCCATGAACGCCCGTAGTTGAGTTGGTAGAGTTGGCCATCGATGATGGAGGATTGAACAGACTTGACAATCTGCTCATGTTCAACATCTGTGCAATTTGAAGTTGGTTGCTCCCCAATCAAAACATCAAACTTGATCGATTCCAATGGATTAGTGGATAGACATCGTGTTGCTCTTTCTTTCCAGTCAGTATCCGTCGATAAAACAACCAAACTTTCGTTGTCTTTATCATGGACAATACAGCGTTCGATTTCCCATAAAACACAGAGTAAATCATCTTCCTTTGGAGGGTGTTGTAAACGGAGCGGTTGTGTCATTTGTACCAAATCATAGGACAAAGCTCCTGCCCAAAATGGGCCAACAAATGGTATGTTTTCAGAGCCATGCGGTGAAAAGCGATCGTTTGAACAGGCACAGATGTCTCTCAATCCATTGGAAAGAGACGTACTTGATGTGGAAACATCAGGCTTCCAAGATAATCCATCCCAAATCTCTCTATGAAAGGTGAATGGCAAATTGGTGGCTAAATCAATTTGTCCAGCAAGTGGTGAATGAGGGCTTGCAACGGGTATCTGTTCCCTTGATGGCTGTCGAACGATGACCCTTCTCTTTGAAGGCCCACAGAGCAGTGAGAAACGGGAAAGGTGGCTTACAGGGCCTGCAGAAACCAGCATAACCTCATCCGGTGAGCCATAATCTCCAGCATTCTTTCCCAAGAGCCCATCTTCTATGAGGCTTTGTCGAATAGCATCCAGTGGCTTCATCACCACACCTCTTTCCAATGATCAGAATTGTTGTAGAGTTGTTCTAGCGCTGAAAGACAGGACTCGAAGAGACGTGATTGATTGTCTCCAACGGGCTCATGATCGATCGACTCAATGCCTACAATACCTACACCAGTTCCGACAGCGACCATTTCAGCGCATCGTGCAACAAGACGTTCGTTGAGTTTACCAGTTTGAATATGATAACCTGAATCGAGCAAGAATGGCCGTAAAAATTTCAACGTAATCGAATCAACCGCGAACGGGGAATCACTAAGCCAGAGGACACCATCCTCGTCCAGAACAATGGGTGAACAACGATCTCCATCAACGATTGAATACTCATGTACGAGCAATGCTACATCTGCTCCTTTCCTTTCTGCCTCACTTCTTGCTTCGATATATGCAGACCAAGCACCATGTTTCGTTCCAGCAATACGCTTTGGCCAACGTGGGCTTGGATGTGTCATCGCATCAATGCATTCGTTCTGAATTGTGAATGGGCGATACGCGATGTTGATCTCTGTTGAAGCGGTTATCTCAACACGAACGAGTCCTTCATTCAATTCAGGAGGGTTCAGTTTCAAGGATTTAAGAATGGAATCCTCATCGATCATTGAATCGTTTATTCTCAATTTCGTTGCATGTTCTCTCAATCGAGCAAGATGATGTGAAAGAAGAAAAATACCGCTTGCTTTTGAGAATCTCATGGTCGTGAAAACGGATGAGCGAGGGCTCTGACCATCCTCGCTCATGAACCGTCCTTTGCATACTATGCCTTGAGCATCACGGTATCACAACAAGTCATCCAAGAACGAGGTATCGATAGAAGGACTCGATTGTTTCTGTGACGTACCGATATCAAGATCGTTGAGCAATGCATCATCAATCGGCGTTCGTACTGGATTCATAACAGGTCTCTGTGCAACATATTGTTCACGCCCTCTGTCCTGCTGTTCAATTCGTTCAGCAGCTCGGAAGAGCGATTCAGTTTGTGCTGGCGTGGTCGGAGGCGATGGAGGCGTGTTGGTCTGTGAAGGTTTGTCCCATGGGTCATCACTGATACCCCATGTCGCTGTTTGAATATCCCATTCTTTCTCCTTCTGGGATTTTCTTCCACGTCCTCGAACAATTGCGAGCAAGAGGACGAGGGAAACAAGAACCAAACCAGCCGCGATGAGGTTTGGTGTTGTCAATAAGGATTCAAGATTGTTCTCAGAACCCGGCTCTTCTGGAACTTGCCCTGTTGAATCAACCGCATTGATTTTCTTCGCATCAACAGTTTCTCGAACAACACCATTCGCATCGAATGTGGTTACTGAGATGTACCAGTCGGATGAATTCACAAGATCGGGGAAGACATCCTTCGTAATGACAAATGAGTTAGCAGTTGATACATTATCGAGCAGCGTAGCATCAGAAATATCCATGAAATCACTTGAACGGATATGAATTTGATAACCTTCGACATTGATGTTTGTGGAATGGTTCCAAGTGACGAGAATGCTGGTCTCTCCAACCCATGTGAGTGTCACACCTTCGATACTTGGAAGGTAGTTTCCTGGATCGGTGATTCCATCATCAACGGATTGTGCAGATACGACAGTCAAGTCTGTCTTCAACGAATTCGCTGAAGAGTCCACGGGCACAACAGCAACCCACGTTTCTTGTCCCGGAAGCACAGGTATGTCGCCAGCTAGTTCTGTAATGAGCGCTGGTAGGTCAGGTGTTCTCTCAAGTACAAAGACAGGTACATTCGGTCCATCAGCTCCCACGCCAACACTTGTGAACGACCATGATGCAGCATAGACTTCGTACTGATAGACATCACTGGCCGATGAGAGTTCGAAATCCACAAGGAGTGCTGAACCATCGTCCATCGGACGATCGGTTAGACTGATGTTGTCCAAACGAGGAGGTGGTGTTGTATCTTCGAAGTTGTTGATTGGTACAACGCTCGCTGAGAGTAAAGAATCTGTGTAGACGTTTCCTGCAAGATCGTGAACAGTGACGGTGACAAACAGTTCAATTCCTGGTTTTATCAACTGTGGGGTGTCTGCTAATCCGAACTGATCGGTTTGTGTAGCAGCACCATACAATGCAGTATTCAATGTCAATTCGATTGGATTCTTGTCCTCATCAATCCATTGCTTATCGATAACAATGCATCCACATGTTGCTGGGTCATCACCGTGTAGGTTCCACAGATAACCAACATCGTCAACTGGTTTGTCTGCAGCCCAAACGATGTATTTGCTGAAATCTCCAGCATCTGAAATTGACCAAACTACGTCGATGGCAGTTCCATCATCATCCGGATGATCGTAGGCTTGGATATTTTCGATACGAGTTGGAGGCATTGCTGCACCACCGGAGTTGTCGATTGGTGTCGCTGTTACAATCTGAACATCATTCGGATTGCTGTTAAGCCACGTATCGAAGGCTACAACGCCAATATAATATTCCAGATTATCGACAAGCGGGAGCCCATCAAGTTGTGAAACAATCGTTGAATTATCATCGCAGTTGTTGACAACAGTTGATTCTGAGAAACCTGCTACAGAGGTTGGATCGTTCGCAAATACCACGCCCGTAATCATGTAGACAACATAGTACGCACAATCGTCAGCATCGCTTACATCCCATCCAACAGTAATCCGGCCACCTTCGTCATCAGGCGTATCAATCGCCCATACATTCTCGAGTCGAGCAGGAGGAATGCCATCATCGACACCTCCGGTTGGAACAACAGGGCCAATGATGGTCGCATTTGCGAGGTCTTCTTGACCCGTGAGATCTACGCAAGTGAATCCGAGCCAGTACGGTTTCCCAGGTTCCAGGTTGAGAATCGTCGTATTACCTTCAGTAGGCAATACGGCGGTATCTACTGACAAACCAAGCACATTGGTCATTGGCTGCGTCGAGGTATAGATTCGTGTCTCGAGGAGGTCGAGAGCAGTACATCGCGCCCACTCCGTCTCAAGATCACCAGCAACACCTCCATCGAGTGGCTGAGCGATTGCCCATGCAGGCGGTGTTGGGATTTCATTGCTCGTTGTTACCGGGCCGAAAACTTGGCTTGGTAATCCGTATCTCCCGTTGTTGTATTCGACGACAACGAGCGCATAGTAATCAACTCCATCTACCAATGGAACGCCGTTCGCTGTTGTCACATCAGCCTTCAGGCGACTGTGAATGGATTCGGATTTATCGATAATTCGGCCAACGAGATCAATATCGGTTGGAAGTGCAGTCCACGGTTGATCGCTCACATAGACAAGATATCGGCTAAAATCAGGATCATGAACCAAGGTCCATTCAACGGTTAGTGCACCGCCTCCATCATCTGGACGGTCGTACATATCGGCAATTTCGACCGGTGTATCCAAGCGTACCCAATCGTATGTTAAACGAACTTCCAGCGAACCATTTGTAGGAGCTATGAGTTTGATCGGCACAAATCGAGTTCCGTTGATGAGTTGTCCATTGTTGATGGCAAGTTGCAAACTATCTTGTACGCCAGACGTATTGTCAAGTTCGAGAATCGCATCGTAGCGTAACGTGTTTGACTTTGCCCAAACGGCTGCATTTGAAACGGGTGATGTCATGACCAGTGGGACGGTTTGGAACATCAATCCATGCACACCTGGTTGACCAATGGAGGAATTTAATGCAACAGGGTTGTCTGGAGAAACAAGATCGATGGTATAGCCAGGATGGGTCATATTGGAGATGTCCATGTATTGTGAATTGAAACCAATATTCAGTGGATTTGCGTAGCGTGATGATTGGCTCTCCATCTCATCAAAGGCTGTGGCTGGTGTCCAGCCCCGAAGCCCAGCATCGGACGTCGTTAACCAGAAACCATTTGCACCAACTGCAACATTCGTTGGATTTTGTACAGTTGCAGACTTTACGCTCGAATGCGAAGGAGTATGTGCTTCAACGATGGCCATTCCGTTCAATCCCATCAGCATGAGATGGGTTCCATCACTGCTCATTCTGTAGATTGGCCATGAGGGAAGTTGGAAACTTGCCAATCCATCCTCGAATTCGTTTGACAATCCGTCGTAATGGACCATTGGCCCAACATCGGTCGCGATGTGCAATCCAGCATAATCGGATGCAACTGCAGTAACGAAGTTCGATGGTAACTGGTCAAACCGATGTGTTGAAAGAACCGAATTTGATGACGAATCAACCATCGAGACACCGGGGCGCTCTGACCCAGCACCATCATGCCCGAGTACGAGTTGAACTGCTTGATTCACGCCTGGAGGCGAATAGGTTTCAATCGACCATACCGAGTTTCCAAGTAAACCATCCACAGTTGTATTGGTGCTGATCGCACCTGTAGTAGGGATGTATTGTGAGAGGCCACTCGAGGATGCGATGTAGAGTGTGTTTGAAATGAATTTGATATCTTCAATGTTTGATGAAGGCAGGCCATCCGCAGTTGTAAGCGGATTGTCCCAATCGTTTGCTGTCATATTCCAACGGGCAATTCCGTTTTGGGTTGCAACATAGACGTGATCATTGGAGACCGCAAAACCTTGGATGTTATCTGAAGGAAGTCCGGAGAGAAGTTGACCTGAACCAAATTGCTGGGTTGCAACATCAAATGTTTGAACTCCAGCAGCAGTAGAGAAGGTTCCCAACAAACCGACATACAAGGTTGAAACCCCGTTGGCTTGATGCATGCCCAATCCACCAAGACTATCGTGAATTGAACCTCTTTGTCTTTGGAGTGTACCTGTTGTTGTATCGAGTGTGTAGAGGCCATTTCCTGATGTTGAGATGTAGATGAGTGTACCATCCATCATCATATCACTAATCGTTGTGAAGAATGGGAAGGACCATCCTTCTTCCCAATCGATACCTCCGCTTGCGTTGAATGAACCTTGGAGAATACCTGCGGTTCCTTGTCCTCCACCATTTCCACCGCCTCCTGAAGATGACTCTGCAGCAACCCAAATTTTGGAACCGTCGGTAACCATCGATGGTATGTTTCCACTTACGAGTGCTGGAAGTTCAAACGCAGTGTACAATCCAGAACTGCCCAATTTATCGACTCGAGAGTAGCCACTTGCTTCACCAGCTTGCCCAATCAACCATTCAGTTCCAGTATGTTTGACTGAGGTCACTGGTGTTCCAACCTGTTGAACACTCGCCTGGCCTGTGATCGCTCCACGAGTGGAAATAATCGCAAATCCTCCAGAATCGTCATATCCAATCATCAACTTACCATTCGAGTAATCCATTGCATCGAGCCACATAGGATCTTCAGGGAGGTTGTTTGCTGCTGATGTTATTTTGGTCAACCATGTTCCAGTGGTTGTATCGTATTTTGAAATTCCTTGATTGTCTGCATCGTATCCCACGTAGAGCGTGTCAACTGAATCGCATGCTAACGCTGCAACCCGCCCGTTGCTCAGGACCGAGGTTGTGAATGAACCCTTCACGGAAGAACTGTTGAGGTCCATGTAGACGACGCCTCCATTGTTGTTGAACAGTCCAATGTAGAGATATGAGCCACATTCACTCATGGAAAGTGGATACCCATTTGGAACACCATTTTGGCCAGTGTTAAAGGTCGACCATGTTCCAGTTGAACCGTCAAGATGGCCGACAATTCCTCGCTGAAAACCGCCCCAACCTGCGAATGTTGCAGAACCTACGAGGAGATGCTGCCCATCCGTCCATAGTTCTCCGATCCAGTCGCCCATGTTGTTTGGCAATCCGTTTCCAGGTGTCCATGTCGATTCCCACGAGAACGAGGTTTCATTGAAACGTTCAACACCGTCTTCGGTTGCAAAGAGAATAAGTCCATCGTACTCGATAATTTCTCGAATAGGGAACTCGAGGTTATCCCAGAATCCTAATTTTGTTCCACTTGGACTGTAGACTTCAAGACCGATTTCACCCCATGAAATCCATGTATGGCCGCTTGATGACTCGTATGCTGTGACCCGATCAACTTGGCCAGATGGGAGAACGGATGTTCCCCATGAGTTTGATGAGAGATTGTATTGGACGATGCCACCACTTCCATCCTGATTCCACCATTGTCCAGATACAACACTGGCAAACAAGGTATCTCCCATGATTTCCAATCCAACGATGTCGCCACCGTTTTCTCCGATTCGTTGGCCAGCATCAAGTGGAGTGATTGCGGTGAAATTCGCAACATCGATACCATAGATACTGTCACTTGAAGTCCCTTGATGGTAGTACATCGTGTATCCATACATTGTCAAGTCGAATGGATTTCCATTTCCTGAATAGAGTGAATTCGATTTTTCAATGTCAAAGAATTCAGTGCCGTTGGCAGTTCCAAGAAGTTGGAACCCATCGCTACCACCAATCCAGATATAGCCGGGTCGAATGTCGGCAATGAGACTTGTAACGTCTTCATTTCCATTGTCGAGGACATTGTCCTCAGTCCACGTGGTTAACCACTCGCTGTTTGTGATGTCCCAGCGGGCTACACCAATACCAGTCAATCCAATGTAAGCAACATCATCGATGACTTCGACGATAGCATCGTCTGTTGACGAGGTTGCTTCCCATTCATCATCAACGGTGAAACTATTCTTGTCGATGAGTCCAACGCCGCTGAACGTTCCTCCGAAAACAGTTGTACTGTTGACGCCAACAACGTAGGTCGCCCAGTTTGGCATTCCATCGTATACGTTGAGACAATCGTCGATTGCACCGTTGCTTGGTGAGTAACGACAAACACCGATATTTGTTCCTGAGTACATCCAATTGCCATCATATTCGAAGTCAAAGTGTTGCGAAGGACGGCGTGTCCAATCACTTCCAGAGGTTGAGAGTTGACTCATCGATGACCCATCCCAAATGAATCCGCCTTGCTGCGTTCCAATCCACAGGTCGTTTCCATTGGCTTCCAATGCGTAGATGGTGTTAGAGGTCATGATGCTGTTCTGCGATGTGATCGGCGTGAGAATCTCCCCTGTTGCGAGATCTTTTCGTGCAACCCCGTAGCCTGCGAGGCCCATGTGAAGAACATCTCCAACGACAGCGACAGGAGCATTATCGACACCGTTTACGCCGGTTGAACCCCAGGATGCAAGGAACGTATCGTTCGCAATATCGTAACGAAGAAGACCTTCATTGGACGACCAGTAACCCACTCCTGCGTAGGTTGCGACTTGTCCAATGAAGTTTGTACTGGAAGTAAGCAGCGTTGGAGATCCAACAGCAGTGGAATCAACATCAGCTCTAAACGCAGCGTATTCTTGAACGAAGAGGATTTGACAACCCGTTGTGGTCGTACAATCACCGACTGCTGCGATATCAACAATGTATTCTGAACTCGCATCCGGATTAGCACCAGCAGGAATGTTTGTGCGAATCGAACCGTTCTCGATGAGGAACAATCCGTCCTCAAGTGTGCCTGCAATGATCGTGTCGCCCGTAGCAGCGAGCGAGGTTACCGGATTGCCGATACTGATTGGGGAGAGCCAAACAGAGGATGCGATATCAAGTCGATCGATATTCTCTGAAAAATAACCTGCAACATAGAGAATTCCATTGTGCTCAAGCGCATCGGTAAGTGCCGCATCCGATGGACCACTGGCGAGAACAATCTCTCGGCCAACGGTGCTTTGCATACTTGCATCGATGAGAACAATTCGGCCACCGTCTGTAGCCACATGCATCATCGAGGACGGTGCACGTTCGCCGTTTGGAGCCCATGCAAACAATGCATTGTAATCTGATTGACTGAGGTTAACGTTGTCGAGTGGAATGGACGAGGCGAAGACACCGGTTGTCAGATTGTATCGAAGAAGTTGATCCCCACTCATGATGTGGAGTGTATCTTGATGGGATTGAATGCCGGAAACGACATTGGATGGCAGCCAATTTGCATCGCTCCACGTTGCGAGCCAAAAACCAGAGTTCCAATTGTATCGTGCAAGCCCATTATCCTTCGAAGCGAAAAGAAGTTGATTGCCAGCAGATTCCATCTTCGTGACATCATCACTGTGCAGGACATTTGCAGAACTCCAAACGGATAATGGTTGATTGTTGTTCAAATCATATCGGCCAACGCCGTTGTTCGTCGCTGCATACAAGATTCCGTTTTCTTCGTGCAAGTCGTTGACTTGTGTCGAAGCAGGCCAACTGTTTGAGGATGCAGAGATGACTTGGTTCCAACTGTTGGCGGCATCGAGTTCAAGCAACGTACCATCGTTCGTCATCACGTAGATACCTGATGGAAGGACTTCGAAAAGAGCGATATCAAAACCTGCATCAGGCAAGCCATCGCTTACAGTTCCGTTGCTCTGTGAAATCAACTTGAACATTCCATTTTCAAATCCAACATGGATGTTTCCGTTTGGCCCAATCGCAATGCCTACAATCTCGGAATTGAGATCATCAAAATTGTAGAAATCAATGAATGCAGGGTCATTGTTCGCATCGAGGACAAGGATTGAGGTGCCACTTTGGAGATACATTTGCCCATCGTTCGGATGTTGAATTGCATCATAGAGCGGGATGCTGACTGGTGCGAAAGAGGTGATTGGGTCAACGGGTGCGAGCGCTTCAAAGGCAAGTTCCGTGATAACCGCATCCGATGGTAACGTCCATCCAGCACCTGATGCACTGTTTGGAGAGAGGCGGTCAGAATAGGGGTTTGCTCCGTCGAACGAATCGGATGCTCCCAACGTACCGAGCCCTCTCCAATCGAAGAGGTTGATTCCAATATCGTTCGCTACAAGAAGCGGTTCGTTGATCATCAATCCATTCGAACCATTGACATGGACTTGCAAGGAAACATTTGAGATCTCAGCACCAGGTGCGAATTCAAGGACCCAATCAGCCGTCGCCTGATTGGATAGAATAGGGTCATTCCCTACGATCGCATCCAGTTGAATCCAACCCGTATCATTTGAACCTGAAAGAGGCCATGAGACCACATCGTCTGCTTCATGCGCTGATGCAAGTGGAACGCCTGCTAGTGCAGCGGACCAAGATGCAAGAAGCATCAACAAGGTCAGAAAGACCGCCCTTTTTGGGCCTCTGCGGTTGGGAAAGCGTTCGCTCATGGATACAATGCAATCACTTCACTACATAAAGGCCCTGTGTCGTTGATAGAACAACACTTCATTCCAAATCGGACAATTCGCCCTTTTCATTCACATACAGAAGCCGAATTGTAGAGGTTCGGCCAGAGATTGCGAGCGGCGATCCTGAGATGGCTACAATCGTATCGTTGGGTCGAATTTTCTTTTGTTCGTGAAGTTGCTTCACTGCTTCAGCGACGGTTGATCGGGCACGTGTTTGTTCCTCAACAATCAGACTTTCAACCCCTGGTAGAATCGTTGTCCTTCGAGCAGCTCGAATTCGATTTGTCATTGCGTAGATCGGAATCCTTGGACGATGCGCGGCCATGAGGCGGGCTGCATTACCGTGCTCGGTTCCAACGATCAAATGCTTTGCCTTTGTCTCTCTTGCAATATCGACCGCAGCACCAGCAATAACTCGCGTCGAGACGTAGGCTGCAAGTGCAGGCGGGTCGGGGAGCCCCTTTGTCGATTGTTCAACCGTTTCAGCGATTCTCGCCATCGTTTCAACAGCTTTCACAGGATGCTGGCCATTTGCGGTTTCTCCAGACAACATCACAGCACTCACGTGTTGACGAATGGCCGTTGCTACATCGGTGACTTCAGCGCGAGTTGGGCGAGCATGATTGACCATGCTCTCCAACATTTGTGTTGCGACGACAACGGGCGTTCCGCGCTCAAGACATGCTGAGACAATACGTTCTTGTGCAGCAGGCACTTCTTCAAGTGGAATTTCAACGCCCAAATCACCACGTGCTACCATAACAACATCGGCCAATTCAACGATGGCTGTTAAGTCTTCAAGGGCAGCAGGATGTTCGATTTTTGCGACGATCCATGTGTGGACGCCTGCCGCTTCAATACGTTCACGAGCAGGAAGCAAATCATCTGCACTTCGAACGTAAGAAACTGCGACAAAATCGACATTTTGCGAAAGGGCATGGTCAAGACAAGCAAGGTCGTGTGGCCCAACCGCTGGAAGTTTAACCAGGGTTCTTGGGACATTGATTCCTTTTCGCTTCGTTAAAATTCCGCCATCTTCGACACGACAACGAACGATCTCATTCTCAAAATCAGGAGCGGAAAGGACCTCGAGCCGAATCAAACCATCGGAAAGGAGAACAGGATCGCCTTTCTGAAGATCTTTGGACAATCCTCCCCATTCGACAGGCAAGGTCTTGACCATTTCTCCGAGAATGGTCGTGCTTTGAGGCGGTATACCTTCTTCAAATCCGCAGTGAAGATCGACAAGTTCTCCTCGTAACAGTTCAACTTCACCTTCAAATCGGCCAAGTCGCAATTTAGGGCCGGGCAAATCCGCAAGCAACCCAATGTGCAATCCTGTATCAGATTCTGCTTGACGAATGTTACGAATGGTTTGTTCTTTCCCTTCAAAATCCCCGTGTGAATAGTTGAGTCTTGCGATGTTCATACCTGCTTGCATCATTTCTGCAAGCGTATCAACATGGTCACTGGCTGGCCCTATCGTGGCAATAATTCGAGAGCGCATACGTTCCCCCCGCTCACCTATGTGCGGACATATTCCATAGTCCTTCCATAGCATTCGGCATCAATAAACGACATTGAGAATCCATCAAATGCTGCCTATGCAGAGCGAAGACTCAAACCATTGATGCATTCAAGGACGCCTTGAGGGGAACGATATGGACAATAAGAAAGACCAACTTCTTCGAAAAGAAGCTCTCGATTACCACGAAGAAGCACCTCAGGGTAAAATCAAGGTCGTGCCAACAAAACCTCATTCTACAGCCCATGAACTCTCACTTGCGTATTCTCCTGGTGTAGCCTATCCTTGTTTGGAGATTGCAGAACGTCCTGAAGATGCGTATCGATATACGTCGAAAGGCAATCTTGTTGCAGTCATCTCAAATGGTACTGCGGTTCTCGGCCTTGGAAATATTGGGGCTCTTGCGAGCAAACCGGTCATGGAAGGGAAAGGGCTGTTGCTCAAAACTTTCGCAGATATCGATGTCTTCGATATTGAAATCGATGTAACAGATCCTGAGGAATTCATCCAAACCGTCGTCAATATTTCCAAAACGTTTGGAGGGATCAATCTCGAGGATATCAAGGCGCCAGAATGTTTCGAGATCGAACGCCGAATCGCTGAAGCGACAGACATTCCAGTTATGCATGATGATCAACATGGAACAGCGATTATCTCAGGTGCAGCCTTGTTGAATGCTGTTGAATTACAAGAGAAAAAACTGGATGAAATTTCTGTCGTTGTCGTCGGAGCTGGTGCGTCAGCATTTGCTTGTGCAGAGCACTACGTGGCGCTTGGTGTCAAGCGATCGAACATCAAGATGGTTGATTCTCAAGGTATCATTACCAAGTCTCGATTGGATCGAGGCGAGTTGAATGAATACAAAGCAAAGTTTGCTGCTGAATGTGAAGACGGTCAACTCATCGATGCAATGAGTGGTGCAGATGTACTTCTAGGGCTTTCGAAAGGAGGGTTGGTTACACAGGACATGGTTGCAGCAATGGCGGAAAAACCGATTGTGTTCGCACTAGCAAATCCAACACCTGAGATTATGCCAGAAGAAATCCTTGAAGTGCGAAATGACGCGATCATCGCAACAGGGCGTTCAGATTATCCAAATCAGGTGAACAACGTACTCGGTTTCCCATACATTTTCCGTGGTGCACTCGATGTCCGAGCAAGAGACATTACGCAAAACATGAAGATGGCAGCGACGCGTTCGCTTGCAGCACTTGCCAAAGAACCAGTTCCTGACTACATTTCAGCCGCCTATGATGGTGCGACAATGGAATATGGTCCAGAATATATCATTCCAAAACCGTTCGACCGACGTGTCCTGATTTGGGAAGCTTCCGCTGTCGCACAAGCGGCCGTGGAAGAAGGCATTGCTTCTGTTTCTGCTGAAGAATTTTCACTCCAATCCTATCGTGAGGATTTGGAAGCGAGATTGGGCATGACCTATTCGATTATGCGTAGTATCATCAATCAAGTTCGGCGTCGAAACAAGCGGATTGTCTTCCCTGAAGGTGATAATGAAAAAGTGATTCGCGCAGCAGCGCAATTGGTTGAACAGAAAATCTGCAAACCAATTTTGCTGGGTCCGGTTGACCGTATTGCTCGAATGATGGAAGAGATGCATTTCGATTTCGATTATGAGTGCTACGATCCACGCTTTGACGAACGTCGAAAGGGCGCATACAGTGAGGCATTGTTTGAGCGAAGAAAGCGCAAGGGTGTCACGAAGGTGGATGCCGAACGCTTACTCAAGAGTCGCCCGTATTTTGCCAGTCAAATGGTGGAAGCAGGTGATGCTGATGGTTTCGTTGGAGGGGTAAGTCGGAATTACAGCGACGTTCTTCGCCCTGTTTTGGAGACGATTGGAGCGGCTGATGATGCACATTGTCTAATCGGTTGTTACATGGTGACCATCAAAGGTAAGGTGTTGTTCCTAGCAGATGCAACGGTCAACGTCTATCCAGATAGCCGAACACTTGCTGAAATTGCAGTACAGACTGCAAAGGTTGCCCGACGTTTCGGTGTGGATCCGAAGGTTGCTATGTTGTCCTTCTCAAACTTTGGAAGTACACGAGCACAACGAAGCGATCGTATCGAAGAGGCTGTTGAGATGGCTCGAATTCTTGATCCGACGCTTGTTATCGATGGGCCAATGCAAGCCGATACAGCATTGGACCCCAATGTTCAGAAAGAATATCCATTCATGGAATTCGCTGGACCTGCGAACATCTTGGTTTTGCCAAATCTTGCATCTGCAAATATCGTTTACAAGATGCTTGAACAACTTGCAGATGCTGAGATGACAGGGCCGATTCTCGAGGGAATGAAGCATCCAGTCCAGTTGGTTGCTCGTCAAGATGGTGTGCGACACATCGTCAATATGACGGCAATATGTGTAGCAGATTCAATGCGTAAGGATTCTTATTGGGAGACACTTGCTGCAAATCAATCATCCTCTTGAACACCTTCCTCATATGAGATTGAAGGTCTTCGAGGTCGCCAAATTGCGCCAGTAACAAATCCAGCAACAAGACCTCCGAACAAGAGGTTCGCCCAACCATCAATGGCGTAGGTGCCGAAACCACGGATGACTGGAATGAGGAATGAAGGGACAATTCCTAGGAGCGTCGTCCAAACGACTTCCGTCCTTAGATTGCCAAGAACATCGGCACTTTTTGGAACTCGACGAGGTGGTTCAGTACGCGGAGGAGAGAGGACGAATCGGAACACTGTGTTCGGTAAGGGGCGGTCTACGGGTATGTTTGATGTTGCAAACGAGTCTGATTTTCGTGGGTGCATTTCGACTGCGAGGCGATGATGTTGGAGCGGGCCGTTGGTCTCGACTGGACGCGGCCGACCGTCCATCATCCCTCCACGATGGCTGGTAGCAGCAGCATCGCTAAGAATTTCAACAATACCAGGATCGAGCTCGATTTGCTTCGAGGCATGATTCCACTCTGGAAATGAAGGCAATCGCACCTCGAAGGATGAAACCTCATCATTGGATATGAGAGAAGATTCGATCGCTTCTTTCAGCGAATTAATTTCATGAATGGTCAATCCAGTCATCGGTTCATTCGCTTTATCCGGCACTTCATCTTCATCGAGTAATCGAGCGACTTGTCCTCGCGTGAGTGGTTTTTTCATGATGTAGTATGAAGGGAGTCGGACTTCATATCGCGGTCGTTGACTCGCATAAATCCATCCTCCCTTATCGCTTCCAAGCCATGAACTACCCGATGAAATCGGAATGAATTCCAATCCATTGGTTTCGATGCTCTTCACGGAATCACTTCAGTTGTTGTACCATCAAGTTGTACCACTTCATGCCTTCTTCATGCTCTTCGAGATGCTTGAATTGCTTGAACGGAGAGATGGAGCGCATATATCCAAAAGCTGCAAAATCAACGAGATTTGGCTGTTGTCCCCCAAAGAACGGCTTACCATCGAACGACTCAGTGTATTCTGTCAACAGATCATGCCAGAGTTTCTTGGGAGTCCGACCATCTTTCTTTACACGCTTTCGTGCGATAATTCCCCACATAATTGGAAATCCGGCCCATGCGTAGAGTCTTCTTGAGACGAATCCAAATTTTTCGAGTTTTGAAACACGTCGGGTCGTACTCAGTGCGGCACCGAGCGATCCGTAGAGAATCGGTATTGTAGCACGTTTCCAAGCCTCATCAACATGCGCCAACATGGAATCGTACCTCTCTTCACCACTGGATTTGGTGAGCGCACTATCGTTGTATTTTTCATCAATATACGCCATGATCGGTGTTGAATCGACAACAACCGCTCCATCCTCATCTGTAAACACGGGTACCTTATTCCATCCGTTGGTAAATGAGAGTTCTTTTTTGGTACGCATAGCGTTGACTTGAACTTCAGCAACGTCCAGTCCAAGATGTTCCACCAAGCCTCGAACCTTCCACGAGAAAGGACAGGTCTGCAAGACGTGCAAGGTTGCTTGGCTCATGGAGCAATCCACACGGAAGGACTTCTTCAATCCTCGTCAAGTTCCTGTTCAGGACGCCATCCTGGTTTCCAAAATTCCTCATTGTCAAGCCATCCCATCCATTCATCATCATGGCATGAGAGCAATCGATAAGCACGACTTTCCAATCCCTCACGATTGTATTCAGGAAGGATGCCTTCCGTGAATGCCTGATGCCAATGCACTTGCATTTGCCGAATTTCTCGTCTTGCCCCTTCTGGATTATCAAAATTCATCTCACATACATCACGGAGTTCTGAAAGCCATTGCCGTGTATCTTTTCGGAGCGGGTCGTCAATGCGCCTCTTTGGTGCAGCCTTCTTACCAAATGGCCACCAACCCATAGCATTCGTTTTCGGCTACTATGTTTTCATCTTTCGCATGAATATGAAAAACAGCAACCCATTAGCGAGGGTATGGGGCGACTCCATCTTCATCTTCATGGACGAATCAAAGATTCCTCGTTGAAGTCTCTTGCTCAAATGTATGAAGCACGCTTGCAGACTTCTGGCGTTAGTATTCATACGCATACAGAGGATTCAGAAAAGTACCTTGGCAAACTGGAAGCAATGAATGGTCAGTTGTTTCTTCTTGACGAACATGGTTCCACCTACACGTCCATCGAATTCGCAGATAAGGTTCGAGCATGGACCTTATTGTCTGAAGATACACATTTTGCGATCGGGCCTGCTGAAGGTTGGGATGATAAGGGACAACATCTTCCCCGTATTTCGCTTTCAGAGATGACATTTCCACATGAGTTTGCTGCTGTTCTTTTCCTTGAACAACTGTACAGATCGTACCAAATCATCAAGGGAACTTCGTACCATAAGGCCTGAGCGAATCCTAATCAATAGCGAAACGGAGGAGGCTTCATGGCCGTCCCATTTAGTGATGAGGCAAGTCTGCGATGGTCGTTAATTGGATTCGAGTTTTTGATCGGAATCGCTTTGGTTTACAACAGTAAGAATCAACCATTTCCGCGACCAAGTGCTCGTTTCGGTTGGCTTGTTATCCTCCTGACATCTTTGGTACTCATCGGCCAAGCAGCACCTAAGCCAATGACGGTTTTCGCACATTTCGTCATGCTATCAGGTGTTGGTGGTTTTGGACTTGTAGCGGGTGTGTATCAATTGGCCCAAACACAGCGCGATGTGTTGGTTGCACCGTATGCAGGTCTCATGTTTTGTGTAGGTGTCGTTGGACTTATGGTACAAACATGGGAAGATCTCTCAACGCTTGAACAATGGGCAGCGTTCCTGACAATTGTGGTTTTAGGAGGGGGCGAAACCTGGCTTATTTTCCGAGGTTTATTGATCGGAAAACTCCCTCGAGCATGGTCTCAAGCGGGAATGATCGCTCTTCTTCAAGGTCGATTAACTGGAAGGAATGGAGCCATCGAGTGTTTCGAAAAAGGCTGGGATGCGGATGAAGAGCACCTCAATCCAATGGCATATGTTGCACTTCATCGAATTCATCTTTTCTTAGGACACAATGATGAGGCCGATATTTGGAAAGACAATCTCGATCGAGAGGGGGGCGAAGCAGCAGTAGCATACGAATACATTCGTGCCATTCACGATGCTTTATCGGATTTGGATGTTCAAGCTGCTGAACGTTTACCGAAATTGGATGAAGAAGAGTGACGGAATTCGGGAAATTCTTTCCATATTCCTCTCGATTCCACACAAAAACGAGATAATTTAAAGAACATAAAGGTCGATTTAATTACATGAACAAACATATTCCAGTAAAAATATTCTTTTGGATGGCAATGGTCTGGGCTGCTGCAAACTTGTTCGCACAAGCGGCCTACATAGGATTCTATGGTGTTCCATTCGACGGACTTGCCATGATCGATTCGCTCGGAAATTGGTATTACCTGCTTGTTGCTATTGAAATCGGTGTATGGGTTTATGTTGCAATCTTTTTCGTGAAACGCCTTCTTTTGCGGGTCAATTCTACGGCGCAAATTCAAGTCAACCATTGAAATCGATATGCTGCATCGATTTCATCCGATGAGATTAAGTGGTGCCACGAAGAACATGCCCTCATGTTCAATCTTGACAGAGAACCTTTGTTTTCTGGTCAACCCATGTTATTGGAAGATTTGAACGAGGAAGATGCTGAACGATTGGACATTGAAAATCTAAGCATCCTTAGCATTGATCAGGTACGTGAATCACTGCCAAATGTTGAACGGCAATTGTCAACACTTCAAGCCATTGTTGACGAAGCGCATGATATGACAGAGGAAATTGAAATCCTCCTTGAAACCCTACCACCTGAACATCCGCATGTCGTAGAAATGTCAGAATTACTTGGCGGACTTGTTGCTCATTGGCAACAAACCATCGCTCGAATTGAGAAAGAGGGTGCTCGAGTTGCAGGACTTGACCCTGGACGAATCGAATGGTATGGTGTAGTCGATAATCATCTCATGTTGTACTCTTGGGCGTGTGGCGAGCCAGATATTGAGTGGTATTATGGGCTCGATGAAGGCTTTTCTTCCCGAAAACCACTCATAGAAGCATGACTTCCAACGAATGAAGGGGAGTCTATGGTTCGAATTGATCGAGTGCATACTGGTGGAGGAAACGATGGTGAATCCTCACTCGTTGATGGAAGTCGCCGTTCGAAATCAGATGCCCGGTTTTCTGTCGTTGGCGATTGTGACGAACTCAATTCAATCATTGGATTAGCGCGTATGGAATGTTCTCGATTGCCCATGCAACACCGCGATGGAGGCGAGCGTAAAGGAGCTGGAAGAGTGCATTTCATCTGCGATGCTGCACTCTCTCGAATTCAACATGAATTGTTTGATCTCGGTGCTGAACTCGCCTGCCCTCCTGATAAGGTGCCTGAGTATATGGCTCTCATCGATGAGGCTCAAGCGGATACATTGGTCTCAGATATGGATGCTTGGCTGACACAAGTTGAACCTCTGACATCATTCATCCTCCCTGCTGGAGGGCCACCTCAAGCCGTCCTTCATCATGCTCGCACCGTTGCCCGTCGATTGGAGCGAGGCGTTGTTCATCTTCGCGAGAATGAAGGTGAAGATTCTGTTCGACCACTTGTTTTGATTTACATCAACCGTCTATCCGATTGGTTGTTTGTGCTCAGCCGATGGATTACTGCAGTTCTTGGAGAGGAAGAGATGTTGTGGCTTCCACTCGGAAAAAGAGGTAAAGAAGACGGTATCGCTAGTGCCATACTTCGACAAGCAGAGCATGATTCAGATCTTGAACACATCTAACTTGAAGCCTTGATTTTCTCCCACGCCTTTTGAACAACAGCTCGGGTTTCATCATGCGTTAATTGGGCAAGTGCTTGTTCCCAATCCAACCAAAGATGGTCTCGATGTTCATGAGAGAGTGTCACATCGAGCGTTTCCGTTTCCGCCAGGAACCAGAAAACTTCCTTGTCTCGTTTACGACCTTTGTGGCGATATGTATAGGCTGTTCGCTCAACGAATTCATCGTCAAAAACCAAGTCGGTAATTCCAGTCTCTTCAGCCAACTCACGTCGAACCGTTGCGATGTAATCAACATCCGTCGTTTCAACGTGACCTTTTGGTAAATCCCAATGGCCTTGTGGATATTGGAGCAACAAGATGCTATCGATGTTGACCAAAACAACTCCGCATGACGTCTCCATTGCACCCCTCTCTATTTCGTCCTGCAATCAATATGGTTTGATATCTTCGTGTCTTGTTGTTGCTTCAAGAGGTTCAATATACGTCGAATTTTGACGAGGAAACGTGACGGCCAAATCGACTTACCCAGACGTCCATCGAATCATCGCCGATTCGGATCTTGATGGAATGTGTGCAGCAGTCGTTTTGAAGAAAGCATATCCGGATGCGGAGGTTCATTTTGCCCATGCTGCTTTGATCCGTTCAGGTATCATCGACGATTTAATCGACGAACGAACGGTGACGGTTGACCTTCCATTCCATCCCAAAAGTGGCTGGTATCTTGATCATCACCTTACGAACAAACCGTCTGATTCTGAACATGCAGAATTTACATCAAAAGGAGGCATCGTCCATTGGGATCATACACCATCAGCAGCACGTCTAGCGTTTGATATGTTCCGCGAAGAATTTGAATTCCCTCATCTTGAAGCCATCATGCCACTTGTTGATGCGTTAGATTCAGGTGGAATTTCTCTTGAAACATTTCTGGAGGATGGGCCACTGCTTCAACTCTCGAGGACACTAAATTACAATGATGCAGATTACATGCATCATCTCCTTTCTTTATTCCAGACATGCACATCGATGGATGAAATTTATGCTGATGAAACCATTCAACAACGAATGGTCGAAGCTAGAACATCTCGCGAAGAATTGATGAAACTTGTATCCGAACGAACGACCATTGTCAACCGGCTTGCAATTTGCCGTCTTGAAGATACAGGGCATCGATCAAACGGTTATCTTATCACAGCATTTTCTGGAAAGGATGCTGACGCATGTTGCATTATCCATGGCTATAGCGATGGAGAAATTGGAAACAAATCACGGCCACCACTTTCTGCGAGTTTTTACGCGAATTCATTTTTGCCAGAGGGGCAAGATCGATATGATTTATCGAGGCTTGCAACAGAGTTTGATCCACATGGAGGAGGCCATGCAAACGCCTGCGGATGTCGTATTCAACCACCGGGTCTTGAATCGAATCTATCGAGATGGTTAGCGATGTGGGATGATCGAGAACATTCACTTCGAATGCAACCTTAGATGACTTGGAATGTGTAGATGAGTCCCAAGAAGGCATGAATCATGACCAATGCCATCATCATGTCCGAGGCTCGGCCATGTTTTGTTCGCTCGACTGCAAAGGATTCATTCTGTTCAATTTTCTCCGCAGTCCCTCGTCCATACTTGACAACAAGCCACAGTAGAATGAGCCCGATCGGACCAGAAAAGCCGTGGATATTTTGTGGAAGGAGATTGGACGTCCAATCATCATTGTCGATGATTCCAGATATTGCTCGAGCAATAAATGCGATAGTTGCAAGAGAAATACCTGCCCAAAGCAACCACTCTCCATGACGCTGGTGTTGTGCTAATGCTTCCTTGCGTTCTTCTCCCCGTAAGGCCATACCTCGCTTCCGCCAACCATATTGCCGTATGAGCCAAAAGACGAAGATTCCAGCAAGTACGGGATGAATCAGCATAATGATGGTGCGAACTTGCAAAACACTTCCCCCTAACTATACGACGAAAGGTAGACTTGAATTACGTTTCTCTTGTGACCTCGTCGGTGAGTTCAAAGGGTGGATGTCGAGGGAATGGTGGGGACGCTATGCAAGAATCATATCTCGCAGCCTGTCTTGAAGCAGGTTTCAAGACTGTGAAGACTCGACGACTCAATGTCGTTGGGCGATGCCCTGAATTTACATTGATGGAAAAGCCATGGAAGGAATTGGTAAAATTAGCCGTACTTGAAACCGAGATGCCAGGCCAAGATGAGGATGGAGAGGCCATCGCACCTTCACCACGATTTCGTCGAGGGCGACGTCGAGGGCGGCAACAATCAACGATCCCTTCTCCAGACGACGTCAAGGCAATGGAGGATGAGTCTCCAGCTCTCCGCTTTGCACTCCTTCTCGTAAACAAATTCCTTCATCCAGATGTTTGGTCAGATGATGAGCATGGTTCACTCGAAACCGAAATACGAACAATTTGTCTTGAGCAAGGCGTTCATTCTGTTTGGCATGAAATGGCAAAGCGTTGCGATATTTTCGGTCAATTTTCTGCCTGCCCGATTTCTGAAGTCAAGACAAAATCTGTGAGCACAAAATTTGATTTGTCTGAAATTACCATCGATCCATTCGATCTACAATCTTGTCTTGACGTGTTCAAATCCATTCCAGATGGCGAATATACTGCGGAGCAACTCGTC
>Ga0066825_10000130_pt1 | contig 26830 bp, 25 predicted proteins | sample ETNtaG_6_FD_65608 | JGI IMG/M metagenome (GOLD analysis project Ga0066825, IMG submission 65608) | Marine microbial and viral communities from oxygen minimum zone, Eastern Pacific Ocean - ETNP201306SV45 | ecosystem: Environmental > Aquatic > Marine > Oceanic | place: Pacific Ocean: Eastern...
AGAAGCGGCTTCGCCTTGATTTACGATCAGGCAATCGGATGGGATGGGCTCGGTTCGAATGCTATCGGTCCATGGCGAAGGGTTCAGGAAGACTTTTGTTCCCGCCGCTCGGGCTATTGCCGCTGCTCGCCTGACGGAAGGCAGAGGACATTCGAGTTGGAGAATCAGTCCATCGGCGCTCTCTATGGTTTTCGCGCTCGCTTCGATGTCCTCGGGTGAAAGCCTATGATTAGCCCCAGCATGTACTATTATAGTGTTTTCGCCCGATGAATCGACAGCAATGAAAGCCGACCCAGTATACGAAGACTCAATACGTTTGATGTTGTCTGTAGCAATGCCTTGTTTCGAAAGGTATTCGAAATAGTTCGCTCCATCGGTGTCGTCGCCTAAACTGCCGATTAGGCTGACCTTCAAGCCGGCTCGTATGGCGGCGATGGCTTGATTGGCCCCTTTGCCGCCGAAACGAGTTACGCGACTTTCAGAGGCAACGGTTTCGCCCGGTTGCGGGATATGTTTTACATTGAAAATACGGTCGATATTCAGCGAGCCGACTACGGCTATTGTAGGAGCGGAGGACATGAGTCGATAATGGCTGTTTCGGTTGATGCTTGTCGAATAAATGATCGCGCATTGACTGTATAAAACGAAATTTATTCGGGAATTCTGCTAAGCGGATCCTAGCGATTCTCGCCCTTTTCGCTCTTGCCCCTGTCAGGCAGCGCATTCGATGTTGAAAGCTTCTATTGGTTGTTTGCGAAGTATGGATACGGTGGACCGATTGGGTCACTGAATTTCGGAATACCGGGGGATCTGAGGATTCATCATTGAGAATTGCTGACGCTGTTGAGTCAGTGGGCAGCGAAATAGAGCGTTTATTTCTACTGATCGAGCGCGACGAAGATTTAACAGTATGCGAACGCCTGCGAGACAGGCGTTCCGCGTGATACCCGATGAATCGGGACATGATCTCCTGTAGAATCTCGTTGAGGGAGCATATCCTGATATTCAATTCCAATTCGGCGATCCATTCGATTGTTGCTTCCTTGGCGAGTTTGATTTCGAATCGATATCCTAAACACCATGGATGCTATTTGGGAAGGATTGAAACGCTGGTTCGGCGCAGGCGAGCCCGAGACGGTCGAATTCAAGCCAGAGTGGATTGGCTACTTGGAGGCGCACTTGCCGCTCTACAATCTGCTGCCGGAGGAGATGAAGCAGCGCCTGCACGCGAAGATCGCTCGCTTTGTGACAACTACCTACTTCGAGGGATGCGGCGGCTTGGAGCTGACTAACGAGATGATTTTGTCAGTGGCGGGGCAAGCTTGCATGCTCATCGTCAATCATCCCGGGGATCCGTATCCAAATCTCAAATCCGTTCTATTTTACCCATCGGCTTTCGGTTCGGAGCGCGAGCGGGTGACCGAGGACGGGAAGATCGTCAAGGACGTGCAGTATCGGCTCGGCGAGTCGTGGAGCGACGGTACGGTTGTCTTGGCTTGGGATAGCGTGAAGAGCGGCGCTCGCAATATACATGACGGACGAAATGTGACGTTTCACGAGTTCGCTCATCAATTGGATCAAGAAGATGGCCATGCCGATGGGTTTCCGTATTTGATGGAGCCGCAGGCCTACCACACCTGGGGCGAGGTTTTGGGCAAAGGCTATGAGCGCCTGGTCGATAACGCGGAGCGAGGCAGGCGAACGGTGTTGGATCACTATGGAGCTACCAATATCGCGGAGTTCTTCGCCGTGGCGACGGAGGCTTTTTTCGAGAAGCCGAAGCAAATGGCCAAGAAGCGTCCCGAGTTGTATCAGGAATTGAAAGACTATTATGCAATGGATCCATTGGAATGGAGAAAGTGATGAATGGCGAGTTGCTAGCGAGAGTCGAGTAGGGTGTCGAATGGGATGGGCTAGAGGTCCTTATAGTTGATCGCGCTTGGGCGGTTAGCGTTGCTTGATCGTCCGTACTTTCTACAATTTGAATTTGTCAGGAGAGCGTACTCCGGGACGGTTTTCGGGGGCGTTTCGCTTGGCATTTCAACTGGAAATGGAGGCAACTGCGATGACGATTGAAATGGTTACAACGGCATTGGGTTGGTGCTTGGCGATCAACGCGATCCTGTTGGGATTCGCTGCGCTGGTCGTGATGGGGTTCCGCTCGCTCGTATTGCATATTCACGGCAAGCTCTTCGGTTTGAGCGATGACGATCTGGTTAAGGCCTACTTCAATTATTTGGCAAACTACAAGATCGCGATCATCGTCTTTAACCTAGTCCCGTATCTCGTCCTCAAATTGATGACGTAGAAGCTGAGATAGCGGCGTTCGCTTGCAATGAGGGAACGGTTTGGCGAGGCTTGGGTTATGAACCGCCTCAACGTCCCGATTATTCTCGCTATGCTTTCTTGCCTGACGTACTTGTCCGCCGCCCAGGAGGGCAAGCACCTGTTCATCTTGTCCGGCCAGTCCAATATGGCGGGCTTGCGAGAGGGTGAGAGTTTCGTCCCTGTTGTAGAAAAGGCGTTTGGCGCGGATAAGGTGATTGTCGTCAAGGACGCCCACGGCGGGCAGCCCATTCGACGTTGGCACAAGAAATGGAAGGATGCTCATGGAAGCGCGCCCGAGCAGCGAGGCGACTTGTATGATCAGCTAATGGAGAAGGTCGACTCTGCGATCGATGGGGAAGCGATTGCGACGGTGACCTTCCTGTGGATGCAAGGCGAGCGCGATGCCCGCGAGCAGCACGCCTCGGTTTACGCAGCCAGTTTCAAGGGGCTTCTGCGTCAACTCGAGAAGGACCTGGGGCGACGCGATCTCAATGTTGTCATCGGTCGTCTGAGCGATTTCGACATGGCGAATGAGAAATACCCGGAATGGACCCGCTTGCGCGAGGTCCAGGTTAAGCTCGCCAATTCCCTTAAGCGAGCGGCTTGGGTGAATACGGACGACTTAAATGACGGCTTCAATCGCAAGGGCAAGGCCATCAAAGACGATCTGCACTATTCAGTGGAAGGCTACCGCGTATTTGGCGCCCGGTTGGCGGCCGAGGCGATTGGCCTTATTGAGGGGGGAAGGTAGCGAATCGCGGCGTAAAGCTGCTCCTACAGAATCTCCAGCACGTTCTCTGGCGGTCGACCTATGACGGCCTTGGTCCCTTTGACGACGATGGGGCGCTCGATGAGCTTGGGATTGGCGGCGAGGATTTCGAACCATTCGCTATCGGAAAGCTCGTCTTTAAGAGAGAGCCCAAGCTCCTTGAAGAGCGACTCCTTGGCGCGGATGATGTCTTTGGGGCCGACCTTTAGTTTCTTGCAAAGCGTTGCTAGCTCACCGGCGCTGGGAGGCGTTTTAAGGTATTCGATGACATCCGGGACAGATCCGCTTTCCTCGATGAGGGCCAGCGTAGACCGGCTTTTGCTGCAGCGAGGATTGTGGTAAATGGCTATTTTAGGCATGGTTCAGCAAAATTGCGGGGCTCTGCGGCGGTGTCCATTTGTTTCGATGATTCGCTGGACAGGCTGAGTTCTTTGCGCTTCAAGATTGGGTTTTCTCCGAATTTCAGGGCTATTTTCGCTCCGAGATTCGTGGATTTCTCAACAAGAACAGAACGAAAAAGCGCTCAGTAAAATGCCAGTCGCAACACCTAAGCAATACGAAGCCATGCTCGATGCCGCTCAAAAGGGCGGTTACGCGTACCCAGCGGTAAATGTTACGTCTATCGTGACCATTAACGCTGCTCTGAAGGCCTTCGCCGACGCGAAGTCCGATGGCATCATCCAAGTTTCTACCGGAGGCGGCCAGTTCGCGTCCGGTCTCAATGTCGCCGATGCGGCGTTCGGCGCGATTGTTCTCGCCGAAGCGACTCATCGCTTGGCGGAAAAGTACGATGTGTTGGTTGCCCTTCATACCGACCACTGTCACCCGGCCAAGGTCGATGGATTCCTCCGTCCTCTGCTCGATGCCTCTCGCCAGCGTATTGCAGAAGGCAAGGGACCTCTTTTCAACTCGCACATGTTCGATGGTTCGGTTGTCGCTCTCGACGAGAACCTCGAGATCTCCAAGGGTCTGCTCAAGGAATGCGCCGAGCTCGACATCATTCTCGAAGTCGAAGCGGGTTGCGTTGGAGGCGAGGAAGATGGTCACGACACGTCGGGACTGCCCGCCGAAAAGCTCTACACGACTCCTGAAGACATGCTCGAAGTCTATGAAGCGCTGCAGCCGATCGGCCGCTTCCTCTTCGCCGCGACTTTCGGCAATGTTCACGGCGCCTACAAGCCGGGTTCGGTTAAGCTCAAGCCAACCATCCTTCGCGACGGTCAGGCAGCGGTTACCGACAAGCACGGCGCGGAAGCGGAAATGGATCTCGTCTTCCACGGCGGTTCCGGTTCCGAGCTTTCGGAAATCCGCGAGACTCTCGACTACGGCGTGGTAAAGATGAACATCGATACCGACACGCAGTACGCGTTTACTCGTCCTGTGGTCACCCACATCTGCGAGAACATCGAAGGCGTGCTCAAGATCGACGGCGAAGTCGGCAACAAGAAGACCTATGATCCGCGCGGCTATTTGAAGAAGGCTGAGAGCCACATGGCGGCGCGCTTGGTCGAAGCCGCCCAGGACCTGCTTTCCGAAGGCAAGACCATCTTCGGCGCGGTCTAAGCGAGGTTCGCAGTCAGCTTTTGAATTTTCAAAACCGGTTCCTTTCGAGGAACCGGTTTTTTCGTGGGAAGCTGCTAGAGAGTCGGCGTGGCCTGCCTAATGGGCAGTTCTACTGCGGTGACTTGATGGCTGATGCCAGGGAAATTGACTTGGCGGCGGACCAGGTCCGTTCTGTCCCTGAGTTTGGAACCGGCGATCGTCTTCTCGTCCACTGCGGTGGCGGTTTCCGTATTGTCGTCGGCCCATTCCGAGTTAAGCAGGGCGATGCTTACAGCTTCTCCGATAATATCGGGACGGGCGTAATCGGGATGCCCGATCGAGCCGAAGTAAAGCATGCCTGTGCTCATTCCTACCTTAAGCGGTTCGTTGAAGAGCTGAATGGCATTGAGCGCTGCGTCGATGGCTCGGTCTTGGTGGTAGCTGCCTGAAAAGAGACAAAGGATGCCCGCTCCGCGCGTCTTGATGGGTACGCCCCCAAAGCGAAGGGCGGACTCCGTGACCTGGTAGCAAACGCTGTTGGTCCAATTGGCGAAGTCGCGTGGCTCGAGACGTTCGGATTTCTCGCGGGCGGCTCGAGCTCGAATATCGATAATGGTCGCTTCAATGACGTCCTTGTCGATGCTTTGACAGCCAAGTAACCATTCGATGGATACTCCAAGGAGCTGAGCCAGATCGGGTAGGATGCTGATGTCGGGAGCGTTTTCGCCTCGTTCCCATTTGGAGACAGCTTGAGGGCTGACCTGCACGGCATTCGCAATATCCGTCTGGGTGAGTCCAGACTTTTTCCGGCGGTGACGAATGCGATCTCCAAGGTCTTGCAGGTTCATGATGTTGGGCTATGAGCCTACACGCTTTCCGGCTTCGTTTGGAAGCGGAATCTGATGAATTGCGGGAAATACCCAGATGCCGATAAGGCGAAGCGAGGCGGGGAGAAGGGAATGGATCTAGCCGATCAATTCGTGGTAGGTGGCGCAGTGGGCCTTTCGCTGGCATGGCGGGCAGCGTTCTCCCATCCAGAGGCGATCGAATTGGTCCATGAGCGGTTCGATGACAGCAGGATCGTCGGAAAGGATGCCAGACTCGAAATTGCGTCGATGTTCGGATTTGGCGCCCATGCCGGCGCCCGTTAGATTGGCGCTGCCCGTGTAGGCGAGTCTGCCGTCTATGATGACGGTTTTGAAGTGAGTCCGGGGACAGAGAATCATTTCCATCCCGTCGATTAGATTCGGGTACCGATCGAAGTCTTTCCTGAAGGCGGGCCCTGGCTCTTTAGCGTGTATTATTCGAACGGATACTCCATCGTCGACAAGGCCCGAGAGAACTTGGAGAAAAGGCACCATGCGAGGGCCTTGCTTGATGTGCATATCCTTGATGTCAGCAGTAGCAATCCAAAGAAAAGAACTCGCGAGCGGCACCTCGCCAAGGATGAGGCGTTCGTATATATCGCGATCGAAAAGGACTTCGGTAGGCATTTGAAAGGGGAGGGGTCGTATAAAGGAATGATTGGGCCCATTTTTCGAGAAAAGAGTTAGCCTTTTGAAAAAGTAAGCGTTTCGATGATGGGCATGTCTAAACCAAGAGTCGCTTTTATTGGAATTGGAGTTATGGGCAAAAGCATGGCGGGTCACCTGTTGGAGGCAGGCTATCCATTGTCGTTGTACAACCGTACGAAGTCCAAGACGGATGATTTGGTTGCCCGAGGAGCGGATTGGCGCGACACGCCTGCAGAGGCCTCTAAAGATGCCGAAATCGTCATCACGATCGTTGGCTTTCCCAAGGATGTGGAGGAAACTTATTTCGGCGAACAGGGCATTTTTCAAACCCTTCGTTCGGGCGGCTTGGTCATCGATATGACCACTTCAAGCCCAATCTTGGCCCAGCGTATAGCGAAGGAAGCCGAGAGTCGGGGCATCGGAGCGTTGGATGCTCCGGTATCCGGGGGGGATTTGGGCGCCCGCGAGGCTCGCCTGTCCATAATGGTGGGCGGCAGCGAATCGGATTTCGCGCGAGCCGAGCCATTGTTCGATATTATGGGCAAGAACATCCATTTACAGGGTCCGGCTGGTTCGGGCCAGCACACGAAGATGTGCAATCAGGTCGCTATTGCTGCGGGAATGGTCGCTATCGGAGAAGCCTTGGCCTATGCGAAAGCATCGGGTCTCGATCCGAAGAAGGTGTTGCAGAGTATCGAAACCGGCGCGGCGGGCAGTTGGTCGCTTAGCAACTTGGCTCCGCGGGCATTGGATGGGAATTACGATCCCGGCTTCTTCGTGAAGCACTTCATCAAGGATATGGGCATCGCGATTGAAGCGGCCGAATCGATGGATCTGAAACTTCCCGGTCTTGCATTAGCTAAGGATTTGTACGATCGCCTGGCTGCGGATGGCGGAGCGGATGACGGTACGCACGCGCTTTTCCGCTTTTACATGGAAGGCAAGCAAGCTTAGGCGATTGCAGCTAGTCCTTTTGGGGCAAGACCCGTTGCAGGCTGCGTTCGATTGAGGCGTAGAGTTCGGGGGAGCCCTCGAAGGCGAATCCGATGCGTTCTCTGAGAAATCGCCCTTTGTCTAAATGGAGGGCATAGAGAAGCAGCGGATCCGGTTGGCTTAGGTTGGGCGGGTAGCCCGGTATCGCTGGAGGTAGGGTCGAATCGGTGACAATGATGGCAGCGAGCGACGCTGCGGCATTCCAGTTGTGGCGTTGGAAAGACTGTCTCCAAACTTCGGAAGCATGCTGATATTGGCCCAGGTTCCAGAGGCAGACGCCCTTGGCGAATTCAATGTAGGGGTCGCTCTGGGGAATCGCTTGCAGGTCGTTTTCGAACGCGCTCCAGGTCTTGCCGGTGGAAGCATCGATTCCTCGAGAAGCGAGATTGTAGTAGCTCAGGAGCCGGAGGCGACGGGCGTCGCTGCGATTGGGATCCTGCTCGAGGGTTCGATCGGCCCACTGGAAGGCGAGGTGGTCGGCCCCTATTCGAGAGGATGCGTCCGCTAGGAGCATCATATCCTGCGTATAGGTTTTGGTGGATGAGACGGAGCCGAAGCGCGAAAATGCGACAATCGTGGCGACGACGCCTAGGGCGATGATCGCGGTTCGCGTCGATTGGGCGAGAGACTTCCACTGTCCGAATAGAAGCGGGAGACCGCCGGCTGCGATGGCCAGCAGTGGGATCATGGGCAAGCGGAATCGAGCGCTGGCCATGTAGAGCAAGGCAGCTCCGGAATAAGAGACGAATAAAACGACTCCTGCAGCGCCTGCATTGCGGCGCTTAGAAATAAGCAAGGGAAAGCTGGTGGCGGCCGCTACGAACAGTAGGCCCCAGCCTATAGGATTGTATCGAAGCCATGGTGACTGATCCTTGTGGAAGGCGTAGGTCTTGTTATTGTACTGTTCGAAGTTGTTGAGCCAAGCGTAGGACTTGAAGCCCATCAGGCTTAACCACTGAACCGGATTTCCGGTCATATGATCGATGGCTTTGGATCGCCAGTAAGCGTTTCGATCGGCAATCGTACCGGCTTCGCCAGTCTCTTGTCGGTAGAGCGCCTCCGATTCGAGTTTAGTGGGGTTTTGATGTTCGCCTATGTAGTGGAAATTTAGGGACTGAGTGAGGTAGAGTCCGTTAGCTCCGGGGCGATTGCTCGCCCAGAGATTATAAGCTCCTTGGGTGGGAAGGATGGCAAAGCTCCCGCTGCGATTTTGCTGATAGAATCCGAAGAGGACGAGTGGAAGAAGACTGGCAATTGCAAAGGCGCTTGCCGGCTTTCTCGCTCTTGGCCGAACTATGGCGACGATTGCTGCGAAAGAAAGGGCGGGAAGGAGGACTGCCAGGAAATGCGGTCGAGCCAAAGTGGCGAGAGCAATTAGGCAACCAGCTGCTGAAAGCCGTTTAGCGTTTGGCGTTTCCGTGGAGGAGATAGGCGTGAGCAGATCGATGGCGAGGAGAAAGAGGGTCGTGGCGAAGACGATGTCCAATGGGTCGAAAGCGAAATGCAACAAGACTGGGTTGAAGCCAATCAGTGCAGCTGTAATGAGCGCTCCGATACGATTTTTCCATATGCGCTCGGATATCCGATAAGCGAAAATGGCGCAGGCGATATGGCAAATCAGGCCGAGAACCATCCAATGAATGGGAAGCGCCGCGAGCAAAGCAGGGTACAGAATCGCCCGATAGAACGGCTCTCTTTCGAGCGTACCGTCTGAGAGCTTTTCCGCGATCAACAGATTCTCCTGACCATCCAGTACCGGCATCTGGCCCAGAGGCGTCTGCCAATACCAGAGCAGCTGGGCCACCGCGTAGAAGACGATGAGGATGAATAGCCAGAGGGCGGGTTTGGACGCTCGCATTCGTTCTTACTATTCGGTCGCCGCGAGCGAATATCAATTGATAAAAGAACCTAGTCCTTGGAAGTCGCTACGGGGAGCGCTTTGTTGATCAGGCCGCCCGTCAATGCGCCTGCAATGGGAGCGATCACGTAGACGACAAGCCAGCCGGAGCCATTGAGATCGAATGGCAGCGAACCCCAGCCGGTTAGGCTGGAGAACAGGCGCGGAGCCAGATCGCGGGCGGGATTGAATCCACCCATGGAAACGGGGGCGAAGAGCGAGATCAAAGTGGTGAGGGCGATGCCAATCGTAAAGGGAATCGCTTTTTCAGGGATAAGCCTGCGACGTGGATCGGTAACGGCAAAGACGACCAGGGCAAGGAGAGCCGTCCCGAAGAATTCGGCCAGCCAAGCATGGACGCTCGTTATGCGTTCCCGAGCATCCGTTTCTAGCGGCGCCCCGCTAGGGTTCGGGAAATACTCGCCGAAAATCATCGCGCTGGCTTCGCTGCCCGACTCGCCGCGCACAATGCCGTTGGTCGCTTCGAAATGCTCGATGGCTCCGCCGTAGATCGCGTAGATGGCCATCGCGGCGGCGAAGGCGCCGGCGAATTGAACGGCAATATAACCCAGTCCCCGAGCGGGATTGAATTTTCGAAAGACGATCATGGCGATCGTGATTGCTGGATTGAGATGAGCCCCGCTCAAGGGCCCGGTAATCAATATCGCCAGGCTTAATCCGAATCCCCAGACTATCGCTACCTGGAAGAGCCCGACTTGGGCTCCCAATGCAACCGCTGTAGCGACGCTGCCGCACCCGAATAGTACGAGCAGGAAGGTTCCTAGAAATTCGCCGGCGATCCAATGGCGTCTCTTCATCGCGATATTGTTCGTGATCTAGCTCGAGAGGGCGGCCCTGTAGCCAGAGGCATAGGCTTCGAAGACCAGCTTGATCTGATCCCGAATGTCGCGAAAGCTTTGCATAATCTCTTCGTCGGAGCCGATCGCCTTGGCGGGATCGAAGAATCCCCAGTGGTGTCGCTCCACTTGGCCCGGATAGGTGGGACACGCCTGATCGGCATTGCCGCAAACGGTGATGACGGTGTGGATGTCGCGATCGAGAAAGGTATCCATATGCTTGGATTCGTGCTTCGAGATATCGATGCCGATTTCGTCGAGCGCTTGAATCGCCTTGGGATGCACGTAGCCAGCCGGATTGGAGCCAGCGGAGTGGACATCGAATAAGTCGCCCGCTGCGTTCCGGAGAATGCCCTCGGCCATGTGGCTGCGACAGGAGTTTCCTGTGCAGAGAATGAGTATGCTTGGTTTGCTCATGAGTATTTTGATTGGGAAATCAGCAGCAGTCCTCGGCTTGGAGTTTACGAAGTCGTTCGAGGTCGGCTTGGAGGTTCGCTTCGCTTCGAGCGTTGTCTCTGAGGGCGTCGAGACTTTGGTTGACGATGGATTCGAGCCCATCGGCAATACGGTAGAAATTCCAGTTGGCTCTCCGTTCTACGGAAAGCAGATTTCGACTCTTCATGTAGCCTAGGTGCTTCGAGGTCTTCACTTGAGATTCCTGAATGGAGTCTTGAATTTGGCGCACGCAAAGAGGATCTCCTTGGGCGAGGAGATGAGCGATGCGTAGGCGCGTGGAGTCGCCCAAGCATTTGTAGAATGCGACCAATTCCATGGGGGAGCGCGTAGATTGGCGTGATGTATACGTCAAGAGGAATATACTCTTATCGGAATATTCTTACGCTTTTGACCTTGTGACTAAAGGCGGGCGGGGTTTGATGGGAGGGGTCTTTTCTATGGTCTCAAGCGTCGAATCCTCAGCATTGCGATTTCCGGAATGGCTCTTCGAGCAGGACTATTTGGTCTTTCTGTCTTTTTTCGGTTGGATGCTGGTAGGTCTGCTCTCTTGGGCGAAGCCGCTTTGCGACCGTCAAAAGGGCGAGACCTTATGGGTGTGGTTTGGCTACTTCGCGTTTTTCGAGGCGATGTCGGATTTCGTAAGAGCGCTGTCGTTTTCGGATGCGTTCTTTCGTTCATTCAGCATCGAGTCGCCTTTGGAGATGCTTGGGCTCGGGTGTTTGGTGGAACTATCCCTTCGGCGTTCGGAACGCTATCGCGGAAAACGATTTCTTCCTTACGCGGCGGTGGCCTGCGCATTGCTCGGTTTCGCTATCGAAGTGAGTTCGATGCTCTATTCGTTGATCGTCGCGTTCATCGTTTCCACGGTGGCCTGTATTTGGGTATCTTCGACCTTGGGGCGATTCGCGAAAAGCCGCGGTAGCGTCGAGTTGTATGTGGTTATCGCGGGTATCTTGCTCTTGATACCTGCGTGGGTATTGCAGCCGGGGCATGTGGCCTTTCTGAGGAATACCCAATTGATGGCTTTCGACGAATTCCCTTTTTATGGTTTCGCGCTTCTATTCCTGCGTATCGCCTCGGCTTGGCTCATCTTAGGAGGATTTTGGCGTTATCGCCTGCAAGCCCGTATTGAGGATGTGGGCCCTATTGCTCAAGAACGTTTGCGGTTTTGGGGATACCGAGCTTTGCCGGGATCGCTTGTGGCCATTGTCTTGGCCAGCTATCTCGTAATGACTTGGAATGGCCGCAGCGAGCGAGAGAGCATCGAGGCTAATTATATTTCGAGAGCTCAGACGGCCGCGTTGGCAATCGATCGGGTCACTCTCTCGGAAGCTTGGTCAGTCCAAACAGAGCAAAGGGAACAGGCTCGTGAATTCCTTGGCCAAAGTCTGAGCTCAATCCACGGGATTGGGGATTTAGTGGAGCGAGTGTATTTATGGCTAAGCATAGGCGATGACTTCGACATTTTAGTAAACGAATTTGGGAAAACGGTTTCGGGCGGTATCGATGACGGACAGTCGTTGATGCTGGAGTCGTCGAATTTGAATTTGGGAGAGCCCTTTGCGTTCGGACCGGTCAAAGTCGATTCGAGACTGGCGTTGAAAGCGAGCGCTCCTATCCGGGGGCTGGACCAGACAAGCGTTCTCGGTTGGATCGGTTTCGACATCAGAGCGGATAGCTGGTTGAGGAATATTTCATTGGCCCGATTGCAAGCGATAATCATAGCGGGACTTGTATTGGCTTTGCTGATATTCTTTCTCTATTATCAGATCGAAAACGAGTCGGAGGCCGATCTTGCTTTGGCCAAGGAGCGCGCCGAAGCGGGCGACCGAGCCAAGAGCGAGTTTCTCGCGGTGATTAGCCATGAGATTCGGACGCCTTTGCAGAGCGTTCTTGGCTACAGCAATTTGCTGAGAGAAACGCGTTTGGACGAAAAGCAAATGGCTTGTTTGGATACGATCCAATCGGAGGGTAAGATCTTGCTCCGCATCGTGCAGGACATATTGGATTTCAGCAATTTGAGGAAGGCCAACTCGGAGTTGAAAGAGGGGCCAGTTGCCTTGAAGGAATTGGTGGAAGAAACGTTTCGTACGATTCGACCCATGGCGGAGAAGAAAGGCCTGACTGCCGAATTGGAAGTGGTAGAGGACATCCCTGCTTTAGTTCGAGCCGATGGCGTGCGTCTGCGCCAGGTGCTACTCAATCTGGTGGGCAATTCGGTCAAGTACACCGAGCGCGGATCGATTCGGTTCGGCGTTCGGAGCCTCGGGGGGGGCAAATTGGAATTTACGATCGCGGATACGGGAGTGGGAATCAAGGAATCGGATCTGGACCGTCTCTTCGAGCCGTTCATACAGCTTGAGCATGTTGGAACATCGCCTCGCGAAGGGGCGGGATTGGGCTTGGCTATCGTGAATCGAATCGTCGAATTGATGGGGGGAACCATTTCGGTAGAAAGCGTTTTCGGCGAGGGATCCGAATTCAAGGCTCGATTCGAGTTCGAGGTGCTGGAAGAGAAAAGCCCATCCAAGAAGCTAGGAGGATCGGCTGGGGTCGTCTTGGAGCAGTCGGGTCAGCTGGGGAAACGCTATCCGTTAAAGACCCTTGTGGTGGACGACAATCCCATGGTGCGCCGTTTGATCGTACAGTATCTCGAGTCGCTGGGCTATCAGCCGGATCAGTTGGAAGACGGAAAGCCGGCTTCCGAACAGGGCGCCGCCTATGACTTGATCGTGACGGATTTGCGCATGCCAGGAATGGACGGTCCAACTGCGGTTTCGATTATACGCCAGCAGTCGGGCTTGCCGGATCAGCCGTGGATAGTGGGCGTGTCGGCGACTTTGGCGGAATCCGAGATCGATCGCGCTTTGAAATCAGGCGTGAACGACTTCATGGGCAAGCCGTTCTTCGCTCCTGACTTAGAAGAGCGAATACGGCGCATTCCGTGGCTCGACCGCTTGGCGGGCGTGGGAGAGGAAGAGCTAGAATCGGAAACCGTCGAAGGGGAATCGGATATCGAGGGGCCAACCGAGTCCGAAACGGCCTTCGCGTCTCGTGGAATGGGCGTGTTTTCGGAGTCTATGATTGCCGATGCGATCGAGGAGGTAAGGGACCTTTGCAAGCAGATGGAGAGCGCTGAAGGTCGAGGCGACTTCGCCCTCATTCGCGACACCGCCCATTACGTTTCCAATACCGCAATGGCTATCGGAATCGAGTCGCTCTACGCAGACAGCAAGGCTTTGCAAAAAGCGGCGGAATCGGAGGGGGACGATTGCTTGGAAATGCTTGAACGTCTCGAAGCGAATTTTTCCGAATGGGAGCGATCGAATCCGTCGGAGGGATAGCGCTCGGCCATTTCATGGAGGAGATCCTCTAGTTCGCCTTGGAGAGAAGCGCCTGTTTGGCCTAGTTGGGAGGTCGATGCCCTGAGGGACGCGTCGGGTTCGTCCCGGTTGCGGAGGAGTATGGGTTGCGCTAAGCTAAGGGATTAGCGCGATCCTTTGCGGAAAGCGCGGTTTGGAGAATGGGTCAAACGGGAGAAAAATCAGATAGATCGAATCCGCTTTTCGATTACGGAAACTGTGATGATCTTTGTTTTGCGGAAGACGCGTGGGTCGATTTCGAATCGCGTGGCAATCGACTTTTGATTGTCGATACTCGTCTCGAGCGACAGGTGGAATTGACCAGTCGATTTCGTCGTTTCGGGTATTCAGTCGCAGTCGCTAGCGGCGCGGAAGAGGCAATCCGAATTTTGGATACGGAACCGGGATTCGATTTCGCGATATTAGATCCGGAATCTATGGGGAAATCGGGATTGCGCCTCGCGAAGCACTGCGCCTCTTGCAGCGATTTGAATCAGATTAAAATCGTTCCTCTCTACGAATCGCGCGACACGATTGCGGATGACGTGTTCGTTGCAATTGGAGCGTACGAGAATCAGAGCGAGTAGAGGGGTGCCTCGGCAAACTGAAGCGGGAGGGCAAGAGAAGGATCAGTTCTTCTTGATGGCGCTTTTGGGTCTGAAAGCCTGCATTTTCGTATCGTCAGTGACGAGGTAAGCGCCCCCGATGAGATCGATGCAGTAGGGAATCGCGGGAAAGACGGCTTCGAGATTTTCTCGAATGGCCTTGGGCTTTCCCGGCAAATTGACGATCAGGCAACTGCCGCGCGTCCCTGCGGTTTGGCGCGAGAGAATGGCGGTGGGCACGTATTTCAATGATGCCGCTCGCATCAGCTCTCCGAAGCCTGGAAGCATCTTTTCGCAGACCGCTTCCGTGGCTTCCGGCGTGATGTCCCGCGCGGCGGGGCCCGTTCCTCCCGTAGTCACTACCAGGCTGCAGCCCTCATGGTCGGCGAATTCGCGGAGCTTGGATTCGATTTGGTCCTGTTCGTCTGGCACGACGGCATAGGCAACGTCGAACGGGGTTTCGAGCCACTCTTTGAGAAGCTCGACGCAGGCTTTGCCAGGGATGTCTTCATAGATGCCTTGCGAGGCTCGATCTGAGATGTTGATGACGCCGATTTTTGCGGTAGGAGAGGTCATGGATTTCGATTTCGTAGGGCGCGGACGGTTTGCTTTGGGCGGTAGCGCGCGTTCGGATCCGTACGCTGGATCATCGTGACAGGAGGGACAACTTAGTTTTTGCAGGATTGACAGTTTCGCCTCCGCCGCATGGGTTTAGCGTATCTGATGGTCGGCTGGCGACCTTGGATAATGCGCGCTCGATGAAGAAGCAGAATTTCTCGGAAATGGTGAACCTGATCGTCAAGGAAGACGATCGCTACGCAAAGGAGTCTTATTCCTTCCTCAAGGAAGCTTTGGATTTCACCATGGACAGGGAACGGAAGCGGAAGGGCAAAGTCGTCAGCAAGAACCAGCGGCACGTTACCGGCCAAGAGCTTCTGGAAGGCGTGCGCGAGTACGCCTTGGACCAGTATGGTCCTATGGCCTTCACTGTCTTGACGTCCTGGGGCTTGTCGCGCTGCGAAGATATTGGGGAGATGGTTTTCAATCTCATAGAGTACGGCGTTTTCAGTAAGAACGAAGACGACGCGAGGGAGGATTTCGCGTCCATATACACGTTTGAGGAAGCCTTTCAGCAGCCGTTCAAACCTGCGAAGCGCCGCTTGAAGCGTCCCCGATACAGAGCGATCGAAACGCTCTGAAGCCTTCCTGATCCTTTGCCTTGCCCTCGGGCGGATTCTCGACTTGGGTTCGCGGTCCTTCGACTCAGAGACATGCCAGACAATTCGCTTTCACGCTCGCTTCAAACTAGCCAAGACTTGATCGCTCCTTTGCTCAAGGAGCCTGTGGACCGACGCGTTCTCGACAATGGGTTGACCGTGGCTTTGAAGCCCGATCGATCGAACGCAATCTGCTCTGTCCAGGTCTGGGTGAAGACGGGGAGCATACACGAAGGGCGAAGTATGGCGGCGGGGCTATCGCACTTTCTCGAGCACATGCTTTTTAAGGGAACGGAGAATCGCGAGGGTCGCGAAATATCCGAGACCGTTCAAGCCGCAGGTGGCTACATCAACGCGTACACGACCTTCGACAGGACGGTATACTATATCGATATCCCGTCGGAAAATGTGGAAGTGGCTTTAGAGGTGCTCAGCGATGCGGTCTTCCGCTCGACTCTACCGGCCGAAGAAGTGGCAAAGGAGCGGGACGTGATCTTGCGGGAAATCGATATGGGCGAAGACGACCCCGATCATAAGCTCTCTCGCGCTCTTTTCGAGACGTCATTTCGAGAACATCCTTACAGGTATCCGGTTATTGGATATAAGGAGCTGTTTTCGAAGGTGTCTCGGGACGACCTTTTGGAGTATTACGGCGAAAGATACATTCCCAACAATGCGGCGGTCATCGTGACGGGCGACTTCGAGACGCCGGTGATGCGATCGCAGGTAGAGAAGTATTTTGGAGGATTCGAACGACGAACGCTTATGGCCGAGTCCATTCCCCAAGAGCCTGCGCAACTGGCGGCCCGCGAAATGCATCTTTACGAAGACGTGCAAATCTCCCGGGTAGGGATTGGATTTGAGTCGCCTGGCCTTACCCACCCGGATACGCCGATTATGGATGCGTTGTCGCTGATTCTCGGCAACGGGCGCAGTTCGGTGTTGACGCGATATCTGCGCGAGGAACTCAAGTTGGTGCATGCCGTCGACGCTTCGAACTGGACTCCGGGTTCAGTGGGGGTCTTCTACTTAGCTCTCGTTTGCGACCCGGAAAAGCGGGACGACGCGATCGCGGCCCTACGCAAGCGAATCGAATCGCTGACGATCGACGATTTTCCGAAAGAGCTGGTGGATAAGGCGGCCAGGCAATTGCTGGTTGCGGAAGTGAATGCTCGGAAAACGGTTAGCGGTCAGGCATCGAGGTTGGGAGCGGCGGAAGTGGTAGTAGGCGATATTGGATACGCGGGGAATTATTTGCGCCGCGTTTCGGAAGTGAAGGGGGAAGACTTGGTCCGGGTCGCCAAACAGTGGCTCGTCGAGGATCGAATGACTACGGTGACGCTCAACCCGAAGGAACAGGAGCGGAATGATGTCGCATTGGATACTTTCGAACGATCGGAAAGCGATTTCGAAACGATTCCTCAAGCCAATGGCAGTCAATTGCTCATGAGGCGAAACGATCGATTGCCGAATGTTCATATCCGTCTTGTAATGAATGGCGGATCGTTATTCGAAGAGAAGCGCTTGCAAGGAACGACTGCCTTGTTGGCGACGATGTTGACCAAGGATACTGAAAAACGGACGGCTCTCGAGGTGGCGGCGGCCATCGAGAACGTGGGTGGTAGCTTTTACGATTTCTCGGGCAACAACAGTTTGGGATTGGCTGTGGAAACGCTGCCCACCGATATCGATCTTGCATTGGATATTCTAGAGCAGTCTCTATTCGCTCCCACCTTCGATGCTGGCGCTTTCGCCCTCGAGAAGGATGCCCATCTGGCGGCAATCAAAGAAGATGCGGACGATATCGTTACGGCTGGCAGACGCGTTTTGCGGCAGCATTTTTTCGGAGAGCACCCGTTCCGACTCGGCGCGTCAGGTTCGCTTGAGACAGTCCAGGAAATCGAGCCGAACGATCTGAGGGCGTTATGGTCGAAGCTGCTGGTGGCGGGCAATGTGTCTCTCGCCGTCTCGGGACAATTCGATCCGTCTTCGCTCCAGCCTCGTCTGGAGGCTTTGTTGGCCCAGTTGCCGGATGGGGAAAAGCCGACTTCGACGCGCAGCTTCTCCAAGCCAGCAAGTCCCGGAGCGCACAGACGGAAAATGGATCGCCAGCAAGCAATCGTGTTTCATGGCTATCCGGGACCGGGGTTGCGTTCCGACGATTTCTACGTTTCCGAGGTGGCGGACGAAATATTCAGCGGAATGTCGAGCGTTCTGTTCGAACGCGTTCGGGAAGAGTTGGGCCTAGCGTATTTCGTCAGATCCAGTCGCATCGTGGGATTGGACACGGCGATGTTCTACTTTTATGCAGGCACTTCGCCCGAAGGGGCCGATCAAGTAATCGCCGCGTTGATCGAAGAAGTCGATCGGGTGGCGAAGGGAGGGGTCGCTTCGGTAGAACTCGATCGATGCAAGACGCGCTTGAAAGCGTCGCGTCGCATGAGCATGCAGACGAATGCATCATGCGCCAGTCAGGCGGCGATGAATGTGGCCTATGGCTTGCCCGCAAACGACTGGCGTCAGTATGACGGTCGTATCGACGCAGTCGGCATCGATGACTTGGCCGCATTCGCTCGTCGCTACCTCACGGCGGAGAATCGCGTCGAGCTCGTCATTGGGGCGGTCGAGTAGCTGGCTTTCGCGGACGGCAATAGTCTCTTCCCTCTCGCGCATCGAGGAAGTTCTCGAATCGCCCATCCGAAAAAAAGGCCAGGCCGTTTATGCAAACGACCTGGCAGGTGTGGGTGTGTTGGGAGGGAAATTATTGTATGTCTATAGAATTACTTCGGATCATCTTGTATTTCAAGCACTTCCTGGCTGCCGATAGCATTGGCGCCGTTTGCGCGAATACGTTCGGTGAATCGAGCTCATGGGATTAGGGTAAGAGCCTAGAGGTATGCCTTGAAAGCGATGATCTATGACATTTGTCTACGCGCTAATACGTATCCAAAATCTGGGCGTTTCGGCCATTTTTCGAGAGGGTGGGACAAATGCGGTCGTAGCCGAAGTTGGGAGTCGGTTTTCAGAATTTCTTAGATTAGCGCGCCCATGGCATAAGCATTTCTAAATAGAGCGAATCTTTTTCGATTGTGTTTTGACAGTGGAAGCGAGAACCATTCTTAATGGTGTTCATGAACACTAATTGCGATTCGCTGACCGATCGGCAAAAGGAGGTCCTGGATTTCGTCCGTGATCGACGCTTGGCCACGGGTCGAATGCCGTCGACGCGCGAGATACAGCGTTTCTTCGGCTTTGCGAGCCAGACCGCGGCTGTGAATCACTTGAAGGCGTTGGAGCGTAAGGGCTTCTTGCGTCGCTTGCCAGGGGACTTGTTGCCAGTGGACGCGAGTCGATACAGCGATATACCTGTGTTGGGCAGTATTCCGGCAGGCATGCCGTCCCATGGCGATGCAGTGGCCGAAGGAGGGATAGGCGTCGATCTCGGATCGCTTGGCATATCCGATTCGGCTCGGACGTTCGCTCTAACTGTTCGAGGAGATTCCATGATAGACGCTCACATCCAGGAGGGGGATGTCGTTATCGTCGAATATAAGGAGCCGCGTGATGGGGATGTGGTTGCGGCTTTGATCGATGGAGAGACGACATTGAAGCGTTTCGTCATGAATGATGGGAAGCCTTACTTGAAGGCGGAGAACTCGGCCTATCCCGATTTAATTCCTGCCATGGAACTGGTTGTGCAAGGCGTGATGATCGCGTTGACCCGGAGGACCGTATAGTGGTCGGAATGGGGACGGGAGTATCGTCTTCTCCAAGGGGAGGGAAGGCAAAGGCATATCGGCTGCCGCTCGTCGCTCGAGAGACGGGCGCTGCCGGTGGCCACGAGCGCTTCGAAGAGGCCTTCAATGAGGTACTCAATCGGCAGTTGGTGGCGATGGAGCCAAAAGCTAGTTACGGATTGGAGCAGGTTTCAAAACGGAAAGACGCCTGTGGAATTGGCGAGTTAATCTCGCATTTGGAACGAAAATACAAATTGACGGAGGCAATGAATGAATAAGCGAAACAAGGATATACTCATGGCGGATAGTCGGAGCGAGAACATGCTGCGGCGATTACTAGACGTTACCGACCGAGATCGCGCGCGTCGTCGCCGCTGGATGCTATTGGCAAACGGCGGTTTGCTCAGGATCGAGGACAAATCGAGTACGACCTAAGCGTTCTCTGGTCGGCTCTTCGAGGACTAATGGATGAATTCTAAGAGCGGGACAGTTGTATCCAGTTTTCGAGACTGATTTGCTCAGGACGGGATTGCAGGTCGATCGCCAATGAGCTTAAGCGATCGAGCCAGGCATGCGCCAATTCGGTATCGAGCTTCTTGAGATGCGATCCGATCTGCTTGCGTCGCTGCATAAAGAGATCTCGAATAAGCTGACGTTCGTCGTTCGTAAATCGATGGGGCTGCGTTTTGAGTTCCAAATGAAGCAGGCGCGATCCCACGTCGGGCTTAGGGTAAAAGCAGCTGGCGGCGACATCGTGCGCCTTCGGCGCGTCGTAGGCTGCGTTTAGGAAGATGCTAATAGCTCCGAACTGCTTGCTGCCTGCATAGGCGACGAATCGTTGGGCAGCTTCCTTTTGCAGCATGAGGGTCATGCTTTGAGGTCTGGGGCCATTGACCACGGCGTCCATCCACGGGGTCGATATGGCATAGGGCAAGTTTGCGACGATCTTGAATGGCGCGACGTCACTGGGGAGCCCGGCGAGCGGCGCTTGCATAGCGTCTCCTTCGAGAAGATGGAATGTTGCAGGAAACTCGCCTTCCAAGGATCGGTTGTGGGCGGCGAGACGTTTGTCCTTTTCAATTGAGTACACGCTGGCCCCCGTTTCAAGAAGCGCTCGAGTCAACGTGCCAAGCCCCGGGCCGACTTCCACAACCGTATCGGTTTCCTGAATTCCGGCGAGTTCGATCGATTTGCGGACGATGTTGCCGTCGATCAGGAAGTTCTGTCCCAGTTTGCGGATGGGGCGATGTCCGATGCGATCGAGCAAGGCGCGCGTTTCGGAGGGCGACAACGGCATGGGACAGAAATTAGGATTGAGGAAGCGAGTCTGAAGCTAGGCGATGGAATGGAAGTCGTCAATGAGAGCGGCCGTATCTTCGGCTTTCATGAGAGCTTCGCCGACAAGAATAGCGTGAGCTCCTGCATCTTTTGCTCTCTGGGCATCTTCCTTGTTCCAAATTCCGCTTTCGGAAATTGCCACGACGTCTTCCGGAAATTGGGGAATGAGCCGTTCGGAGAAAGCGAGGTCGGTTTTGAAAACGGCAAGATCGCGATTATTGACTCCAATTATTTTGGCGTCGTGTTTGACGGCGGATTCGAGTTCGGCTTCGGAGTGGATTTCGTAAAGACTATCGAGTCCAGCGAGATCGGCTGCGTGGCGGAGAGCTCTCATCTCGTCGTCATTCAGAACGCGAACGATAATAAGAATGGCCGAAGCTCCAGCGAGGGCGGCTTGCAGCACTTGAGCCGGATGAATCATAAAGTCCTTGCGGAGACAGGGAACTCCTTGGCCGCGAGCATTGTAGGCGCAAGTGACATGTTCGAGATCGGCCAAGGCGCCCCCGAAATACTTTTCATCGGTAAGAATCGATAGGCAGTCGGCTCCCGCTGGGATGTATTTGGCGGCTTGATCGAGCGATGAGCCGAGATCCTTGATTTGACCTGCGGAGGGAGATTTACGCTTGATTTCGGAAATGACAGCGACGCCGGTGTCACGTTGAAGAGCGGCCCGAAAGTCGCCTCGAAGCTCCTTTTGTTCGAAGAATGCTTCGAGCTCGCTGTCGGCGATATCGCGAATGAGCGGAGCGATCTCTTGTCGCTTCCAGTTCATGATCTCGGTAAGTTTGTCCATGCGGCCTCGTGTGAAAGCGGATCACCTTGGTCGCTAGCTTGGGAGCTGTCGAGAATTGTATTTGCTCTGGACTAGCTGCCCTCGGTACATGTATCGCGTGAGCGCATTAGAGGAATTATTGGAGACGATGGCGCGGCTTCGAGCCCCGGATGGCTGCCCTTGGGATCAAGAGCAAGATCATCAATCGATCGCGGAATGCCTGGTAGACGAATGCAGCGAGTTGCTGGAGACGATTGACCGCCTTGACATGCCGCACATGCGCGAGGAGCTAGGCGACGTTTTGCTGCAGGTCGTCTTCCATTCGCAATTGGCGAAAGAGGCGGGTCACTTCGACTTCGAGGCGGTCGCTCGGGAAGTAAACGACAAGCTCATACGGCGTCACCCGCATGTTTTCGGCGACGGAGCTTTGGATACTTCGGACCAGGTATTGCATCAGTGGGACGAAATCAAAGCGCTTGAGAAGAAAAATAACCCAAGCCCGGACTCGGTATTCAAGGATTTGCCGCCGTCGTTGCCGGCTCTCATGTTCGCGGTCGATATCTTCAAGCAGATCGTAAAAAAAGAGTTGCCAACAGGTGAATTGGTGGATCGCGACTCCATTAGCGCGATGGCGGAATCGTTGGATGAGGAGACGGCGGGAGCGCTGCTATTCGAAATCGCTGCGGCTTGCCGCGAGAAGGGGATCGATCCGGAGTCGGCGGCGCGTCGCTACGCCCGACGGGCGCAGGACGAGACGGAAGCCCTTGCGTCGCAGCCCGCAGGATGAAAAGTTGATGGCTTAGTGACAGCCCGCCAAAGGAAAGCGCAGAAGGAGTCTGCGGAGTCCAGTGAGGTCCGTTGGAAAACGGAGTGGTTGCCTGCGTTTCAAAGGCACTTGGCCCACGAACGCCGTCTTTCGGAATATACGACTCGAAATTACACGACGGCTATCAGTCGATTCTTCACCCATCTGTCGTCGTCGGGAGAATGGAATGGCAAGCTTGACGCCATCCGATTAAGAGATGCTCGAGACTTCGTGATCGAGGAGCAGCGGCGCGTCGGCAGGGTGACGCTGCGGAATTACGCGTCAGGGCTGAAGACATTCTTCAAATATTGGATTCGCCAGGGAAAATTGGATCGGAACCCACTGGACGGATTGGTTTTACCGAGGCCCGCGAAAAAGCTCCCCATCTTCTTAACGGAGAAGCAGGTTATGGATTTGCTGAAGGGGCCGATGCGATTGCTGGAAAACGAGGCGATTGAGCCGTTTGAGGCCTGGCGCGATCGATTGGTTTTGGAATTGCTCTACGGAGCGGGCTTTCGGGTTTCGGAACTGGTTTCGCTTAAGTACGGCGATGTGAGTTTCGAAGAAGGAGTGGCTCGCGTTGTTGGGAAAGGCGGTAAATCGCGCATATGCCCTTTGGGCAAGGTAGCGATGGCGGCGCTTGCGAAATGGCGTTCGGAGTTCGCTCCCAGCTCCGGGCTTGAGGACCCGGTCGTTGTCGGCAAGAGCGGAGAGGCGACGACAGCTCGTCGTATCCAGTTGATGCTCAAGCGTTATCTTGCTTTGGCGGACCTGCCGATGGACATCACTCCCCATAAGATTCGACACTCATACGCGACTCATCTTTTGGACAATGGCGCCGATTTAAGACTGGTGCAGGAACTCCTGGGACATTCCAAGCTATCGACGACTCAGATTTACACTCATGTGAACCTGGGTCGACTGAAGTCGGTATACAATCGAGCCCATCCGCGGGCCTGAATCTTAACTATCTGAACGTGAGTCGTTTATTGAACAAAGGTCTATGCGTCCTTTGGCTCGCCTCGGCGTGGTTGGGCGTGGCTGTGGCGGGCAACAAGACAGGCTTGGATCCTTATGGCCGTAAAATCGTCGATGGAGAGCTGATTGTTAAGCTGCGTTCCGATCTGATCGTCCCTCAAGCGAAAGGAAGCCGTTTTTCGGTATTGAACGAAACGCACAGACTCGCCAAGGGGCGTCTCAAGCGAACATTTTCAACCCTTCCGCGGCTAGCTCTCGTGGAGATCGAGGAGGGGGAGTCCCTGGAAGGGGCGATCGCTGCCTACAAGCGCTCGGGTTTAGTCGAGGGCATAAGCTATAATTTCGTGCGGAGGGCCGACGTTTTGCCTGACGACGAGCTTTTGAATGAAGGACGTCAATGGGGATTAAGCAACGAAGGTCAGTGGGGCGGCGTTGCGGGAGCGGACGTCAGCGCGGATGAAGCTTGGGATATTGTTCGCGAAGCGCCGGAAGTGATCGTGGCGATTCTCGATTCCGGGGTGCGCTACACCCACGAAGACTTGGCAGCCAATATGTGGGTGAACCCAGGCGAGATTGCCGGAAATGGAATCGATGATGATGGCAATGGTTTCGTGGACGATGTGCACGGGATTAACACTGTTGGCTTAGACGGAGAGCGGACTCCGGAAACGGAGGGCGATCCTATGGATGATTTAGGACATGGAACTCACGTTGCTGGAATTGTCGGAGCAGTGGGCGACAATGGCGTTGGCACTGCTGGGGTCGCTTGGAAAGTGAAGCTCATGGCCCTGAAATTTCTCGATTCCGGGGGAGAGGGATCCGATGCAGACGCGATCGAGTGCATTAATTACGCTCGAGAAAACGGAGCTCGAATTATCAACAGCAGTTGGGGAGGTCTCGACTTCAATCCGCTGCTTGGCGAAGCGATTTCGGACGCGAACGATGCGGGAATATTCTTCGTGGCCTCCGCAGGAAACGAGAGTAGCAATAACGACGATCAACCGAGCTATCCCGCATCCTATGCCTACCCGAATGTTATCAGCGTAACGGCTACCGACAAACGGGATGGCTTCGCGACCTTCGCGAACTACGGCGAAACGGAAGTGGAGTTAGCGGCTCCGGGAGTGAGCGTGCATTCGACTTATTACACCTCCGATAGCGATTGTCGGGCATTGAGCGGGACTTCTATGGCGGCTCCTTTCGTAAGTGGAGCGTTGGCGTTGCTCGTTACCCAGTTTCCTGATGAATCGATGGCAACGATTCTCAATCGCCTGTATTCATCTACGGATACGCTGGAAAGTCTGGCCCGTCGTTGTCGCGTGGGAGGCAGGCTCAATTTAGCTCGGGCTTTGGAACCGAATATGCCGGTTCCGCTAAACAACGACTTCGAAGAGGCTACCGAACTTTTGCATGCGCCGCTTTCGATTTCGGGATTCAATGCGACGGCAGATTTGGAAGTTTCGGAATCGACTCACGATCTTGAAGCGACTGGAAAATCAGTTTGGTGGAGTTGGGCAGCGGATACGGATGGATTCGCGGAAGTGACGACGGAAGGAAGCGATTTCAATACGGTGTTGGCAGTGTATCGCGGCGACGGTTTGGATACGCTTCAATTGGTGGCGAAGGATCGCGATACGACCCCAGATTCCAATGGAGCTTCATTGGGGTTCGAGGCGATTGGAGGCGTAGTCTATCGGATCGTCGTCGATGGGCTTCAGGGCGCTGCGGGGAATATCAGTCTGAGTTTGGGACAGTCGGTGGTGAACGACGATTTCGAAAACGCCTTGTCCTTGGAGGGATTGAATGTTCGGGCAAGCAGCGAGAATATCGCTGCTACGCGACAAGACGGGGAACCGGATCACGTAGCGAACGCATTCGGAGAAAAGTCCGTTTGGTGGCGTTGGACGGCGCCATTGAGCGGTAACGTGACGATGTCGACTTCGGCCAGCAATAGCTTCGACACCTTGCTGGCGGTCTATACTGGGAATGCGTTGGGCGAATTGACGCCCGTAGCTTCCAATGACGATGACGAACGCACGGGAGTATGGACGAGCTCGCTATCGTTTTATGCAGAAGAAGGCGTCGAATATCGAATCGCGGTTGATGGATGGAATGGTGGATTCGGGGAAATATCGCTGACGGTCGCCATGGCTGAAAATGACGACTTCGAAGATTCCCGTATCTTCGTATCGGATACCGTGGAAGACATTTCCTTTACCAACCAAGCTTCAAAGGAAATCGGCGAATCGAATCACGCTGGCGCCTCGGTCGGAAAGTCCTTGTGGTGGGAATGGAAATCAACCAGATCCGGACAAGCGGAAATCACTACTTTCGGTAGCGATTACGATACTACTTTAGCAGTCTATCGAGGAGAGCATTTGGCTGGCTTGGAGCTGCTGGCATCGAATGACGACAGTGGCGGAGCGCTCTCGAGCCGTCTGGTGGTCGATGTTGTGGCGGGTGAGGTCTATTCTATAGCAGTGGATGGAAACGACTTTCGGGAGGATCGAAGCTACGGTCTCGCTCGATTGAACATTTTCGTTGAAGAAGATGCCGATTGGGCAACGCCGGTTATTAGCGAGCCTGAGCCGGTGGAGATCATAGCGGGCGAGTCCGTTGAGTTTTCCTATGCTTCCTCGGGAGAGGTGACGTCCTATTCCGCTTTTGGGTTGCCCGCCGGGCTGACGATCGACTCTGTATCAGGTTTGGTGACGGGAACGCCTACGCAATCGGGACGATTCGAGGTTCTGGTGGAAGCGACTAACGAAAATGGGACAGGCGTGTATCTGCACGTAGTTGAAATCGAGGCTTCCGAAGGCGCTCCAATTGCGGATCCGTTGCCGCTCGTGCGGAAAGCGGTCGAAGGAGAGAGCTTGGAGTTGAGCGTTTCGGTAGTGGATGAAACAGACGTTTCGTATCAATGGTTCAGAGACGGTACTTTGTTGGCGGGAGCGAATGAGCGAACATTCGTCATCGATGCGATGAGCGCGGGCTTCGAAGGATCCTACTCCGTTGAGATATCGAATCTTCAAGGATCGGTTTTAGTAGGGTCGATGCGGGTGCGTATGATTCGCGAAGCTTTGCTCAATATATCGACCCGAGGATTTGTGGGCACGGGGGCCGATGTAATGATTGCAGGATTCGTGATTAAAGGGACCCAACCTCGTCGCGTGCTTATTCGGGGACTTGGGAAATCCTTGGAGGTTCGAAGCGAAGACATCGATAGCGCTTTGGCGGATCCGAGACTCACTCTTTACAACGGCTTGAATCAACCCATTCAATCGGTGGATGATTGGAAAGAGGAAGCGAATTGGGAATCGATCCGAGATGTTGGCCTCGAGTTTGGGGCGGAACCACCCGTTTTCGACAATGAAGCGGCGTTGCTCGTAACCTTGAACCCTGGATTGTACACTGCGATACTCGAGGGGGCAGACGGCGGAACGGGTCTGGGTCTGGTCGAAGTATTCGATGCTGCGGACGATGGCCTTGAAACGCGTCTCTTCAATATAGCCACTCGAGTGAGAGCCTCGACAGGGGAGGAAGTGGCTATCGGTGGATTCGTGATTTCAGGACAAGACCCCAAGCGGGTTCTGATTCGAGCTCTAGGCCCAGAGTTGCTTAAACGCGATGTCCCAAGTCCCTTGCCCGATCCCTATATGC